>Ga0307507_10000561_pt1 | contig 79590 bp, 12 predicted proteins | sample 7_EM_MG_FD_207223 | JGI IMG/M metagenome (GOLD analysis project Ga0307507, IMG submission 207223) | Populus trichocarpa ectomycorrhiza microbial communities from riparian zone in the Pacific Northwest, United States - 7_EM | ecosystem: Host-associated > Plants > Roots > Unclassified | place...
ACGGAGGTCGAAAGGGAGGCGACGGACGGAGGTCGAAAGGGAGGCGACGGACGGAGGTCGAAAGGGAGGCGACGGACGGAGGTCGAAAGGGAGGCGACGGACGGAGGTCGAAAGGGAGGCGACGGACTTAGCTAGGTTATTACTATATACTAGGATATTATTAATATAAGTAGTACAGAAAATGTCTAGGTAAGGTTGTAAGGTATTATTTATAAAGTATTAGAATAAACTTGGGGCATTTATGAGGCTAAACGGCGTCACTAAGTATTTAAATAGTCCGTATCTAGGACAGAATGCTATAAGCTATTTATCTCCTTTTATAATACAGAGGCGGTTAAATACGTAAATAAGGTTAAGTTTTGTGTAGTAGCAAGCCTTACTTAATTAGTTTAGTGTCTCTTAAATTAACAGAAGTAGGTATTAATTCTTAATGGTAATAGTGTTAAGAGCTTAGTAGTTTATATAGAAGCGTAGACCGCCGCTAGGTTTCTTAATAAAGATTATAGGTGCAGCTATAGGTAAAGAGCTTGCTCTAATAAATCCTTTACTTAGGTATTTATCTAAGTACTTCTGTAATACTTGGAGTTTGTTTTAGGACATTCCATATAAGGGTCCAAATTCTAGCTGTTTTCCTTCTTTAAGTATGATCTTATAGTTATATAGTTAGTACTCTGCTAACTTATTAGCTTCCTTTTATAAAAATACTTCTAGATACTTATAATGGCATACTGGTACTTTTATAGTAGGGTTAGTGTGCTTCTTTAGTGCTAGGGCCTTTTTAATATTAGCCATTATAATAGTAAAGATTATATGTTTAGGTTTCCTAGCGAGTTATACTAATAGGGTAGCTCCAATTATATAGATATCTATAGAAAGGGGGGTAAGTTACTGGCTAGTAACTTCCTTTTAATTATTTACTGTTTCTTATTTAACTTTAGGTTTAGTGTTAGGTATGGAGTTAATATTAGATTTAGGTTTAGGTTCTTTAAGTATTCTTTTTATAGTAGAATACTAGTTTTTCTAGTACTTTTATATATTAAGCTTAAGTTTAGGCTTTTACTTGGTTTGGGGTGGTATAGTAGTTAGGGTTAGTTTGTGTAGTTTGGTATAATTTTTAGGTTTTTAGTGAAATTAGGTAGACTTTTTAGGTGTAGGGTAGATATTAGTGGAAATTTTAGACTAATGGATTTTAGTGGATTTTTTAGATTTTGGTTTAGGGTCTGAGTAGTAAATTATAAGGCACTTCTGCTTATAATAGGAGGCAGTAAATAGAAGCTTAAGGTTATCCTAATTAATGGTTACCTTATATAGCTTTATTTAAGGTTATCTAAGTATTACTAAGTGACCTAGGGTGGTAACAAAAAGCCTAATTAGTTTTTTATGGTTTAGGTATTCGAATTTTAGGAATACTATATAGGTAATACAGCTTAAGATAGTGCGTTTGCTATTAAATCTAAATACATTAATATGCTAGTTAAGGGGGGTTAGGGTAAAATTATTATCTTATATAAAGATCTTGTTAATAAATCCTATACCACTAGCTCCTGTATTAATTAGGACTTAAGTATTAGCCTATTAATTATTCTACTAAAGACAATAGTTAACAGTTATACTACAATCCTAAGAGTTAGAATTTATAACATCTAGAGCATTTAATAAGATCCTAAGGCAGCGCCGTCCTAGAGAGTGACTTAGCTCTAGGACCTTCCTTTTAGAGGCAACTAGGGTGGGGTTCCTATGGAACATTGGCTATAACTTTATCCTTATAAGTGGTGCTTACTAGATATAGGGCTGGAGCTATATAAAGATTGGGGATGGTAACTAAAGGATTAGTGCAGTAAATGGTTGCTAGTATTAGCTATTTATAAATTGTGTTAGGGTATAGGGATAGAGTAGTATCTTAAGATATAAGCCTTGCTTCTATATTTAAAGCAAAGGCCTAGCTTAATGCGTTGTTCTTATTTAGGGGACCCTAGTAGGGCATACTTTAGGGTTTTAGAGTTAATGTCTATGGCGTTAGGGTGCTTAGGCTAAGATAATAACTTAGTAGTTATTTATGGAGCTATTGTATTATATTAAGGAGTGGACTTTGGTGTTAGGTATAGTATATTATTGTATTATTTATTAATAACGTTTATATAGGCGTTAAGGGCTCCTAGTAGGTTTATACCTATTAGGGAGGTTTTTAGTTTAGGACTTAGGGATTTAATAAGGCTATTAACTAGTATAGAGTTGTTCTAGCCTGTTTCCTTTACGTAACAGTTAAATTTAGAGAAATATACTAGAAAGCTTTTTATTCCTTAAGTTATATAGTTTATCTTTCCCTAAGCAGTGGCTTAGTAGTTTAGGTTACCATATATAGCTTTAAGAAGTACAACTAGACTTTATACTGAATTTAGTTAAAGGGGTTTAATAAGGTTAGCTGCGTCTTCTTCTAGTTAACTTAGGGCGTAGTAAAGTTGGTTAGCTTTAGTTAGGTAGCAGTTAGTATTACTAGTTAGCTTATTTTTAAGCTAGCTTAGAAATAATTAGAGTTCTTATTATTTACTAGTAAATATTAGAGGGTCTAGTAGTTGTTTGGATTATTATAGTACGGTAGTTAGTTTAGGGTAAATAGCTACTATAAATTTGGGACTCTTGTTTTATGTATTTGTCTCTAAAAAAGGTGTTTAGTTTTAGGGCCCTAGTATAGGCATCTTAAGGGTGTAGACTTCTTCTTAAAGGTCCTTAATTATTTATAGGTGTTATGCTTCTTATTTAGCTTATTATTAAGTTAAAGTGGCTTAGTTCTATATAAGGGCGTTTATAAAGAACTTCTATATCTCTACTAATTGTTTTTAAAGTGCAGATATAATGCTAGTAGCTATTATAGGGGCTTTAGGGTTATTCTGTATTTTAGAGGGTAGTATATAAGGTTAATATAATATAGTATTATAGAGTAAGTATAAGCGGTAATAATATATAGCGAAGTAGATATTATTAAGCTATGTATATAAACTGCGTAATAAAGTTAAGATGTTGTGTAAGGAAAGGAAAGTAGGAAATAGGGGAAAAAGGGTATATAATGTTTACTTAGTTGCTAGGTTAATGGGTACTGTGCTATATATAGGCAGAGTAGAGCTTAGGTGGCGGTTCTGGTAGAACTTAGTAGAATTCGGCAGTTAGAGGTCCTTGAAGTTGCCAGTTGGCAACTCCAACAGTAGAGACGGCAGATTGCGGCGGAATACGGCAGATTGCTGTCAGATTGCCGTCTCGTGGTCGGTCTTCGGTTGTTCAGTTGGTGGAAACAGGTAGACGTGTGTAAGGTGTCACAGGGGTGTCCTATGACAACCGCTATGTAAAGGAAATAGGCTAGAATAACTCTATACTAATTAATAGCCTTATTAAATCCCTAAGCCCTAAACTGAAACCCTTTTTAATAGGTGTAGACTTACTAGGAGCCCTTAATGCCTACGCAAACGTTATTAATAAACGGTATAATAATATACTACGTCTAACACTAAAGCCCGCTCCTTAATATAATATAACAGCCCTATAAGTCCCTATTAAGTTATCTTCTTAGTATAAGCACCCTAACGCTATAAACATTGACTCTAGGACCCTAGAGTACGCCCTACTAAGGTCCTCTAAATAAGAACGACGCATTAAACTAGGCCTCTATTTTAAATATGGAAGCAAGGCTTATATCTTAAAATACTATTCTATCCCTATGCCAATGTCCTAAAATAATTTACAAACGGCTAATACTAGTAGCTATTCACCGTACTGATTTTCCAGTTACTATTTTTAATCTTTACCTAGATCTAGCCCCGTATCTAGTAAGCACTACTTATAAGGATAAAGTTACAATTAATATTATGGTAGGGTAAAATGTCCCATACTTAGTGTCTTGGGATTTTCCTGTATTTATTAAGCCTTTGGCTTCCCTCCTTCTGGGACACAACGACCTACTAGAATACATTCCTTTTTTCTCTTCTTACTAACTGCTTTACTAATTACTTCTAACTAATTACAACTAACTGACCGACCGACCGACAGACTGACAGCACAGTGGCTTTCCTATCTAAGAGTGGTTATACCCTCCCACATACTTTATGGCATTCCATGTGGGGACGACGGCAAGCTCTTTAGATTAGAAGTCTAGTGCTACATATATATAAAACACGCAAGAATATATTACAACTATAGAAGGATGACCAGCTGCAGAAGAATAACCAGCTAGGTAGATGTAACAGCAGCAGAGAACTAGGCAGTATTGGACAGCAAGGGGAACTAGGTAGACCCTAAACAGAAAGACTGTAGAAAAGAAAGGACAGCTAGACTTAACGCATAGGCCGGGGAGTGGTAAAGGTCTTGGAAAGTTATATATAAGGATATTAAGCGAACCAGTAAGCTAATCAGACAACTTTAACCTGCGGCTGGAGGTACCTAATATTTTTACTACCTACGCACGGACATGGCCAGAGCTTTATTAAGGATGCAGAGACGACAAGCTAAGGACAAGTTAATTAAATGGAAATGAGACTTAAGGGATCTAGCGGCAGAGGAAGTTAGTACTGCCCTTTAAGAACAGAGACAGTACCAAGCAAGGTGGCAAGTATATGAGATTGGGTCTCGCCTTAAAAGCTTCCTGTTCTAGCTTAGCTTTATTTTCTTTTAAGTTATCCGGATTATATTAGCGGTAGCTTTAAAGGCATTCTGTAAAGAAGCAGATATAGGCGGAAGCGGAAGGCTTAGTGGTACCTTACTGCGCGGAACAATGGTAGACCAAAGCAAATGGATGTATTAAGACCTAGCAGTGGCCGTAGATAATAAAGACACCATGCTCTCTTAGGAAGACCAACCTTTAGGCGTTAAGAAGCAGCCAGAAGGAATAGAAGCCTATACTTCTTTTGCTAAGTATAAACCAATACTAGGACGGCCATCTGGGACATCCTCTGTTAAGACCACAGCTATGTAAGAAGATCTACCATAGTGTTTACCTGTAACACCTAGGACTAGTAACCCTTAGCAGATAAAGGATAAGAGCCGTAAGGACTACCTATAAGCTCCCAAGGAAGCTCTAGATGCACATAACTAGTAGTTAATAGCTTAAGACAAGATCTATGTTATGGTTCAGCCTATGCCAGCCCTAGGAACTGTTGGAACTCCTTACTTTATGGGACAGAATGTGTTACAGTTTATTAAGCAGTATAAACGGCTATGTACCTAATATCGTGTAATAAGTGAGGAGAAGCACTAAGGCCTTCCTAAGTACTGCGATTACTAGATAGGGATGTGGATCCAAAGCCTACCTAAGTTTATAATTGGTAATTGGACGGAGCTTGTTAGAAAGCTTAGGACCAAGTATCAAACTAAGGACTATTACCAATGCATGAAGACACGAGACTTTGTGGAAGCTTTTATTTAAAAATCTGCAGAACAACCAGGCGAATTGTGTTACTATGTGCAGGACTTTACTACCATTTTAGATAAAGCGGTAGCTGTAGGAAACCTTACTAAGCAAGATAAGGGGTAGTTGTTTGTGCGAGGACTTCCTGTTAAATACTGTAAGCACGCAATGGAACAAACAGGAGCCGTAGTAGATAAGCCTAGCACCCTTGTGTTTAAAAGACTAAAGGAGGCCGTAGAGTTAAGGATAGTAGCTGTAGAGGGCGTTAAGCAAATGGATGTCCCTCTGGAAGAAATTGCCCTAAATATCCAGCTTATATAGGAGCTATGGCAGTAAAGGAATGAGCTTAACCGCAGGGGAGAAGGAAGGCTTCTAAACTTAGGTGTATATAGAGGAGCCCTAACGCAGCAGCAGTCACCCTCTACTGTAGACCAAGAAATGGATGAAATGCTAAGCTAACTAAGGAGTCTGAAACCGACTAAGACGGAGCTTATGGCAGCTATACGGTTAATGCCGTTCCTTAACCAAATCCGGATAGACCTAAAGAAGTTCATAATACTGCTAGATTAGGCCGCAGTTTAAGGCTTAGCACAAGGATATAAAGACTGGCAGAAAAGCAGCCAAGCTCCCTTTGTTCCGCAAGACTTTTAACCTCCACAAAACTTTTAATATCCACACGATTTTCAATATCCGCAAGATTCTACTGCCTTTGGACGGCTATAGCAGAATGTATAAGGTTAGCAAGGTACGCGAGGACAAGGCCTACAGACCTATTTTGGATGTGGAGGAGGTCACTGTTTTACCCAGTACAAATACTAAGGGTTTAAGGATCTTGTTTAGCAAGGATTTATACATCTATCTAATTAAGGAAGACTAGTAGCTGGGATATATAAATAACCTGGACTAGTACTTCCGTGGCTTGGCAATGAAGGACGGCTAGAAGGTATTAAGAACTGGCTCTGTATATATTAGGGAACAGACCTAGGCAGGCTAAAGGAAGAACAGACGCAGTAGCAGGCCCCTATATTATAAACTAATTTTACTACTTTCTATAATAGAGTAGTGCTAAAGAATAGTAACAAAATGCGTACGAACTGGGAGAACTACTATTAAGTACAGCCCACGGACTTAGTAGTAACGCCCAGCCAGCAACATCCGCAGACTCGCCTGACCCCTAGAGACAGCCGTATAACCAGGACAACTGTTAAGCCGCAAGCTCTGCCGTAGGAGAAGAATGTACAACCAGGAGACTATGTCTAGATTATATCACGGCCTGCAGATAAGACAGCTGAAGCTAGGAAGAAGAATAAATTATCTAATCCTTAGAGACGGTTATAGAGATAGACGCTTAAGGCCAGCCATTAACCCGTAGGCTCTATAGTAGGTGTAGGGTGTTTGACTAGGGGACAGTTAAGTTTTAAGGTGGGGGAGGGGACGTAGGTGATATATAAAAGATTTCTATTTGTCTGCTTAATTACTGTATTTCCTAAAGCTCCTTTCTTATTTACTTTCTTAATCGCAATAAGACGCGTTAGTTGCGATGACCTGCTGCAAAGATATTAGTTCAGCTTACCGCCTGTTAATAAGCTAATAGCAATTTTCTATCCTAGGGACGGAAAATCCTAATTAGTCTATTTAACAATAGAGCCAGCAGAACTCTATACCGCCCCTAGAATTTAATAATGCAATAAGAACAGCACTAAGAGCCTTAATTAATTGTATGGATACAGAGCTAGATGCAGAGCTAGATGCAGAGCTATACGTAGAACTTTAAATAAAAAACTGCACGGAAGCCTTGATTAAACGACTGCATAAAAGCTATGGTTAGTTAAAGAACCAAATCAAGCCAGAGCCTTAATGTCAGCACGTTGCTGTCACTGAATTAAGTCTGTCAAATGTTGTTAAGTTAAAGCTTTTAACCGGGCCGACCTTGTTCCTTATTTAAATGACAGCTAACCGCAGCTCCATAACTACCATCTGAATTCAGCACTGCACTAGCTATATAACAAGAACAGACACTGCGGTAAGGAAGGGACCTATATGGGGGCAGCAGCATGACATTGGAAATCAAGTACTGCGGAAACGGTAAAGTAGTATACGACGAGGCACTGACAAAGATGCTCTGCAAGAGATTGTACAGAAGGCACAGCTAACCACGTTAAGCCTGAACTATCCTTATATAACTAAAGACGGAATCAAGCTGTATCTGGCTAAGCCAGTAAAGGACCTTACTAAGGATTATAAGGGGAATAGGAATTGGATGTACAGGAGCCAGCGCTTTTTCTTAGAGATCGTCTTAATAAAAGGACTGTATTATGGACACAAGGGTGAAACATAGAGCTAGTAGGACAGTAATTAAGAGACTAAAGACAGAAGACAATCCTAAGAAGGCTCTTAAGCTGGAAGAAGATTAAAGATATGTAAGCGTACTACTAACAGCCGGGGCAAAGAAGCAGCCGTAAAAGCCTAAGGATGTACTAAAGAAGCTAAGAGCAAAGACGGTTCTGGAAGGGAAGAAAGTAGCTATAAAAGACGTCCTAGAAAGGCACTGGGCCAGCGGAAATAGTCTTCTGGAAGCTGCTGTTTACGCTTATAAGGAAGGAAGTCTTAAGACAGGTCTCTAGATTAGACGTCTGGTAGACACTAAGAGCCTTAATTAACTACGGATGCAGAACTTTAACCGAACAACTGCACAGCCGGAGTCTTGATTGACTGTCCGCGGATACAGAGCCTACGGATGCAGAGCCTTAGTTGAATGTCAATAGATTTGAAGCCCTGATTAAGTATACGAGACAATGTAGAGTCTTGATCGTATGTATAGCGGAAGACGCCTTGAGTTAAGCCAGAACCTTAGTTAAATCTTAATTAATTGGACGCCGTCTCTGCAGTTAAGTTGGATTAATTACAGCTTTTAACCAGGCCGACCTGATACCCTATTTGAATGTTAGTTGATTATATGTTGTCACAGTTAAATCGAATCAGTCACCGTTGCTGTTAGACGTCTTTAATTAGCAGTTAAAGATTCTACAATGGCAGACAGATAGACACTAGGCCTAATAAGGAAATTGGTATACGACCATAGAATGTTAGAAATACGGCCAATTAACGTTTTGGAGCCTCTGTAGGAACCTCTCCCTTTAACCCCCTTAGTTAATTAATTGCCGCCCATCTTAACGTCCATAGATTAGCTAACTAGAATGATCTTTCCTGCAGATATAGATATGGAGTCTTACACGGAGTCTCACACGGAGTCATACACGGAGTCTATAGGTGTGGAGTATATAGGTGCAGAGCCTTAATTAGACAATAGTACGGCAGCTTAACTGGACACCTGTATATACAAAGCCTTAATCAAACGGTAGATGCGGAGCCTTAACTGATCGTACATCTACACAGAAGTTTTAATTAGTTGTCTACGGACGTAAAGCCTTAGTTATACACGCAGTAGAAGATACCTTGAGTTAAGCCAGGGCCTTATTAAATCTTGATTAGTTGAATGCCGTCCTTGCATTCAGATTAGAACAATCAGAGCCTTCGACCGGACCGACTTTCTACCCTAATTAAACGACCGAACGATCAGTTGCAGCACGCCGTTGCCGACCAATTAGACAGTCTTCGGCCAGCAGTTAAAGTAGGCATATAGGCACGCACGCAGACACGGACGCAGAATGTGCAATGCAGAGCTACTGATGCATAGCCAGATGCACAGCCAGATGCAGAGCTAGATGCAGAGTCTTGATATTAAACAACCAGCTAAGCGACCAAATTAAGCCAGAGTCTCTGCTATTTTGATTAACTGCCCTACTGCCGCTGCCGCCGCCGCCATTCTATCCGATTGCTTTATCCCTACTGTCTTAACCAACTGCTCTATCTCTACTATTCTAGATCTGTACCGTTGCTAAATCTATTTACTGCTGGATCTACTAGATTTATTATGCTGTTCCGCCTAACTGTTCCGACTAACCTATTCCGTTCTACTGTTTCCACCAACTGCTACTCTAACTAACCGCCGCTGACCGATTGTTCTACTGCTACTACTACTGCTACTACTGTTCCAACCAGCTATTCTACTGCTGCTGTTTAGCCGTTCTGTTCCGTTGTTCTAATTATTCTGCCGCTACTGCCTTAACTAACTGCTACTGACCGTTCCGCTTCTACTAAGTGTTCTGCTATTAAAAGTTCTGCTGTTAGATGTCCTACTGCTTACTAACTGTTACCAAGTTCTTCTACTAAGTGTTCTACCGCTAACTATTCTGTTTTATTTTACTGCGCTAAATGTCTACTTTTACTACTGCTTCTACCACCGTTACTGTTACTGCTATTACCGCCACTGTTATTATTTCTGGTTTACTACTGTCCTAGTTGCTACTAGTAGGAAGATCAGATCTTAGCTATGGATAACGAAAGGACGCCTTAGAACAGTTCTATAGGGTTAAGGATAAGGTTACCTATGTTCTTTTAGGGATATACTTTCCTTTTTTCTATTCTGCTCTTGCTATTCTTTTATTTAGCTATTCTTCTATAGTATAGAACGTTAGGGGACAACGTTCTTGGTGGGGGAGGTATGTAGTGGGGTAAAATGTCCCATGCTTAGTGTCTTGGGATTTTCCTGTATTTATTAAGCCTTCGGCTTCCCTCCTTCTGGGACACAACGACCTACCAGAATACATTCCTTTTTTCTCTTCTTACTAACTGCTTTACTGATTACTTCTGACTGATTACAACTGACCGACTAACTGACCGACAGACCGACAGCACAGTGGCTTTCCTATCTAAGAGTGGTCGTACCCTCCCACAATATTCTATAGGAACCCTTTCCTGCTCGCTACTAAAAGGTATATCTTAGAGTTAAGTTGCTTTTTAGCACAGCTATATTACAGAATCTTATTAAATGTATTAAATATTACAAAACCTAACTCTTGGGATTGTAGTATAACTATTAACTACTATCTTTAGCAGAAAGGTTAATAGGCTAATACTTAAGTTCTAATTAACATAGAAGCTAGCGGTATAGGATTTATTAATAAGATCTTTATATAAGACAATAGGTTTACTCTAATACCCCATAACCGGCATATTAATATATTTAGATTTAATAGCAAACGCACTGTCTTGGGCCGTATTACTTATATAGTGGCCCTAAGACTCTAATACCTAAATTATAAAGAATTAATTAAACTCTTTATAACTACCCTAGGTTACCTAGTAATTCTTAGATAACCCTAGATGAAGCTATATAAGGTAACTATTAATTAGAACAACCTTAAGCTTCTATTTACCGCCTCCCGTTATAAGCAGAAGTGCTTTATAACTCGCTACTTAAGCCCTAAACCAAAATTTAAAAAATCCACTAAGATCCACCAGTCTAAAATTTCTACTAACGTCCACCTTATACCCAAAAAGTCCACCTAATTCCACTAACCTAAGAATTCTACTAAATTCTACTAATATAAGATTTCTACTGACGTCTACTAAGAACCTAGAAGTTATACTAAACTACACAAACTAACTCTAACTGCTGTACCCTAAACTAAGCTTAATACACAAAGGTACCAAAAGAACTGGTATTCTACTATAAAAAAAATGCTTAAAGAGCCCGAACCTAAATCTAATACTAACTCCGTATCTAATACCAAACCTAAAACTAAATAGGAAAGCGCATAAGAAACTAAGGACGATCTAAGCCTATTTAACACCTTAGATATTTATATAATTGGAGCTACTCCGCTGGCATAGCTTGCCAGAAAACCAGAATATATAGTCTTTACTGTTACAATGGCCAATATTAAAAGGGCCTTAATACCAAAGAAGTACACTAACCCCGCCATAAAGGTACTAATAGAGTACTATAATTATCTAGATATATTCTTATAAAAGGAAGCCAACAAGCTACCAGAACGCCGTCCATATAATTATAAGATTATAATTAAAGAAGAAAAATAGCCTAGATTTAGACCCCAATATAGGATATTCTAAAATAAACTTAAGGTACTATAGAAGTACTTAGACGAATATCTAGATAAAGGGTTTATTAGAGCAAGTTCTTTACCTATAGCCGTACTAGTAATCTTTGTTAAGAAGCCTAGCGGTAGTCTGCGCTTCTATATAGACTACTAAGCTCTTAATGCTGTTACTGTTAAGAACTAATACCTAATCCCATTAATTTAAGAGATACTAAACTAATTAAGTAAGTCTCGCTTCTATACAAAGCTTAATATTATTTATATATTTAACCGCCTCTATATCGCGAAAGGAGATAAATAGCTTACTGTATTTCGTACTTAGTATAGGTTATTTAAATACTTAGTAATGCCATTTAGCCTCATAAACGCCCTAAGTTCATTTTAACACTTTATAAATAACACCCTGCGCCTATACCTAGACGTCTTTTATACTGCTTATATTAACGACATTTAATATATAGCAATAATCTGGCTAAATACTAAAAATATATTAAACTGGTCCTGTAAGCCTTGCGTGGAGCTAGCCTATAATTAGATATAGATAAATGCAAGTTCCATAAAATGGAAGTTTTATACCTTAGACTTATTATTTCTATAGATAGCATATAAATAGACCCTAAGAAAGTTAAAGTAATTATAAACTAGCAAGAACCTAAGAATGTTAAGGACGTAAGGGCCTTTATAGGATTCGCCAACTTCTACTAATAGTTTATTAACAACTTCTCCGCCTTAGTTTTACCCCTTATAGCCTTAACCTAAAAGGATAAAGCCTTTATCTTTAATAAGGAATGTAAGAAAGCTTTTACTTACCTAAAAGTTATATTTACTACCGCACCTATACTCTAATACTTTAATCTAAACCAAATAAGTGTTATAGAAGCTGACTTATTTAACTATATTACCAGAGGCATTCTATCTTAATATAATAAGGAAGGAGTATTGCACCCTATAGCATACTTTTTAAAATGATTAAGTCTAGCTAAATGAAATTATAAGATCTATAATAAGGAACTATTAGCTATTATTAGATATTTTAAACAATGGCAACCTAAACTAGAAGGCTCTGGATTTTTAATTAAGGTCCTTAGCAACTATAAGAACCTATAATACTTTATAGCTATAAAACAGCTAAGCTACTATTAGGCCTATTAGTTAGAATACCTATCTCATTTCCAATTCTCTATTATATACCGCCCTAGCGTTTAAGGCTAGAAGCCTAATGCCCTAACCTAATATTTACAAGACATACCAGTATAGGAAGAAGCGCGTACCTACCATAATTAAACCTTGCTTCACCCTAAGCTATTTAACCCTCCTGTTAAAGATGTTATAATGCATATCCTTAAAATAACTGATCAATTAATTAAATAGATAATAGTTAATAAATACCTAAATAACGAGTTTATCTAAGAGACGCTTAAGCTAATTTAAGATAGTGTTAAACGCTTTAAAAGGATTTCTCTAAGTAAATATAAAGCTTATAGAGACTGCTTATACTACTAAAACCGTTTAGTTGTACCTAACTATAATAAACTTAAGCTTAAGCTCCTTAAATATGTATATAATCTACTAGTAGCTGGTTACCTAGGCTAAGAAAAAACCCTAGAACTGCTCTAATAAGAATACTACTAGCTAAATATACATAATATAATACAAAGATATGTCTCTAGCTACTATATCTGCTGATAAGCTAAAGCTTTGCATAAAATATATAATGGCTTCCTAAAGCCACTGCCTGTTCCGGACCGAAGATAGAAGGATATCTTAATTAATTTTATTGTTGATCTCCCTATAAGTAAAGGCTGTATAAATATTATGGTAGTTATAGACCAACTATCTAAGATAAAACACTTAATCGCCTGCCCTAATATATTAGCGCCTACCGTTGCCCAACTATTCCTAAATTATATATAGAAACTCCACGGACTTCCTAAAATAATTATCTCCAATAAAGGCAGATAGTTTATCTCTATATTCTAAAAAGAACTAACTACCTAACTTCGCATTAAAGTACTGTTATCTATAGTATACTACCTAGAAACGGACGGTTAAATAGAACGTGTAAATGCTATAATGGAACAATATATTTGGATATACACGTCGTATCTATAGGACGACTAGATAGATTGGCTTGCATTTACTAAGTTTACTGTAAATAACTCCGTCTTGGAAACTATAAAGGTCTCCCTATTCCTGGCTAACTACAGCTAGCATCCGCAAATAGGTTTTAAACCCTTTAGCAATATTCCTTACCCAGCTTACTAGGCCTTATAAGTTGTAGAAGCCAATGAATTTATAAAGAAGATAGAAGAACTATAAGAGTTTCTTACTAACAAAATAATATAGGCCTAATCTGTCTATAAAGCCGTAGCGAATAAGAACTAAACTCTAGCACTGGCCTACTAAATTAGTAACTTTGTCTGGCTAGATATAAGAAATCTAAACACAAAATAACCTACTAAGAAACTTAATTAAAAGAACGCCGGCCCTTATAAGGTTAAAAAAGTTGTCTCTCCTTATGCCTACTAACTAAAGCTCCCTAATACGGTTAAAATCCACCCTATATTTTATACGTCAGTCCTCTACCCTACCGCCCCTATATTAGACGCTCTGCCTAAACAGATCCAAGACCCTCTCCCACTAGTTAAAGTAGATGGTAAAGATAAGTACTTTATTAAAAGAATTAATAATATTAAGTATAATAAACGGAAACGTAAATATATATACCTTATAAAATGGAAAGCGTTTACTAAGCCCTTATAGGAACCCATTAACTCTATAGAACTTATATAAGCTGTAGAAGACTTTTATAAACTCCACCTAGAACTACTATAGCTCTATCTTGCAAAAGCTTAAGTTTAAAGGGGGGGTACTATTATAGGACACCTTCGTAACACCTTATACACGTCTACCTGTTTCTACCTATTTCCACTAACGCAGCAAGAAGAGACTGACCGCGAAACGGCAATCTAATGGCAATATGCGGTAATCTGACGGCAATCTGCTGTATTCTGCTATATTTTACTAAGTCTAATAAATCCTGTTAAGTTCTGCCAGGACCACTACTTAAATCCTACTCTACTTTGTGTATGTGTCAACTAAGCAACCAAACTAATAATATATACCCTTTCTTCCCATTTCCTTACTTTCTTTCCTTACGCAACGTCTTGACCTTATTATACAGTTTATGTATATAGCTTAATAATATCTACTTCGCTATATATTATCACCACTTGTACTTACTCCGTAATAAGTTCCTTATCGTAAGTATAATACCTAACTTTAAGTCCCTAGAATTTTCTGCTATAAAATGCTACCAGTCTCTAGTAGAGCTAGATAGCATCTAAATGCCTATTAGGTTATAGTAGGATACCAATAAGGGCAAAATTTAATATATTAGTAACCATTATTAGTAGCTAATCTGGGTTAAAATGCCGCAATAATAGAGCTTCTATAAACTTTATATATAGTTCCTAAAAGGTTTCCTAGACCTTTCTGGGCTATATCCATAGTTTATACTATTTAGTTAGTCCCTTTTTAGTTTTCTTCCTTTTTACCTTTAAGCTTTTTACTCTTTAGGCTAGGTCTTAAAAAGCTTTTGCAATATAGTTAAATAGGTATTAGGTAATATCTAAGTAGTTATAAATAAAGCGCCTATAGAAATTAGCAAAGCCTAAAAACACTTAAATATCCTAATAGCTCTTTAGCTCTGGCCACTTTTAAATCGTCTAAACCTATACTGGGTCTATAACTACACCTATAAGTGTTATAATATAACCTAAGAACTTAACCTACTTAGTATTAAAGATATACTTTAACGCCTTAGCGTAGAGGCCCCAATTATCTAAGCATTCCAGTACTTCACGAATATATTGCTTATGCTAATCCTTATCTTCTAAGTAGATTAGAATATTATCTAGATAGATAATATATATGCGGTTAACTAGTCCCCCTAAGGCTCTATAAATATATAATTAGAATATTATAGGCGTATTAGCTAGTCTAAAGGCTATTACCAGATACTTAAAGTGGCCGTATTAGGTTTTAAAAGCGGTCTTTTACTTATCCCCTTCTTTAATATAGAGCCTATAATAGGTGTCTTATAGATCTAGCTTTATAAAGATCTTTGCCGTGGATAGTTAATCCAGTATCTTACTAACTAGTAATAGTAAGTAACGGTTCTTAATTATAATCTTATTAAGACTATAATAGTCTATATATATCCTTATAGTTCTATCTAGTTTTAAAATAAAGAGGATTAGTGCGCCTACTAATAACTTACTAGGCCGTATTTATCCCTTTTCTAGTAAGCCATTAAAGTACTCCTATAAAATCTTAAGCTCTTTATAAAAGAGGTTATAGATAAAAAAGTTTAGTGGTTATTTACCTTTTTCTAGATTAATTATATAATTATATTCTATGTTCCACTAAAGGACTTTTACTTGTTTACCCAAAAATACCCTTAGTAAGTCCCTTAGGCCTACTAGAATATTTAACAAATTAGGGTCGCGTTTATCCTCTGTATTATTATTAGGTAAGTCCTAAAGCTTTCTTAAAACGCTTACAGGCAGCATTATACACTATAATAGCTATTTGTATATAGTTGCCACTATACATTAAATAGTTTTATATAGTAGCTAGTAGAGGGTAGGGAATTCTTTAACGCAGCGTTTAAGGTACTATAGTATACTATTTACGTATTGCTTAAGCTAGAGTAACCTATAGCGGTAGAAGTATCTTATAAGATCTTTAAGATTACTGCCTCCTTATAGTATCTCTATAACCTATTTAGTAATTCCCTATACAGTATTTATTACGGAAGGGTTATTACCTATACTAGGCTTTATACCTATCTTGCTATAAAATAGGGATTAGATCTAATACTCCTTTAGGTATAGAGCATATACCATTTTCCCTAGAGCTATATCTTCTAGGATATCTTTTAAGCTTATTAGTAAAATACGCCCTTCTAATTCTTTATCGTTCTACTATTTAAAGGCTCTTATCTTAAAGTGTATTTTAAGATCTACTTCTATAAGCTAAGAATATCTAAAAATAAGGTTATAGCCTATAAAGTTAGCTACCTAAAAGGGTTGTAGGCCGACCACCTTAGTATAGTTATATATATTAGCCACTAACACTATAAGCTTATAGGCACTATATAGTTTAATCTAATACTTATCTAGGAACCCTATAGTAGGTTTTCGCTACCTTAGCAATAGGATAAGCTTATACTCTTTTACCAAATTATATTATATAAGATTAATTTCGGCGCCGCTGTTATATAGTGCTTAAAACTAATATACTTCGCCTATAGGGAGTACTATTTCTAGCTTAACAGTAATATAAAGGGTCTTTCCTTCTGTATCTTACCCTAGTTATAGCTAGGAGAGGTCCATAACTAAGACTTTTCTTTTTTTAGATTATTAGTACAGTTATCGCCCTACTTATTTTTCTAATTAGGTTTACCTCCAGAGAAGTTTTCTCTTAACTTTTTAGAGTATTCCTATAAGGGTACCGGACGGGTATTAGGTTGGCCCTAAGAGTCTTTCCCATTACTTAAGGTCCCTAACTTTAACTATTCTGGATTTCTCTTTAAGAACGGCTTCTTTAGAGCTTAGGTCTGCCCTATATTACTACTAAAGTGCCCGCGCTTTTAGTTACTCCCTAGCTTCTTACTGGAAGAGGTCTAGTTCCTTACTATATCCTTAGCGTTTAGAACCGCTCGTTTAAAATCCGTATATATAGTAATCCGCAATAGGGCTCCTACGCGCTTTATTTTATTATAAATTGCTAGCTTAATTCTAGCCTAGATAAATCTAATCTTCTTCTTTTTATAAATGCTACTATTCTTATTTTTAAAGGGCTCTAGATCTATTAATTAAGTATAAATTTTAACAAAGTTTATAAACTAGTAGAAATTATAGCGGTTAAGCTATATCCCATTCTAGAATAGTTCTGCATTATTATATTATATAATATATAAATCTTAAGTTTATTTCTTTAGGAAGATTTACAGCTACAGCTATATAGTAATTTGCTTTTTATTAAGCTAATTAAGTACAATCTAGTTTAGGGATCAGTCTTTAATCTTGCTAATAATCTATTAAATACGCTCTTTAGTATTGTCTTATATTATTAGTATCTTAAAGAAGTTATCTACTTCGCGAACCCAGTCGTCTAACTATTAGACATTAGGTCTATAGCGGAGTTCTAAACTACTAGAGGCCTTAGCCAGTTAGTCTATATTCTTTTTCTATTTACTATATAGATACCTCTCTAGGTCTTCTATACCTCCTTAGGTAGGTATTAAGTAGCCTCTAAGAGGCTCTTGGCCTTAGCTAAGTTATAAAAGATTTTATCTAGCCTAGATTAAGCTCTACCAAATCTAGACCTACCCCTAGAGGTTTTTAATATATTTATTAGTAGCTCCTTCCTATATAGCTTCTAAAAGCCTTACAGCAGCTTCCTAATATCCTCCTTAGAGAAAATTAGTATACGGCTCTTAACTTTCCAACTTTAGGCCTAGGGAAGCTCTAGCTATAAAGGTAGTGTTAGTACTAGTAGCTAATACGGGTTTCCCTACAAGGCTTAAGTCTTAAGTTAATAGTTAGGTTAGATTACCTAAAGGGGTAGACCTACTTAGCTTATAAGCAGTCTATATACCGTCACTATACTAATTATGGGCCGGTGGTCTTCCAGGAAGGTTCCGGTTAGGTCTTTAATTAAATATATTAGTATATTCCTCTGGCATTTTTAATTTAGGGGAAGATCTTAAGGTTGCCTCTAGCGCTTAATCTTCTAATTAGCTTAAGTGGAGCTAGAGGGGTTCCAGCTACTTTTTAGCAGTATTATAACCATTATAGAGGGTATTTACGTTTTCCTTAGCGTTGCTAGTAACCATAGGTATACGAAAGTCTTTAAGCTCTTAGTGCATCTAGGTATTAGGGCTTATTTAGCCGTCTTACCTAGAGGTTTATATTATTACCATCTCTTGCTATTCGAGAGACCTTTCTGTCTTAGCGCGACAGCTTTCTATAAGGTATTTATAGAGTTTCTATTTAGGTCGTCGCAAGATTTTAAAGAAGAATAGTAAATATAAATAAAAAATATAAATAAACAATCTGGTCCTTAAAGTCAGCTACCCTTCTAAATAAAGTAGGAAGGATTTAAATATAAGGGGGCTTTATAAATAGGGGGCTATAAGGCACGATTATAGGAATAGGATAGATTAGTAAGGGAGATAAATCCTTAAAGAGGTAAGGCCTTAGGGATTATGGAGACTATATACTACGGGCACGTGCCTCCAGTATGTAACTAACAAATATTTAAGGGGTGTCTAGGGGTTATCCTAAGGGCAACCTAAGGTGACCGCAATAATATCCCTTACAGTAAGCGCTTATATATTTATCGTCTTATTAACAGAAAGGTATTAGATATAATTTAAAAACCTATTAATAAGTATAAGGACTAAATTATATATTTATTCTTGCCCATCTTTTAAGGGCGGGAGATCCGTAATAAAGTCTATAGCGTAATATTACTATAGCTTACTAGTGGGGGAAATAGATTTAAGTAAACCCCACGGCTTATGCCTTTGGATTTTATATACTTAATACTTTTTATAGTGACTAATGTACTCCTTTTTACTTCCTACTTAAGCTTTAGCTAATAGTATTTACGTTAAAGTAATTCCACTGTTTTAGCTTAACCATAATGGCCGCCTAGATAATTATTATAATTCTTTATAAGAATCTTCTATTATAGATTTGCTTCTTATAGGACCTAACCCTTACCATTTTTACATAGTAGGCCCATTAGGTCCAGTTCCTAATTTTAGCACCTTTTAGCTTCCTTTCCGTTACGTTTCCAGTTTACTTCCGCATTAAAGATAGTATAAAAGGTATCCCTCCATTGCACCTTATAGATAAGATCTATTAACCTTTTAGATAGTTCCTGGGTAAAAGCTGTTTTATCTTATACTGCTCCAAATACATAACTAGATAGTACTATAGATCTTATAACTCTTTAGTGCGTATATATTAGGAAGGCCGCTATAAGATTAAAGTCCTTTAGTTATTACAGGGCTCTAGGTTCTAATTACTCTATAGCTTTGCTTTTAGTTTAAAAGGATAGCTTAGTAATTAGAGGTAATATATTACTAGGTTTTAAGAATATATTAGGGACGTCCTGTCTAGGTATATTTGGACCCTTATTAGTAATGGACCGGGTACTAGCCAGAATATTAGTAGAAGCTAATAGAGTTTACACCACCTAAGACTTAGTACTTAAAGCTATAGGTACTTAAGCATTCTATACCTAGAGCTTATTCTATAATATAGGAAGTAAGATATCTATTATCTGTTTTCCTTCTCCTATTTTAAAGGCTTTAGTATAGTCTAGCTGTTATAACAATCTATTAGTAAAGTTATTTTCCCCTAACTTATATTTAATTTTAAAATTAAATTATGCGAGCTCCTTTGCCTATCTAGCCTATTAAGATATAAGCTTCTTTATAATTATAAAGTAGTGTAAATTATAATAATCTAAGAGTATACGGGTGGTATGGCTCGCGTGCTTAAGGTAATATTACCACTATTTAAAGTAGTTAACTATAGTTAACAGTTCCTTATTATGGATATAATACCTAACTTTAGATACCTAGAATTTTCTGCTATTAAATACTACTGGTTTTTAGGTAAAGCTAGGTAGCGTTTAGATGCCTATTAGGTTGCAGTAGGATACCAATAAAAGTAAAATTTAATATATTAGTAACTATTATTAGTAGCTAATTTATGTTGAAATGCCGTAATAGTAGGGCTTCTGTAAACTTTATGCGTAGTTCTTAAAAGGCTTTCTATACCTTTCCGGGCCATATTTATAGTTTATACTATTTAGTTAATCCCTTTTTAGTTTTCTTCCTTCCTACCTTTAAGCTTTTTACTCTTTAGGCTTGGTCTTAGGAAGCTTTAGTAATATAGTTAGATAGGTATTAGGTAATGTCTAAGTAGTTATAGATAAAGCGCCTATAGAAATTGGCAAAGCCTAGAAATTCTTAAATATCCCAGTAGCTTTCTAGCTCTAGCTACTCTTAAATTATCTACACCCGTACTAGGTCTATAACTACGCCTATAGGCGTTATAATATAGCCCAGAAACTTAACCTACTTAGTATTAAAGATATACTTTAACGCCTTAGCGTAGAGGCCCTAATTATCTAAACGTTTTAGTACTTCGCGGATATATTGCTCGTGCTAATCCTTATCTTTTAAGTAGATTAGAATGTTATCTAAATAGATAACGTATATGCGGTTAACTAGTCCCCCTAAGGCTCTGTAAATATATAATTAAAATATTATAGGCGTATTAGCTAGCCTAAAAGGCATTACTAGATACTTGAAGTGGCCGTATTGAGTCTTAAAGGCGGTCTTCCACTTATCCCCCTTTTTAATACGGAGCCTATAATAGGCGTCTTATAAATCTGGCTTTATAAAGATCTTCGCCCTAGATAGTTAATCTAGTATTTTACTAACTAGTAGTAGTAGGTAACAGTTTTTAATTATAATCTTATTAAGACCGCGATGGTCTATATATAGCCTTATAGTTCCATTTAGTTTTAGGATAAAGAGGATCGGCGTGCCTACCGGTAACTTACTAGGCTATATCCATCCCTTTTCTAGTAAGCTATTAAGGTACTTCTATAGGATTTTAAGCTCTTTATAAGAGAGGTTATAGATAGGAAGGTTTAGCAGTTATTTGCCTTCTTTTAGATTAATTATATAATTATATTCCAAGTTCCGCTAAAGGACTTTTACTTACCTACCCAAAAATACCCTTAGTAAGTCCCTTAGGCCTACTAAGATATTTAACAAATTAGGGTTATATTTGTCCTTTATATTATTATTAGGTAGGTCCCAGAGATTCCTTAGGACGCTTATAAGCAGCGTCGTGCGCTATAGTAGTTATTTATATATAGTTGCCACTATACATTAAATAGTTTTATACGGTAGCTAGTAGATAGTAAAGAACTCCTTAACGCAGCGTTTAAGGTACTATAATATACTCTCCGCGTATTGCTTAAGCTAAAGTAACCTATAATAATAAAAGTATTTTATAAGATCTTTAAGATCGCTGCCTCCTTATAATGTCTCTATAATCTATCTAGCAGTTCCCTATAGAGTATCTATTACAAAAAGGTTATTACCTATACTAGGCTTTATACCTATCTTACTATAAAATAGGGATTAGATCTAATACTCCTTTAGGTATAGAGTGTATACTATTTTACCTAAAGCTATATCTTGTAGGATATCTTTTAAGCTTATTAGTAATATACACCCTTTTAATTCTTTATTATTCCACTATTTAAAGGCTCCTATGTTAAAGCATATCTTAGAATCTGCTTTTATAAGCTAAGGATATTTAAGAATAAGGTTATAACCTATAAATTTAGCCGCCTAGAAGGGTTTTAGGCCAACCACCTTAGTACGGTTATATATGTCCGCTACTAACACTATAAGCTTATAGGCACTATATAGTTTAATCTAATACTTATCTAGGAATACTGCGGTAAATTTTTACTACCTTAACAATAAGATAAGCTTATACTCTTTTACTAAATTATATTATATAAGATTAATTTTAGCGCCGCTATTATATAGTACTTAGAACTAACGTACTTCGCCTATAGGAAGTACCATTTCTAGCTTAATAATAATATAGAAAGTCTTTTCTTCCATATCTTGCCCTAGCTATAGCTAGAAGAGGTCCGCAACTAGGGCTTTTTTTTTAGATTATTAGTGCGGTTATTACCCTACTTATTTTTCTAATTGGGTTTACCTTCGGAGAAGTTTTCTCTTAACTTTTTAGAGTGTTTCTATAAGGGTGCCAGATAGGTATTAGGTTAGCCCTAGGAGTCTTTCCCATTACTTAAGGTCCCTAACTTTAACTATTCCGGATTTCTCTTTAAGAACGGCTTTTTTAAAGTTTAGGTCTACCCTACGTTATTACTAAAGTGCCCGCGCTTTTAGTTACCGCCTAGCTTCTTACCGGAAGAGGTCTAGTTCCTTACCATATTCTTAGCGTTTAGAACCGCTCGTTTAAAATTGCTATATATAGTGATCTATAATAGGGCTCCCACGCACTTTATTTTACTATAAATTACTAACTTAATTCTAGCCTAGATAAATCCAATCTTTTCCTTCTTATAGATGCTACTATTTTTATTTTTAAAGGGCTCTAAATCTATATATTAAGCATAAGTTTCCATAAAGTTTATAAACTAATAGAAATCTTAATAATCTAGCTATATACCATTCTATAATTGTCCTGTATTATTATATTATATAACCTACAGATCTTAGGTCTAACCGTTTAGGAAGGTCTACAGCTATAGCCATATAGTAACTTACTCTTTATTAAGTTAATTAAGCGCAATCTAGTTTAGTAATCGGTCTTTAATCCTACTAATAATCTATTATATACGCTCTTTAGTATTATCTTATATTATTAGCATTTTAAAGAAGTTATTTACTTCCCAAACCTAGTTGTCTAACTATTAGGCGCTAGGTCTATAATGGAGTTCTAGACTATTAAAGACCTTAGCCAGTTAGTTTATATTCTTTTTCCGTTTATTACGTAGATGCCTCTCTAAGTCTTTTATACTTCCTTAGGTAGGTACTAGATAGCCCCTAAAAAGCCCTTAGCCTTAGCTAGGTTATAAAAGAACTTATCTAGCTTAGATTAAACCCTACTAAATCTAAATTTACCCTTAGAGGATTCTAATATATTTATTAGTAGCTTTCTCCCGTATAGCTTCTAAGAGCCTTATAATAGCTTCCTAATATCTATCTTAAAGGATATTAGCATAGGGCTCTTAACTTTCTAAACTTGGGCTTAGGGAAGCTCTAGCTATAGAGGTAGTATTAGTACTAATAGCTAATGCGGATTTCCTAATAAGCCTTAGGTCTTAAGTTAGTGTTTAAGTTAAATTACTTAAAGGGGTAAACCCGCTTAGCTTATAAGCAGTCTATATACCGCCGCTATATTAATTATAGGCCGATAGTCTTCCAAGAGGGTTCCGGTTAGGTCCCTAGTTAAATATATTAGTGTATTCCTTTAGCATTTCTAGCTTAGGGGAAGATCTTAGGGTTACCTCTAGCGCCTAGTCTTCTAGTTGGCCTAGGTAGGGTTAAAGGGGTTCTAATTACTTTCTGGCAGTATTGCGTCCATTATAAAGAGTGTTGATATTTTCCTTAGTGGTGACTGTAAGTATATAAGAGTCTTTAAGCTTCTAGTATATCTAGGTATTAGGGCTTATTTAGCCGTCTTGCCTAAAGTTTTATATTGTCGCAATCTTTTACTATTAGAGGGACCTTTTTACCTTAATGCGACGGCTTTCTATAAGGTATTTATAGAGTTTCTGTCAGATAATCTGTATTCTTAAAAGGCGTGGATTACGTATACGGGTCATGTACACTGTAAAATCTCTTCGTAGCTCGCAGCCCTAGGGCCCCAAGATAGAAGACATTAATTAACCATCAAGTCAAGATCATTAATCAATCAACCCATTTTATTAATGAACTGCTCTACACGAACTTCGTGACAGTTATGAGCCCGGTCCGCCGACTTAAGAAGCTATTCAGCTATTACTTAATTATTTGAAGAAATTCTACCTTATTGTTAGACTTTAATACCTTATTGTCAAGACGCAGACTCTGATAGAAATCCTACCTTAATCGTCACAGGATGATTCTTCTACAAGATTCCACGAGATTCTATGAGATTCCATAAGATTCCACAAGAAATCCTACCTTAATCGTCACAGGGCGATCCTAATAATAAGGACAATCCTAACAATAAGGACGATCCCGATAATAAAATACTATCTTAATTCCTTCTTCGCCTATTAGTCAAATAACCCCACTAATAAGTTTGTTAATGACAATCATCCTTAATAAGCTAGAAGACTGGGAACAATAGCTATAGCAACTCCAAGCCCTTGTAGATTAGTAAATTTGGGCCTATATTAACCTAGCCACAGAAGCACCTTAAGAAGGTCTACTTAAAAAACCACCTTATCTAAAAGTTATAGATTTTAATAAGGATATAACCTTATATATATAGCTCTTAACAAACTAATAGAGAGTGTATAAGAATAGTAGATAATACTATAACTAGGATATAAAGTATTCCTTAAAATAGGAAAAGCATTTGCAATAGATACGCACCTAAATTGCGTCCACAGTATTAATTTAGAAGAAGCTACTGCTTAACCCTTCCTTAATAGTTAAAGAATGGCTATTGCGGCTAAAGGAGAACATAGAACCTACCTTATTATTTATTAGGAAGAAGGTATAATACCAGTATACGGAAGCCCTTAAGGGGTTTAAACAGTTGTCAAAATTGAACTAATGGCTAGACTAATAGAAACACGTAATATCCCTAAGAGAGAAGTATAAGATCCCTTAAATGTCCAATAGAATCTGGCTTTAAGAATTAGTAGAAGTTATTTAACTGTTTAGCGACGCCTACTGTATAAAGTACACTACCAAGTTAAATAACCCTTAGAAGTTGAGATCTTCCGAATACCGCAGAGTAGCAAAGGAGCTATAAGAAGGACTTAGAATACCCTTAAAGAAAGCCAATGCTACTATAAGAGGGAGTACCTTTAATACAGACTTTATAGAGCAAGCTATAATGGATTACTCTAATACTACTAAAGGTCTAGGGAAAGGAACCTTAGCACGTACTAGACGCTTAAAGAGAGCCGGGTTGCTAGTAGATAAGGAGACGTCCCGCAAGAAGCTAATACCTATATACTTAGCGTGTAAGAAATAAGGACATTCCCTTTAAGACTGTTGGTATTTATTTAAAGACAAGAGACCCAAAGGAGTTATAATTAGAGATACTCGCATTAAAAGGGTCTGAAGAAGGTAAAAAAGAATAAGAATCTCGCTAACTAAGTTATAAAGATTAGACTTAAAGAACAAGAAGACAAGGCTTGATAATAATAGGATAAGAGCTAGGAGATAGTTAAGATTAAGGGAGAAGCTAATGTGATATTCCTAGAATCGTATTATATAGATTAACTCCATCTACTAAAGCTATTGACTATTCTTGACTTAGGAACCACTCTCCATATCTTTAATAACCTCTCTTGTTTTTATAATTTTAGGAAAGCTCTAAAATACAAATATATTATCGCTAGCAGCTTAGAAGTGCCTATACTAGGCTATGGCGATATTAATATCTAAGTTATAAAACCAGACAAGAGTAAGGGAACCCTATGTCTTAAAGATGTTGCCTTTTATATGGACTTTAATACAAATCTAGTGTTGTTCTGTTTGCTTTAAAAATAAGGGTTCTATTAGGACAATAAAGGAGATAATAATCTGCTAGTTTGGAAGGATGATACAATCCTATATTAAATGGAAGAATGTTATAGACAATAGACTATTAAAGCAGTAAATAGGATATTAGTATATCGTGGCCGTCTAGAGAATACTATAAGCTTATAACTCTCCTAGGTTCCTTCTTACTCGTCTCTATTTTAACTCCCTACTAGATAAAAACACAAAGAAGAAAGTCCAGTCTGCGCTTAATAAACTTTTAATTAGCTCTACAGCACTTAACTAGGCATATAATAAAGCGATTAAGAGAATTAAGGGTTAACTACCTAGAAATAGAGTGCTAGCAAAGAGCGTACTTTTCTGGATTATATATATATAAAGACCGCTTATAACGGGGGAGCTATACTATACGTTAGCGGTAAAGCTAGGTAACGACGAACTAGATCCTAATAATATTTATAATATTGGAGATCTTGTCTCAGTCTGCGCCGGTCTTATTACTATAGATAAGAAGAGCGATATTATCTATCTAGTACACTATACTACCTAGGAGTATTTCAAGCGGATTAGAAAAGAGTAGAATCCTTATATATAGCTAAATATAGCCTTAACGTATCTTACTTATCTCTCCTTTAGTACCTTTAGATATAGTAGCTGTCCTACTAATAAAGACTTTAAGGGTAGGCTAGAGCAAAATATATTTTTAAACTATACGGCTCGGTACTAGGGATAGTATACACTAACGGTTTAAGATTAGGTGTTTAAACTAGCTTATTTTTTTCTTTAGCATAGCAGCTCGATTTGCTGTGCTATATAGGTTATATTAATTCCAACTTATAAATACGGGAAGTATTATCAAGGATATCCCAGAGAAACAACAGGATTGCACTTAACGGTATAATTTAAATTGCTTTCTCTATTAGAGAAGCTGCTATCTAAACTAAGAAGAAATATTATAATTTTAGCAGACCTAAGAGACAGCTATAAATAGACGCCGCTATTACTCGCGGCAGTGTCTGGATATAATATAATAGTAAAGCTACTTCCTAACAAGGGCGCCGATATTAACGCGTAAAGTAAAAAGTACGGTAATATACTCTACACGGCTTTAGATAGAGGCTATAAGCAGGTTATAAAACTGCTACTTAATAAGGGCGCTAATATTAACGCGTAAGGTGGATTCTATGGTAATATACTCTACGCAGCTTTAACTAGAGGTTATAAGTAGGTTATAAAGCTACTACTTAATAAGGGCGCCGATGTTAACTTATAAAGTAGAGAGTATAGTAATATACTCTAGACAGCTTTAGCTAAAGGCTATAAGTAGGCCATAAAGCTGCTGCTTAATAAGGGCGCCAATGTTAACGCATAAGGTAAAAAGTATGGTAATGTATTTTAGGCGACTTTAGCTAGAGGCTATAAGCAGGTTATAAAACTGCTGCTTAATAAGAGCGCCAATATTAACATATAAGGTGGAGAGTATAGTAACGCACTCTATGGCTTTAGATAGAGGCCATAAGTAGGTTATAAAGCTGCTGCTTAGTAAGGGCGCCGATATCAACTCGCAAGGTAAAAAGTACAGCAATGTACTTTAAATGGCTTTAGCTAGAGGCTATAAGCAGGTTATAAAGCTACTACTTAATAGGGGCGCCGACGTCAACGCATAAGGTAGAGAGTACGGTAATGTACTCTATACGGCTTTAGCTAGAGGCTATAAGTAGGTTATAAAGCCACTGCTTAATAAGGGCGCTAATATTAACGCGTAAGGTAAATTCTATAGTAACGTACTCTACGCGGCTTTAGATAGAGGCTATAAGTAGGTTATAAAGCTGCTGCTTAACAAGGGCACTAATATTAATATATAAGGTGGACCCTATAGTAATATACTCTAAGCGGTTTTAACTAGAGGCTATAAGTAGGTTGTAAAGCTACTGCTTAATAAGGGCGCCAATGTTAACGCGTAAGGTAGGTACCACGGCAATATACTCTAGGCGGCTTTAGCTAGAGGCTATAAGTAGGTTATAAAGCTGCTACTTAATAAGGGCGCCAATATTAACACATAAGGTAGAAAGTACGGCAATGTACTCTAAGCGGCTTTAGCTAGAGGCCATAAGTAGGTTATAAAGCTGCTACTTAATAAGGGCGCCAATGTTAACGCGCAAGGTAAAGAGTATAGTAACGCACTCTATATGGCTTTAGATAGAGGCTATAAGCAGGTTATAAAACTGCTGCTTAATAAGGGCGCCAATGTTAACGCGTAAAGTGGATTCTATGGCAACGTACTCTAAGCGGCTTTAGCTAGAGGCTATGAGCAGGTTGTAAAGCTGCTGCTTAATAAGGGCGCCAATATTAACGCGCAAGGTAGAGAGTACGGCAACGTACTCTAGGCGGCTTTAGTGAGAGGCCATAAGCAGGTTATAAAGCTGTTGCTTAATAAGGGCGCCAATATTAACGCGCAAGGTAGAAAGTACGGTAATATACTCTAAGCGGCTTTAGCTAGAGCTAATATTAATACATAATGTAAGTGCCACGGCAACGCACTCTACGCGGCTTTAGATAGAGAAGACTATAAATAAATTATAAAGCTGCTGCTTAATAAGGGCGCCAATATTAACGCGCAAGGTAGAAAGTATGGTAATGTACTCTAGGCGGCTTTAGCTAGAGGCTATAAGTAGGTTATAAAGCTGCTGCTTAATAAGGGCGCTAATATTAACGCACTCTACGCGGCTTTAGATAGAGGCCATAAGCATATTATAAAGCTACTGCTTAATAAGGGCGCCGATATTAACGCGTAAGGTAGAAAGTACGGCAACGTACTCTACGCGGCTTTAGATAGAGGCCATAAGCAGGTTATAAAGCTGCTACTTAATAAGGGCGCCGATGTTAACGCGTAAGGTGGAGAGTACGGCAACGCACTCTACGCGGCTTTAGATAGAGGCCATGAGCAGGTTATAAAGCTACTACTTAACAAAGGCGCTAACGTTAACTACCTTAGTGGTTGGTATGGGTCCTTTTTAAACCTCCTTACCTTTAAGGGGTATATACATCTACTGCGTTTGGTCTATAAGCAATACCATATAATCTGAAGCCTTGTGGATTCCTATAGTAGAACTACTCTTTAGCTTACCGTAAAAAGTGGACATATTAATACCTTTAAATATCTCCTTAGCTTAGGCCTTAATCCTAAAACTAAGGACGTAAAGGGGGATAGTCTGCTCTATTATGCTTCTTTAGGAAGCTTATTATAGATTCTAAATGTAGTGCTTAGCAAGGGTTTTATATCCTTGCCGTAGAGTGGACACTAAACCCCCCTTTACTAGGCTTATAGGATAGGAAACCCTAATGTTATTAAGCGACTAATTAAGGAAGGTTTACGCAGTAAATATATTACTCTCCCTTAACTAGAAGGGCAATGGAGCCCTATTTCTATTGCTATCTTCTATAGAAACGGGAAGATACTGAAAAAACTATTTATATCCTATAGATCTCTGCTAGGTACAGGGGCTGATTTAAGCACTATAGATACTGTGCAACTTAGCGGTAGACGTCATAGTGGTTATTAGTGCAATAGATACTTTTATGTAAGTAGGTAGCTTAAAGCAGTTAAATAATTCTTATATTGAATAGGATATCTACGGGCCACGCTTTTATTATCGCGACTATCTAAACTGGGATTATTGTTTTATGTATAAGCCTTTTCTTAACTACTTACATAAGAACCACTTATAGGAATATATTAAGTCTTATAGGGAGTCTTCTATATAGGAGCGTATTAATATATCTAGGATACTAAATGGCTAAAGACTAGGAAGATGGAGTCTATAAAGAAGCAGCCTTCTATACTAACTAGTTTATGTCAATATATAGCTACTAAATTTAATAGGAGCCTGCGCTTCTAATAATTAGCATTCCCTAGCATTTATATAATGTTTTAAAGGCCGCATCTATTAAGCTATTTCGCTGTTATAAGATCGTTGCTAGCTACTGTAATATATAGCACACTTTTAGCATATTAATATAGGGTTGTTTTATAGTCGTAGCTATTGTTTCTAGTGTCCAATGTAAAAGATCGGAGAGTGTAAAGATGCGACAGCGCTTTTTATAGGATAGTTTAGTTCCTGGTTAACGGGTTTAGTCTTGGCTTTACTCTATTAAACGTAATAGGCGACACTAATAAGGTCTTTAAATAACGTTACGCATACTTATTCTACTAATATACTCCAATACACTTTATAGCAAGGACATATGCTTTTATAGTTAAAGCAGTTATTCTAGTACGTTTGATAGCACTGCCTAAGATAATAAATTTCTTACCAATGCTTTCTAAAGCGTTAGAGTAATGACTAGGACTAGATTTTTAGTGCAAGTATATACAATATTTAGCCTCTTCTAGGAGGGTTAATCTATTAACCTCCTTGCATTACTGCTATTTGCATTATTCTGTCTACTGTAATAGATAAGCAAACATATCTACTTACTTATCCCTTTGCAAATTTTCCTTAGAAATAAGCATTAGTACTATAAGGTTAGCACCGCTATATACCACGACTAAATCTAAAAACGATCTACAGTAGCTGTATGCGTGCTTTGGGTTTTCCCAAAATCCTGTCAAACTCTTAAGAACAACGACCGAGTCTACAATGTAGATATAGCCGTATGTTATACTATAAGTTAGGCCATATCGCGAAGTTAAACGGTGATCGTCGCGGGGGTTAGGAGTTTATATTTTAGTTAACTTAGTAACTGCGCCACGCTAGTGGCATAAACGCGGCGGTGCTTAACCGCCACGACGCTAAGCTTAAGAGAGTTGGTTCTAAGGTATTAGCCTATAGTAGAACCGCTTCTTACCGGCTTCCTATCTTTATTTTAAAAAAGTAGCGCCTTAAAAATAAGGGTCTGGTCAGTATGGCTCGACCACCCTCCTTGCTAGCGGGGGCGAGTTTTAAGTATTTTACACTTTAATTACCTGCTGTAAATACCGCTAATTATGCTGCCGCTAAACCCGTCCTATACTAAGTCAAAGTATGGGCGTCGGTAGAAGGTAGCCCCGTAGCTAAGCGCATAGCAAAACCACTCACTTTAGGTAGCAGTCTTGGCAGTAAGCCTTACTTAGAAGGCAGTAAGCCTTACCTAGAATAGTTAAACGCTATGCTTAGACGGCTATATAAGGATAGTATACTATTATAGCCTACTACAATGTCCCGTATAGTAAGTATCTTATATAGATCGGTTTATCTTTTTAGTCGCCCTGGCTCTAATTAAGCACCTCTACTATAGTAAGAAGCGCTAAACCGTTAATAATATTGTAAGTAAATAAAGCCTATATATAGGCCATGCCTTATAATTGAAATTGAATTAATATATACATCAGTTACTCTGCCAGATTTTTTAATATAAAGTCGTTTATATAACTTACACGTTAAACCTCTGTCTTATTATATAGTTACTCTAAATTAACCCAACTCCAACCCTTTTATACTCGCTATTTATACTGGTTGGCCTAATAACTAATATATAGTACTCCTTAACATCTAATCTATTCTTATCCTCGCTAGACTTCTTCCTAGTAACAATATATTGTTTCTTAAAAAGATCCTTGTCCTCTTTAATATTGTACTATATCTATCCTCTTTTCGTTCTGCCGAAATCCAAGATGGTATAATATTTCCTATCTGGTTCTATTGTATAATCCCAAAACTCCCCTATATTGGTAATTAGTATAAGTTTATCCCACTTATTAAACCGGAGGTTATTAATCCAATTAACTGTGCTAAAAGGGATGTCTATAAACTAAATGCCTCCATTATATGCTATCTATAACCACGATGGCATATTCTAGGTGGAGTACTTAATCCGCTCCATCTCATTATTAAATACCTGCTATAAGAGATTTCTGTAAAGATACTGTATCTGCTTTAATATAATAGAGCGCGTGCAATATGGGCCTCTAACCTAGATATTGCAACAGCTCTATTAGTCTTCTCTATAAGGTCACGCTTTGAGTAGTTCTTAAAAAGAAAGTAAATGAATTCTATAGGACGTTAGTAGCCTAACTTAAGGAGCCGCTTTAGGAAGTTTAAATTAAGTATAAGCTCGGACTAATGGAACTCGGCCACCTCCTGAACTCGGCTACTTAAGCAAATCGTACCCCACTACTTTTGAAGCTACTTATACTTAATCAAATCAACTTAACCCCTTACCCCTAGGCGCTATTTAATATATTGGCCCCGGCCTTTCTACCTAACGCCTTTTAAGGCTTTAATTTTGACTTCTTTGTTATTATTTTAGCCTCTTTCTCCTCTACCTTCTCTATATATTACTTAGCTAAATCTATATTTTTAAATCTTATATTTAGACCTACAGCTACCTACCTATAAATTTTTAGGCCTTTAAGGCCTTTAAGCTGCGATTGCGAGCTATATATTTAAGCGTCCTTATATATTAGTCACACAGGGTGACTTACCAATAACGACTACTTAAGTAGGTTACAGTGATGTTGGTTAATATGCTTATTATTGGAATAAGGAAGGGTGAGGAGCTTAAGACTCCTCGTCACACTAGTGCCGCGGCGACACGTGACGACCGCTTACCTCATTCCCAATACTGGCAACTCTTCTTTTATAGTTGCCATCTATATATAAATACTGCTTGACTAGCATACCAAATATCAATCCTCCTTACTTACTATTACTATTGCAATATAAGCCTTACTGTCCCAAAATTTACCTCTTAACATATAGTGCTTTCTTGCTTAGGAGTTATGGTTGGATATTATGTTAGGGCCGCCAAGGCGCTAGTTATAAGCGAGCCAATAGCGATTTTCTATCCTGGGGATGGAAAATCCTAATTAGCTGGTTAGAGTTAGGGTCTGTAGAATATTATGCTCCTACTCCCTCTTAACCTAACCTTTAACTTATATATATAGAGTATTTATATTAACAAACGTTTTTAGAGCCTTGTTTGGGTTTGCCTTTATTATTACATCTACTAGATTGTCTTAACCGTTAATCTATTAAATCTTAAAGAGTTCTTACCGTTTATAGGATTGCTAAAGTGCTATAATGTTAATTATAAGGCGCTTCTCCTTTGTGGTACTAAGCTTAACTAAATACTTATAGAGGGAATATAAGTTGGTGCACACGATTATAAGGATAATAGGAAGTTTTAGTTAATCTGTAATTATTTTAAGGGTAGTTCCAATTGCAATTGCTATGTTAACTCCGCCAACCATTCTATATATCTCTAACGCTAAAACGCTTTAAGTGACACACTTACTCTTAGTTAAGCTCTAATAAATAAGGTTACTATAGATTATAAAGTTATTCTCTCTAGTAGATTTATTTATAATAATAATTTTATATCCTAGCTGGGAGCTAAAATCTTTGTTATTTATAAACAATCTATTAATAAATATGAAGAGCTTAGCAGTGGGAAGATTAATAGGCATATAGAATAGTCCCTAATTAAGATAGTTTATTTACCAGAAAAGACGCTTATTTAGGGCAAGAATGTCATCCTTAGTTAGTTTTTGGTATTAAGCAGTAACAGAGAGATTAAAGGAAGCCTTAGGTTAACAGATAGAAGCAATATAAGCTCTATAAGCGCATTGCTCTATATATCCTTGCTTTAGAGAATTAATGTTAACAATATTGATCTTCTTACCTTAACCCTTCTAGCGTAGAGTAATGGAATCCTTATTTAGGGAGAGGATGCATTTATTAAAGAGCAATAGTGTTGTTAAATTAAGCTTTTCCTTTGGCTTTACCATTAGATTTACCTTTACTAGCTTATCTTCTTTAAGGGCTAAGAATTAGTTGTCTCCTAAGATAATCATATTATTAGTTTGTATGCTAATAATTCTAAATAGAGTTTCTGTAGTTGTAATAAGGAAGTAGGGGTTAAATGTAGAAGTAGTTATTAAAAGCTTCTCTTTGTGGTGCTTACTGTAAGTAGCCTATTAATAAGTTCCTGCCTCTATGATTCTATATAATGGCTTAAGCACAACCACAATTATATCTTTAGGATATTGGTAGCGAATTTACTCTAAAAGGTATGCTAATATTAAGCGCTAAAGGTGCGTCTCTAATTAGGTATAGGCCTAAGTAATATCTCGCAAATAAACTGCTATTCTATTCTTTATTAAGAAGGGAGCTAATATAACTATAACTTGCTAACCAGCTTGTTAAATTATAAAAGATTACGTAAGAATTACCTCCTTACTATTATTATTATAACCTTAGATAATAAGCCTTAATTTCTTAAATGGGGCGTTAATAGCTTTGCCTTTAATCTTATTAACCATTTTTAACTTAAAAATACAAACTTTATTAAACTTAGTAGGGTTATACTTCTTAAATTTAAAAACTCCTTTTATAATAAGACTATTAATCTCCTACTTATTAGATGCTTGAAAAGGAGCTCTAGGGGTTATAATACAACCTTCCTTTTAGAGCTGTTTTGTAAGCTTAAAGTTAGCCTTCTCCTTAGCTGTTATAAAGGTTATTAATAACTTAACTCCATTCTTAATGGCGGCAATAAATTACTCTTTAAAATTAATAAGATGTTAGCGATTTTATAATCCTTTTAGGCAACCTCTTCTGCGTTATAGTTGTGGCATATCTACTATAATTATATTAGAATTATAGCTGCCTTTTGGAGCATATTAATTATGGTTCTCCTTTAGGGCATTTTTTAGGGTATCCTATAAAGGCTTAAAACTATTATCTTTATAGTAAGGCTTGATAACAGTTAAATGGAATTAAGTAGGTTTGTAAGGCATCTAAATAGTATAAGTTTAACTATTAATTATAATAAGTTAATGTAGGCCTAACCATCCTCCCTTTTTACGCTATATGTATACCTTAGACTAGAGTGGCAGATTAAGTATAGTTAAGGCGTTTAGGCCATTTCTTATTCCTAGTACATTATTAACCTGGCGTGTGGTGTAGAGATATTAAACCTCCTTTATTGCCTTATAAATAGCCTTAGCTTATTACATAACGGAGAGAGATAGTAGAGAATTATTAGTTATTTAAGGGTAGGCGCTAAAGACTAGTAATATAGGTATAAGTCTATCTAGGCTAGTAGAATTATTAATAGCTTTAATAGCTATTTATAAGGTAAGTTTTTTACTAGCGTCCTCTAGTTCTAAAAAGATAATCTTATATGCGTGGTGTAATAGTATATAATATTGCTCCACTTTTCTAACACTATTATATGCCTTAATAGGGACTTCCTTAACCTTAATTGCCATTGCCTTTGTCTATTATTAAAACTCTACAGATAAGAAGTTCTTTTTTGTGTTATAGATAATTTAGTTAGGGGGTCCTTGGTAAATATTAATCTAGTATAATTAAAGGGTATCCTATATGTTCCTAGCTAATATATCCTTTAAAAAACGTGCGGCTTAAAAGGAGGTTAAGAAGTTAATAACTTAGAGTACTGGCTTACCGCTAAGATATATAACGTTAATAATAATACAGAAGTTAAAGTTATAGTTATCTTTAAGGGTGAACTTAAATCAACTAGGGGACTTCTGGTTTATTTAGTAGTAATAGCAGTACTTTATAAGATGCTTAATTGCCCTAACCTTAACTTTATGGCCTACTTACTAAAGGACCCTAAGTAATTAATAAACAGATAGGTGGCCAAATTAATGGTGTAGTTAACATAACTCTAACTTAGTTAGGTGGCTTTAAGTAATATTCTTTTCTAGTTAATAAAGGAGTAACCAAGAGTGACCCCACTTGCGTATAATAGGCACCCAATTATCTCCCTAAATAAGTACATTCTTAAGGTTATTAAGCTTAATGCCTAATTTATCTATATCTCTAATATAAAATAGAAATAGGGTGTTTATAGGAATAATGTAAAAAGTAATATACCCTAAGGGGGTTTAGACTCTAATTGTGCCAAGAGAGATTATAGTACCCTTACTAAAACAAATTGTATGTTAACCTACTGTTAATTGGTTAATCTAAACAGAGGTATTAAGTTGTTAAAGGGCTCAAACTTAAGGTTCTCCTACTGTAGATACTCCTGCGGCTCTAGTATCTGGTATAATACCATAGAAGACATTTACTAAGTATCTATTATTAAAGGAGAACGCGGAGCTCTCCTTTAGCTCATTAAAGATATCTAACTTTATAATAGAATGGAGCGTAGATTGGTTATTAAGAATAGTAACAGTTTATATACTATCTATCTTACCATACTTAGTGAAGTATTGGTTGGGTAAGTAGTCCTTAATTTCTATATCCATAAGGAGCTATTTGGCCTTATTAACCTCACCCTTAAGATCTTCTACGCCTTTATATTAAACTAGGAAGCTTTAGAAGTAGGCCGCAGTAACCTTATAATTTCTAATATTTCTTACACTCTAGTGAAACTTATTATATACCTCCTTTTACTTATTAAGAGAATGCCTAGTTAACTAGTAATTTGGTTTCTTACAAATATAGCACTTATTCTGGTAATTACTTTAAAATAAACCTCTATAAGGACCTCCACCTTTACCTTATAGTTGTTAATTATACCCTCTATTATATTGCCTACCACAGCCACCATATATTTAATCAGTCCAGTTATAATTATGTTGGTTAGGCGGGTTAATTAAAGTAGGTTAAAGTTAGGTGTTAAATTACTATACTTCTTAAGAGCGTAGAGCGGTACTAATAGAAGATCTTAATTAAGCACACACGCCTTTATAAGTATTTACAGGATTAAAGAGAGCAAGGTTACATTCTTTAATACCTTAGCATATACTAATAACTTAATCATATAGACTGAAATCCTCTTAATATAATTTGGATAAACCACACTAAATTATCTAAAGTTAATTAAAGAGCTTTTAGAGACAATTAAGCTAAGGGATACCTAGGTTTATAGCAATGATCCTTAGGAAGGTAGTCTCTCTCCATTCTAATATATACTGCTACTTATTCTCTTTTGTTTTAAAGTGGCATCTTAACTTATATATTATGCGGTTAAAATTATATCCTTTTCCTGCCAAACAATTATAATAGAAGGTACTAGCTTAGCCCTTAAGCATAACAGAATAGGCGTTATAGTATTAATTAGACTCTATTCCTACCTTCTAGCAATAGTTATAGAAGATATATAGTTTTGAATTAAGAACATTATATAATTCCCTGCTAAACTTCTTCTCCTAATCTAAATAAAGCTTTATAAGCTCTATAAGTAATTTTAAAATACCTTTAATTTAGGATTAAGGAGGAGGTAGGAGTTGCATTATAGGCTGTAGTAGGAATATAGGTCTGGTTGGTGGAGTCTAAAGGCTATTAGATTGCGAAGCAATGGGGTCCTATACCCGCTCTTATTGGGGTATAGTATCTAATGTTAAAGTTATAGGTTAAACTAGAGACAGAGGAGTTAAAGGCGGAGGTAGATTTGTCTTTAGAGGTATATTACTTGGATTCCATTATAAGTTAAGCTTCCTTATAGTGTGTAGTTAGTGCTTAATCTCTTATAGAGTCCATTTATGCTCTTCTTTTACATTAATAACCTACTCCTAAATGTTGTCTCTAATAGTACCCCTGTCTATAGGTATAAATACTCCATACTCCTATAAGAAGTTACAGAAGTTTTGTACAATATCCTTCTTTATAGGAGTTTATGTTTCCTTTATCCATCTAATAAAGTCCTCCCTTACACAGTACTATAGCATAGTATCATTGTATTCACTGTCTTTATAGTATGCTATGCGGTATAATAAGAATCTATTTAAGTCTTGTTAATTAACATCTTTAAAGTTAGTTATATTAGCGTTCTATATCTCTAGGTTAATGTCGTCCTTATACTTCTTTAGGTAGGTTAACGCCATAGTAGGTGTAGTTAGGTAGTAATTATAATTCTATAGTCTGCGAAGGTACACTAAAGGTATTAAGGTAGTTATTTAACGCGTTTTAGACGTTAACTTAGGACCCTAGGTTTAGTAACACTTCTAACCTAAAGTACTTAACCAAATCTTTGTAAACGTGGTTGTTCTATATAATAGACGCAACTTGGTATCTCCTAGTACTTAGTGACACTTCTGTTACTAGTTTTCCGTAAGTCTAAGGTAGCACAGTATCACCGGGATCCATTCCATATAAGTGTATATGGCACCCCTACACAAGACTGTCTCTTCTATTTAAAAACCTAGCTGCTCTGTGGTTGACTGTATATTTAACCACTAATCAGTATTAGTCACATAGGGTGACTCACTAATAACAACTACTTAAGTAGGTTATAGTGATGTTGGTTAATATACTTATTATTAAAATAAGGAAGGGCAAGGAGCTTAAGACTCCTCGCTACACTAGTGCCACGGCGACACGTGACGACCGCTTGCCTCATTCCTAACATTATATATAGCCTCTACAGTAAGTTGCTTAACTTGGTAACTTCCTTTTTATAAGAGTAACTAAGTCTTTTATTAGGTATATACTCGTTATAAAGACTCTAAATTACTTAATATATATTATAAGGCCAAGGGAGAGAAAGGAGCCAAAGTAGAGCACGAAAGAGTACTGGAAAACCATCTACCGCAACACAATACTGGTTGGACCGACGCTGGAGAGACGAATGGGAGTTAAAGGTACAGAGGCAGACTCAGGCAAGGGGAACCCAAGCCGTAGCATAGGCAACGCCATAGGGGGTAAATACCCAAGGGCTCCAAGAGGGCCTAACAAAGGCAGAAAATACAATGGCAACACTCTTAAGGACAGGAATAATAGGACTAAAAGATTGGCTTTACTAGGTGGGTATCCTAGTAGGTAGCCCAAGGTGCAAATGTGGCTGGCCAAGACAGACACCAAAACACGTAATACTATTATGCCCCTTACGCACCGGCCAAGAAGCAATGCTCTCAGCAGCTGGCACAGAAAACTATAATACACTACTCTTAACACAGAAAGGCCTCAAGGCGGCTACCCAGTGGCTTATTGGCCAAAATGTGCTAGACCAGTTCTGGGTTGTAAAGGAAATAGCAATAGAAAGCAAAGGGGCGAGTAATAGGCGCCCCCTAATAACTCTACAGGAGTAGAGTACAGTGTGTAATACTAGCGCGTCCATAGGTTTATTACGGCAGCAGTAGTTCCCAAGGAGGTCAAAAAGTAAGGTAGTAGAGCACCACTAGTAACTCATAGGCGACTTGTAAGCAAGCCCCAAAAGGCGGGGAGACGGATTACGGGGTTTTCTCAAATAGAGTTTTCTCCCCACATATATATAAGGAGTAGTCCGCGTGGGCCCAACAGGGATCCAAATCGGACATTAAGTAATGAATAATAATAATATATTATAAGGCTTTTTTTTAGGGTGTCTATAATATTAAACTAATAACGATTAGCTTATTTTAAGCTTAAAGCCTCTATTAAAGCCTTTACGCGGATTCTATAGATAAATACTAAAAGTATACTACCTAATTTTAACTATTTTCGCTAAAAGGCCTTCCTTTTAGGCTCTATAGTTATACTTAGTAAAGTAGTACTCTTTAATTAAAGTTATATTATTAAGAAATATAAGCTCTATAATTTAGTCCTAATATTTTAATTTTATAAAGAAGAAATATAATAGATTTAAGGGTTATTACATTAAATAAAGCAGTAGAAAAATAATCCATATATTATATTATTTATATTATAATGAAAACTTAATTATACAGTAGCTTATATAGCTATTAAAAAATAATAATTAGTCTTTATTACCGAATAATTTAGTTTTAGGTAAGAAAATATTAGTAAACTAGTTAAATATAATATAATGTTTTTTTAACTACCTTTTTACGTTATATATACTTAATAGGGTGTTTTTCCTTAGTAGAATTATATTATTTGAAAGTGTTTTCCTTTTAAAATTATCAAAAGTTTAATGAATTAATTACAGGTAGATATTATCTCTATAATAAATACCCATTTATAATTATTTAGTTTATATATACACTTAATATAGCTTTAGATTCGGTTATATTTTAGGTATTTTCTACCTATATATTAACCTTCCTTTATACTTTTTTTATAAAGGTTATAGAATTTTTAAATTTACTTTAGTTGTGCCCTATTAATTCACATACTTTCTATTAACTAGGGAAATAATTTTTTTATATAAATTTTTTTTAAAATGGCTAATTACCTATATTTTACTTAAGGGTTTTATATTTCTATTTTAATTAAAGATTTAGATTACTATTCTTTTATAATTATATATATAAGGAAATAAATCTTTATAAATCCTATTTAAGTACCCAATTAATAAGCAAGGCCCCCTGTATAAGAGTTAATTGCTATTTATATTAGTGTATAAATTGCCCTAGTAGCGTACAACTCAATTAATCGCTTAAAATTAACAAAGGGATACCATATGCAAGCATAGCTTTTCGCGCATACTTATAAACACCAGATTTGAAATCTACGATAGCTATTTATAAGTTCTACTTATTTTGGTCTATATTGATCGATTTATTGTAGAGAAAATAAGTCGACAAATTGGTGGTTTGATTTTGGTTGGGTGGCCGACTTCAGGTAGTAGCCAAGTTCCATGGGTCCGAGCTTAAAGAACTTCCTTCAAAATGAGCTAAGGAGCAAAATATTTAAGTTAGGAAGATGTTGGTCTATTAGATATTACTTAAGCTCTTACCTTTTTAGCCTAGTAAGGTTTTCGCAGTAAACCCCTTTACTACATTTCCAATATGTCTAATTGTTACTAAAATGGATAGTTTATCGTAATAAAACCCTTTCTTATATTACCTATGCTTGCGTATTAAGCCGAGCCTTCTCTATATCTTTGTTAAAATTATCTATACTAGTACAGATATAGAATAGCCTGCCTAAGGCATCTTAAATAAAGACATACTTAGTGCTTATATTCCGCTTAAGGAATCCCACTTTTGAATAGATAGCCGAAGTTATAGCAATTGTGTAGTAAGCTAAAGAGAAGACCTTTTCTATACGCCCAGATTCGCGTTTCCAATCTTCTTTATTGTCCTTATATTGGATTATATAGAGTAAGTCGATCTAGAGGTATAGTACGCGAAGTTTTTAAGTTACTTTAATAGCGTCCTAGAAAGTCTTTGGTAGGTTAGAGATACTTAATCCTCTTAGCCGTTGGACAATATTATCCTAGGTTATACAAAATCGTTTCTTATCTTTAATTAGAAGTTTGCCCCAGTAATAGGATAAAGCAATATATTTTCCTCCGTTAATTTTCGTAGCATAATTAAGACGTAAGACATTAGGATTATAATCTAGATTATCCGGATTACCAACATAGAGGAGTCTTGTTGGCAATTCTATGTTGTATTTAATATAATGCTTATTGCAATTATAGGACTTATTATACTAATAAAGCCATACGCGAAGTAGTGTAAATTGTGTAGGACTTTTAGCTTTAGGTAAGACTGGGAAGCTAATTTAAATGCCGTTATTAGGACTAGCCAAATATTCTATACGCAAAGATATATAGTGAGTAATGGCCCTACCTAGCGTATATAAGGAGTTGAAGACACTAACCTAAATTAAAACGTAACCGGAGAATACGTCGCCCTCCCTCCCTTATTTTCAATACTGTCCGTTTTCTAACTATACGAAGCTATGCGCGAAGTAGTGCAAATTATATAAGTAAACTAGAACATAACCGGAGAATACATAGCCCCCCCTCTCCTATTTTTAGTGCTGACCGTTCTCTAACTATTTAAATATTTAATTTATTATCATTACAGTAGTGTTTAAGTATATAGAGGAGTAGAGCGTAGAGCTAACAACTTTTTTTAGCAGCACGGATTTTAGAAAGATTAACGTTACAGTTAGCAGCCATAATGGTACTATAGTAGGCATAATACTAGACTGGGGCAAGCAGGCTCAGTAGCGTACTAAATAGTAAGCTTTTGACAAAATTCTAAGCAAATGTATTGTTAAAGGTATAGGGCTAGTCGTTAAGCTATATCCATATTAGTACCGGTTTAAGCGGTTATATATAAGGGGCATTTGCAGATCTATATATATCTTACACTAATAAATAGAACAATGTTAGTAGCAGCCGTATATCTTAGTATTTATAGGTCTACTTATAAACTACACTAATAAATAGGATAAGGTTAGCAGCAGCCGTATATCTTAGCATTTATAGGTCTACTTACTTCCTACATCAATAAATAGGATAAAGTTAGTAGTAGCTATATATCTCGGCATTTATAGGTCTACTTACTTCCTACATCAATAAGTAGGATAAAGTTAGTAGTAGCTATATATCTCGGCATTTATAGGTCTACTTACTTTCTACACTAACAAATAGGACAAGGTTAGCAGCAGCCATATATCTTAGTATTTGCAGGTCTACTTATACCCTACACTAGCAAATAGGACAAGATTAGCAGTAGCTATACATCTTAGCATTCACAGGTTTACTTATATACTACACTAACAAATAGGACAAGGTTAGTAGCAGCTATACATCTTAGCATTTATAGGTCTACTTACCTACTATACTAATAAACAGGACAAAGTTAGCAGCAGCTATATATCTTAGTATTTACAGGTCTACTTATAGCCTACACCAACAAATAGAACAAACTTAGCAGCAGCTATATATCTCGGCGTTTACAGGTCTACTTATATACTCTACTAACAAATAGAATAAAGTTAGCAGTAGCCGTATATTTTAGCATTTATCAGTCTACTTACTTTTTATATCAATAAATAGGACAAAGTTAGTAGTAGCCATATATCTTAGTATTTGCAGGTCTGCTTATAAGCTATACTAATAAACAGAGTAAGGTTAACAGTAGCCGTATATCTCGGTATTCGCAGGTCTACTTATATATACTACACTAATAAACAGGACAAGGTTAGCAGCAGCTATATATCTTAGCATTTATAAGTCTATTTACTTCCTATACTAATAAATAGGACAAGGTTAGCAGCAGCCGTATATCTTAGTATTTGCAGGTCTACTTACTTCTTATACTAATAAACAGGATAAGGTTAGCAGTAGCCATACATCTTAGTATTTGTAGGTCTACTTACAACCTATACTAATAAATAGGACAAGGTTAACAGTAGCTATATACCTTAGCACCCATAAGCCTACTTATAACCTACACCAACAAACAGAACAAGGTTAGCAGCAGCTGTATATCTTAGTATTTATAGGCCTACTTACTCCCTACACCAATAAACAGGACAAGGTTAGCAGCAGCTGTATATCTTAGTATTTATAGGCCTACTTACTCCCTACACCAATAAACAGGACAAGGTTAGTAGTAGCTATACATCTTAGTATTTGCAGGTCTACTTATTTGCTATACTAATAAATAGGACAGGGTTAGCAGCAGCTGTATATTACGGCATTTATAGGTCTACTTACTTCCTATACCAATAAATAAAATAAGGTTAGCAGCAGCTGTACATCTCGGCATTTTCAGGTCTACTTATAAACTATACTGATAAATAGGACAAGGTTAACAGCAGCCGTATATTTTAGTATTCGCAGGTTTACTTATACGCTATACTAATAAATAGGACAAGGTTAGCAGTAGCCGTATATCTTAGCATTTGCAGGTCTACTTATACGCTATACTAATAAACAGGATAAGGTTAGCAGCAGCTATACATCTTAGTATTTGCAGGTCTACTTACTTCCTATACTAATAAATAGGACAAGGTTAGCAGCAGCTATACATCTTAGTATTCGCAGGTCTACTTATAAACTACACTAATAAATAGGACAAGATTAGCAGTAGCCATATATCTTAGTATTTATACGTCTACTTACACGCTACACTAATAAATAGGACAAGATTAGCAGCAGCTATATATCTTAGTATTCGCAGGTCTTCTTATACGCTACACCAACAAATAGGACAAAGTTAGCAATAGCCGTACATCTTAGTATTCGCAGGTCTACTTATACGCTACACCAATAAGCAGGACAAGGTTAGCAGCAGCCATATATCTTGGTATTTATAGGTCTATTTATATACTATACTAACAAATAGGACAAGATTAGCAGCAGCTATACATCTTAGTATTTATAAGTCTACTTACTTCCTATAACCAAGTTTATTAGTAAAATATCTAGAATATACTCTAAAAACATTTACCCTCTATACCTATACTATTAGCTAAAATAATATTGTCTAGTTGCTGTTAAACCCTACCGTAAACGATCTATCCTCCTATGTAAGTTTAACCGTATATATATCTTAACCTATTGGAATAAGTTCAACTGCAGCTAATAGAGATAACGATATATTGTATAAGGTTATATAAGTTAACTCCCACGCTAATAGCTCTTGGCTTTGGTTGCGCTTTTATACTAAAGTTAAGGGATAATTCTAAGACTGTGTTTGCAAAGGCGGGGCAGTTCAATTAACCTACTGCCTCTATATATCGGTCCTGTAATTATTCCGGACTCAGGTTAGCTAACCATTTTCGCCGCATAAATATATATTTAAGTGCTAAAGCCAAGCCAAATATTTGCAAAGGCTTATTAGGACGGGCAGTATAATTAGCGGTATTTACGGCAGGTAATTAAAGCGTAAAATACTTTAAGCTCGCCCCCGCTAGTAGGGAGGGTGGCTAAACCGCACCAACCAGACCCTAAAGGGTGTGGCCAGAGCGGGTCGGCCGCCCTCCCTACTAGCGCTAGCAAACTACAGAGAGCTTCAGGCGAATTCTTGCGCTAGAAGTACCGCTACCTCTCCTATACCTAAACAGCGCAGGGAAAGACACTTGGCCATATATAACTTAGACACATTTGTGCCGAGCTTATTAGTATAGATAGGGTTTAAATATAAACAGTTTCTCTATAGCTCTAAAAGTGCGGTGCATATTGAGGAGCTGTTAGCTATATTAATACGACAGCTATATCGCCTTATAATATAAGACCTTCCATTAAAAGTTTATGATTCTGTCTTTAACCCTTACGTTATAAAGTGGGATAAGGAAGCAGATGTGTTTGCTTTAATTTACGGTAAAAAGGAAAATGTAGGTATATCTAATAATTATAAGCTTATAAGAAGTTCCTATAAGTAACATACACAAAAGTATATAAAAGAGACCGTATCTATAGTATATAGAGTGCTACCGTCCCAAGAAAGAGCTATTTGTCGGATGCCCTACTAAGCCTAATTAAGACTTATACCATCTAAGTAAAGCCAAAATCGGACCCTTTTTGTTAGATAGAGTCAAAATCTAAATTTAGGCTTCGAATTACGTTTATATATATCCTAATAAGTGAACGGGGCATACTAATATTAGGATATAATCTTATACAAATTGCTAATATTTCTATAGCTTTAAGAGTCATAAGATTCCGCCAGCTCATTCACCACTTTTCCTTTTACATTTGTAATGGCATCCAAAGCTATAAAGGGGGGCGGTGCGATTACCGAAGCCATTATTAAGGCTAGCCGTAAACAATTTAGGGATAATATATGCCTTTTTATACTATTTATATCCTTCCGGTCGGCATCGTGATTACAAATAGGAATAAAGTTAGTAGGTATTAGTGAGATACCTTATAAACATTATATACATATTTTATAAATGCATTATCCCCTCTAGCTGCGTTGAATATTTAGAGTGGCAATATTTAAATTCTCCCTAATACTTAGGATGTCAGAAATGCCTTTCTACGTATTTTTTAAAGATATCTTTTCGTGGTCTTAGGCGTATTCTTTCTTTATATATAAACCCATCATTGCCAATACAAATAAGGCACACTGTGTAAGGAAGCGCTATAGAAAATAGGCGTATGCAATAAATAGCTTCGATTTTATCGGACTCTAAGGTAATCCGCTTTTGTTTTAGGGTCTTATTACTTTAACTCTTTTATAAAATTTTGTTTAAGACACGCTCTAAGCCATATATAGCTTTCTTTTACTTACTTACAAGAGATGAGTTAGGGGTATTAAAGAGAACAAAATCTACGTTCTTTTGTTTTAATATTTTGCGTTAAGGTGTTTCTTATTAATGGTATAGTCAAGCTAAGGCTTAGATGAATTTAACGCGAGTATTATTGTTTTTAAATGGCTTAAACAGTATACTGGCAATAGTGGCCCGCTCTTAAATTTCAAATTCAACTTATAGCAATGTTAGCACCTCCATTAGACCCTTCCTACTAAGCTACCAGGCGATCTTAATTATATTAGCTAAATTATAGAAGTTATAAATAGTCTTATTCAATCGTTCCCGATGCAATCTTTAATATATTATACCGATCTTCCGTTTAGTATCTTTATATTGCTAATATAAGTTAGTTCCTATAGCCTTAGTAGTAAGCCGGAAGCCTATATTACGGATTTGGTTCTTATACTCTTCTCGCTTACTATAAAGCCTTTTAAGCTTAGGGTAGTTCTAGAGTTCTTCAACCTAATTATTACTAAGCTTAATAGGTACGCGTTGATCTCATAACAGGCCCATTCTTATAATAGATTTAATAAGGAGATCTTATAAAGGACTCCTAAAATAGATGCTTTGGTAATTGCGCGCAATATATATAGGTATATAGTACTTTTTATATATACTACCGAGATAGCCTATAGTCTGGTTGCGCTCTTCCAGAAAGACATTGTTTATCTATAGTATTAGTATAGAACAGACGGAGCTTAGGGATAATAGTAGAGTAAACCTACTGTTAATATTTTTACCCAAAGCCTATCGCAATTAGTATAGCTCTAGCGCGATTTTAAACCCAGTAATAAGCCCTAACCGTATAAATATGTCACGGTACTTTATATATAGGAAGGCTTTGTCTTTTAGAATATTAACACCCCTAGTTATATATCTAACGTTATAGAAGAATAGTTAAGCTAGTGCTTTGTCGTTCTATCTAATATATAGTACGTCTTGGTACGCTAGCACCTTTAGTCTAAAGATATCTTAAATATTCGAAAAGTTATCTTAAAATACCTTCTGCCTAATACCAATAGCTAAGATATATAAGACGATATAAAACACAGGGAGTCCTTTAAGGCGGAAAGTAAATTTCTTCCTATATTTAGTTAGTAAGATATAGTGTAGTCTAGGTATAAAACTTATAGTCTACTATTCTTTTCCTTATTCTTAATATGTTCTAGGTTTATGTTTACTATAATTATACTCTAGCTAGGGTCTTTTTCGCTACAAACAATTATAACGTTAATGTTTTTAAACTAGAGTGCCTTATTGCTGCCTTTAGCACTAGCGCTTTTAATAAAAGCTCCTAGTCTTATAGCTATAGCTATACTAAAAAGGAAAAGAAGCAAAATCTGGACTTAAATAAAGCTATATAAAGGCTTGGTATTATCTACCTAAAAAGTATATAGAATAGCATTGTTACGGGACACCCCCGTGACACCTTACACACGTCTACCTGTTTCCACCGACTGAACAACCGAAGACCGACCACGAGACGGCAATCTGACAGCAATCTGCCGTATTCTGCCGCAATCTGCCGTCTCTACTGTTGGAGTTGCTAACTGGCAACTTTAAGGACCTCTAACTGCCAAATTTTGCCAAGTTCTACCAGAACCGCCACCTAAGCTCTACCCTGCCCGTGCGTAATACAGTACCCATTAACCTAGCAACTAAGCGAATGTTATATACCCTTTTTCCCCTGTTTCCTACTTTCCTTTTCTTATGCAACGTCTTGACTTTATTATATAGTTTATATATATAGCTTAATAATATCTACTTCGCTATATATTATCATCGCTTGTACTCACTCCGTGATACTATGTTACATTAACCCTATATACCACCCTCCAAAATGCAGAATAACCCCAAAGCCCCTATAACAGCTATTAGCATTATATCCGCACTCTAAAAATAATTGGCAGAAATATAGAAGTCCTTTATAGACGCCCTCGCACAGAACTAAGCTACTTTAACTTAATAACAAGCTAAATAAGAAGTACGACACTGGCAATTAATTAAAGACCTCTAAGAAGAAATCCGCACCCTTAAGATGCCTATATTAGGGCCCTAAGACTGAATACTATCTCTAGAGATAAATATATGGAACGAGAGCCCCAAACCTATAGTGGTTACTTACCCTAAACCAACTACTGTATCGCAATAATCTGAACAACTACTAGACCCTCTGATATTTACTAGTAAATAATAAGAACTCCAATTATTCCTAAGCCGGCTTAAAAATAAGCTAACTAGTAATGCTGACCGCTACCTAACTAAAGCTAACTGACTCTGCTACGCCCTAAGTTAATTAGGAGGAGATGTAGCTGACCTTATTAAACCTCTTTAACCAAACTTAGTACCAAGCCTAATTGTACTTCTTAAAGCTACGTATGGTGACCTAAACCACCAAGCTACTGCTTAGAGAAAGATAAACTATATAACTTAAGGAGTAAAAAGCTTCCTAGTATACTTCTCCGAATTTAACCGTTATGTAAAAGAAATAGGCTGGAACGACTCCGCACTAATTAACAGCCTTATTGAATCCCTAAGCCCCGAACTAAAAACCTCCCTAATAGGTATAGACCTACTAGGAGCTCTTAACGCCTACATAAACGTTATTAATAAATAATATAATAATATACTACGCCTAATACCGAAGTCTGCTCCTTGATATAATATAACAAACCCGTAAATATCTATTAAGTTATTATCTTAGCCTAAGCACCCCAACGCCATAGATATTAATACTAGAACCCTAGGATACGCCCTACTAGGGTCCTCTAAATAAGAATAACGCACTAAGCTGGGCCTCTATTTTAAGTGTGGAAATAGCTCCTACCTTTTTAACTATTACTCCGTCCCTATACCCTAACGCGAATTATAAACGGCTAATACTAGCAGCCGTTTACCGTATTAATCCTCTAGTTACCGTCCCTAATCTCTACCTGGTTCCAGCCCTATATCCAGTAAGCACTACTTATAAGGATAAAGCTATAACTAATATGCTATAAGAACTCCACCCTAATTGCCTCTAAAAGGAAGGTCCTGGAGCTAAGTCGCTCTCTAAGATGGCGCTGCCTTAGGATCTTATTAAATGCTTTAGATGTTATAAACTCTGACTCTTAGGATTGCAGTATAACCGTTAACTATTATCTTTGGTAGAATAATTAATAGGTTAATGCTTAAGTCCTAATTAATACAGGAGCCAGTGGCATAGGATTTATTAATAAAATCTTTGTATAAGATAATAGTTTTACTCTAACCCCCCTTGACTGGCATATTAACGTATTTGGATTTAATGGTAAACGCACTGTCTTAGGCCGTATTACCTATGTAGTATTCCTAAGACTCTAATACCTAAACTATAAAGAACTAATTAAGCTTTTCGTTACTACTTTGGGTTACTTAGTAATACTTAGACAACCTTGGATGAAGCTATATAAGGTAACTATTAATTGGGACAACCTTAAGCTTCTATTTACTACCTCCTATTGTAAGTAGAAGTGCCTTATAACTTGCTGCGTAGACCCCGAACTAAAATCTGAAAAATCTACTAGGATCTATTAGTCTAAAATTTCTACTAATGTCTACTCTATACCTAAAAAGTCCACCCAATTCCACTAAGAACCTAAAAATTATACTAAACTACACGAATTAACCCTAACTACTATACCACCCCGAACTAAGTAGAAGCCTAAACTTAAGCTTAACATACAAAAGTACCAGAAGAACTGGTATTCTACTATAAAAAGGATACTTGAAGAACCTAAACCTAAATCCAATACTGACTCTATACCTAACACTAAACCTAAAGTTGAACAAGAAATAGTAGATAATTAAAAGGAAGTTGCTAGCCGGTAACTTGCCCCCCTTTTTATGGATATCTATATAATCGGAGCTACCCCGTTAGCATAACTTGCTAGGAACCCTAAATATATAATCTTCGCCGTTATAATGGCCGATATTAAAAAGGCCCTAGCACTAAAGAAGCATACTAACCCTGCTATAAAAGTACTAGTATGCCATTATAAACATCTGGAAGTATTTTTATAAAAGGAAGCTGATAAGTTAGTGGAGCATTGACTATATAACCACAAGATTGTACTCAAAGAAGGAAAATAACCAGGATTTGGACCCTTATACGGAATGTCCTAAAATAAACTCTAAGTGTTGCGGAAGTACTTGGATAAACACCTAAATAAAGGATTTATTAGAGTAAGCTCTTTGCCTATAGCTGTATCTATAATCTTTGTTAAGAAACCTGGTGGCGGTCTACGCTTCTATATGGACTACTAAGCTCTTAATGCTATTACTATTAAGAATCGGTACCCGCTCCCGTTAATTTAAGAGACACTAAACCAATTAAGTAAGGCTCGCTACTATACGAAACTCGACCTTATCCACGCATTTAACCGCCTCTATATTGTAAAAGGAGATAAATGGCTTATAGCATTCCGTACTAGATATAGACTATTTAAATACTTAGTAACGCCGTTTGGCCTCGCGAATGCCCCAAGTTTATTTTAACACTTTGTAAATAATACCTTATAACCTTACCTGGACGTTTTCTGTACTGCTTATATTGACAATATCCTAGTATATAGAAATAACCTAGCTGAATATAAGAAACACGTTTACCTTGTCTTAAAAGCCCTACGTGGAGCTAGACTATAATTAGATATAGATAAATGCGAGTTCTATAAAACAGAAGTTCTATACCTTAGACTTATTATCTCTATAGACGGCATATAAATGGACCTAAAGAAGATTGAAGTAATTATAAACTAGTAAGAACCTAAGAACGTTAAGGACGTAAGAGCCTTTATAGGATTTGCTAATTTCTATTAATGGTTTATTGATAACTTCTCCGCCCTAGTTTTACCTCTTATAGCTCTAACCTAAAAGGACAAAGCTTTTATCTTTAACAAGGAATGTAAGAAGGCCTTTACCTATCTAAAAGTTATATTTACTACCGCACCTGTACTCTAACACTTTGACCTAAACCGAAAGAGTGTTATAGAAGCTGACTTATCTAACTACGTCACTGGAGGCATTCTGTCTTAGTATAACGAAGAAGGGGTACTGCACCCCATAGTATACTTCTTAAAACGACTAAGTCCAGCCAAATGTAACTACGAGATCTACGATAAAGAATTATTAGCTATTATTAGATGTTTTAAACAATAGCGACCTGAACTGGAAGGCGCTGGATTTCCGATTAAGGTCCTTAGCGACTATAAGAATCTATAGTACTTCACGACTATAAAATAGCTAAGTTATTGTTAAGCCTGCTGGTTAGAATATCTGTCTCGATTCTAATTCTCAATCACGTACCGCTTAGGCGTTTAAGGTTAAAAACCTAATGCCCTAACTTGATGTTTACAAGATATAACAGCATAGGAAGAAGCACGCGCCTACCGCAAATAAACCCTACTTTGTCCCAAATTATTTAATCCCCTGGCTAAAGACCTTACGGTATATATCCTTGAAATGACTAATTAATTAATTGAATAGATTATAATTAACGAATACCTAAACAATGAGTTTATCCAAGAGATACTTAAGCTAATTTAAGATAGCGTTAGACGCTCTAAAAAGATCTCTCTAAGTAAATATGAAGTTCGCGGAGACTGCTTGTACTACTAGAACCGCCTAGTTGTCCCTAATTATAATAAACTTAAGCTTAAGCTCCTTAAACACGTATATAACCTACTAGTAGCTGGCTACCTAGGCTAAGGAAAAACCCTAGAGCTACTCTAATAGGAGTACTACTGGCCAAACATATATAATATGATATAAAGGTACGTCTCTAGCTGCTATACCTACCAATGAGCTAAAGCTTTACATAAGATATACAACAGCTTTCTAAAGCCACTGCCTGTTCTAGACCGAAGATAGAAGGACATCTTAATTAACTTTGTTGTTGATCTCCCTAAAAGTAAAGGCTGCATGAACATTATGGTAGTTATAAACCAACTATCTAAGATAAGACACTTGATCGCCTGCCCTAATATATTAGCACCTGCCATTGCCCAACTGTTCCTAGATTATATATAGAAACTCCATAGACTCCCCAAAACAATTGTCTCTAATAGAGGCCGCCAGTTTGTCTTGGTGTTTTGGAAAGAACTAACTACCTAACTCCACATTAAAGCACTGTTGTCTACGGCATATTATCTAAAAACGGATGGTCAAACAGAACGTGCAAATGCTATAATGGAACAGTATATTTGGATATACACGTCGTATCTATAGGACAACTAGATGGACTGGCTTGCATTTACTGAGTTTACTGCAAATAACTCCGTCTTAGAAACCATAAAGGTCTCCCTATTCCTGGCTAATTACGGCTAGCACCCACAAATGGGTTTTAAACCCTTTAGTAATGTTCCTTGTCTAGCTTATTAGGCCTTATAAGTTGCAGAAGTAAACAAATTCATAAAGAAGATGGAAGAACTATAGGAGTTTCTTACTAATAAAATAACATGGGCCTAGTCTGTCTATAAAGCTGTAGCAAATAAGAACCGAACCCTAGCACTAGCTTACCAAATTAGTGACTTTATCTAGCTAGACGCAAGAAATCTGAATATAAAACAACCTACTAAGAAACTTGATTGGAAGAACGCTGGCCCTTATAAGGTTAAAAAAGTTGTCTTTCCTTATACCTACTAACTAAAGCTCCCTAATATGGTTAAAATCCACCTTGTATTCTATACGTCAGTCCTCCGCCCTACCGCCCCTATATTAGACGCCCTGCCTAGACAGATCTAAGACCCTCCCCCACCAGTTAAAGTGGATAGTGAGGATGAGTACCTTATTAAAAGAGTTGATGACATTAAGTACGATAAATGGAAACACAAATATATATACCTTACGAAATGGAGAGGTTTTACTAAACCCTTATGGGAACCTGCCGACTCTATAGGACTTATATAAGCCGTAGAAGACTTTTATAAACTCTACCCAGAACTACCATAGCCCCATCTCGCAGATGCTTGAGTTTAAAGGGGGGGTACTGTCACGGGACACCCCTGTAACACCTTACACACGTCCACCTGTTTCTACTGACTGAACAACTAAAGACTGACCATAAGACAGCAATTTAACAGCAATCTGCCGTATTTTGCCGCAATCTGCTGTCTCTACTGTTGGAGTTGCCAACTGGCAACTTTAAGGACCTCTAACTGCCAAATTCTACTAAGTTCTATTAGAACCGCCACCTAAGCTCTACCCTGCTCGTGTATAACACAGTACCCGTTAACCTAGCAACCAAGCGAATGTTATATACCCTTTTTCCCCTATTTCCTACTTTCCTTTCCTTACGCAACGTCTTGACTTCATCACACAGTTTATGTACATAGCTTAATAATATCTACTTCGCTATATATTATCATCGCTTGTGCTCACTCCATGACAAGCATAAAGGTCCTAAATAAATATAGCATACTTCTCTTTTTCTAATTTATTAAGCCCTAAACTTAGGATCCACTTTTACAGCTATTAGTATATCTTTACGTAAGAGAGGATATAGTAAAGATATATATTACAAATATTAGTTAGTACGTCACTGTCTATTTTATAGCATATAAGGTCCCTATAGCACATACTAATTTATTTCTAGTAGCTTCGCATTAAGCTCTCCTTTTTAATTTAAAAATATTTTTTTTACCAGCAGAGATATGCTTTAAACACCTTTAGGTTATATTTACGCAGCTAAATATTTAGGGTTTTTTAGGTCCTCTTTTTAATCTTTAGACAGTACCTAGTTTACAGTAATTAGAAGAGCGCGATTATAGGTAGGCAGAGAATATATAATCTTACCCCTTTTAAAACTCCCCTTCCCTCTTCTATAGTTTCTGGGTATAAGAAGTATAGTTTAGTTTTATAGGTCCTTTCTTCCCTAACTAAGCAATGTCCTTTAGTATTTCCTTAGCTTCAGAACCCAATTTTATATTAAATTCCGCGTTAGATTTTATATATAGGTTATAGTCTAAATTAATACTAATACCTGGTTTAATATCTATATCTAGATTGGTATTTGGGTCCAAATATATATTTAAGCTTAATTTATAGCTTGCCTCTAAATTAGAGTTTAGGCTTCTAGGGGGTAGTAAATATAGGTTTTAATTAGCAATAGCGTACTAAATAGCGGTAGTATATAGCGCTCCTCCTTTCCCCATCCTCGGGGCAGGAGCAGCCATTTTAATTCTTATACCGCCATTTTAGTGTTAATAAGCAAGTATAATAGGTAGGCAAGTGGTTGGTATTAGGAAGATAAAGAGGCACAATTAGAAGGGGTAGTAAGACTAAGATTTAGTAAAGGTACCGAAAGCGACAAGAGGATGGGCCGACCACTCCTTTAAGTAGGCGCTGGCCCATGACCGGCTTCAAGGGCCACGCCATACTCAATTTACAGGAAGCGCTAAGGAGGGTTGCTGATGTTCCTAGCTCCTCTACGGTGACGGAGGTGGGGTAGGCATGTTAAGCGAGCAGAGTCTCTTTAAAGCGGCGATGTGACAGGGCCTAAGCGAGGTAAGAATGCCTCCAAAAGCGGCGGCAAAACACACTAAAAACGGATACATTTCCACCACTATATGTATATTAGTAGTAATAGAATATTATTCTTTAGAAGTATCGCTATTATCTGCGTCCTTAATTTCTATTATACAAGTACGGGAGTTATGTCCTTTTTCGCCGCAACGGCCGTAGTGCTTTGCTGCGCGCACCCTCTTTATAGGCTTCTTACCATTATTACAACAGCTACCCTCCCTTACAGCTATTAAGTTAACTACTTTACTAACTATTAGAGTCTCCTTATTCCAAATATGCCGCCTTTTATAGCTTTTTACTTTACTATTATATTAGCTGCTTATTAAAGGTAAGTAATTTCTTTATATATTAATACTATTTTATATACTATTTATTAAGCGCCCTTAGTAGGCTATATAACCTTTTTATTAATACAGCTTACTAATAACCTATAGTAATTTTTAATTTTATTATAAACTAGTATTAATTACGCCTCTATTTCGTAAGTATTATATAATGTTTTTAGTTTTTAGGCAGTACGCTATTATATAGGTAGTATTAGTATATATAGCTATATATTAAGCTTTAATATTATAATATCTAGATTAAGTAGAACTAGTCTAGCACCTCTAAAGCCTATATAGATATTATCCTCTATAAAGGCTTTATTATAAGCCGCTTTAAAAGCTAATAGGAAGTCTTCTTTAGTAATATATATAATATAATTATATACTAAGGCTAAGATCCTATTACTATACACGCGTTTTAACGGCGAGAAGTAGGTAATATTAAATAATTATAGTAGGTGTAATAAATATAGGGGTATATAGAGAGTAATAATAATCTTTTTTTTATAAAGATCTTAGAATTAGATTAAGTAATAGCTTTTATATATATTAATAATAAGAAGCCTCTAGGCTCTAACCTAATAGTAATTTAAATATATATTAAAGTAGTATAGCTAGTTAACTATAAGCTCGTTATTAGTCTAGCTAGTAGGGCTAACTATAATAACCTATTTATAAGGTAGATTATTATACTAAGTTAAGATAAGGACCTTACCTATAAAGATAAGAAAGGGTAGGATATACCTCCCTATTAACCTAACGCCTTATATTAGGGTAACCTACTCCTAATTACTAGGCTATATTTTCTTCTATCTACTAGGTTTCTTTAAGCCTATAATAATAAGCTAAGGTATAATTTTACCTATTATAAACCTAGAATTATTAAAATTATAGATATCTTTATCTTAGATACTATACTTATCTTTAATTAATTAAATAAGTATAAACCAAGGGCTAATAACCGCTAGGTTCTTATAGGTAGCCTACTAGTAATTACATAGACGGGTCTATTTAGTTTTAAGCTTGGTATACGCTTAATAAAGTAGTTAATCTAGTTCTTACTAATTAATTAATAGCCCTACTCCTCTAGTAGTTTATTAGCTATATCTTATATATTATCCTTTAAGGGCAGTATACCGCGTAGACTATTGTTAAGTATACGCTATATAATTATCTACTATTCTAAGGGAGTTAGTCGTTTTAAGTTTAGGTTATATTCGCGTTAAGAGCGTTATCCGGAACGTTAGTAGGATAGTATTAATTTAGGTATATTATAGACTACTATAGTATATTTTTAGGTACTAATTTTAGATAAGCTTAAAGTAGTAATAGTAAGCTATAATAAGCCTTTAGTATATACAAATTGGGTATTGCGTTGTGGAGGCATTACGTATTATTGTTAAGGTGTCGTGTCGCCGGCGTTCCGATTTCGCTCGGTGGGGAATTTCGCTTACTGTGCTTTGTGAAAGTATTGCGAAAATCAAATTAAGCAAGCCCCGCCCACACAGCATTGAATTTAGGTGATCTCACCATATAAATCGTATGACTACCACGTATACTACGCTTGTAACGCTTATATCTGCCTTCTATACTTAAAAGGATTCCTAAATGGCAGCTCTATTAAATTTTAGTAGCTTTTCTATTTAATTAGACGGTTAAATATATCGCGGCAGCTGTAAAGTTATACCTTTTAACTATATACTGTATCTAGCTTAACTTGGACCTCTATAGAGAGCTATATCTCCCCCCAAATCTTAAGATTAGGCGGCTAAGTGATATACAAGCGGAATATAAACGAGTTCGTGATATATAATATTATGGTGTTGCGTGTACTAATCTTGTATATAGGCGCTTCTTACCTACCTAGAAGATCGCCCTACTGCCTACCTTAATGAGATAGCTTAGTTCCTATAGGATGACTATAATATTATAGTATTAATATCGTTAATATAGAGGGCTATTAAGTGTAATAGGTAGAGTAGGAAGGTTATATAGCGTAGAGCGTAGGAGCAATCTAAGGATCTTTATACTGCCTAGAAGGGATGCTAATATATATAGAACCCTAATTGCCTTATATTTATTAATAAGTTAGGCACTAATAAAAGGACTAGTTATAGGAAGTTTGGTTAGAGTCCTATAAACCTTCCTATAATTAATATAGTACTAATTAAGCGCTTAGAACGGTAGAGTATTCTACCTATATATTTACTTAATGGCTTCCTCCCTAGGACTCTTATATAGCAGGGCTTAATTACTTCTAAAATATTTAATGCCTAGATTAAGTCTTCTGTTCTGCCGTAATATATACCTAGTTATATAGTCTTAGTGTTAGATAATGCCTTAATATATAAGAGTTAGGTAAGAGAGTAATTATATATATTATAACTATATAATCTAACTAGGTGTAGGAATTTTTAGAGCTCTATACCGTCGCTAATATCTCTATTAAATATCTTCCTCTATACTACCTAGAGTTTAACCTAATTAAGCTTTCCTTTTATAACTTAAAGGCATAGATTTAACTAAACGTTTACTTAATTTATGTAACGTGTCCCGCCCTATGTCGCCATACGGCCAAAAAGACAGAGAGTGCTTGCGAACTTGTCGCAAGCGCGACGGGATCTAGTATATGTACTCTTACAATTTATGACTATAAAAGCTTTAGTGTATTCCTATAATTTAGAGTATAGTATATAGAAATCTATTGATTAGCTTAAGGACATTTTTAATAGACTGGCTACCTAGTAGAAAACTAGTTAGGAGTACAATCTTTTAGATTTAGGTAGTGCCCTTATAGGGATTAAAAACTTACTATCCCTTTTAGTTTGCTTAAAAGGTTATAAGCTTACGCCTTAATTAAGGTAGGAGGCCTACTATAAGGCCTAACTTATCTACCTATGCCTGCTTAGATATTTCTAAGCGGAGCGCCTCTAAGTTATAGAAGTTATTAATAAGTACATTAAGAATAGTCTTAAGCTCTACTATAAGCTTTAGAGACGCCTAGTTAGGTTACCTTTTTACCTAATTAAAGAATTTGCGAAGCCTCTCCTTAGGATCCGAGTTGCTATTAATAGGGCTTATTGCTAGCGCTAGCGGTATTATATAAGGGGACTTTATAAATAGGGGGCTATAAGGACACGATTAGAATAGGATAGATTGGTAAGAGAGATAAATCCTTAAGGAGGTAAGGCCTCTAAGATTATAGAGACTATATACTATAGGTACGTGCCTTAGTATATAACCGATAGACGTCTAAGGGGTGTCTAGGGATTATCCTAAGGGCAACCTAAGATGACTGCAATAATATCCCTTACATTGCCCCCTACTTCTTACAGTTAGCCCCTAATTGCTATTATCTTATAGTAGAGGGAGATTATAAGGGCTTGTCCTAGAAGGGGTTTGGAGAGATATTAGTATATTATTATATATTATTTATCTATCTAACCCCTACTTTAAACTCCTAAAAACCTTAACAAGAAAAAAATATAACTAGAAAAAATGTTACGGACAGCTTAAGTACGATGTTACGACTACTTGGAGAAGAGTCGGCGGAAGCTAGTTGGTTGATATAGGCACGGTCCAGGATGGAGCCGGTGGAACTATGTGACGAGGAATGGTAACCAAGGTCATATAATGTGCTACGTATTAAACAAGAGGAACGGGAGGAACTTACGTACCTTATGTATAACACGTACCTCACGTATAAGAGAGGATTTCTTAGGAGTACGGTTGTGTGACCTCAGTCCCTACCTTAGATAGTTCTTTCCTTGTAGTGAATCTCAGAATACAATTAGAGTTAATCTGTTGGGCAACCACTCCACCAGTTGTTATTACATTGTTGACTGTTCTTACCTATATACCCAGCCCATTAACGAGCCTACCGTAGTTCTTACTACAAGGTTCCGTTATAAAAAAGATATAAGGATTACTAGGAGATCTATTAAAAGCCTATTAGAAGTATACTAGTAACTACCTAGGCTAACTTAAGAATTTTTATATAACTCTACTTCTAAGGCTTTATACTAGTCTATAATTAATTATAAGTATTATAGGTAATTTAGTATTCCTTATATAGTTCTATAAAACCTTTTAATATAGGATTTAATATATAGGGCCTTAGCTTACTATTATCTTTAACTACTAAGGTATAATCTATAATTGTTAGATAATCTGTATTCTCTAAAGGCGTGGGTTACGTGCACGAGTCACGTACATGGAGCCCGTGCATTATAAATCTCTTTAGAGCCCCAGGGGCCCTAGGTCAAGACACGAAAAAGATTATTAATTAATCAACCCATTTCATCAATAAACCCCTCTACACGAACTTCGTAACAGTTATAAGCCCGGTCCGCCGACTTAAAAAGCTATTTAGCTATTACTTAGTCATTTAAAGAAATTCTACCTTATTGTTAGACTCTGACACCTTATTGTTAAGGACGCAGACTCTAATAGAATCCTACCTTAATTGTCACAGGATGAGTCTCCCATGAGATTCCACGAGATTCTATAAGATTTTATGAGATTCTACCTCAATCATTAAAGGATAATCCTAATAACAAGGACGATCCTAATAACAAAATACCATCTTAATTCCTCCTTTGCCTATTAGTCAAATAACTCCACTAACATTAAGTTTGTTAATGACGATTATCCTTAATAAGTTAGAAGACTGGGAGTAATATCTATAGCAACTCCGAGCCCTTATGGATTAGCAAATTTGGGCCTACATTAACCCAGATGGTGCAGCACCTTAATAAGGTCTACTACAAGAACCAGCCTATTCAGAAGTTACAGATTTTAATAAGAATGCAACCTTATATGCTTAGCTCTTAACAAATTAATAGAAAGCGTATAAGAACAGTAGACAATACTATAACCAGGACATAAAGTATTTCCTAAGATAGGAAGATTATCTTTAATAGATCCGCACCCAGATTACGTCTATAGTATTAATTTAGAAGAAGCTACTGCTTGACCCTTCCTTAATAGTTAAAGAATGGCTATTTTAGCTAAAGGAGAACATAGAACCTACCTTATTGTTTGTTAGGAAGAAGGTACAATACTAGTACACAGAAGCCCTTAAGGGGTTTAAACAGTTGTCAAAATTAAACTAATGGCTAGATTAATGGGAACACGTAATATCCCTAGGAGAGAAGTATAAGATCCCTTAAATGTCTAATAGAATCTGGCTTTAAGATTTGGCAGATATTATTTAACCTTTTAGCGACGCCTACTGTGTAAAGTATACTACTAAGTTAAATGACCCTTAGAAGTCAAGATCTTCCGAATACTATAGAGTAGTAAAGGAGCTGCAAGAAGGACTTAGAATACCCTTAAAGAAAGCTAATGCTACTATAAGAGGAAGTACCTTTAATGCAGACTTTGCAGAGCAAGCCATTAAGGATTACTCTGATACTACTAAAGGTTCACGGAGAGGAAGGACCTTGGTATATAATAGACGCTTAAAGAGAGCTGGGACACTAGTAGATGAGGAGACGTCCTATAAGAAGCCAACGCCTAAGTGCTTAGCGTGCGGAATATAAGGACACTCTCTATGGGACTATTAGTGTTTATTTAAAGACAAGAGACCTATAGGAGTTATAATTAGAGATACACGCATTAAAAGGGCACTAAAGAAGGTAGAAAAGAATAAGGATCTTACTAACCAAGTTGCAAAGATTAGACTTAAAGAACAAGAAGATGAGGCTTAATAATAATAGGACGAGAAGAGTTATGAGATAGTCAAGATCAAGAGAGAAGCAAATGTAATATTCCTAGAATTGTTTCACACAGGTTAAATCCATCCACTAAAGCTATTGACTATTCTTGACTTAGGAACTACTTTTTATATCTTTAATGACCTCTCTTGTTTCTACAACTTTAGGAAAGCTTTAAGATATAAATATGTTATCACAGGCAGCTCAGAAGTGCCTATACTAGGCTATAGCAATGTTACTATCTAAGTTACAAAACTAGTCAAGAGCAAGGAAATCCTACGTCTTAAGGACGTTGCCTTTTATATGGACTTTAATATAAATCTAGTGTTATTCTATCTACTTTAAAAACAAGGGTACTATTGGGACAATAAAGGAGATAATAATCTTCTAGTTTGGAAGGACAATACAATTCTATATTAAATGGAAGAACATTACGGACAATAGACTATTAAATATATCTAACTAGGAAGTCTATTAGCGTTCAATATAAGCTGACTGCTATACTAACAATGGAAGCGCAGAGCATCGTTAAGAGACATTTGTCTAGATATAAAAGGTAATGTATAACTATGGTATCTGCGTCTAGGCTATCCAGGACCTATAAGCCTTTATTATCTAGGTCTTAATGCCCTAGGAGTTAAACTTTAAGGCCCTAAGATAATGGAATATTAACACTATAGTCTTGCTAAAATTAAGTGTTAGGTCTTAAGAAGGTTCTCAGAACAGAAAATTAATAAACCCTATTTTAACCTCTATATTAACTGGACTGACCTTAAGGAAGCGCATGCTAGATTTATATAAGTTATGTTTATCCACAATACCTTCTTAGGAAGAACCTTCCCGTATTTTATAATAATGTATAGTAAAGAGAAGGAGACACTATAAGTGCTTAAAGATTTCATTTAATGGATTTGCCTAAGGTATAACCTTAAGGTCAACACTATTAGATTAGACAATAAGCTAGGGAGAAGGAGAACCCTTAAATGGCTATGGACGCAAGGGATTACATTTAAGCCTTTAGCGCTATATACCTAAGCTTAAAATAGTACCACTAAACGCTTAGGGGGTATAATTATTGAGAGAGTATATATAATAAGAATTGCTGCTAATCTACTATATAATCTATGGAATAAGATAGTCAACTATATAGTCTGCCTTTGAGATTAAACGCCATGGGAAAACAATGGTTGGAAATTGCTATATAAGAGGTTCTATACCTACTTAGCCAATGGGAGATTAAGAAAGCCGCAACTGGTGCACCTAAAAGCCTACGGCTGTAGGGCGTATATAATGACGTCAGACGCCCAGCTAAAGAAGAAAAGGCTAAGTAAGCTAGATCTGCGAGCCCATATTAGCTACCTTGTTAGCTATAACTCTACCAATATTTACAGGATCTGGATCCCATACAAAGGTATTGTTATTTCTACTAGGGACATTATCTTTAATAAAAAGACGTTCTTTAACGGCAAGCAAATGGACATCTTAAAGGACCTATACGCTGAGTTAGACACACTGATTAAGAAGATTTAACTCCCTAATACCCTAACTAAGAATAAGGTCCTTCTAGAAGATAATAAAGAAGTATTTAAACCGTTAATTTAAGAGGAAGATAATGACATTGATGAGCTAGTTTAAACCTTTAATGAGTTAGCAGATCTTAAGCTTATAAGAGCTCTTAAAGATGTATACTATACACCACCTCTAATAAAAGAAGATTAAGAATCTCTATATGCCTTTTATGTTAAGTATCCTATAAAGTCAAATGCATAAGGTACTAATTAGGACATTGTCAGCTAAGTAGGAGATGGGTTTTATACTTAGGGGGTGTCTAATAACTCTGTTAAAGACTTATTTAAGGAAGCCTACAATAACAGGTTTAAAGACTTTATTACTAAAAGGATTATATTAGCCTATTACGGCGCCTTCTTAGTAGGAAGGAAGTTTAACCTTAATAGTTGACTTAATAACAGCAAGTTAAAATTAGGTAGAACACATAATGCTAGATTACATAGGAAGAACCTACCTTTGCCACCTTAGTTGATCCAGGACCTTAATACGCATCCTCTTTAAGATTAATTCTAAGAGGCTTAACAAACCTATCTCCAATCTCATTATTAAATAAGGTTGTTTTAAGAAACAAATAAGAAGTACATAAAGGGATAGTAGGTCCTCAGTTTAATATAGGTGTTTGTCTATAAGATGGACAAGCACGGATTTCTCCAGAAATATAAGGCATGCTTAGTAGTATGCGGAAATTAATAGGCCCCAGGAGACCTACCTATAAGAGCTACTATATTAGCTAGTACAACCTTCCAAACCCTTATAGCGATTACCGTAAAATTTAACCTAGAGACGACATAGATAGATGCAGTTAATGCGTTTATCCATTGCGATCTTGATGAGGTTGTTTATATAAAGCTACTGCTAGGGTTTAATAAAGGAAAGATAGACAAAGTACTACGCTTAAGAAAAGCCCTATACAGACTATGATAATCACTACTGTTATGGCAGAAGAATCTTATAAGCTTATTAAATAAATTGGGTTTTAAAGAGGTACCTTAGGAGCCGTGTGTTATACTAAAAGGTGGAATAGTTATCTTCTTCTATATTGATGATATTGTCTTCTACTACCAAAAGATAGATAAGGAGAAAGCTTAAGAAGTAATCAAGGAGCTAAGCAAGGAATACTAGATAAGTATCCTTAGCGAGCTAAAATGGTTCCTAGGAATTTACATACTATATAATTATAGCTAAAGGCTCCTATAGCTATTCTAGGAAGCCTATATTAAGAAGATAGCTAACTAGTATAAGATAGATCTTAAAGGGCGTCTTCTAGACACTCCTATAGCAGAATTGGAACTCCTCCCTACCAATTACTATATAATCCATCTAACGCGTCCGTCCCCTAATATAGACCTATTAGTCCGTCCTATATCCCTACTAGCCTCTATAATGCTATATTAGAGAAAATTGGGTTTAGTACTCTATATAGTCACTATAACGCGTCCAGATATTGCTTTTATAGTATTAAGGCTAGTAAGGTTTAATTAGGACCTAAGCTAAGAGCATTATCAAGTGGTAGACAGAGTTATTTAATACCTATATAGCACGAGAAGCAGAGCAATCTGCTATAGAGGAGATAAGGAAGGAATAAACAGTAGAGGGAAAGATAAAGGAATACGCGATAAAGGACAAGACGATGGAAGAGACGGTAGAGGTAAGGCGCAATTATTTATCTGTATTAGCGATGCATTATTTATAAACAACTCCATTAACAGAAAGAGCTTGCAAGGATATATTATAAAGCTATTTAGGGGGCTGATTGCCTAGAGAGCAAATAAGTAGGGTATAGTTATAACGTCGAGCACAGAAGCTAAGTTGTTAGCCCTATTATAAATAGTAAAGGAAGCTATCTTTATTAGTAGGCTATTTAAAGCAATAACGTTACGCCTAAATAAGCCCTTAATTATTAAATGTGATAATACCTAGACGCTCTAACTAATTATAGAAGACACGGTAAAGCTAATCACAAAGCTCCGATATATTAATATTTATTAATACTAGCTATATTAGGAATACGTGATAAGATAAATATAATTTTAATGGACAGTAATGAAGGAGATGATCACTAATAGACTTATAAAGGCCCTACCCAAGTAGAGGTTTTAAAGCTTTGTTAATATGATTAGGATAGTGGATATTAAGGAGCAGCTAGATAAGGAGAAGTAACTAGAGGACCTAAGGGATAGTATTAGAGCAAGACGGAAGGATTTAGATGAGATTACGGTTCAATTGACACATTGACGGGCATGAGAAGGTGGCTAGCTTTGACCTCAAAGAGCTTAAAGCTAAGGGGGTGTGTCAAATAATCTGTATTCTCTAAAGGCATGGGTTATGTGCACGAGTTACGTGCACGGAGCCCGTGTATTGTAAATCTCTTTAGAGCCCTAGGGGCCCTAGGTCAAGACACGAAAAAGATTATCAATTAATTAACCCATTTCATCAATGAACCCCTCTACACGAACTTCGTGATAATAATCTTCTTAAGATTTAGTATATATACTTTTAAATCTAGTAGTCCTATACTATATAATTAGCGTAGCTTTACTACTTAGTAAATAGAAGGGACACTTTATAATAGTATCTATAGCTCTTATACAATTATTAAGAATATCTATAATGTTATTCTTTAATACTATAGTATTGTTTAGGTATAACTTAACCTATATACGTCTTTAATTAACGTCTTAATTGCCTTCCCTTAGTTATATAATTAGTTTTTATAAAGAAGTAATAGTTAAATAACTTATACACATATTTCCTTCCTTTTAAATAACGCTATTATAATAGACTTATATTAGTAAGGTTGCGGCTATTTACTAGAAGGGTATTAGATAGTAAAGTATAAGGACACCTTACTTATTAAGCTGCTCCTTTTCCTTAATACCTTATTTTCCCTATTAACCTCTATTGTTACGGACGCTTTAAGTACGATATTATAACTACTTAGAGAGGAGTCGGCGGAAGCTAGTTGGTTAATACAGGCATGGTCCAGGATGGATCCAGTAGAACCATGTAACGAGGAATGGTAACTAAGGTCACGTAATATAATCTGTGTAATCTGTGTAATCTATAAGATCTGTAAGATCTGTGGGATAGAGCAAACAGAGCAGATAAAGCGGACAGAGCAAGGACTTTCTTAGGAGTTAGGATATGTATTTAAAGGACCACAGTCCCTACCTAGATAGTTCTTTCTTTATAGTATATCTTAGAATACAATTAAAGTTAATCTATTAGGCAACTACTCTATACTAGTTGTTACTTATTACTATTATATTATTAACTTATTTAATATCTACACACCTAGCCTAATAATAAGTCCACCGTAGTTCCTGCTACAAGGCTTTATTACATATTTACTACCACAGTTATAGTATTAACAAGTTAAATAATGTGCTACCAAAAGCACCAGTTACGTTAACGCCAACAGCGGCAACTACCTTAGGTACTAGCGGGGACACTAGCATAAGGGACACTGATTTGTAACTAGTTATAGTTAGACAGTTACAGAAAATAGTTAACTAGCTATAGGGCAATAATAAAGTACTTAAAGAAAAGATTAATAGTATTGGAGCAGCCAAGGTTAAGTTACCATTAATTAAGCGATTTTTAGGTAAGAAGTTAAAACTTAAGGGGTTTCTAATATAAATACACTTTAAGGTTATGCAAGAGGGAGTAAAGTTGGCAATAACTATAGATTAAATAGCGTATGTAGGACTGTTCTTAATAAAAAGGGCACTTAAGTGGTTTAAATCTTACCTTACTAAAATCCAGGTCTATAGAATAACAACTACTAACTAAGATATACGGTATATGTTCTTAAGTTGGAATGGGTTTGCGGAAAGACTAATATAGATATTTAGAAACCTAGAGGCAACAATAATAGCAGAAAGGAAGCTATAGAACTTAGTATAACGCAGTTTAGTAATTAAGTACACAATATAGTTTCAGATACTTATAATATAGGTTAAGTGGAATAATAAGGCGCTTATGGTACAGTACAAGCAGGGACTTAAGGCTAAAGTTTAGGATATAATTATCCTAATAGAAGATGCGGAAAGTCTAAAAGACTTAATAGATTAAGTAATAAAGATTAATAACAGGATTTATTAAAGGGAATAAGCTAAGAAAGAGTTCTATAGTTATATAAGGCGCAGAGTACGCATTAACAGATATAGAGTTATAAACTATAGAATAGGCTGGAGCCAATGGACTTAAGCAGTACTAAAAAATCTAGATAATGGAATAAGAAGCTATAAAAACCTAGAGGTTAAGGATTAAGTAATTACAGAACTAGGGAGCAGAGGCTAAACCAGGAATCTTAACAGCAGAAGATGTTTAGGTAAACTCTATAATAAGAAAAATAGTTTAAAAAAGGAGCTTGCATAAATTACGGAAAATAGGGTTATTTTGCCAGAAACTATAGAGGTAGTTAGAGTAACCACGTGGTAAAAGGCATTAGGTCGTTAGAGTATAATAACACAGATATAGGGATATTGCGCGGGACTAAGGAGTGTTTAATTAAACACTTTATATTTTGTTACAACAATATATACCAAATTTATAAGGACGCTAAGTACGGCGTAAGCTATTAGCTATAAGAGCTAGAGTTAAGAGGACTTAAGGGAACTAGAGAGTTAAATAAAGAACATAATTAACTCTATAAGCTAGATTAAGATATCACAATAATATATAGATAAAGATTAGCAGCAATAATAATAGAGTTAGAGTACTTATTAATTAACAGTAATAAGGAAGAAAAAGAGGCTAACTAGGGGCACTTAAACCTTAATAACGCAATAGAAGTAGAGACTAAAACCACTATAGAACGCGGTTTGGTAATAGGTATTATAACACCATTAAATACAGCATTTATCACTTTATAAAACAGAAGGAGTAATATCTAAAGATAATTAAGTAAGTAGATGACTGCTAGTGCTAGCTTACCACTTAATAAAGGCAAAAGGTTAAAGGCTTAAGACTCTTAAGACAAGATGTAAGACGCTTAAGACTCTTAAGATAAAATAAGATACACCTAAGAACCTATAATAGATGAAAACCAATAGGAAAGGGTAGTAGCTTAGTTTAGTAATGAATAAATAAGCATAGGACGCAAGTTTAAGAACTACAAGTTTAGAGAATAAGTAATAGCGTTAATTCCAAGTAAATATAGTGTTTAGCTTAAAAATTAAAAAGTTAATACTAAGATTAAGAAGCAAGACAACTTTAAGGATCTAGCTATAAGACGTAGAAAACAAGAAACTATAAATAAGTTTAGGTAAAGAATTATTATATAGCAAGAGTAAAAGCTAAATAAGAGATTAGCTAAGCCAGGACATATAAAGGACAGAGTATTAGTATAGAGAATTACTAATAGGCCTAAGGTAGGGACGCCTAAAGTAAAATAATTGGACAAACTGGAACAAGAAGAGGATTTAGGAATCCCAACTAGGTTTAAAGAAAGATATACTAAAGGTTATTACAATATAGTAATAACAAGGTACTTTCTAATGGATAGACTATATATACTAAACTAGTTATATGGCAAGTGGTATAGGCAACAATATAATAATAAATAGGAAGACTTTTACATATAGCTAAATAAAAAAGTTGTTTAAGACTAACCCATTATAGAGAAATGTATAAATTATATTAAAGGAGCATTAATTATAACGTTAAGGAACCTAGAAGAAGGATTTAGGGACTAGAGAAGTAAAAGATAAATCTTAGTACCTATAAATGAAAGACTAGCAGTTAGGTTAGCAAAATAGAGGTTTAAACTTATAAATAAAGACAAGCTAAGAGTTAACCTAAGTCACTTAGCGCATTATATACTATTATAGATAGCTTATATAAATAACATATATAATATATATAGAGTACCAAAAGACAAAAACCGGAAGTGCCCTATAAGGATATATTAGGCACTAGATAAATAAAGGTTTAGGGATGCTAAGTATATATATAAATAGCACCTAGTAGAAGTACAGAGTTAAGAGGACCTAATACTTTAACTAGGAAGATTCCTTATAGAAGAATGCCTAGATAGATGATAGTAGTAGAACTACTTAGAGAATACTTATCTATAGTATATAGAGGAAAAGAAATAAACTAAGTATTAGCCTAGAGAGGACTAAGTATAAATAGGATCTAGCAGCCAATAGTTAGGAAAAGGGGAGGCCTATAAGACTAGAGGGAACTAGTGGTAGAGCCTTAAACCCTTAAAGGAATTTAAGGATAACACCTAAATTTATAAATTAAGTGGTAAGATTAGTAGTTTAAAGCGTTAGTAGACAGTAAAGTAATAAGGAACTATATATTACTAGCAGTAGTAGAAAAGATAGGGTTACCATATAGATAAAGGGAATACCTATATCTACTTATAACAATTTTAGGAGATCTAATAGCCTATAGAGGAGGTATTATTAATCTTAAAATAGGATCTATTTAGTTAACTATTAAAGGGAAACAAGTTAAGATGTCTTTTAATATCCTACTATTAGGAAAGGATAAGGCAATATTAGGAATGCCTTAATTACAGGAATATAATCTAAGGATTAGTTAGGTTATAGGATAGGTTAATATTAAAGACACGTAATAATATAAGATGTGATAGCAAACTAAGTTAGTATAATACTAGGTTAGAGCGATATATAAAGAGACTAAGTAAGGCTTAAGTTATATACCAAAAAGATACTATAAGTATGGTAAAAGGTTATAGTTACCTAAAAGTAAAAAACTGTTAGAATACGTAGTATGGGACTATAAGATAGAGTTAGAATTAGGAACTAGTCTAAAGTTCTTTCTAATCTATAAGCTTACTAAAACTAAGTTAGTGGCGCTTAAAGAGTTTGTTTAGGAGAACTTATAAAAGGGGTATATTAGACTATTACAGTTATTAGCAGGATATCTAGTATTATTTATCTTAAAGAAAAATAGAAAACTTAGGATATATATTAACTATAGATAGTTAAATAGTATTATAAGAAAGGATAGGTATCCTTTACCCTTAATTAGCGAAATCTAAGATAGGATAGGTAATGTAAAGATCTTTATAAAGATAGATCTAAGATAGGCATACCATTAGATTAGGATTAAGAAAGGAGATAAATAGAAGGCAGCCTTTAGGTTAAAGGAAGGACTATATAAGCTATTAGTAATGCAGTTTAGGCTTATAAATGCACCAGCAACGTTTTAGAAATAAATTAATAGTATATTAGAAGAACACCTTAATAAGTTTATTATAGTATACCTTAACAATATTATTATCTACTCTAAGAGCAAGGAAGAACATAGAGAATATATTAAGTGGGTCTTAAAGAGACTATAAGAGAAAAGGATGCTAGTAGCAATTAAGAAATATAAGTTCTCTACTAAGAAGACCAATTTTGTTAGATTTATTATTAAACTAGAAAAAATTAGCATGGACCTAAAAAAAGTTAAAGCTATAGTAAGTTAGTAAGAATTAGAGAATGTTATATAGTTAAGATTATTCCTAGGGTTTTATAACTACTATAGGAGGTTTATAACATAGTGGTTAAAAAGTATTAAGCTATTTATAAAATTAACTAAAAAGGAGGAACTATAAATGTGGGGATAGGAATAAAAGAAGTTATTTAAGGAACTTAAGGAGTTATTAACCTAGGATCTAATCTTTAAAATCTACCAGCTGAAGTTAGAGACGGTTGTGAAAATAGATATATTAGACTTTGCACTAGGAGTATATTTACTATAGAAGCATTTGGACGCATAGCATCTAGTAGCATATTATAGTTAGAAGATAACACCACCAGAGTTAAACTATAATATCTATAATAAGGAGTTACTAGGTATAGTTACAGTACTTAAGAAATAGAGAGCATTCTTACAAGGCATAAAGAAACTATTTATAGTTAAAATAGACTATAAGAACCTAATAGGGTTTCTAATAATAAAGGAATTAAACCAAAGATAGGTTAGATGGGTGGAGATACTTGCAGAGTATTACTTTAAAATTTAGTATACTAAAGGTACTAAAAATGCAAGAGCAGATGCACTTAGTAGAATAAAGAATTGTAGAATAAAGAAAGGCTATTAGCAGCTTTACTACAAAGGGACTAAGATAGATTAATTAGGTATAATTACCCTAAAATTATAGCAACAAGAGAAGAACAAGTTCACAAATTACTAGAAAGTAATTAGATATAGAAGATCTAAAAAGTACAGAATAAGGATCCGGACTTAAAGTAGTATAAATACTAAGAGGCTATATACATGCCAAGGTTAGTAGTAGAGGAGTTTATAAAAGACTTTTATAAAGGAATAACATAAGGACACAACAGAGCTATAGGCTTAGTATTAAGACTTTAAGAGGAGTATATTATTTAAGGAATTTAGAGACTAGCAAGATAAGTTATAAAGAAATGTCCAGATTGCTAGAGAAACAAACTAATAAGGCATAAGCCGTATAAAGGGCTACAACCTATTAAAGTACTAGAAAGACCATAGGAGGTTATATTATAGGACTTTATTATTAAGTTATTAAAGTTAAAAGATCCTATTACTAGACAAGATTATAACGCAATCTTAGTAATAGTGGATAAGCTAATAAAGTGGACATACTTTATAGCGTACACAGAAGAAATATCCATAGAAGATGTGGCTAGAATTTATGTTAAAGAAGTATTTGTAAGACATAGGGCACCAATAAAGATTATATTAGACAGAGATCTAAGATTTATAGCAGTATTTTAAGAGGTATTCTTAATAGAACAAGGGGTTTAAGCAGCAACATTAACTACATATTACCTATAAATAGATAGTTAAACAGAGAGACTAAACTAAACGTTAGAACAGTATTTAAGGCATTATGTTAATTATGCACAAAACAATTAGGTATTATTATTACTAGTTATATAGTTTGTATACAATATAACACTACAGGAAGGGATAGGCATGTTACCCTTTAAGGCAAATTATAGATATAAACTAAGAATATTGTTATCGCCATATTAAGTAAAGAAAATAAGTAGTATAGCTAAAGAAAGAATGGAGACGTTAATAAATCTCTATAATTACCTTAAAAATATAGCAAAGTTAGTATAAGAAAGAATAAAAAGGTACTATAACGCTAAGAGATCTAAGGGACCAGATCTTAAGGAGGGGGATACAGTATAGCTACTATACAAAATTTTTAAGAGTTAACAACTAAGTAAGAAGTTAGACCATATTAGACTAGGACCATTTATAGTTAAAGTAAAGATCTTAGAAGTTATATATAGACTTAACTTACTAGAGAAAATAAAGATCTACCCTATATAGTATATCGCAATGCTAGAACTAGTATATAGAAATGTTAAGCCACTAGTCTATAAGGCAGATATATATAGAGGACAAGAAGAAGATAAATAGCAAGTTTTAAAGATTATTGGGCATAAAGATATTAATAATAAAACATAGTATAAAGTAAAGTGGACAGGCTATAAAGAGACTACTTAGGAACCACTAGACAGCTTAAAGAACGCTATAGGAAAAGTATAGAAGTATTAGAAGAAAACAGGTCAGGTAGCATTAATAAAGAAGAATCGCTAAAGAATAAATTACCTAAGGGGGACTCAAGAGGAGCACCTGCTGAGGTATTTAGAGTTGTTTCCCTTACTATAGGAAGAACTTCCGTTCTTTTATTACCCAGTTCCTAAAAACCTTATTCTATAAGTTTCTACTCTTTAAAACGCACCTTTTTATACACCTTCTTAAGACAGACTAACTGAGCGGAAGCAGCCAGACGAGAGTTAAGAGCACGCTATTAAGTAGCGGCAGCCTCTTATTTAGCGTCACAATAACAATAAAGTTCAGCTAGGGCTACTAAGAGCTTATTATTAAGCTTTATAGCGGTAGATTAAACCTAGGACCCTAGCAGCAATTAACAAGGGTACTTAAAGACTATTAAGAGCAATAGGACGCGCATACTTAGCGTCAGAAATGGAACGGACATCGCAGGACAACCGCATGTTTACTTACGTACATTTAGTATAGAAGGAAGGTTATTGGTTAACAGGTAACGCAATTATAACATAGACTAACCCCTCTTTCGCATAACAAAAATAGGAAGGCATAATTTCACCTAGCAATAGTATAATAGCAGTGGTATAAGACCTACGCTCCGCTAAGGAAGAGGAAGGAGCCTTCAGTATAATAAGTAAGGATGTTAACTAGATTAATTAAACGGACATTACACTTCTAGTAGACGACTTGGAGATATTAGGAATCTTTAAGGACAAAGATAAAGAGGAGGGAGATGGTATTACGGACGCTTTAAGTATAATGTTATAACTACTTGGAGAGGAGTTGGCGGAAGCTAGTTAGTTAATATAGGCACGGTCCAGAATGGATCCAGTAGAACTATATAACGAGGAATGGTAACCAAGGTCACATAATATAATCTGTGTAATCTGTGTAATTTGTGAGATCTATAAGATCTGTGGGACAAAGCAGACAGAGCGGACAGAGTAAGGACTTTCTTAGGAGTCAGGATGTGTATTTAAAGGACCATAGTCCCTACCTAGATAGTTCTTTCTTTATAGTAAATCTTAGAATATAATTAGAGTTAATCTATTAGGCAACCACTCCACACCAGTTATTACTTGTTACTATTACATTGTTAACTCGTTTAATATCTACATACCTAGCCCAATAATAAGTCCACCGTAGTTCCTGCTATAAGGCTTTGTTACATCTATCTAATTTTTAGATATATCTTTAATATATTATTAAGACTTTCTTTATTTCTATTATTAATTTAATATACCTCTTTATTCTTCTACTAACTACTTTTCTAAGCTAATTCCTTAGTATATCCTAGCCCTACTATTATTACGGACGCTTTAAGTACAATATTACGACTACTAGGGCAGGAGTTAGAAGCAGCTAGTTAGTTAATCGAAGCACGGTCTAAAATGGAACCAGTAGAACTATATAACGAGGAATAGTAACCAAGGTCACATAATATTGTACGTAGTATACGCAGTATACGTAGTGTACGTTCACGTACATTACGTATATTACATATATTACGTACAAGGAGGATTTTCTAGGAGTACGGTTATAAATTTAAGGAACCACGGTCCTTACCTAGATAGTTCCTTCCTTATAGTAATTCTTAGAAGATAATTAGAGTTAATCTGTTAGGCAACTACTCTACTAGTTATACTTATGTTTATTAACTATTCTATACCTATATACCTAACCCATTAATAGAACCCACCGTAGTATTCCCTATAAAGTTCCGTTATATAATTACTACTACGGTTACGGTAAAAGAAGTTAAGCAAATATGCCACTAAAAGCACTAGTTACAACGCTATCGACGGCAGCAACTACCTTAGGTACTAGCAGGGATACTAGTATAAGGGATACTAATTCGCAACTAGTTACGGTTAGATAACTATAAGAGATAGTTAATAGGTTAACGGATAATAATAGGATACTTAAAGACAAACTTAATGGCATTAGGATGGCGAAGGTTAAGCTACCTTTAATTAAACAATTCTTAGGTAAGAAGTCGAAACTCAAAGGATTTCTAACCTAGATATACTTTAAGATTATATAAAAAGGACTAAAACTAGCAATAATAATAAATTAGATAGCCTATACGGGACTATTTCTAATAGGACGAGTACTTAAATAGTTTAAACCTTACCTTACTAAAATATAGATTAACGGTATAGTTACCACTAATTAGGAAGTTAAGTATATGTTCTTAAGTTAGGGGGGATTCGCGGAATGTTTAACGCAAATATTCGGAGACCTAGAAGTAACAACTATAGTAGAAAGAAAGCTTTAAAACTTAACGTAATAAATATTAGCAATTAAGTATACTATATAGTTTTAAACCTTAATAATATAGGTCGAATAGAATAATAAGGCGCTTATAGTATAATATAAGATAGGGCTTAAAGCAAAAGTCTAGGATATAATTATACTTATAGAAGATGCGACTACTATATAAGAATTAATTAATTAAGTAATAAAGATTAATAATAGGATCTATTAGAGGGAATAAGCTAAAAAAGGGTAAGATTAAGTTCTATAGTTGTATAAGGCGCAGAATATATATTAATAAAGCTAAAATTAGAAACTATAGAATGGGCTAGAGCTAATAGACTTAAGCGGCACTAAAGAATCTAAGAAGTAGAAGAAACTATAGAAACCTAGAGGATAAAGATTAAGTAATTAAAGGTCTAAGGAGTAAAGGCTAAACTAAAGATCTTAGCAGTAGAAGACGTTTAAGCGGACTCTATAGTAAGAAAAGTGGTATAAAAAAGGAGCTTATATAAATTATAGAAAGAAGGGATATTATATATAAGACTATAGGAGTGGTTAGAGTAACTATGCGGTAAAAAGAGCTAGATTAGTAGACAATATATATGCGTAATAGGACGATAGTGCACTATAAGGAACTAAGGAGTGTTTAATAAGAAGCTTTATATTTTATTATAATAACATATACTAAATTTATAAGGACGCTAAGTATAGCGTAAGCTATTGGCTATAAGAGCCTAAGTTAAGAGGACTTTAGGGTATAATAGAATCGGATAAAGAAGTGGACTAAATCTATAAACTGAATAAGGATAAAGACGGTATATTAAGCTAGTAGTTAGCGGAGAAAGTTCTTATATACTAGTTCTACTAAGCGGTAGAATCTAAGGACTAGGATAATTAGACTATTAGTAGCGATAATAAGGTAATAAAGGCAGCTTACTAGGAGTATATAGACCTTAAGGACGTAATAACTAAGTTAGAGGTTAAATTAGAAACAGAAACTAAATTAGCAATAGGGATTAATACTCTATTAGATATAATATCTATTACTTTATAAGATAGTAGAAGAGGAATATTTTAGAGTAAACTTAGTAGATAACTGTATAATCTAGCTACCTCGCTACTTAATAAAGGCAAAAGGCTATAGGTTTAAGACTCTTAAGATAAGATAAGAACTACTTAAGATTCTTAAGACAACCTAAGACTCTTAAGACGAGATAAGGATAGCTTAAAGACTAATAATGGAAGATAACTAATAGTAAAGAGTAGTAGCTTAGTTTAAAGATAAATAAATAAGTATAGGACGAAGTTTCCTAGGATTCTAGGATACTAAGAAAGAATATACTAGAATGCCTAGTATGGGTAAATAAAGGATTTAACCTAGGAATTAAATAGTTAATATAATAACTAAGAAATTTAAAAATATAGAAGACCCTATAGCTAAAGGACGCAGACTAGAAGAAAACTAGGAAGGATTTAAAGATTAAATTGCTATATAGTAAGAATAAAAAGGATATCTATAGCTTAGGAATTAGAGAGACTAAGTACCTATAAGAAAAGTTACTAATAGGCTAAAGGTAGGTATACTAAGAGCTAAGTGGCTAGATAAACTAGAATAAGAAGAGAACTAAGGGGTTCTAACTAGGTTTGAAGAATAATATACTAAAGGCTGTTATAAAGCAGTAAGTTAAAAATACTTCCTTACGGATTAGTTGTATATGCTTATATAGCTATATTAAAAGTGGTATAGATAACGATATAATAATAAGTGAGAAGACTTCTATATATAGTTGGACAAATAAGTTATACTAGACTAAGCTATTATATAAAGACGCATAGGCTTTATTAAGGGAGTATTAATTATAACGTTATAAGATCTAGAAGAATAATTAGAGAACTAGAGAGAAATATGGCGTATCTAGGTTTCGGTAAATAAGTTTATAATAATTAGATTACTAAGGGCAGGATTTAAATTTAAGGACGAGGACAAACTAAGAGTAGACCCGAAGCACCTAGTATATTATACGCTATTATAGATTGCATATATGGATAATATATATAGTATACATAAATCTCTAAAAATAAAAAATCGGAAATACCCAACTAGGTAGTAGTAGGCACTAGATAAAAAGAAGTACAGAAATGCTAAATATATATATAGATAGTATCTAGTGGAAAATTATAAATTAAAGGATTTAATACTTTAACTAGGAAGATTCCTTATGGAAGAATACTTAGAAGGATAATAGTAGTAGGAGTGTTCTAAGAATATATATCTATGGTATATTAAGGATAAGAAGAGAACTAGGCATTAGCTAATGTAAGAGCTAAGTATAATAAGATTAAGCTAATAGTTAGGAAAAGGGGAGGCCTATAGGACTAGAGGGAGCTAGTAGTAGAGCCTTAGACCCTTAAAGGAATTTAAGGATAACACCTAAATTTATAAATTAAATGGCAAGACTAGAAATTTAAAGCGCTAATAGACAGTAGAGTAACCCGAAACTATATATTACTAGTAGTAGTAAAAAAAAAGGGGATACCTTATAAGTAAAAGGAGGATCCTTACCTATTAGTAATAATCTTAAGAGGTCCGATAGCCTATAGAGGAGGCATTATTAATCTTAAAATAGGACCTATTTAATTAACCATCAAAGGAAGACTAATTAAAATGTCTTTTAATATCTTACTATTAGGGCAAGATAAGGCAATATTAGGGATACCTTAGTTATAAGAATATAATCTAAAGATTAATTAGGTTATAGATTAAGTTAATATTAGAGACACTTAATAATATAAAAAGCGGCAAGTAGCTAAGATAGTATAGCACTAAGTAAAAGCAACGTATAAAGAAACTAAGTAAGGCTTAAGTTATGTACTAAAAAGATACTATAAGTACGGCAAAAAACTATAAAGCCTAGAAAGTAAAAAGCTATTAAAATATATAGTATAGGACTATAAGATAGAATTAGAGCTAGGAACTAGTCTAAAGTTTTTTCCAATCTATAAGCTTACTAAAACCGAGTTAGTAGCGCTTAAAGAGTTTATCTAGGAGAACTTACGTAAGGGATATATTAGACTATTACAGTTATTAGTAGGTTACCTAGTATTGTTTATACCTAAGAAAAATGGAAATCTTAGGATGTGCATTAACTATACAGTTAAATAGCATTACTTAAAAGGATTAATATTCTTTACCCTTAATTAGCGAAATCTAGGATAGGATAGGTAATATATAAATCTTTATAAAGATAGATCTAAGATAGGCGTACTATTAGATTAGGATTAAGGAAGGCAATAAATAGAAAGCAGCCTTTAGGTTAAAGGAAGGACTATATAAGCTATTAGTTATATAGTTTAGGCTTATAAACGCACTAGTAATATTTTAGAAAAGAATTAATAGTATGTTAAGAGAACACCTAGATGAATTTATTATGGCATATCTTAATAATATAATTATCTATATAATAAGTAAGAAGGAATATAAGGAGTATATTAAATAGGTCTTAGAGAGATTATAAGAGGAGTAGTGTCACGAAGTTCGTGTAGAGCAGTTCATTGATGAAATGGGTTAATTGATTAATGATCTTGACTTAATCATTGATTGATGTCGATGTCGTTGGGGCCCTAGGGCTGCGAGCTACGAAGAGATTTTACAGTGCACATGACCCGTGTACGTGACCCACGCCTTTAGAGAATACAGATTATCTAACACACCCCCTTAGCTTTAAGCTCTTTAAGGTTAAAGCTAGCCACCTTCTTGTGTCCGTTAATGAGTTAATTAAACTATAATTTTATCTAAATCCTTCCGTCTTGCTCTAATACTATCCCTTAGGTCCTCTAGTTGCTTCTCCTTATCTAGCTGCTCCTTAATATCTACTATCCCAATTATATTAATAAAGCTTTAAAACCTCTGCTTAGGCAGGGCCTTTATAAGTCTATTAGCAATCATCTCTTTTATCACTGTCTATTAAAATTATACTTATCTTATTGCGTATTCCTGACATAGCTAGTGTTAATAGATATTAACATATTAAAGCTTCGTAATTAGCTTTACCGTGTCTTCTATAATTAGTTAAAGTGTTTATATATTATTGCATTTAATAATTAAGGGCTTATTTAGGTGTAACGTTATTGCTTTAAACAGCCTACTAATAAAGATAGCTTTTTTTATTATCTGTAATAGGGCTAACAACTTAGCTTCTGTGCCCAACGTTGTAACTATACCCTACTTATTTACTCTCCAGGCAATTAGCCCCCTAAATAGCTTTATAATATATCCTTATAAGCTCTTTCTGTTAACAGAGTTGTCTGTAAATAATGCGTCGCTAGCACAGATAAATAATTGCGCTTCGCTTCTACCGTCTCTACCATTATCTCGTCCTTTATCGCGTATTCCTTTATCTCTTCCTCTACTGTTTATTCCTTCCTGATCTCCTCTATAGTAGATTGCTCTGCTTCTTATGCTATATAAGTACTAGATAACTCTATCTACCGCTTAATAATGCTCTTGGCTTAGGTCCTAATTAAACCTTACCAGCCTTAATATTGTAAAAGCAATATCTAGACGCGTTATAGTGGCTATATAGAGTACTAAACCTAGTTTTCTCTAATATAGTATTGTAGAGGCTAGTAGGGATCTAGGACGGACTAATAGGTCTGTATTAGGGGACGGACGCGTCAGATAGATTATATGGTAATTAGTAGGGAGGAGTTCTAATTCTGCCATAGGAGTGTCTGGAAGACGCCCTTTAAGATCTATCTTATACTAGTTAGCTATCTTCTTAATATAGGCTTCCTAGGATAGCCATAGGAGCCTCTGGCTATAATTGTATAATATATGGATTTTTAGGAACCATTTTAGCTCGCTAAGGGTACTTATCTGGTATTCTTTACTTAGCTCCTTAATTGCTTCTTAAGCCTTCTTCTTATCTGTCTTTTAGTAGTAGAAGACAATATTATTAATATAGAAGAAGACAACTATTCCACCTTTTAGTATAACGCATGGCTCCTAAGGTACTTCTTTAAAACCTAATTTATTTAACAAGCTTGTAAGATTCTTCTGCCATAATAGTAGTGATCGTTATAGTCTATATAGGGCTTTTCTTAAGCGCAGTACTTTGTCTGTCTTTCCTTTATTAAACCCTAGCAGTAGCTTTATATAGACAACCTCATTAAGATTGTAATGGACAAAAGCATTAACTGTATTTATCTGTGTCGTCTCTAGGTTAAATTTTGCAGTAATCACTATAAGGGTTTGGAAGGTCGTACTAGCTAATATAGTAGCTCTTATAGGTAGGTCTCCTAGGGCCTATTAATTTCCGCATACTACTAAGCGTGCCTTGCATTTCTGGAGAAATCTATACTTATCCATCTTGTAGACTAACACCCACATTAAGCTAAGGACCTATTGTCCCTTTGCGTACTTCTTATCTATTTCTTAAAACAACCTCATTTAATAATAAGATTGGAGATGGGCTTATTAAGCCTCTTAGAACTAATCTTAAAGAGGATACGTATTAAGGTTATGGATTAACTAAAATAGCAGAGGTAAGTTCTTCCTATATAGTCTAACATCACGTATTCTGCCTAATTTTAGTTTACTATTGTTAAGTTAACTGTTAAGGTTAAACTTCCTTCCTACTAAGAAGGCGCCGTAATAGGCTAAGGTGATCCTTTTAGTAACAAAGTCTTTAAACCTACAATCACCAGCTTCCTTAAATAAGTCTTTAACTAAGTCGTTAAATACCCCCTAAGTATTAAACGCATCTCCTACTTAATAAGCGACGTCTTAATTAGTACCTTGTATATCTAACTTTATAGAATACTTAACGTAAAAGGCATATAGAGATTCTTTATCTTCTTCTGTTAGAGGTGGCGTATAGTATACAGCCATTTCAATAATATCGGGAACTCGCTACTACCCTTTGCGAAAGTATTGCGAAAATCAAATTAAGCGAGCCCCGCCCACACAGCATTGAATTTAGGTGATCTCACCATATAAATCGTATGACTACCACGCATACTACGCTTGCAACGCTTAT
>Ga0307507_10000562_pt1 | contig 79572 bp, 66 predicted proteins | sample 7_EM_MG_FD_207223 | JGI IMG/M metagenome (GOLD analysis project Ga0307507, IMG submission 207223) | Populus trichocarpa ectomycorrhiza microbial communities from riparian zone in the Pacific Northwest, United States - 7_EM | ecosystem: Host-associated > Plants > Roots > Unclassified | place...
TACCTTAATTGCATGTCAAGAAATATATAGTTACCTTTTAAAGTTGCTAAGTAGGTTAATTGCGTGTTAAGAAATATATAGTTAGCTTTTAAAGTTGTCAAGTTAGTTAATTGCATATCAAGTTAGTTAAATTGCGTGTTAAGTTGGTCAATTGCATATTAAGTTGGTTAAATTACGTGTCAAGTTAGTTAATTGCGTGTCAAGTTAGTCAAATTGCGTGTTAAGTTGGTTAATTGCATGTCAAGTTAGTTAAATTACGTGTTAAGTTGGTCAATTGTATATTAAGTTAGTTAATTGCGTGTCAAGTTGGTTAAATTGTATATTAATTACGCGAAACGCGAAAATTAAAGTCTACTTAAATCTCATCCTGCGAATATTTTCCCGATGGAGGATCGATATTTGTTATGCTAGTCAAGCAGTATTTATATATAGATGGCAACTATAAAAGAAGAGTTGCTAGTGTTAGGAATTAGGCAAGCGGTTATTACATAACGCCGCGGCACTAGTGTAGTAAGGAGTCTTAAGCTCCTCGCCCTTCCTTATTCTAAATATAAGAAGCTTTTAACCAACATTACTGTAACCTACTTAAGTAGTTATTATTAGTAAGTCACCCTGTGTAACTAACATAAACTTTACAAATTTATTAATATCCTTTGTGGTGGTTTTGTTAGACTATAGGTTAATGCCTTTAGGCTATTTCTCCTGTTCTGCGTTAACTTGTGCCCTAATATCTAATATATTAATTATTGTTTTATTAGGTTCTGGCTGAAAACGCGTAATAGACGCGAACTAAGGGCCTATTAAAAGGGTTAGTTCCTTAAGTACCTAACGCGTTTAAAATGCGTAATGGACGCGAACTAAGGGCCTATTAGATAGGGGTTGACTTTTTAAGTATACGTTAACTAATGCTCCTTAATATGATCTAGGTAGTATGAAATACGTAATAGACACGAACCAAGGGCCTATTAAAAGGGGTTGGTTCCTTAAACACCTAAGGGCCGTATATAAAAAATTAAGGGCCTATTAGATAGGGGTTGACTTTTTAAATACACGTTGACTAATGCTCCTTAGCAGGCGAGATCGGTAGAGGCCTTTAGCAGGGACTAATCGAGCTTATCTCTCTTTGTAGATAATATGTCTCCTAATTTGTAATCACTAATTAGTGTCGGTATTACTTCCGGTGATATGTAATGCTATTGCAATAGTATGGGGTGGTAACTGATTTTAATTAATGCTTATTGATTCTCCTATTCTATAGGTGGAATTTAGTGGATTTCCTAAGCTCGCTTAGCTCACGTGATCGCGTGCAACTGCATTGCGAAACCTTGTTCAGACAGTTACTAAATAAGCACTATTTTATATAGCGATGTGGCAATTATAAGCACTAACGGAGGCGCTTGCAGGGAGGGAGCGGCAGCCCGCATAGGTAGCCCCCTTATAACGATGCAGCTAATCTACTTGCTTGTATTTATAGGGTAACGGAGGCGACCAATAATGAAACGGATTGGAAGTTATAGCCGTGTTAAACGGAGTTTTGGCAAGCTAACGCTTCTTTAAGAAGTTGATCAGTACGATCTATTCGGCTCCCAGTTAACCCTCCACGGCTTAATAGTTCGCCTTAACAGATAATAGGTGCTAAAGTAAGTTTCAAAGCAAAGCTGCGTCTGTCAAAAGGTGTTTGGCAGCGAAGCCGTTGCCTTATAATTATCCCACCCCACTAGGGAGAGTTAAGGTCGTTTAAACGCGATAACGGCCTACTGCTACTGCTTCTAATGCCAATAAGGCTTGTAAAATCTTCGGCGACCAAGCTATAAAGGAGTTTTTAATTCCCCAGTTTATTAATATATATAACCACTTTATAGGCAGTGTTAATTAGGCAGATTAACTAAGCTCTTATTATAATACTTAGAGGAAGCACGTTAAGTCCTAAAGCCTCTCTTCCACTTCCTTCTTAATACTACTATCTCTAATTACTATAAACTCTCCAGCAAAGCAGTTCCTGGCCATTGGCCTAAACGTAGTGTCTATAAAGCCTTCCGTGAAGACCTTGTTAACACCTTATTTAAATATAGTAAACGCTTTACTAAACCGCCTAGCCTAGTTGCTATAATAAGGGATAAGGATATTTATAAAGCACCGGCAGAGGAGCATAGGTAAGGGCCTATTTAAATATTTACAAAGCAGCTAAGCTGTGTAGCTTGCTATACTATAGGTATAGGGGAGTATAATAGAAGAAGGCACGTTGGAAGGCATTTATAGATCTATTAGTCAACACTGTATAGAAGTCTTGTGATAGCAAGGAGTGGGCAAGATGACGACGACCTCTAAGGACTTAGTATGGCTGTCCTTTTTATAAAATACCGCTCTGCAAATATGGGCCTTACTAGTAGGAGTACCTTAATCAAATTAAGCTACGATAGGGTTAAATATATATTAAATTCGAACTTTATTATTATAATATTAAGCTTTAATATAGGGCTTTAATTTATCAATAGAAGGTTAAATTTCAAGTCTATATATAGGCCTTCTTATTGCGCCCAGTATAGCCAAAAATTACAATAAGCGAATTTAAAATAAATTCATATTGAATACCGGATTTATCTAAATATACAATAAATATTAGTTTTTCTTACTTAATATATATTATAGGCGCTACTAACCGTATACCCCCTAATTACTACGCGTATATCCCTAATTACTATACGTATACCCCCAGCTTAGACCCTTCCACTTTAAGTTAGAATATTACGTATATTTTGGCTTAGGCCGTCGAAAACGGACTCTGCACCTATACGTGGGGATAGCTACAAACCTAGGTCTTTAAAGATTAGACTTAGAGCCAACGTAGAGACGTCGCATAGCGTGCGGGTAGGACCTGGTGGTAGTTGTAAGCGTTATAGGCGGTGGTGAAAAAATTTTAGATGGTAAGATCTCGAAAACCACTACTGTTAGCCCTCTATAATTTAACTACTACACTGTTCTTACCTAAGGCACCTATACAATCTAATATAGATAAATAGCATTTAATAATATCCCCTGACCCCTAATAGAAAGCATTAATAACCTTATATTAATAAACGGATAAGCGTGAGTGAATAAACAAGCAAATATATGGCCCCTCCTAACCCCTAGGGCGATCGCCCGCGGAGTATACGGTTACTCGCCGTACTGCCGTAGTACTACTACTAAAACCATTAGCTGGATAACCCCGTATGTTTTCCTTGTCTCCTTTTAACAAAGTAGTGCCCTTAGAGAGGGCCTAGTAACTAGGGCCTAGGCATAAAAGATACTTAGGTACACATATATCCCGCTTTTATCTTTTAGTATTAGGATGGTAGAACGGATGAATCCCCCTTATGCCTTTAATAGGCCTTAAGGGGGGGGGGGTATAGTGTATATGGCAATAGTTAGCAGGAGATAGCATATAGTGGATGGTTAAGATATGGAACATAAAGTATATGGCAATTGATTGGCAAGGCCTAGCTAGGACGTAGTAAACCCTAGTTTTAGATAAGCTAAGGAAGGAAGCAGTGGTTCCTAAGGAGTTTAAACATTTAAGGAGGACAGGACGTAGCTGTAGGCCCGTAGGGCCGCTGCTACGGACGGATATGGCAAAGTAGGGGTTTTTTATCCTACTGAGGTGGCTTATAGGGTTTTTCCGTCCCCTATATCAACAAGGGTTTTCTTCTTATTAATTTATAAGTTTCCCTTGTGTACGGAGTAGTCTGCATGGGCCTAGATAGGATCCGTATTAGACGTTAATTAAAGACTTACTATATTTTGGCTTATTTATACCCAAGTCGCGAAAATAATACCACGCGCCCATACTAAGAGCCTGCAATTATAGAGCGTTATCGCGGTCGCCCGGCTAGCTCTATAAATCGTATTAATAACTCTACTTAGTGGGAGCTCTTAGTATTCGAGCGAAATACTAGCTACACTACCTACGCGTGGGTGCAGGCGTAGGTGCAGGCGCGGGTGCGGGCGCGGGTGCGGGCGTGGGCACTGGCGTGCCCGTAGAGGCAATCTACAGACGTTAAAATGGAGGCAGTAGCACCTAATCTAGTTCTTACAGCGCCTTATAGAGCACTCTATAGTATACTAGACGTATATATGAAGACGTAGTAGTCGTGTTTGTAGGCCTCCGCTAGGGCTTACCCTCCTAGCAGAAAATTCTTCACACCACCACCACGTCACAGCGCCGGCGCTGCGCAGCCATACGCACGTCTCTGTGTTTGCTCTAGTAGTCTATTGGCACGATCCTAATAGAATACCAATAGTAGCTGCTAGGTTCCCGGGCTCCGCCACATGGAAAAAAAAAATCGATATTGGATTTTATCGGATATTTTATCGTATTTTACGATATCGTAATTATTTTAAAACGCGTTATTTTTGGCCACACTAATTGCGCCTCAGGGGCGCATGGGATAAGGAATAGCGTTATTGTTAGTACTACCCTTAATATTTAGAGAAGTTGTAGACCAGACGTTGTGGACAATCTCCATCGGCAATGATTTTGTGTGCAGTAGGACGCAGCGCACGTGCTTCTATGTAGCTACGGAGACCAGATTTCCTAATCGGGAAATACATCAACGTTACACCGCCGCATACCACGTATAACAAACACTGACGCCGATTCGAGATCTAGATGCCATTTCACTGAGGACGTTGAAGAGCTCACAGGCCTATCTAACCTCAGTAATACTACCAACACAATGTTTTAACGCGTGAGCAAGCGGAGGCCTCTATACATCTTATCTTATCCCACTCTCATGCCAATATAAGTCCTACCGTTTCCCTAAACTAAATGCCAGCGGTGGTAAACACAGCGGTTACACCACACCCAATGCAACATCGAAGAATACAAGACAAAATGACCGTCTTAAGGAGGTAATTTTAATCGTAGCATATAGTTTTCAATGAGTGATGACTGCGATAACTTTTTATTTCTTCTCCCGACGATCTTTTACTCCACTCATCAAGCACGGCTAACCGCCGGCCGATATTTCCAAAGCATATACAACTGCAGAAGAGCACACTGGCAATCCAAGTCGCTACACCTAGGCTCTCGTAGCTAACAACGCCGGCGAAAAGCTCAGGGACTCCGGTACCGCCATTCAGGCCGTTGCTTCCCGGATTGACCGAGGGTAGACCGGTGGTGTTGGCGAGAGGGGCAGCAGGCGAGGGCACGACATCCGGTTTTGCAAGCAAGAGGATAGAGGTGCATGTGATGCTGACAAGGGTGGAGAGGGCAAGGCCAGGCCTAGATCGGTCGAGGATGTACCAAAGGGCTGGGTTCACGAGGGAGAGGGTGACGGAGACTTGGAGCGTGGATTGCCAGGGGAGTTTACGCTTTAGGGAAACCAGTTAGCATCCCAATCTCAATTTCCACATTAAATGTGTGGAAGAGGGAGAAGTTGTATGCAATATTAGGTAAGGTGGGAAGGAAGAGTAGGGATGGGTGCAACATCCGGACTTCGGACTTACAATCGCAAACGCAATCCCAATAAACGCCCCAATGCTCCTAACAACCGGATTCCACTGTTCTCCTAACGGTGCCTGCGGACTCGTCCTTTCCTCCATCCGCTCCTCCAGCGGCGCGTCTCTCTCCCAAAGCAAATCGACATACGGGAGTAGACTGCCCAGTATGACGCCCGCAACGCCCCACACGGCATAATACTGCCACTGACTACGATCCACGCCCTGCATGCGCACCGGCGCGAGGTTCCGCGTGTCATGCAGATGCGACACTATGACCCCATACGCGACGCCGAAGGAGAAGAGCGCAAAGATACGGCCGAGCAGCAACGCGGCGCCCCAGAAGCCCTGCCGCTGCTTCAACTTCGGCCGCTGCCACAGCTCTCCGCCTTTGGCTATCCTCTCCCTCCGCACTGCCGGCTGCGCCTTGACCTCCGGACTCGCATCCCAGACGTCGCTGGACGTGCGAGCCGGGGTCTCCGCACCGGTCCCCCATGGCGTCGCTGCCTCGCTCCGCTCACCTCCCGTCCCTGCATCTGAGTATATGCCGAAGAGCGTCGAGGACGTCATGTTGAGGAGGGACTTCGTCCGCGATGGCGGCGACGGGTTCTCGCCATTGCCATTGCTCACGGCCCGGCTGCGCAGTAATTTGGCATCTAACTGTGCCGCGAAGTCAGTGCCCGGGTTCAACTCGTAATGCCGGCGTGGGACAGGCCGGTAGATGTGCGGGTTCCAGGTAGGAATGTCGTTGGGGAGCGGTGATGGTTGGCCGTCGTCACTCATGGCTGGGCTATTCGTTTATATTATGCAGGCGAATGAATCGATGGATTGATCGTGTATAGCGGTGTAGAAATGTCCGGAACTCAAAATGTCGTGGGAATATTGATGTTATGGTCGAGATGGAACTGGGGAAGTGAAATGTGAGCACGTGGACCGCAAAGGTTAGGAACGCTTGGCAAATGGGCATGTGAACGGGATGGAGCGTACTTTATATAACTTAATTAAACGAGGACTAGCCTTCTAGGATAGCTAGAAAGGCTGATGAGGGGTTTGCTGCAGGCTAAGTTGAGGATCCTGTCCGTGTTTGAGCTCTGGAGCATGTGAAAACTCGCTCACCTCCGGAGGTCAGAGTTTAGTTAAGTCCGACTCCGGTGCCCATTCCACATTCCCCCATTGGATCACACCGCACACAACACCCTGGATGCATTGGCTGAATAACACTTGTTTTTATGTATCATCATGTTCTTGTCTGCATTTGACAGGGTATTGTCTGTAAAGCTCTCGCTATGTGAATTTCCAAACATGGTCGCTTGCAGTACATATCGCAACTTTTTCCCCAGTCTATCCTTACGATGCACTCCACAGGCTCAGAGAATGCTCCGAGTATGGTACAGAAGGAAACTAAGGCATGCGGTTCTTGCTAGTCTTCGTTATACGCATTACCGTGATCATGGAATCCTCATTGGCCATCCGTCCCAGTTCCAATTCCAGTCCCAAAACTACCCCAACAAAGAAAATATGGGTTCAATCAGTGGTCGGTGATAGAGTAGTTCCCCTAGTAAAACATGTTAGCTGCAAAAGAGAAATAATGTCATCGTATCACTTACGCAACAATGTTGGCCCTGTGTTTTAACGTCAGTCTTGTTTTGGAGAAAGGGCGAGTAGGACATGTCAACTTACCATCCAATCAACCGCCAGTGCTTTTCTATCCTTCGGCTCAACGCAATCTTCTCTCCAATCTCGGTACACGCCGGGCTTGTTAAGCTTAAGCGAGCTGCATCAGCCTTCACTGCGATAACCTTCGCACCCGTCGCTGTACTGCCGATGTTGACCATCAACACTTCATTCCTGCTAAGCTTCGCAACCTTGGCCTGTTTTCCGTCTGCAGTCTTCACACCCAGTAGCCTTCGAAGAAGGAAGTAGTTTACTTCTAGCTCAGTATAGATTGCAGGAAGGTGGCCCCTCAGGCCCAGAACGAACCCAACTAGACGATCTGCACGACACAAGGTGGGGTCTACCCGAGTACCAACGCCTGGACAAAGGCTTAGCGAAGTAATACTAGGGAGCAATAGTTGTGTTACTTACCGATCAAACCTCCAGGAACAGCAAACTTCAGATCGTTGTGTTCCGCGAACAACGACACAACCCTACTATAGATTGGCTTGCACTGAATCTTACCCGTTGAGTCCTTTGAGACGATACCCGGTCTAATCTCAATCTCATCACCCAACTTCAGAACACCAGTAAGGATACTGCCACCGGCCACACCTCCCTTTAGCTCCTCAATTTCAGCACCCGGTTTGTTCACATCGAATGACCGAATAACGATCATATGCGGTTCCGCCGAAAAGTTTCGTATTGGTACAGGGATCTTTGTTATCAGGTATTCGTTAATAGCGTCGATGTTGAACTTAAGTTGGGCCGAAATTGGGATGATTGGTGAGCCGTCCGCAACTGTGCCGCGAATAAACTTGAGGATCGACTGGTAATGTTGTTCTGCGCCTTCTTCTCTCATTAAGTCCACCTTGTTCTGCAGAATTATTATGTGGTTGAGTTTCATGATTTCAATGGCCGCAAGATGCTCCGATGTCTGAGGTTGAGGACAGGTTTCGTTACCGGCAATGAGGAGTAGTGCTGCGTCCATGACAGCGGCGCCTGATAACATGGTGCTCATAAGAATATCATGACCAGGGCAGTCGACGAATCTAAGAACAAAGTATTAGCCTTAAAGTATTCTAGCAAGCCATGTTCGGCACTCACGAAATGTGTCTGAGCAGTCTGTATCTCCCCGTACATCCTTCTCGTTCACATGGTGGGTCGACCTCCTTCTCGCTCTTAAAGCTCTTGTAGCATGTTGGTCGTGGGCACTCCTCATCGTCGCACTTGTATATCTTCGCATTCGCATATCCCAGCTTAATGGTGATATTCCTCTCCAGCTCGTTCTTAAATCTGACAGTCTGGACCCCAGAAATTGCCTTCACTACTGTTGATTTCCCGTGAGCTACATGGCCGATTGTGCCGATGTTTATGGTTGCTTGACGAGCGATAATTTCAGGTGAGAGAGGTGTTAATTTCGAGAAGTCGACGTCTTTTGGATCCGGTTGTTCTGGGAGCTCTGGCCTTATAACGGGCTCACGGACGGGCGCTGAGGACTTTTTCAAAGTTGATTTAGGCTTCACTTCCACCTCTTCAGGTTCCGAGTCCTGTAGAGTCTCGTCGTGGTGCGTGTCCGAATCCGAATCCATGCTGGTCAGTTCAAAAATTCCGGTGTGTGTATACGAGATGAAAACGGGAGTTGGTACAGAGTGCTTTTCCTTGGTAAAGTCGTCGAAGTATAAAGAGTTAAGAGTGACTAAAATCGCACATTTTTAAAAGCATGAACTATGAGTCAGCCTAGGAAATTGGAACTTGGCGGGGCGCGCATTCGGAAAAACCTAGCGGCCGAACAGTTCGTCTTTTAAGAAAAGTTCGCAGCTTCTCTTTCACTTTTCCTCTTCATGAACAACGCAAATTATCACGCTCACAAAAAGCATTTTCGATTTGAGAAACCTGCCATCTTCTCGATGGTGTGCGGTTCCATGAAAACGAAGACCGTCAGTTGAGTGGAGAACAACCTCTAGCAGCCGATCTTGGGTGCGGTGTCTCTCTGCTTCCGAGCTATGGGAGAAAGCGCAATGATTAGCCGTACATGCTTTATTCAAATTTATATAGTTAAGTAGGTGGCTTCTGATATGAAGACAAACCATAATCCACCTCAGATAGCTTAACGGTGCTACCATGTTCAGACAAGTCTTGTCCGATCAGTACTCGCAACGTCCCGTAAATCTCAATACCTATGACCTTTTGAGTACTAAGGGCCAACTCATATTATATGAATATGCTGTCTACTCCTGCTTATATATACTGCCAGCCATATCTCCCTTTGTGTGCCTAGTTTCGCCTTAGAACGGTCCAGCAACACTAAGCCATTGGACTGCTTCAAAGGGACGCAACTAGAATCTCTAGGAATACTTTTGTTCGTATGGAAATCATGAATGCTAACCCCATAAAATACCGTGGCTAAAACAATACTTCGCATCCTGTGCTTACCGCTCCCTTCTGCTTGCAGACGGAATCTTCCTCTCTTTATAGATAAGACTATATAAACTCACTGTGCATAGCACCGCGGTGTAGCTAGTCTCAATTGAACTAGCGATTTGCTTCCTCAGTCCTCACCATTAACTCATTGAGATTGAACTAAACCAGTGCGGCCGCGCTTCTTCCCGCTCTCTACTGTATGAATAGAGAGTACAAGTAGTTATCTATTAAAAACCGCCTTGATTTTTAGCATCAGTTTGAGTCATTCGAGTACTCAGATGGACATTTCACCATTCGCTTATTATGCTCATTCTTCTACTAAACAATTGAACGTTTATAGATAGGAAAGTTATTGAATGTTAAACTTTAGGCGTCCCTATGGTTCACCATCGTTTTTTCTGTAGTCTAGACTACTATACATAAGACAGCCACGCTAGGTCTATCCAATGCACTACTAACGGGCCATCCATCAAGTCCTTGCCATGCCATGTAACTTGTGCATAATAGAATGACGCAAATGCTTGAAGAAGACCATATCAACCTACTGAATTAGGCCCTAATCTTCTTTGCATAGAGTAATCCTACCACACTGCCTCTTAATCTATAAGTAGGCCAATCCCTGGTGCTAGTTATGCTTTCGAGCTATAATAAGAAGGTTAAACTACACTGCGAGACTTGTGTAATCCCTTGTGCACCGAAGTTCGAGTGTTGAGTTAAGAAGTATCCAAAAATTCTTTACAGCTTCACACACAGCAGATCTCTATGTTCCTCTAAGATGCTCGAGACTATTTGTAAACCCGGCATATATTAAATATATCAAGAAATAAGAGGCTTCTCAATAGTTCTTGAAGTTTCCAATATTCGCATAGCTCTTGGATCTATAAGGCTGTGATTATTACAAGTGTATTAAGCTTAGACTTACGCAACCGCAAAACGCTTTGTGAACTTAGAGATCCGGAAATTGGCACAAGTCTATTCTCTAGCTGGACTGAAAGCAGACTGCGGTGTTTGAATGGACATGACTAGATCTCGAGCTCCTCGAACATTCTATCGCTTGAATAAGTCCACGTCCTTGGAAGGTCAATAAGATAAGTAGGAGGGGGCAGACAAGATATCTCATTCGAAGATTAAACCTGCCAAAGTAACACCAAAGCTACTGTCCCCATCATTTGCCTTTATACCAATGATCCTCTCCACATAAGCATTTCTTCCAATCTCCAGCACAGAAACATAGAACCTCAAAGCGCCGGCCCAGATGCCCATATTGAACGCCGAATTATGCATTGCGGCCCTGCTCAACCGACTCGCATTGTCCACTTATCACAGCGCTCTTTCCCTAGCACTGATCTCCTGTTCTCCCTCCGATACGATCCTCTTGCCGAGCCACTCAGTCGTAAACCCGCGACTCAGAATCTCCAAATCCTGCACGATATCTCTGCACGCGCGCACGATGGCGTCTTTGGGGCTGACAGTGCCATCTGTAGAAACGCGCATTTCGAACTTGGCGAAGAGCGGGTGTGGGACTTTGTATGCGGAGAAGGTGACGTAGTCATATTTGTGGAGGCGCGCCGTGAGCAGGTTGCCGAGCGTGTGGTCTTCTTTATTAAAGACGAAGGTAGCGGTGTTCGGAATGCCTTTGGAACGAGGTGAGTAGGGATAAATGTCAGGCTTGTGCAGAGCAGAGTAGGCTTACGAGTCTCATCCTTCCACTCAACCTTCTTTTCGTCGTCTCCGAGAATGAAGAGCTCGAACCTAGGACACTCATCTTCTTCAGAAGTGATCCTCATATTGAATACAAGTAAAAGGGTCTGGCAATATGTCGTACACAGCCATCGGAAGGTACAAGCAGAAATGGAGGAAGGGTTTTGGTGGGAAGAAGCTGACTTGGGGTGCTCTCCAGTCTGAGTGAAGAAGGCGCGAGGGACTCGATATTCACCATCACCTTGTGAATTCACTTCTCCACCATCATGACGAAACACGTCACGAGTAGGATATCAAAAAATAGCGCATGAAATGAATAGTACACACCTGTCAGGCGCGTTCATCCTGACTTCTCTAGAGAAATATCTCCTTTACGATCTATTCTAAAAGGTATTGCGAGGCGTCCAAAGAGGAAGATGCGCGTGCGGTATTAATATATTAAAAGAATATTTCCGAGGATAATATGTGCTTATATAGAGAAAATAGAATATGAGAGAGGTCCTGCCGTGAATGTCGAGGAAGTGAAAGATGTAGTGATGTCGAGGGCGACTTCGAAGTTTAGGTCTGCGAACGGTTGTGTCGACACACCGCCTTCGAAAACAGCCAACCAAAACTGATGTTACACGGGAAGACGGACTAACTAGCAATTGAAACAAGAGTATCTAGTAAAATAAAATACAATTGGACATAAACAGAGCTAGGATTGCAGACCCAGATTCTACAATTTACCACTACTTTCGAAATCACATTATCCAGTCAGTCAGTCTATTCATGCGCAAGGCCATCAATATAATAACAATACAAAGCCCGCTCAAAGCTAAATCTCTCCGCATTCCGGCCTATCCCAAGACTCTACCAGCAAGAGCAGCAGTGCTCCTATCCTTCGTTTCCACCTTTTTCAGTCCTTTGCCGAGTTGAATCTCTCCCAACAACGCCCCTCGATCAGGTAGCCCACCTCCTCTAGGGGCCATTGGAGGCATCGGTGGTGGTGGAGGGGCACCTCCATTTGGCATAGGAGGCGGGGGAGGAGGAGCACCTCCAGAAGGCATTGGCGGCGGTGGTGGGGGAGCCCCAGTCGGCGAGGCAACAGCAGGACTCTCTGCACGAGGGCTCTTGTTGTCCATTGAGGACAATGGACGTGGAGGTCCCATAGCTCCAAACAGGATAGAAGCAAGCTGTTTGGCATTGCCACCGCTGGGACGATCGTCGTCATCGTCCGAAGATGTCTCAGCGTCAGTGTCAACTACAGACCAGTCATCATCCTCTGGCCTTGTGCGTGAACGAGGGATGGCAGGAGAAGCTGTGGCCTCGGTAAATGCAGCTTTGGCGTTCGATTCCTGCGTTAAACGATGAAAAGGATTTGTAGATACTTCACTGTTCGTACTTGCTGGTGGTGGAGGAGTAGGGATGCTAGCATTGGCTTCGTTTGACTGTGCCATTTTCTTGAGGAAGGGGTTCTTAGTTTCCGTATCTGCAACACCAGGGAGTGGGCTGGTCACTGAAGAAGGCGGTGGGCTAGTCATAGAAGGTGGTGTGCTAGCCTGACGAGGGAGTGAAGGAGCAGTGGGTGGCATTGGGGGAGCTGCTGGAGGAGGCGCCGTTTCTCGGGGGAGCTCCTGACTGGCAGTCGGAGTCGTCTCTTGCGGAGTAATTTCTTGAGGACCTTCATCATCAGATGAGTCTTCATCGTCAAGGCTCTCCAACTGTAGTTGGAGTTGGCGTTCCCGCTCTCTTGTTGCTTCAATTTCAGCACGTTGTGCAGCTAGTCGAGCCTCCTTCTCCTTAGCCTCGCGTTGTGCGGCTTGCTTCCTACGCTTCTCTTCTTCTTTCTTGACTTTGCTTTGCTTGACTTGCTCTTCCAAGGCACGAAGCCGGGCTTGAGCCGCTTCCCGTTCCTTCACAATCTCTTCTTCCTGTCTTCTTTCTTCATCCCTGTTAAGTTTGTTAGCGAAAACTATAGTTAATCCAAGGTGAGGACTTTGAAGCTTACTCCATCCTCTTTCTCTCCGCTTCTTGAGCATCTTGTTGATCTCGTAAAGCTTTCTCGGCGATTTCATGTTCAGCTCTCTTAGCTTCAGCTTCAGCTTGTTTAATATCATGTTGAACAACTTCCGATTTATTCTTACGCGAAGGTGGCGGAGGAGGTCTCTTAGCACTCGATTTGCTTGCGGACGGTGGAGCAATTGACTCCTCGGCAAGTCTTCGCTGCCTTTCTTCTTCACGACGAGCATCTTCCTCTTCGGCTTGACGAAGTTTCTCTTCTCTTTCTTTCTTTTCACGCTCTTGACGCTGCTGCGCAGTTTCTCCAGATTTAGCAGGTGCGCGGAGGCCCAAAGCTGCAAGCCTCTCAGCCATCCGCTGTTCAGCCTGTTGTTTGATAAAAGCAGCGCGCTCTTCAGCAGTCTTGTACGAAGAGTAAGATACATTGCTGCTAGGGGGGGTAGTAGCAGGGCGAGTGACAGGTTCCACACTACGAGATGGGCTATCAAATCGACTTGCCGTAGGAGGTCTGCTGATATCACCGGCGCGTGAGCTTGACCCATATCGGTCTCTGGAAGAGCTAGATTATATTAGAAGATTTCCATTGAGAGGCCGTGCAGAACTCACTCTTCTTTCCGGACTCTAGCCGCTCTGCTGCTCCTCTGCAAGTCAAAAATGAAATCCTTGACCTCATCTTCAACTCCTAGGCCGTCTTCCCATCTTCTACGCTCATGTTCGCTCGTCGCATCGTGACCACCTTCCTTAAGGCTATCTATAAGCCCTTTGCCGTATTCGTTCACACTATCTTCAACGTCTCTAATCATGCGCTCATTGTTCTCCCTCTCAGTTCGTACGCGAGAACTCTCCTCCTCCAGCCTTTTCGCGGCTGCGCCCGCATCATCACCGCCACTCGGGATAGGCCTGCCAGTTAGAGCAGCAGAACGCTGTTGCATCATAGCCTTTGCGCGGGCTTTCAATCGGTCTGCTTCGGTGACAGAGCCTCCAGGGCCTGTGCCAACAATTGCAGCCGCCGAGTTCGGATGTGCCTTGGCATCCTTCAACCGGAATAGCTCTAACTTTGCATCTGCAATTTCACGTTCCACTCGCCGCACATTTGACGCTAATTCCGGCAGGCGGTCCGTCAAACCTTGTAATTGTCGACGAAGAGCTCTGCGTTCAGCGTCCGAATCGCTGGATCTCATCGAGGCACTAGGATGACTATCGATATCTTCTTGGATTCGCCGGATACGGCGATAGAGGTCCTCTGATTCGCGTCGATCTCTCCGATCTAATGCATCATCTTCATTTGCACGATCTTCATCCTGGATGTCAATGGCATCTAGAAGAACTTGTTTTTCTCGAATCATCTTTCGAAGCTGGTCAATGGACGGCTCATCAGATGAGCGCTCAGATCCAGGGGATGAAGGAGTAGCAGGGGACGGTGAACGACCGCCACCTCCGAGCCGATGACGCGCGCTCGATCGATATCCAATATTGTCATCATTATTCTTGAAGACAGTGGCATCCTTTCGGCCTGTGCTAAGCGGGCTAGGCTGACGGAAGGAATGAGTCTTTAGGTAGCTTACGCCAGTCCGTTGGGGTTGAAGGAAAGCACCAGAATTCTTCCTTTCCTCGGCGTCACGAGAAAGCATTGACTTGACGGTCCCGATAGAATCATTGAAATTTCGAGTCGACGGGGGGACGAGCTCGGGAGGCAGGCGGTTTGGAAGAGGATAGCCATTGAGCTTTCGGTAGATGAGATGCATTGCAACAGCAAATTCATCAAGGTTAAGCCGACCCTTGTTATTGGGATCAGACAAAGTCCAGACCTTTTCCAATTCTGTTTTCGGTAGGCCACTCTGCCCAAATATCTCAATGGCTTGATCTCCACTGATATAGCCTTTGCCAAACCCATCCCATGCTTTAAAGAGGTCATCATACAGCTTCTTTTCATCTTTGGTCACTGCCCATGGAACTGTTGCATTCCCCCTAAGGCCAGCAGTCGTATAGCCACCTTCTCGCCCAGGCTGAGGCATCATTCGCTGATGCAAGGCTTCAATGTTCGGAAGTCCGGTTGCAGGCGCATTAACTAAGCCCCATTGACCTGGAACCCCGGTTGGTTGAGAGTTCAAGGGAGCAAGTCCCGTTTGGGTAGGTGTAAGATTCGACCCAAATCCGGTAGGCATTGGTGGCATTGGCGGTCGAGGTCCGGAATAGCCCATAGCTTGTGGCATTCCGAATCCAGTAGGCTGTGCCTGGATCCCAGTAGGTTGAGGCATCGATCCAGATTGTGGGGGATAGCCAGTCATTTGGGAACCAAATCCTGTGGGCTGAGAGACCAACGTGGAGAGCAGCTGGATGCTTGATTGTTGAGGCTGCGGTTGCTGTATGGTTGGTGGAGGTTGCGTGTTTTGCATTGCAGGCTCATCGAAATTCGGAGCATTACCCCGAGGAGCAGGACGACTTGGTTGCTCATCTGGTATTCCAAAGGAGATAATATCTACCATACTTGAGACCTCGTTTCGTATCCGCTCTGGAAGGGAGTTGGGTAGGTCTTTTCCAGTCAGTTTGAGGTTGCATAGGTACATTGCAAGAGCGAATTCTGGGAAAAGAAGTTGTCCCGACTTCGTGGTATCTGACAAGGTCCTGACTTTAATTAATAACGTAATCAATCCCAAAGTCTTGTAAGTATACATACCATATATGGGATAGGGCATCTCCAGAGAGCTTAGACCTGAGCAGAAGGTCCTTGGCCTTGTCCCCTGACAATGCCTGGCCGTTGCCCACTGCAGATTTGAATAATTGCTCAAATTTTGCCTGATCTTGAGCTGTAATAAACGATAGCCTGATATTTGGTATCTTCGACGTCCCTGTCGAAGCTTTCGGGATAGGCGGCTTTGCTGCGTTGGACCTGAAGGAGTCCGCTATTTGCGACGATGTCATGCCTGTCGGTTGTGGAACCTGCTGCGGTAGCTGAGGCGGCTGCGGTTGCGGTTGTGGCATTGGAGGATTTTGCTGCCCGGTTTGAAACTGCTGTTGCTGTTGCGGCTGCTGGAAAGACTGGCCCGGGTAACCTGTAAATTGCGGTTGCTGCTGGGGGACAAAGTTCTGCGGCTGTCCTGGAAAGCCTGTGAACTGAGGCTGTAGGGGACCTCCGCCAAACCCAGTAGGCTGTGGGCCGAAGCCCCCAGGTTGTTGGAAAGACTGCTGCTGACCATATTGAGGTTGCCCTGGCCGACTACTGTTAGCGCCCCCTAAGAACGAGCTTGAACCGGAGAACATGTTGCCTAAAGATTCGATGTCAAGTCGTAGGGGGCGATATAATTAGTGTGGGGTAAATGTAGGTATAAGTGGATCAGAGACGAGGAGTGTCGCGGTGTCGTTGCGGAGGTGGTTGTTCGTCCGTGCAGCCTTTCTCACACGGAGGTGAAGCTCGCACGCGCTAGCGGCGTCGTAAGCCAAGTACAGTACGAGGTCATCGCCATCAACCTTCGAGTTCAATGGCGAATCACAATCATCACTCACAATACAAGGCCTACTTTGCCACAGAATGACTGCCCAACAGAACGGAAATGCAGAAAATGTCTTGAATGAAACAGATTTTGTTGAGGTTTGTCCAGCTGAACTTTTCTGGCAATGCGATAGAATCGCTAATGTCCATCAACAGGCATTTCAGGACCTTGCTCGGGGCGAACGGACTGCAGCCGCGCTTGAAAATCACTTGACGGCTCTAGAGAAAAAGATTGACGAGCTTCTAGTAAAGGCAGATGAAGAGGAGAGGATAAGAATGGAGCAATTGAAGGGTTCTCAAGCACAGTCAAGCGAGTCGAGCAATGAAGATAAGAGCGCAAGTTCCAGCTAAGGCTGGATCCAAGGCTTTGGAAGCTTAGAACATGCGCAAGATGCAAGCAAACGCGTACGAGAGGCATTTAAACTGATCCATACACCAGTCTGGGTCTTGGCAGAAGTGCGTTTCTGCGGGTTCTTGACAACACTGGTATTTGGCAAGTCCATCTCTCAGGTCGAACTGCAAGACATGAAAGATTCAACGTATTGGGAGAAACCACAGAGAATGGCTAAATTAGAGCTGTGTTATACGCCTCCAACTGTTGAGGGCCGCACCTCATAGTTGTTATCACCAAATATACCATCAAGATGAAAAACTCCTTCACTATCCTTCTCAACCACGCCAACCTCCGTTATGACACCATCAATAAGCTCTGCTGGGGTGACATCGAATGCAGGATTCCAGACACCAATACCATTTGCAGCTATGCTGATTGTCTCCACAACGTTCAGATCCAAAGAAACACCATCATGCCGTGGTCCTTTGATGAGAGTGATTTCCTTGCCTGGCCGCTCCTCTATCACTATGTCCTTGCCTGATTTGGTGCCCAGGTCTATAGTCGTACGTGGCGCTGCAACCAAAAATTTTACGCCATGGTGTCTGGCTGCAATGGCCAATGAATATGTACCGATTTTATTTGCTGTATCACCATTAGCTGCAACCCGATCCGCACCAACTATAATTGCGGCGACATTTTCTGTGGGTCCTTTGAGACGTAGGAGAGCAGCTGCCATTGAGTCTGTGATCAGCGTTGCAGGTATCTTTTCATGAACAAGTTCGAACGCTGTCAGTCGGGAACCCTGGTTGTATGGACGTGTCTCTGTGCAAAAGGCGTGCTTTAACGATCCTTTAGAATTAAGAGAACGAATGACGCCGAGTGCTGTGCCGTAACCTGCTGTTGCAAGAGATCTAGAAAGTCAGTCATAATGCTAAGAAACATTCAACCACTTCTCACCCAGTATTGCAATGCGTTAGTACGCTGACCTGCCCCTTCTGGCCTGCCTCTGTGTTCTTGAGGATCCACTCAGCTCCATGCCTGCCAATTGCCTCGTTATCTTGCACATCGGCAACTAACATCTGCTCAGCTGCTTCGATATATGCATTCTTGACGTCTGAACCACTCGCATCAGTTTTCGTTGCAGCTGCATCAACTACTTTGCTGAGCTTCCTCGCAGCATCCGCTAAGTTAACAGCTGTTGGTCGACTGGTGATTAAATATTCCAATTTCTCGTCAATGAAGACCTTGACCTCTTCTGCGATTGAAGAGAGTTTCATATTCTCTAATTCGACAGCCAGTGCAAGAGCAGCGACTATTGCTATTGCAGGTGCACCTCGGGTGCGCATTTCCTTAATGGCGTGCCATGCGTCCGTACTGGAATAGATATGGTCGTACTCCTCGGCATGGGGTAATTTGAGCTGGTCGAGGATCTCCAATTGGCCTCGAGCATATTTGATGGCCTGGAGCACCATCTTGTCCAAGTTTATTGATGAAGCTTCTTATGGAAGGCGGGGAGAAGAAAAGTTCGAATGGCGATTCTGCCGGTCTCTTCCAAGGCGGTCAAGCCCACCCAAACCCCTTCGAAGCTAGTATCTCGAGTCGTAGCAAAAATAGCGTGACACAGTAACATGAAGGGTCAGTTCGTAGGAGAGTCCTTAGGCGGAATTCTCCTATGGATCGTCGCTAAATCAGCAGGACTCACAGAACCATGTCTTCCTGGCTCACTATAGCTTCCGTCCTCCCTCTTCCGAACAGTCATCATAGGATACCCCTCCTTGGCTTCGGCGTCTACCAGTCGCACGGGCCTACTTGCGTTCAATCATGCCTCAAAGCCCTTAAGGCTGGTTACCGCCATATAGATACGGCACAATACTATGGAAATGAGGCACAAGTTGGACGAGCAATCCGAGAATCTAAGATACCAAGATCGGATGTTTTCATCACAACCAAGATACTTTCGCCTGGAATCGACGTTGAGGCGACCTACGCCCGAATCATTGATAGCGTGCAGAAGCTTGATGGGCTAGACGGTTATGTGGATCTTTTCCTCATACATAGTCCAAATGGGGGGAAAGAAAGCAGGAAACTGATGTGGCTAGCTTTAGAAAAAGCAAAAGAGGTAGGGAAGGTTCACGATATTGGGGTTAGCAATTATGGCAAGCAGCACATCGAGGAAATGAAAGAATTTGCAACAGTCTTTCCCCCAGCAGTCAATCAGATTGAGGTGTGTGAAGCAGATGAAATAAAACCGCTAGAAGCGTATAAACTAAGCTAAACATCATTGTATAGCTCCACCCTTGGTGCCAACAGAGGGAGATAGTAGAATACTGTCATTCCCAAGGTATTGTCATCGAAGCTTACTGCCCACTCGTTCGCAACCAGAAAGCCCATGACAAGACACTCGTCTCGCTTGCAGAGAAGTACAACAAATCAACTGGACAGATTCTCATACGATACTGCCTGCAGAAGGGCTGGGTGCCGTTACCCAAGAGCGATACACCCGGCAGGATAACAAACAATGCAGATGCCTACGGGTTTGTGATTGACAGGAAAGACATGGATATCCTTGATGGCTTGGACCAGGGAGCGCGGGGAGCCATTGTACAGGCAGTCAATAATTGATCTAACAAGGCTCCAGAGAGATCTAAGTAGTACTCTTGTGGGCAGAGATGGCCAAAGCAGTAATATAATTGTAATGGAGGAGGCGAACGTAGGATAAGTATGGAAATTAGTAGATTAATTTTACTCTCGCGGGTACCTACGGGGACATTCTTTTGTATTTTCGCAGGGTTAATTTTCATTACCAAATTCAATAGGATGCCAAAAGACTGGAGCAAATAAATTAATTTTAAGACAGCAGCTATAATGCTAATATTCAAGAACTGCTATTTTTACGCGCCTTATCTAAAAGCAGACAAATTGAATCCAGTAAACGACGGCCACGAGGGGGTGCCATGAAGCCGGGATGGAGCTATGCAGCTCGACGCTAGAAAATGCACTTTTTCCTGAAATTTCTCACGATGAAGGGCACTCCATCCTCTATAACAAACTCAAATTTTATTCACGTACGAAAATTGCCCAAAATATAATCATTTGCTCTTTAGATGGGTTCGCAGTGGAGATGGAGAGTAGCAATGGATTTGGGGCTTTCGTTGATGCCCAATTGGGCACATCAAAGGTAAAGCGGCCTCCCTGTTGTTTTTCCTCAGTGATATATATTCGAGGCCAGTTTGGTTGGCGGAATTGTGCTGATGTGAATACAAGCAAATCCACGTAGAAAATAAAGAGGAATTGTGGTTTTGGAGGGAATCGATCGGAGGCGAAATAATTAAGCGAGGTTAGGCCTTGGTCGATAAATAATTATATTTAAACTCCGACCCTTGCCTTCGGGCATTTGGTCAATTTGAAACGATACAGAGAAGATTAGCATGGCCCCTGCACTAAGGATGACAGTAAGTTGCCAAGACTCTAGTCAGTTTATTAAATACTGATTGTTTCATTAGCGCTTTATCAAAGAGTAGCTCCAAGTTTTTTTTAAGTTCCGAGACGAAGCAAAACTGTTTTTTTTTAAAAGATAGCCCGGGGTCGTAGATGGGTTTCAGCTTGTCGCAAGCGTTAACTAGCAGTAGGCCTTGACAGAACCATGAAGTCCCTAAGCACTGTCGTTCAACCTATGATATGATGCTGTCTTGAGATTTCGCCCATTTTCTTCTTATAACTGGTGGTATTCGGGCATGCCAACGCGGAAGAAACTGTTTTGGCAATAAAAGCCTTAGCATTTCAAGGAGAGGCCTCCTGGAGGTTCTTGGACAGAGACCTCCTAAATGCTTAAAGCACAAGTTGTTTGGCCTCCTCGGCCCTCAACGGACCTTTGAGAGTAGGTTTAATATCTGCAGGGGTATAGTTCTATCAAAACGGAAGAGGGAAAATCTATCTATATCGAGGCCGACCACGCACACCTATTTAAAGCTGCCCACTACACACCAAAAGCTCCTTTGGACGATCTCAACGCCGATACATACAACCATAGTGTTACACTACTTATCGTTCGAGAACGTAGCTTACAACATAGGATACCTTCAAGGAGCATAGTGTGGAGGAAGGTAAGGGTAAACGGTAGGTGACTTAAATATATAGCAAAAGGGGCTTAATTCTATATATAACTTTTTTAACTTAAAATATATTAATGATTTTAAGATATAATTATAAGCCGTAGTATAGTATAAGCTTTAAATATATTACAAGCCAGAATATGGAGCTTTATATTTGGGTTCGTTCTTAAAAGGGTTGTAGAGGACTTTGTGTAGAGTTTTTAGATTAAATCTCAAAGGGGAGACCCCTTTGAATTCCCCTTCACTGAGTGTTAATCACTGCGTGGCCGTAGAGCTTCAATAGCCGTACAGCTTTATAGAGCTGCTAATTTTAGTTCGTATGAACTATGTAGAAAGCGCGCCGAAAAGGAAGCCCAAACTTGAAGGTGTAATAGTTCTACCGCTTCCGCTCCGGTTATGAGCCTTTTCGACTGCAACAGATATGCATGTATTATTGAATATCAAGTTACCAACCAGTGAAATAGGGGACCGAGAAGTAGGTGACATTGGAATGCCGTGTGGTGATAAGTAGCTAGGTCATCTCATTAAAACAACTCTTAAACACCCATGCTGCATAAATAGAGATAGTACGCACATAGATAATTAAATACCCGCCTTACGTACAGAATTGTCATAACTTATAGTTATATAGACACATAACTCTTACGATAGTTTTCCACCATTCTCCGGGATCTCGAACTGCTTACACTCTACTCTAAGTGTTTCTGAATCCACAAGAACAACTTTCCCCGTATCCCTGAACTTTGGTACCGCCACTAGTAGCACTTCTTGACTAGCAGGTCCTTCTGCAACCCTAGAATCGAATTGAGGCTGGTTCCCGGCGAAATAAATGTGGGGACAGTCTTTGAGGAGGAGTGGGTCATCGTCTTGGAATGGATAACACCCTGCACGCATTCATTAGCATGTTTTATACTCTGAATGAATAACGTAGGAATGTAAAGAAAAAGAAGCTGAAGAAACATGAGAGTGGACCATATATAGCTTACACAAAGTATCCGGTGCTGTTGGAGCGATGCATCTCCACCTCAGCATGGCCTCCATTACATCCAGAACATTGTCGTCTTCAACATATTTAAGAACATCAGCCACAGTTTGACCACCTGTACCTAGTAACCTCCATCCATCTATATCGCCTTCCCATGGATTGGTTACGCTATCGAATGCGCCGGGCCGGTCTTTAGACTGTGTTGGTGGATTGGCATATGATCGGCTTTGGGGAAACAAAGCCGGATGTAAAGGTTGCTGTGGAATAGAAACACTCGCGGGATCTGAAGCGCCTGGAAGAATCGTTATCGGAAGTTGCGGTAATAAAGTTGAGAGTAACAGATCCAAATGTTCAGTAGGCGCTGCGTCGTATGCTGACGAATCGTATCCATATTTCTTATGGCCTTTCTTTGCGGCAAGCTCTTCTCTTGATGGTATAGGAGATGAATGAGCAAGGCTTCCTCCAGCTATTATTAACCGAGTTATTTTCCTGGTTTCTGCTTGCTCCACTCCTCCGGCCGATTCACCTAAGAGGTACTCCATGAGTATATCAAGAAGTATGGTGTTTCCTGAGACTCCGCCAATCTCTAGACCACTAATAATAGCAATCTTCCCTCCTTTTGGTCTTTCTTGTTTGACTTTTTTCCCGGAAAGGGCAAGTTGGCTTTCATCTCGTTCCCACCGCGCCGGTTGCCTTGGAAGGTCGGCCAATTCTGTGGCAATGGCTTCAAATGATCCATCTGCATTTTCTGTACCTAGCGCCGCCATTACACAGCCAGTAACACAGCTAGTTGTCGAGAGGAAATCTCCAGTGATGCGTAATCGTCCCGACTCATCTTCCAGCGTCATTTTGTCGTCACCGTTGGGGCTAATGTACTTCTCACGGGCCGGAGGGGCTGCTATCCAGTGCTGTGAAAAGATATTAACGATATGATGTTACACTCAGAAAAAAGCAGCATACCTCTTTGGAGATGTCATCAAGGATGTTCGGCTTCAGTGCCATCTCCATATACACCGTCCCCACGACCCAGCATAGCTCGCCTTGCCGGACATCAAGCACCCTATCCACGCGTCTTGCTCTTTCCCCTGCAATCTTTCATGCGGAATATCAGTAAAAGGCCCTCCAATTTGTTCTGAGAACCATGCCAAAGAATCACCTCAAAGTCTCTCCAGGCTTCTTCAGCTTTTTGTTCTACGACAGGTTTGAGCATAGCAAGTCGCAGGAAATACATATCCGCATATTGTTGCTGGTAATGTTTCTCGGTACCTTTTGGGAGGTCGAAAGTGTGAAGAGGGTTGTAGGAGGAATCAGTTCGTGCCGGAGTGGAAAACTTCTTGGTACTATCTGTGTCGGCTATTGCAAACCCATGAAATAGGTGGGAAAATACTTACGACAGCCCACACAGCAGATTTCCATCTTCAATGGCCATGGTCGTTGTTGGGGGACACATTACGACGTCGCATACTATAAGATAGAAATGTTCTGACGACGACGCGAACCCTCTTTACGCGACTTCGCGGGGCTGAAGTCATTCCCTACTCCACCCAATTTAATCTCGCGACAGATCTTCACCAAACATGATCATTGAGTGCACTTCGAGCTTGAAAAGTAATGTCCTTGGATGCCACCTCATTTTATATGTCTGTCTTGACTTATAATCTATTCCATATACATGCCGATTACCGTGATCTCGTGTTCAATTCCTATATCGATACTTCGTTTTGCGCCAAAAGTATGCAGCCCTCTCAAAATGCTATCGCTAAATTTTCCAGTGCAAATTAAACCATAATCTCTAAAATACTCTCATCTCATATGCGCTGTCGTTCCCCAGAGTGCAACAAAGCCGGAATTGAAACGAAAAACGCGTACATCATAGCATCTGAGAAGACCAGTTAGTGCCTTTTGAATTTGGTATCCTTTATGACCTGCATAGATTCAATTAATATACATCAATCAACCATGCCTTCCAATCTTAACTCCAAAGATTGAGTGTACAATTGTATATTGAAATCGTATATTCTCACGGAGCCTTGATTCTATTGGCTGGATCTTATCGATAACCGTAGGACGAATTTTACCAGAACAAGGAATAGTCGCGAGGAAAATAACTTACCAGTGCAACCCCAGCTGCAACGACAAATCCTAGCGCCGAACCTGGAAGTTGGGTCGAGGGTGCTGCAGCGCCTTGAAAAGAGGTCATAGTTGGTGAGAGACCGCCTGTGCTAGTTGGGATATAACCACCGGTGCCTGTGGCATTATAGTTTGCCGCAGCAGTGGAGGTGAGAACAGTGATGATGAGGAGCTTGAGTTGCATGATGAAGTGAGGGGTGTAAATGTGACAAATAATAGAGGGCGAAAAGAATAAGGCAAGTCTCTTGGCTTAGAGGTGGAAGTTGAATAGACAATCCGATAGAGGCAGAGAGTATTGATTTGAGAGACTGGTAGTGAGTCATTTCTAAAATATGGCATTATCTAGGATTTATATCTGTCGCACTGCTCCAGCCCTAGCAACCGTATCGACCATCCTCTTCCATATTGCTAGGGCATCAATAGAAGCTTCAAGACAATAGTGGAGCAATGTCGTTAGCGGAGTAGCGGAAACCTCCGATAAGGTGGGATGTCCAAACATTCCGCTGTCAGGGCAACTTTGGCGGCGGGAAAAGCTTAGTGGCGGGAGCTAGTGATTCTAAACCTGAGACGCCCCAGCCACCAATACCAAAAATTGTGGAACGATCAACGAACTTGCATCAACTTAGGGTATTTGCTAATCTCATAGCCTGAAATATATTATTGGCCGTCGGCTACTATCCTATCTTTAATTTAACCCGCCCGACTGCTACAGCCCCGCCCGTAGGAAACAAGATGACGATAATAATTCTAACCTTACGATAAAAGTTTTAAGAACGTAAATAGCAGATAATTGGAGTAGAGGTAACATAAAAATGTAGTCTAGTGAGTTTAAACCTGATAGCGAAATTATACTAAGCTGGGCTAAGGGGATATTAAGCGACCTGGTAAAGACTCTACGAGGTGTACTAGACCTATAACGTTATATTTCACCTATCAACCTGTTGAAAAATAAATTCAAATTCATAACTGATCATAATAACACTAAATTGCAATATTTAGGAAGTTCGCAAGACTTCAAACAGAAGAAACTAGTCTCAGCGATAAAAATAGGAAACCTAGGCGCCTACAAATAATAAAATTGTTAGCCAACCTTCTAGAACACGCACCTTGAAAGCCATAGCTGCGTATTGCGAGAACCGAGGCTCTTAACTTTCAAGACTGCATTGCAATGAGGGAGTGGGTTTTCTTCGCTAAAATTTTTATACCAAGATAGGCGAATTTTATAAATTGATATAATTTTAGTAATTTTCACGCACCATTAATGTGGGCTTTTAAACTCCCGAGTGACATATGGTTGTGTAGTGTAGCGGTCATCACTCCGGATTCTGATAATAGGACATTCCGGCAACCCCGGTTCGAATCCGGGCACGACCTGGCTGATTCTTTTTTGCTTCTTTGCACACTTTCAAGCCGTTCAGGGTATGCCATATGTCCTTCTGAGGGGAGTGAGGGCACTGTTAATTTTTTTGGTGTTTTTCCCTTAACCCGCTGAGATGGGCTCAACGTTATCGATAAGGATCTAGCCAATAGGAGGCTTTCTCTCAGCACGGTGTTGCTGCACGGGCCTGAAAACTGGCCCGAGCGTTGTCCACCAGCGGGTTAAGGGATAATGATGCCATATACACCCTCTCGTCAATTCCGGTGGTTAGCGTGTTTTATTAGCTTTCCTTAAACAGCAAAAATACCAAAACTTCCCTTACAAAAAGGCCGTGCAGACGTGGCTGCGCTAACCACCGGAATTGACGAGAGGGTGTAATATTTCGGGGGTGCCTTCTAAAAGAGTAAGGGAGATAAGGAGCTAAATCTGCCGCTGACATTGTTAGATTGCTTCGCATGAGAAAAAGCTCACAGCTCCTAGTCTTCTCAAGGTTTGGGGCGAGTTTCTAATTTATCATTTGAGACCTTTTAAGAGTGTCTTAAGGATAACCTGTGTCAATGTGTAGATGAAGAGGTAGAGCCACTGCAGCGACTATAGTAACTAAATCTCAAAAAATATTACCCACAATTAGTATTACACCTATACAAATCACCGAGCCATCCAGTCCTCACTTAATAAGTTCATCCAGGTAAGCAGCATCGACCTTAATACTCCCATGTTTTCACACTGCCAACAGGAAAAATTGCGCTGGACCATCTACAAGTCCTATAGGGCACCAGCAACGTGTTCACAACCAAGCATGACGCATTTCGAGATCAGCGCCAGAATTCCAGGAAATCAGCGATTTCGTCTGAGATCTTGAAGAAGACGTTGTGGCGGGCAAAGAAAGAGCGGTTTTTCTTGCCGAAAATATCTATAGGCACATTAACCTTATTGCGTGATACCTTGAAAAGAGGGAGATATTACGTACACATAGGCACAGTAAGTAAGCATATAGCCACCTGAACGCTCGCAATAGCCATGAAGACGTGCTTGACACCGTGCTGCACAAGCCAGTCGTAGCTGTTCCAGGTAAGGCCAAAGCTGAAAATGTTTTTGAAGACGAGGAGACAGGTGAAGGCTTCGACGGAAATTTCGCCTAGGTTTACATAACTAGTTAGTCAATTTATCCCCGCGAGATTTGCAAGTCTCCTACTTCCTGCGATTACAGTGAGCGAAGAGGAATACTTACGATGCGCATCAACAATATACAACGCGCTGGCCACGGCACCTAATACCATGCCCATAACCTCTAACGCAAAGAAAAAGTCGGGCCAGAACCACCCGTACTTCGTCGTATTGTTGCTCGTAATACCAAAACCATAGAGGCCAGCACATCCAAAGATCAGCTGTGGAATTACTAGAACCATACGGAATTCCGGTTCGTAGATGCCACGATTTAGCCGTGTTAGACGGCTTGCGGACCAGTCGGCTATCAAGCCTGCGAGTACAAAGCCGAGTAGAGCTCCAATAAAGGCACCGGTATACATGTACCCGGTTTTAACTTCGTCAAAAAAGAGGGGAGGTCCAAGCATTATGGCTGCGAGAACGATGCCAATCATAACAGTCCAGCCGATAAGAGTGCCTTGGATGAGGCATGCCTACAGCGAATTAGTAGCTGCTGAGATCCAGATATTTTGAGTGTAGAAATTTCAAGGAAAACCCACTTACCCATAGAATACCAGGATGAAGGAATAGCGGGAAAGGCCTCAGCAGTAGATGAAGATACCTCTCATCTGTCTTCCTCCCATTAAACGGCATTAGACTGTTTTTCCAGCTTGATTTAACGGGCGTAGGCCCTTGTTCTACATCGCGGACTCCCTGAACATTTGCTTCTCCTTCAGGCTTTTCGTCTCGTCCGCTGGTGGGCTGCTGGGAATCCCTAGGACTATCCGGCCCAGTGCCTTGACTATGTCGCCCATTTTGATCCAATTCAACCGCAGATTCCATGCTATGATGTTCAACTGTCGTCGTTGCAGTGTCTGTATTGAAATGTGCATCGCGCCTAAATGCAGTCTCCGGTACAAAGAATATCACCACTGGAAGCAGGACGCCGGAGAAAATTGCCACAAAGTAGAACGTCCACTGCCACTCTATAGAATGCGCAATCTTGCCCACAAGCACTGGTGTGAAGAAGGCGCCTCCGAAGAGCGCCAGATTGGACAGCGCCATGCGTTTACCTCGCTGATGCACATGATACAGGTCGCCCACGCTGGCATTGACTAAAGCCTCGAAGGGAGCGAGACCGATTCCCTGGAAGATTCGGGCGCCTAGAAGACTTTTGTAGTTTTTGTTGCTCGCGCCACCCCATGCGCTGCTGAACACGAGAATCACGGTTCCCAGGAGGTATAAATGTCGCTTTCCCCATACTCTCGCTGAGGGAACGAACAAGAATCCAGCTATGCCAACTCCAAGGAGATGGTAGCCAGTCAGTAATGCTACATCGGTGAAGGTACGCGTGAAGTATAGCGAAAGGGAGAGGGTGTCGGCAGCTAGAAGGGGGCTAAGTGTTGAGGCGATGATCGAGAGAAGGGATAAGGTAAGTAGGATCAGGTCGCGTCTCCATAATGGCCAATTCTGGTCTTGTTAGCCTAAATCTGTTCTGATGTTCGGATAACCTCTTAATATACGTACAAGGGGATCATTCGGGTCGTTGGAGGGCTGAGGCACGAGGATGATCTGCCCTGTGGGGTCGTACTTCAGATTGGGATCATGAACGGCATGTTCCTCCTGCAACCTGACCTCATCATCAAGGACAGTTGCGGTGCCTGCGATCAATTTCAGTTTTGTTATGCCCTGCGTTCGTGTGTTCCCACTTCTTACCAGGAACGTGCTGGAGCTTGGTGTCGTCAAGAATACCGAGGCCCATGATTGCGGTAGGACTCAATGTGGAGGTGTAAAGGAACTCCTTGTCACATAATGAGTATGCGCATTCGTATGTATGTCAGAGTCCATCAAGACAGCTTGCGTCCGTACATGCGGCATTTGTGGACTTTAAGAGATGCTGGCAAACAGCCGAATGGTGGAGCGCTTCGCAACGCCAAACCTCCATTTAAGATTGCACGACGCGGCTACAGTACCAAAGTACCAATGGACGAGCGTAAACCATAATATACTCCAGAGGCTATGATATTGGGCCGTCATTAAGGCCCTAGAAGTCTATAGGATTTCTAGATAAGGGTTATAGGGTCTAACATCAAGTAGGTATTGATATCAAAACCCGCAATGATACAATATCACGGGTTATCATCAACATTTTCCAGTCATTTGTCTTAGGAAGTTACATTTGAATCGCTACGCGAACATAATTACCGCGCCTCCATGAGATTCCGTATTCTCTCAAACCCTTTGCTTCCTTTACGAGGGTGTAACAGCGTTCTATGACTTCTGATATTACTTCTGCGTGCTTTCCTAGTAGCGCTTGTTGTCATATTCGTTCGTCTTGGAGTCCCCAGAAGCAAAGGTAATTCAACATTAAGGACTCCAAATGTGTCGGGGACGTCTATTGTATTCGAATATGATATTTTAAAAGGCAAGTAACCTTGAACCAAAGTCCGTAAGCTGTATGACCGATGGAATGAGACCTGCCGCCACCATACCTTTAGCCATGGGTAGAAGCGTACGAAGAACGACGGTCGAACAAAGAGGAGAGCATCAAAGTGCGTCTGAAGTGTAATAACCTTGTTTCACGAGTCACTGGCAATATCGTCCAATCCAACGCATGCTTCGTAAATATCCTCGGCAGGCGGGTAGAAACTTGCTAAAGCGGTCACATTGATAATGCTGAATGTTCATGACTCGGTCAATTCGGTATCTCAAGTAGAATCACCAAGACCAGGCAGGACAGCTACTCATTAACAGCGAATAGTGAAGACATGAAGTATGGCCTTGGGGGGAAGTGGTCGTATCCATCTGATTGTGTTTAGATGCCTATACGCCTGCAAGAACTAAATCTGTGAGTAGGTAGCAGCCTGTTCTCAAAGCAAATCCGAAATATTTCAAATAAAAATTCGTTATTGAAGAACACCAGATAATTTGACAGTACGCGCATAAATCATAGCAGACGCAAACAAACCATTAGATATCATCTATGTGGAATAATGCGGTGTATTCAATTTCGTTGTACAGTATTCCAGGTACCTATCCATCCCTCAGTCTAGTCCTCCCTAAAACTTCGGCGGCGACATAGTCCCTAAAAACCCCTTAAACACCCAAACCGCCTCCCATTCCCCCAGAACCATGAGAGGTGATAGAAAACCCCAATCCAAACCGGGCCAGTATGAACAAAAACCTCGCACCACCGCGCTAGCGGTCACAGAGAAAACACATAAAAGATAGAAAACAATGGACCTGCGGAGATCCTATGCGCCGCTAATAACCCTTCGCTATAGAGAAATCCATTCCCAAGTCATCAGCCTTGACCCTCATGCTCCAGTGCTCATAGTGACCTGTGGAGATCTGGTATCGTGTAATCTGGTTTCCGCGAACCGGACAGTGAACCTACGCCCCTAAAACCAAGAGGCGCCTACCAGAGGATCAGAACGCACCTAGAACACATGTTGTATGGCAAATCCAGAATCGAAAGAATAAACAACGTAGAGGATGAGTGAACAAGCCAGCAGAGGAGACAGCCCTTGAAAGCAGTATAGACACCTGAAACTCCCCCAAATGCAGTGTGAATGAAATATAAAAACTAGAATATAATGCTTGACAAGCCCGTATACGATTGTAGATGCATGAATGAGATATATGGTGATTTCCAAAACTCTTGTACTGAGTCCAACGATAATTGACTTTGCCCGCCTAACCTGTTATGCACAAACAATAGGTGGTGAATTCTGCTATGCAAAAGATCGGACTTAAATGCTTCAAACGTATGTAGCCGTTGCTATCTTGCTACGCCTGCAGAGGAAGGAGAGCTCCTACTCGGGGGATGGGGGGCCGGTGTGCCTGTAATAGATACTCTTTTTGCGGCTTTCTGGAGCTCGATCTTTTTCTTGAGAGCCTTTAGTCGCGCTCTCATGCTTTCGAGAACTGGCTATGCGTTAGTAAGATGAATGATGAACACAGAAATGAAATTACATACGTTTGATCACAGATTGTCGGTCTTCTGCTTCTAGACCGTTTATCAACTCATCGTCGTCTCTTTTACCTCGAGAAGACGCATCATCATCCGATTCAATGATCGCTTCCAACATGCGAATCGCAGTCCAATAGTTGAGCTCGCAACCGGGAAGATCTTCACCAACAAGCTCATTCACCGCGGCGGCCCTGCTCATTTCTAGAGCTCGATCGTACATTAATTTCTCTGCAGTAACGCCGGTAGTCAAGTGAATATTCTCTGCAGAGCCAATGGTAGTCGCAGATCCAGAGGCTGATGAACGATTGCTAGGGTGATTTGGATGATCCAGAGGCAACTGTTTCTGCGCATCTTGAAGTTTACGAGCCACAAATTCGGCCTTATCGCAACATTCATTGAAACGGTTTCGGACCCATTGGACAACATGGTTCATACGTCCTGTTAGAGCTGTTGGACTGTTGCTTGTGGGATGCGACCGGGGGGGGGAGATTTCTGGGCCCAGGTCGCTTCGATTTCGCCGACTCCACCAGATTCCAGCAAGATCCATCGACCTATTGAGAATTGCTAAAGCTTTGACGTAAAGGACAAGAGCTTCTTCTGAGATTTGCAAGATAGCATCAATTGTCAAGTCATCGTCATCGTCCGCAGTTTCGGCATCCCCACTAGGCTCTCTGACCATCCCTGTAGTCCCGATCCCAAGGCCTTGATCGCTAGGAGTGGCTGGAATAAGCTGCTTGTATTTTACCTCAGCGAATCCATAAACGACATGACTACGTTGTGCAAGCTCCTCCACCGTTACAATGGTCTTCGTGTCCTCGTCTGTGGATGATGTTGTTTTGCCTCCTTCCCCAACAAGTAGTAGGCTGCTTTGGGCTGCTGGATAAGCAGGAAATGCTGAGTATCCTTGAGGAGGAGATAAACCCCTTATAGGCGGAGATAATCCCAAGCCTCGAATGTTGACCATGTTCATTGCTTTCGATAGAGCGGATGTAGCACTTTCAAAACTTGGTCTGTATCGCCTCTCATAGGAGCCAGCTCTCTGATGAGCGGGGTTCTGAGGCTGTCTGCTGGAGACAATTTGAATGGCTCTAGAGGGATTGACGACACCTGTTGCTGATATCGGTGACTCCTGAACCGTGGCGCGACGGACTATAGCACCACTAGAGCTTGGTGATGAAGGTCTGTCGCGGGTTGTGTGAGGAATTGTAGCAAGCTCATCCGCCAGGGCGTTGATTTCAACATTTCTTTTTTCTACGAGCACATAATCTCGCTCAAATGCGATATCTTGGGCAGCACGCTCTCTTGCTTCTCTTAGAGCACGTTCATCTGCACGCTGCGGTATCCGCTCGCGGTCAAGATGATCCTTCAGCACAGATGAAGTCGGTGACGGGGAGTTTCTGCTATTGCGACGATCCATAGCGACTGCTGCTGGTGCTGGATTATGATCTTGCAGCACATTTGGGCGGGCAGATGCAGTAGCATGGCTTGTGATTGTTGGACGCCTTTCCTTTTGTACTGGAGCCTGCTGTTCAACCGTCGGAGTATTGCTGAACCTTCGGGCTGATGTAGGTCTTGGCGGAGTACCATAATATTGTCCTGAGGTCGGCCTCGAACTGGGTCGGGATGGTGGTGTGGTACCAAGACCCACCCTTTCGCGAGGAGATTGGGAGTAGACATTATCCGAGCCCCGTCGGTCAACTTCTGCAGGCATCTTCTGTGTCCTTTTTGTCAGGGTTGCTGGTTCAGGTTCCGGTTCTTGCGGTCGGTCTTCCCCGACAAGTCCAGGAATTTCGTCCCGAATAATGGGACTCGTAAAGAAGCTTTCATACGACATTCGTTCTGTTGGTTTCCTCTTTAAAAGTGCTCTTATGAGTGTTTTCATTTCCCTGCTAATAATTAAGCCTTCAGTGAACTTGATATGATCATTCCGCTCCTCAATTCTGCGTAGCAATTCAACATGATTGTTAGCTCTGAATGGAGGTCTCGCGACCATCATCTCATAAAGGACTGTTCCTATAGACCAGAGATCTGCCTTGGCATCGTACTTTTCGTATCTTAATATTTCCGGCGCCATATATAGAGGGGATCCACAAAGCGTTTCGGCCAACGATGTTGTTGGTAATATCCTTGCAAAGCCAAAATCCGCAATCTTAAGCATAGGGAGCGACTCTATGCCAGCCGCAGGAACAAGAGAGTTCTCATCAGCGGCTAAAGGCATGCTTTCAGGAATTCCGTGCTTGGCGTAGTACAATGATGATGGGTTTAGTAAGAGATTCTGTGGCTTGAGGTCTCGATGTATGTAGTTCTTGGATCGCAGAAACTCCAAAGCGCTCGCAATCTGTTTAGCGAAATGCCTCACGACGACCTCGTTTAGCCCTCCAACAGCAGGATTAGGGTATTTCTGGATCATCCGCTGAGTCTCAGGGTGATTGGCCAAGTCAGCCCGTTTTTTGATAAATGCGGAGAGATCTCCGAGTTCGCAAAACTCCATTATGATATGCATTTTCGACGGTGTTTCTTGGCAGTCGATAAGGGCAACAATGTGTGGGTGGTGTAGGCTCCTCAGTATTGTTATTTCGGACAGGAGGTTTTCTTTGAGTTTTTTGTTCAACTTGCTCATATTGACCGACTTGATGGCAACGCATGCTTTCTTTTCCTATACGGTGAATTATGTGGTCAGTTGCGGTTCTCATAAATGATGATAAATGTATTATTCCCATGGTAGAACGGGATCAACGTATGCTGAGTGACGTACTATGTGTATCCCTCGATAGACCTCTGCAAAGCTGCCCTTCCCGATATGCGATAGCTTCTTAAACGGACCAACGAGCGGCTCCGAGATTGCTTGTAAGGACGACTGTGTGGACGATGATGGCCTTCTCGACTTGAAGGGTAACGTTGGGGTCGCCATGTTGGCGATTTAGTGGTAGCCAGGCGGCTCCAATCCGTTCTAGTATCTGCCTAAACGCTCGAAGTTGCTCAGCTACCAACGAAGATGTGGGTATAAGGTGGCAGTGAGGCTGTTGCACATGGGCTGTTATGTTGAAAGAACGTCGAGGAGACGAACGAGTGAGGTGGTGATGGAGCAAGAGACGGGCGCTGAAGTGAAGCTGAAGATCTGGCAGCGCAGGCTAGATGGGGAACACGTTGGAGCGTGCAGAATTAATGCACGTAGGAGAGTCGTGGAGTCCGGAGAGATGCAAAGGGGTCGCTGAGTGCAGTGGTAGGCTAGAAATGCTAGGGTGGGCCGTGGAGGCAAGTGATTCAACGAATGGTACGAAGGTAAGTGGTGCAGGCAACCTATCGTGTCAAAGCTGTCTGGACGAGGGTCGACAGCGAACAAAGAAGATAAATAAGCGCAGCGCAGCGAGAAGGGTATCAAGGTAGGGCGGTGAAAAGATCGAAAAAGGGGTGGTAGGGCGTGGTGGAGTGTGAGAGTGATGGGTCAAAAGGTGGTGAGGGCAAGGTAGAGAGTCACAGAGAGCTGTTCCTCTAGCGAGGGCTCTATCGGGGAAGCTATGGCTTATCGGGAGCCTCGGCGTGGTAGGTAGGCACCGGGGCGAGCTGCACCATCAACGTCTGCGGCGGGAGTGACGATTTGCATGCAGCAGTGCTGGGAGGGACGGGGAGGTTTTCTCAGCAGGCAGCGCAGCCCTCGCAGCAGAAGTACTTTGTCGACGTCTCTCCCTCTCGTGGCCTACGACGTCGGCGCACATGAGGCCCTTCGCGCGACAGCGACTGCAGTGGCCAGGAGGCATTGGTGGTCATTAAGGCGCGATCATCTGGACGGTAGTATCCGGGCTAGCGCCCTTTGGCGACGGTTCTCGGATGACGCGAAAGGGCAGTGTTGAAGGTCACATATTTTTTTCCGTAGGGTGAATCATCGGCTTTTGCACAGCATTCGATCAGCGTCCGCCATAATTGCGCGAGAAGAGTCAATCACGCCGCTCGTGCCATCTATCCTGCTAATGCATGCGAGGGGTTTGACTCGGTCGGAACCATCGTTGAAAAATGATTGACAGCTCAGCTACTGCATCCAGCTTTCCAGCTATCCAGCTATCAAACTTTCGAACTCCCACGCCCGTCCTGCCTCTCCTGCCTCTCCCGCTCTCTCCTGCCCTCTCCCTCCATCGCGGCATACTAGATCCGGACTCGCTAGAGCTGCCCATTCCTGTCAGCTGCAGGCAGCGTCTGGGGATCACCCTGCGCTTGGCGCCTCTAGCAAATCAGCCTCGCCGCCTCGCGCCCTTTAATCGTGGGGAAGCGTTGTTTTGCCGCCGGGAAGCCGACAAAGCCGATTGTTGATAAACATCGTCGCGGAAGGCTTCTCGAGTCGCCCTTGCCACGTTAGCATGGCTCTCGTGCATCTCCCAACGAGAATGCTTCATCACGTGTTTCATTGGCATTGCAATGAATGAGTCGACATACACCCCCAGGCGAGCGCCGCTCTGAATCCTATTTACCCAATCTCCGCGTATGCAAAACAAACCCAAACAGAAGCGCCGCGACAGAGTACAAGGCAAGCTCTAAAGCCTGACACCTCTCACGAGCAGCCATAGCACGACAGGCACAATCACGTTATCGTTGCCTCCTGTCAGCACCGCCTCATTGAGACTAGCGCCACAGGCCGAAACCGCTGCCTTGGCCAGTGTCAGCGCCCAGCTGCCGTTATCATCCCACTGCCCGAAACTTAACCAGGCCCTGCCAAACGCCAGTCCCAACGTTACCGCGATAGCAAACGCAACACTACCTTCCAGGCTCTTGCCTCCTACCCAAGGCCACTTATGTCTTCCGTACCGACGCCCGATCAAAGATGCTGCCGCATCACCCATGCCCACGCAGACCACCCCGGCTACCATGCTTACATCACGAGATGCCACTTCCCAGCCTTCCCAAGGCCTAGCTCCAATTCTCTCGATGCCAGCAAGAGTGAGCCACAGAGGGGTTGCGCATCCAATGAGAAGAAAGATATGAGAAATTACCACGGGTCCTTTGAGATCCCGCCCGTCGATGTATGGAGTTAAGAAATACGCTAATGGTTTGGACAAGGGGGGTAGCTGCGACGCTCGAAGGAGATCTAGTAAGAGGAAAATTGAGAGTACCAACACCAACGCAAGGGCAACAAAAGCCGGGTCGACGTAGATGGTCGGAAGCAGCATCGCCACCATCATTCCGTGGAAAACCTTTCTACGTGTGTCAACTTCGACGAACTCACTCAATCGAAGCACAACAGCCATTCCAATGCCAAGGATGGCGACACAATACCCACAGAGAAGAAGCCGAGTGTTGGCCTCTCCAATTATGTAATGGCGTAGGTATTCCGCTCGGCCAACATAACCAGAACTCGAAATGTCAGCCGGATCGTGCAGTGGCGGGAAAGCAATCCATTGCTCGAGATCCCAATTAACGACCCAGAACCGCACGGGCTGGATATTGCCAAAAAGGTAACCCACAGCCCAACCAAAAGGCTCGCTACCATGAAGGGCATATTTGCCGATATAATATCGAATAGGGCCAAGGATAAGGGTTGACATGACAAGGTAGACGTACCCTGCATATAGCCACTTCCTTATAGCAGCTTGGGTTGGTGTCAGAGAAAGGAAGGATTGTGCTATTGATGATTTAGAGCGTTTGTGACGAGTAGACATGTGTCGGGACAGAGCATGGGTCTCTCCTAGATTGGGAACAGTATTTCTCCTTTTTCGGGTGGATGATTTTATATCATTGCCCTCTTCATATTTAGGGAAAGGGTCCGTCCGCGATTGCTCTACGGCAGACCTTGTTTCTGCCTCGTTAGCTGCGAGAAAAGTTCGCCTAGCGGAACCTAGAATATCCAACCTCAAGCTTCCCTTCCTCTTTATGTGATTATTAATCAACACTGGATCGTCGTCCGCGTCACTTTCCGAAATGTCTCTCCTCCGGCCAATGCCAAGAAGCTTCCTTTTCTTAAGCCCATCATTTAGAATCTGAAGGAATGATTGCCTGGCTTTGACAATTTGCCCAGCACGTCGAAACCTCCACATTGGGATTCTTGCTAAAGCGACTCCCCATTTTAGAACATGACCACATGATATAAAAAGACCAAGACCACCGAACCAAACGAGAGTTGCTAATATGACCATTTGAGGAGATTCTGCGAAGAGGAGAATATTAATGAGGGAGATAGAGAGGAGGTGGAGTTCTGCGGGAAGTAGACTAGTAGTCGTGAGGTAGTGTAGAGGTGGTAGAAGAGTCTGGTGAAGCGCGAACAGAGAGGCCAGGATTTCAGGATCCAACCCCTCCGGAGGTGGGGTTTTGAGCATGTAAGGTTTTGGAGGAAATAGCTTAGATGGCCATTCGGTGTTTTGAGAGACAATAAGCGGTATTATGCTAATGATCCAATGCCCTGTACAGAAACCATTGCCACAACCAGCATACGGTATTAGTTGTGATGGCAAAGCAGCAAGACTGAGGATGACGTTAGGTAGTAGTATCCTCTCGAATGTTGGCAGAAGAGATAATGATACAAGGACTGGAATAGATATTGGGTATAGGATAGGAGCAGGATCGAATGCCGCAGGTACTCGTATTCGTTGTCTGAGTTTTCGGTTTGGCGTGGTGGAATTCTTTCGAGAGTAGTTGAGAAGTCGTAGAGGATACAGTAATACAAGAGCACATATAACTATGATGTGACTGAGAAGTTCTACTGCGAGCCAATAAGCTGGAGACCAAGTAGCGTTCAGTTGTGATATTCTTCTACCTCTGTGCCATTGTAATATCTTCTTCCAGCTGGAGCATCCGTTGATTACCATAAGACCAGTCACCACTAACAAACCCGTTTCTGTGGTTCTCCTGATCAATTCAGCTCGTCTCCTCTTCAAGTATTTCTGCCGTGCTGTCCTCGCCTCCTCGTCAGTTGGCGAAGGACCGTCGAATCCTTCCTTGCTCGACTTGAAATATTCCACCAAAAGCTTCCTCCTTTCTTCGTCAACCTGTGAAGGTGTGAGTAGAGGGCTGACACCTCCATCAAAATCACGGAGTCCCTTTCGAGGTCTGATGGGAGGGGCAGGAAGAGCGCGCACGAAGCTATAGCCTTCATCGTCTGCCTCTGTGCCACTATCACTCGGTGTGCGAGAGGATTTCCTGCGGGTCCTCGCATCATTATCATTAGATATTGTTTGGTCTCTATCGGAGCCGGATATAGAGGACGTCAGGGCAGATGGTTGGATGAAGTCATTGCTTGAGGACTCGCTTGACTGGTTTAGAGATCGAAGCTCTGCCTGCCGGCGATGGTAGGGATGCGGAGATCGTCGGAGGAATCCCAGCGCATCAACATCGGAAGCGTCGCCTTGCTCATCTGATGGTTCTGGCGGTTTCAGATCGTTGGACATACTGTTGAGAACCGATCAATACGCTCCATAGATTGCCGTGGAGATTGAACAAGATGTCAATTCCGGTGGAGGTGGAAAGCCGAGAGTTAGAGAATGTGTTTCGAAAAATGTTAGGCCGGCATTGTGTAGTCAGGGAGTAGTCTTCCACGCGTTTAATACGAGTGAAGGATGTGGACTGTTCACATGTTTTCGACGCATCGCCGAGAAACTTTGCAAAGTGTTGCGTGACTCTGAAAGGAAGCGTTTCATACAGGAGATCGTCAAATTCACCACTTCAGCTCCTCAAAGTGATCTAACAGTTGCATACACTCCTGTATTGGCCATCGCTAGACCACCGACAAAGGCAATATCTGTAACAACGAATTCTCTGTAGAACAAGGTACAGTCAAACCTCCTTAATACGATACGGGGTATATAACGATATCCTCTACATTACGATCTACACCCTTGATCAAGCCATTTTTGGCGTAACATTACGATAATCTGACTTTTGACAATACCGTTAACCACCTACCACCAATATCGGTATAACCAGTAGAGAATTTGTATAGGAAAGAGCCCTATCTGGCCCGTGAGGTAGATATATTAAGCCTTTTAGGTATTAAACCCCCGTTTTTCTTGCCTATTCACCCTACACGTGGCTCTTGATATAACAATACCATTGGTATTGCGATACGTTCGGCCGAACAAACGGTGTCGTATTAAAGAGATTTGACTGTACTATTAATCTACAAATGAGAGTTTGGATTGGAACATGAGACTTAGTTCTGACCAGCAGTAGTAGTCCCCACATGTATTCTTCTTTTTAGATCACAGACTCGAGGGATTTTCCTCATTAGACACCAATGAAATCCTCCCACAGCTCACGTTGTGTTACGGCAGGCTTATTCTCCAAATAGATTACAATGTCCCGCTTGACGGACAGATCATTATCAATGTTGACAGAACACAAAACACATACAGCTCCACAAACTTGGTTGTCTATTCATACACTCGATGCGTTTGTGACGTACATCTAGCAAGACCTATGATATGAACCCCTTTTGCAAAATTTATGCATATGTGCAGCCTTTATACAGATGGAGACCCATGGGTATGCGTCGTGCTTTTCCATAATACCGTTGTTGTAAAACCACCAGATCTTCAGCCCCTGTCCACAACGCCTATTTTATGCTACCTCTATTGCAGATAGCCCTGCTCCTTTAACCATATCTTGACATCTTCCCGGTCCCTCCTTATCCAGCTCGCTTTCGCCCTAATGGCGTCTAAGCTCTGTGCAAGAGCTTGGTCAAACCCCTTGGTGCTCTTTTTCGCGAAGAAGTCCTCAATGCTCTTCATCTGAGCCTCGCTAGTGAAGCTAGAAGTACAGATTGAGACTACAGACCCAAGCATAGTCAGGCCGGGAGGCAGTTTCTTTTCGAGCTCGTCCCAGTTGATCTTCATCCAGTCCCAAAGTGCGTCGATACCGGCGGCATGAGTGCGCAAGCTCGCCAGCGGAAGATAGATATCTTGACCCTTTACCTCGTCGCTTAGAGGAAGAGATAGGGTACGCTTGATCAATTCGGGAGACTTCGCACGACCAATGGCACGGAGTGCGGTATTACGCTCGTCGCTAGTATTGGCGGTGCGATATTCATTTAAGATGACATTGTACTGAGGACGCGCTGTTAGATGATATGCAAATCTGTAAGAAAAGAAAACGAGATATTACCTCTTCCTCACCGCCGTACGTAAGCACGATGGCGTAAACACTGCTCCGGATATTAGGGTGAATAGCGGATTTGTCTCCTTTCTTGAACTTCTCGAACATGTCAAAGGTAGCCTTCTTGATCGTCTCATCATTGGTAATACCGGCACTGTTGAACAGTAGTGACTTAAATTGCTGCTCGATGTGTCCATCGCTTTCCTTGAATTCCCATCCAAGCTCGTGCGCTTTGTCCTTGACAAGGTCAAGCTGGAATTTCTTGAGCGCTTCCTGCACTGCTTCATCCTCGAAGGTCCATGCAGAGCGAAGAGTGCCTATGCGGGCAGTTATTTCGCTCCAAACAACAAACTCAGGCTCAGTCTTGAAGCTTTCGAGCAGCGATAGGATACCGGAAGTTTTTTGATATCCAGAAGCAGCAAGAGCACCAGCGTCAGCGATCATTCCAGCCCGATCTTCCACGGTCAGCAGGCCCTGTTTGGCAGCAACACCTAACTTCTGCAGCCGCTCCGGAGAGTAAGAAGTCCGATATATGCCTGAGTGATCGGCGTTCAGCTTAAAGAAGTCAAGGTCCTTGACCTTGAAGTCCGATTCGCGGGAGGTGAGAGTGAGTTCTCTATTTACGCCTTCTTTTGTACGAAGTTCCAGGAACACAGGGAACAAAGTCTTGTCCTCCTCCGGCTTCACATCAGCCGTTCGCAGGAAACGGTTTTGCTTGACGTGGATCGAGCCGGCCTTCTCATCCTCGGTAACTGTGACAACAGGGAACCCGACATTCTTTGTCCAGATGTCCATGACCTTCTCCAACTCTTTGCCACTTGCATCGCTCAGTGCGGCCCATAAATCGCCGGTTTGGGTGTTTCCGTAGGCATGCTTCTTGAGATATCGCCTGATGCCCTCCATGAACGTTTCCTCGCCCAGGTATTTAGAGATCATGCGGAGCACACAAGAGCCTTTAGAGTACGAAATTGCATCGAATATCTGGTTGATTTCGTCCGCGCGCTTGACGGGAACTTCAATCGGATGACTGCTTCGTAGGGAATCCAAAGAGAGTGCGCTTTGGAGGTTGTCGGTGACATATCCTTCCCAAACTTTCCACTCTGGATAGAATGCGTTGCATGAGTACCAAGACATCCATGTCGCAAATCCTTCGTTAAGCCAAAGACCATCCCAGAAGTCCATAGTAACTAGATTACCAAACCACTGATGCGCAAGCTCATGCTGTACGACCTCGGCAACTCTCTGCTTCGTCGATGCACCACTCGTCTTCTCATCAAAGAGTAGGTCGACAACCCGATATGTGACAAGACCCCAGTTCTCCATCGCACCAGCACTAAAATCTGGGATGGCAACCATGTCCATTTTTGGTAAAGGGAACTCGCTATTGAACTTCTTTTCATAGAAATCCAAAGTTCGAGTAGCCAATTCCAAGGAGAATCTGCCATGCTCGATATCCCTGTCGGGAGGAGCAAAGACTCGTACTGGCACCCGGAAATTGTTCGTCTCAATGCAATTGAGCTCTCCAACGATGAACGCCAAGAGATATGTGGACATCAACGGGGTCTTATTGAAGGTGACTGCCTTCTTCTTACCGCCGCTCATTTTAGAGTCCACCTCTTTCTCGGAAACCACATCCATGTTGCTCAAGCATGTCAACTCTTTATTAGCAATAAGCGTGATGGTGAACTGGGATTTCAAGGCTGGCTCATCAAAGCACGGAAATGCCCGCCTTGCATCTGTTGGTTCCATTTGTGTAGTCGCCAGGTACTTAGTTGAGCCGTCCTTTCCCTTATATGATGAGCGGTAAAACCCGGCCATGTTATCATTCAAGGTTCCAGCAAACGTCTGCGTAAGGGTAGCCTTACTTCCACCCGGAATGGTCTCGTTGAACAAGATCTTTGTGGTTTGAGTGTCCTCATCGTAGTGAATTTCGGGCGAGGAGGTAATGAGCTTGTCGCCAATTGAGATCTTCGACGAATGAATCTTGAGCTGAAGAGTGTTGAGGGAAATCGACCTTGTATCCTCTACAACATCAAGGCTGCGCAAACGCTTCAGTAAAAGCCCTCTTCGAGCTTGACGACAGATAGTTTATACATACTCAATAACCACCTTTCCCTCGTATTCAAATGTCTCCAAATTCGGTTCGAGGGTAAGATCGTAGTGTATAGGTTTGACATTCTTTGGTAACACTTCTCTGCCTTTCGACACGTCAATCGAAGAGCTCGTGACGTCGGTCCCGAAGTGATGTTTGCGCATGGTTCTCTGATAGGAGCAGTATCTGACGGAAGGTAATTTTTGCTTTGGTGTCTGGAAGCGCCGTATGGAGTTGGGTTGAAGCGGGGTGGTAGTGGGAGTGGGGTATATGTACGTTTTCGGGGAAAGGACGGTGTGGGAGGAGGAATGGCTCTCCCGCAGTTGCAGCAAAGAGCGATTCACCCTCAGCGCCTGCGTGGCCCTCGCACCGCCAATGGTGCTTGCGACGGCGCGCCCAGCAACAGGTTTCATGAGCCGCATTTACGAAAAGCAATTAATGCGGTGAAGAATGATCTATTGCTCGGTGAGGATGTCGAGCAGCAAGCCCAACGCGGCAGCTCGAAGATCACGCTTCTCGCTTCGCCTCGCAAGGAAAAAGTGCAGGTCTCCTCGGTACTGTCCAACTTCTCATTAACAAAACCACCGCAAGGAATTCCTTCCAGCCCTTTGGATCCTCGCACAAAGGAGCTAGTTGTGGCGATTCTGTCGTCTTGCCTTGCCAGAATACTCTCTACCGCACGTTTGAGGCTTCCACGATACCTAAATGGAGTGGATTGCCATAGGTGATGCGGCACATGAACCGCCAATTGAAGCTTACCTTGGATGCAGCCAGAAAGAGCTATTTTAGGGATCATTGTCTCGATTGTATCTGCAAAAAGACCTTGACCATTTTCCGGATGAGTCTATGGGTTCTTGTCGATATTCTGGGCATCAGCAAACCCGCCTTTTCCACGGGAGTTATCACCTTTCTCAGCTCTCAAGTCACGCTACACTGCTGGCTACGCCACCTAGCTTTTCAGATGACCTGCTTAGCAAAACAACAGTATTGTCTAGGTATCCGAAGCTATCACCTTGTAATTAAGAGCTTCACCGCTCTTATTCTTCTTACCGCTTGCTCCTTCACCGTTCCCAGACATTATAGAAGGACTATTCCTTTCTTACTCCTTGGGGGTTTGAAAATCCCTTTCTGGCTATTGATAAGTTTCCTTGCAGGATTCTATTCCATGTACTGTCGAGGCAGCCGTACCTTCGCGAATGACTTCAGGTCCTCAAGACAGCCACATAAGTTTCTGCCTGTTTAACCCTGAAGTACTGCTCTTCAAATAATGATCGCGAACTAGTTTGGCATGACAAACACTAAACGAATAACCACTCCCACACACATTTTAGTAATGGCGCATGGCGTGGTTAGATGAGTCCTTAATTATCTAGCCTTTACTTCCATAACAAAAAAGAACTTCGACAGCCATAGCAGTATGAACGCTTCATCTCATACAAGTAATCATTATATAGATTAAGAAATTGTATCCGCTATTCAAACTAGAGGAACGTATCCATAGGTGTCATAGGAGCGATATCAAACCCCCGGGTCAGCGGAGGAACAGCTGAACTAAGAAGTGTGGCACGTAAAGGTTAGGTATTATTATGTGTAAGTAGATATATACATTATTAACAGCTCTTCCGAAACCCAACCTCGCAGCACTACATGTCTTACGCGCGAAATCTAGCCCAAAAAAAAAGGCTAGCCCGAATGATTTTATTACCTGAACACCCATTCCGTTCCTAGCCAATCTCAATTTTTTGTGCTCTAACGAACAAACCGGCTGTTTGCATTCCCCGTAGTTAACTGTAGTGGTTACTCATAGCTCGTTCATCTCTCCATAAACGCCATCATCGTCATCGCCATGATGTAGGTACTTCCGGTACCAATCCTTAGGATCGCCTCCTGGTACACACAAACCCAACCTCCAGAAGTAGTCCCGATGTGCGAAGAACAACTGCCAAAGCTTGAAGCGGCTGGGAATACCCCATCCGGGGCTGGTCGCATCGCTGCCTACAATACACGCGGGATCTGCATCACCAATACAATGCTGAATATCGCTGACATCAGGAGACAATGCAGATTTTTTGATGAAAATTTCCTCACTGTGCATCTTGTAGCCCCATTCATCAAGAGGTAAGAGGGGAACTGGATCTCCGATATGCGTCACACGGTGAAATTTACTCTCAATCTTCCTTTCTAGCGTGTCAGTCGAGAAGATGTCGAAGCGATCGTTGATATAATTCATCAACGCCTTATTCCCTACACGAGGCTCTCCAAAGGTAGTAACACGCGGGTCCCAGCCACGCGCTCGGAAATCCAGCCCAGCGAGTGTTGCTACAGCACCCCCTAGAGAATGACCGACTAAGGTTAAGGTGTAATTAGGATACGTCGAAATAGCCTCAGTAAGGTGCGGTAATACTTCCTTTTGAGTATGTAACCAAGAGGTATAGAAACCGGTATGAACAGTGCAGTTTGTACATTTTGGAGGCTTAGAAGGTGGTGTGTCCTCTGAAGGCTCAAGTGGGACGGTATTAGGGTTATTCAAGTCAGAGTGATGAGTATCATCGCTGTCGTCACCTGGATATGGTACGTATTCTTGGGGAACGGTGGATAGATCTACAATGGTGTTCGTGATTGAATACGTTCCACGAAAAGCGAGAATAATCCGTGCGCGGGATGGTGGATGAGACACGGCAATATAACCGCAAGAATCAGAGAGGAGAGGTCCTGTATTCCATGTCTATCACCATCAGTGTCTGAAAAACCAGAATATAAGAATACCTACGGTAACCAGCTCAAAATCCTCAAACTCAGCGCATCTGCTCACACACTGGAACGGTTTCTGGATGCCCAGCCCCGTCAGTCCAACACAGTATGATATATCCACTATGCGCGCTAGCTCTTCTAGCTCAGCAAAGAGCCCAGTGGAGACTGAAGTATCGTTGTTGGCAGGATTAAGCAGGGTCGTTTGTGCAGGCAATCCAACAGTTAAAGCGACAAAGGAAAGGAGAAAATATGTGATGAGGCTGAAAGCCATAGCTACAGTGCGCATGGATTACATATTCTGGAGGTGAAGGATGTAAGTCAAGGATCGATCATGTGCGGAAGTGGCGATGGTGCTATTCTCGGCACTGGACGCATTCGGCCGGGCGGGTGCCAAGCGAGGTGCCAACCCTGAAAGTTCTAGAGCAGACGGCTACTTTGGGCACCAGCAGCTGCGTCATCGACTGATCACTCAGACTCGCCTCCTGCACTTCCATGCTTCGTCAACAATCGGCCCATCACTTTTTGCGATCAGCCATGCTTACTCTCTCTCTTCTCATTCGACCTCCAAATACTTATCAACAACCCCATCCCATTCCCTAAAGTACCTTATCCGCTGTCATCCGGACTTGAATTTAGACTCGTTAACTCACTTTCTGTCCAGCCTTCAGCTTTATGCTTTCGCCATGACCGCCCCATTAACAGAACCAAGAGTGCCGTCTCAGACCCTTCAAGTGCCCGGTCCTAAGTTTATACATCCAGTCGTTGATGGCCATCCTGCAGAGCATCCCGGCGGTCCACATGAAACTACAAGCCAAGCAGGAAGCCGGCCAGCTTCCATCCGACCTCCCTCGGCCATCAATGCTAACACTATGGTGCGATATGAAGATGCAGACTTTCGCCAACCTCCCGGTTTAAACTATACTCTTCGTACGCGGAAAAAAAGCATTGCCATATTCTGGACTTTGATAGTATTAGACTGTGTAGCTATGCCGATAGCTTTATACTTTGGTTTGTGGTATGGCACAAAACTGTCTCCCAATGCTGGTAGGTTAAACTAAGTCTTAAGTGTAGACAACCGTTAACAGTATCACAGTTTTTAGTATAAGCACTGGTGCCCTTGGAAGTGTCTCGATTATTGAATACTTCCTGCGTTTCTATCGCTTGTGGAAGGAGGGCTCTACTTGTCGAGTAATTGGAGCGCGTCGATTTTATGTACAAACCCTTTTCCCGTACTACAACTTACTATTCTCACAACGATTTAGTTGGACTGGTTTCATTGGAATCTCTCTGTGGCATGGATAGCCGTCATGATTGAGTTGATTGTGTACGTTATGAATTGGCGTAAAGAGGTGTTTTAACTAACGCATCAGCAGTGGGACTGTCCCAAAAAATCCTCCAATTCGACTACTTGCTATGCCGGTGCCAACTATGGCGTTCGCATTCGGCATTGAGCTTCTCATAATGGACATAGCACGTCTCGCGGGAATGAGGGCCCCAGTCAGGATATCATCCCTACCGGTAGGGGCTCCATTACGACCGGGCATATACGCAATTATAGAAGATGTTGTATCAGTAGACGGATCTGGAGGTACTGAGTTCAGGCAACGGCTGAACCTTCGATACCAAGCCAGCCAGTTATTTCGACAGATGCTACACAGATTGACATTATTCTGGGCATTTGGAGCGTTAATTATCGCTTCAGTAACTACAGCTATTATTTTCACTGTTAACAGAAACGTCGCTTACGTGGTAAGTAATGGAATTCCTCAATACGAGTAACAGTTGCACTAACATCAATACAGCTCGGTTGGACTCTTCCTTTTGCATGGGCAGGTGTCTGGGCTATCATAACTACCAAATGGGTCCAGATGAGCCTTCGTGATGAATATGCCAAATGGGAAGAGGTCAAGTGGAAAGCTTAAGTGTTTATGATGTTTTGTTCAAATCATACTAAAGATGCATGGCGACGGCGTTTGAGGATAGAAATCCGTATACCAAGTTTTCAAGTAGTGGAGCAATATTCCCGGGTAACAAGCTCTGCCTGTTCTACAGTAGCCCGCTGCCCACGTCTTGATTAAGGTCAGTACTCAGTTAGACAATAACAGTTCTTTCATGACGTCATACCTCATCACATAGCCTTCCATGACAACGGGACTGCGCAACTCAGAGAAAGACCACCGAGCCGCTGTTTCAACAAAGCCCGGCGCCGACTTCGTATTGACGTACGTACATATTACGGCAAGCCGCATGACAGATCTGAGAGGGCTTGGGTAAATGTCCCTAGTGTTGATCGATGCATACATTCGGCATTGCTTCGATTCGGCGACTACGTCAAGCTTGGCTCCATCTTCCCACTACTAAGACTCCCATGAATTGAGGGGCGTCTCCCCTACATGTTTCTTTTCAAACACTACCTATAAACCCCAAGACCTCAGTCGTTGACACCATATTTTCCCAATTGGTTCATAACGTCTACTAGCGTGGGGATGAGCTCATGCTGCCTTTCCGGCAAAGTCAAGGAGGGCAAGCCAATTGGTGCTATGCGAACAAGGCTAGTTGGGCCCTATGAAAATTAATTGAAGCCAAAGCCGGCTCACTCACTCTAGCTAGACTAGAAACCTACGCCGCTAGGCCCGAGAATGGCTCCCCAGCAAAAGCATTATCTTCCTTGTAGACAGTACGCTCATGCCCCTATCCTTCTTCCTGACGTCCACAATATACAGAATTGACACCCTTAGTCTTCGGCTGGATCTTCCCCAACGTCCACGTTCTCGCCGACAACTATGCCAAAGCCGGCTTTTACGCCTGTCCCCGACATACACGAAGGCGACTCCCTCCCAATCGAGTTTTGGCAGGATGTCGAGCCACCCCTACCCGTCCGCGAGTCCCTCTCGGTCATCCAAAAGACCGCCAAAACCGCGAAAGTCGGCGCAACGCTGGGCCCGCGGCTCATCAAGCACCGTGAGGCTGTCAGCAAACCGCTCATTGATTCCTTTATTCGGGAAGTAAGAAAGATTCCTGGCACCGATAAGGTCGGAACGATAGGCTTCTGCTAGGGCGATTCTCTCCGCACATGCTGCCGAGCCGGGGCAAGGGGTTGATGCGGCGTATGCATGTCACCCGTCGTTGGTAGCTATCCCCGGGGATTTTGATCCTGCGGTGAAGTCGCTCAGTTTAGCGCTTGAGAGCAAGGATAGCTTACTAGGCGAGAAGAAAATTGGGCAGATCAAAGAACTACTCTCGAAAGTAAGAACACGGATTACTCTGTATTTGAAAGCTACTAATCTCTGGGCAGAAGGAGTTCCAAGTGAAGTGCGAGTGTATGAAGACTAGGCCCATGGGTTTGCTCTTAGAGGTAACTAGAATAACGAGAAAGATAAACAGGCAGTGGACGACGCTGAAAAGCAGGGAATTTAGTGGTTTAGGAAGTGCTTATCATGGGTTTGGCTCTAGATCAGGAGTTTACCGATATGCTATAACGGAGATCCGAAAGCCAAAAGTACAACTTTCAAGCTATACAAATCCTATCTGTCATTGTATATGGAGTTTCATAAAAAAGGGTTGTAAGCACTAGGTGTCTAGACCCCTACGGGGTGCATAGATAGAGTAAATGCACCAACCCCTGCAGCTACGCTGTGTCCCGCCTAAATTTAGTAACCAGATGCTTTCTCTGCGTTATAGTAATAACCAGTGGGCCCGCCAGATCTAACTGTAGCTTATCCCTTAACCTATTGATTTGGGTCCTACTGTTATCGATAAGGGGCCAGCCAATCGGAGAACCCGGTTCAATGCAAGTGCCCAATCAAATCCAGTAGCGAATTCTCTAAGGACCCCAACGGGTTAAGGGATAGGGTTTTTCTTCCCCCAATATACCAGGGGTTTTTTCCTGTCAATATTACTTTTCCCCTGCGTGTACGGAGTAGTCTGCGTGGGCCGAGCTAGGATCCGTATCAGACGTTAAACAATGAATAATTAATATTAATATTAATATAAGGAGATAGAAAATAAATGGGTAGGCGCGCATCCCGAGCGAGATGACAATTAAAAATAATAATTAAATAGCGAAGTTTCAGCTGTACGAGGGAGAGAGATAAAATAAAGCAGTAAAGTTAAGAGCTTTAATAGTTAATATTAGGTAAAGGGTAGTAGAGTACCGAAGGATCAAGTAAGAAATATAACTATTTACGGATATAAGATTTCCCGGCTGTGAGGCACGAAATAGACAGGGAGTCTACTTGATAGAACGAGACGAATCCGTAAGGAAAAAGGGGCGTCTTGGTGCGAAGCGTAAAAGAGGTTTCCCGGGTCACGTGCGGATCACGTGTCACATTGTATCCCTTCCAGGTAGAACTTTAAGAGATCCTTCGAGCTGCTGATTTAGGACCGTGGACGTAATACATGAAGTATAATAATTAATTTAATTTAACGGCCTAACATGTCACGGATCAAGACGGCCGCGATGGTGTAGTGGTAGCACGTCACGTTGTGGAAACAACTCCGTGACAACGGCGGTTGTAAGTTCAACCCCAAAACTATCTAAGAGTTATAATATTAACTCGAATAGCGATTCCGCCTCGCGGCAATTAAGCCGAGTTTTTTTTTGCAATTTTTTTTAATGCCCATGTAGTTTCCAGGCTGGGGCTTTTCGAGGCCCTCCCTAGATTTGGATTTGGGTTCTCGAAGTAGTCATCTACAAGTCTATCCCCAATACCACTCTCTCCAATTTAACAGGAATCATGCGTGATTAGCACAGTTTCGTTCGTTCAACCAACCCGTCTGTTCCATATAAAGACGTTGAGAAGCCTATCAGCACCCTTGTGAATATATAAGTGGGACGTAACTCCTTGATAACAGGATTGCGCACATGTCAGGGGCCTGACTGTGTGATTCACACGCTGTTCACCCAAAGTCACCTATAGAGGTGGGGAGGTAGAAATACGAAGCTGCTACGTCCTAATTCTATTCAGACACTAAGGGTTTGGCCGGCATAGGCCTAGGTCAAGATGTACTTAAGAATGCAACAATACATTCACGAGCCAGGGAGACATCCATGCTTAATGGTTTTTTTCAATCAATTCGCTACCTAATAAGCACAACACTGCTTTTCCAAGCTTCCATCCAATCATACAAAACCCAGCTGCAAAGCCCTTTCTCCACGACTGGTGATTATGCGAGCCCTAACCTAGCCATTCAACCTACCATACCTTCCGTGTTATACATACCTAGCCATGAAAATTTGCCCGCTTGAGTAAAATATCCCAATGCCTATTGCCCATGTATTCCATCTTTACGCTATGACCTCTCCCCTCTGCCTAGCCCATGCATCCCTCGCCCCCTCCATCTCCTGGTCTTCATCTTCATCACTTTCATCCGCATCCACCTCTCCAAGCATTTCCCTCTCCGCCTCATCCAACTCCTCGTCCCCATCTCCACCCTCATAATCGCCCATCTGACTATCTCCTCTATCCATCCTCTCGTCCTCCCCTCTCCCAATCCTGTCAACCCACACCAACTCTGCCCCATTCTTCTTCTTTCTCTTAACAGCCTCCACGCCTCCTTCCCACCTCTCTAGCCGCCTCGCCACCCTCCCCATAATCTTCGCCCGGATATACGCTTCTTCACCTCCGTCATCCGCTTCGACCGGGTTCGGCAAGAGCCCTCCGAAAAGCGGCGGCGGTGACTTGCTCCGCTCGTCGATCTCCATATCCATCTGGTGCTGCGCTTGGATGTTGCTATCCTCATCCGTATCGTAGCCATCATGAAGAGTCTTGCAACGCAGCCATGCGCTCCATATGGCACCATTACCAACACGGCGCCGTTTAGCTACCCTGTATTGCGCGCGCAGGCCGCGGTCGAGGATGACGTCGACGCGGCGCTTGCGGTACTGTTCCACTGCCAGCTGATGCTGGGTGAGGGGCCGCGAGCGCTTGTGCGTAGGGTCTGAACCATTGAGAGGAAGGTAGAAGCCGTGAGGACCGTTGGTGAGGGAGGCTGCGGGGGCATTGGTGGAAGGTGACGTTCCGTCTTGGCTTGTGTGGGCCTCGAATTTGGGCTTGAAGCTGTGGCGGCCGCCTGCTGCAGCGTTAGCGCGGTTGCGAGACCAGTTGCCGCGTCCAGGCTTCACTGGTGGAGCGGAAGCGGTAGGGGTCTCGTCATTTAGAAGCGTGTTGATTCGCATGTTGGGTGTCGACTTTGTACCGAAGGGTGTGCCATGGTTTCCAGGTGGAGATGCGGATCGCGTTCGGTCGGTGTCAGAAGGGTAGTCTGCAATGATCGATTTGGCGTGAGATGTCGGTTTCCCTCTGGGGCCACCTCGTGCTGAGCCTAACGTGCAATTAGTACGAGCTTTAGAGGTAAGGGGAAAATGCTGGCGAAGCTTTGCAGTATATATACTTTGAGAAGGAGATTGACGATCCCGGCCTGGAGTAGATGCTCCATCGTCTGCTAGGACGGAGAACACAGGATTTTGATTGAATGCTGACATTTCACGCTCATTAGTACATAGAAGTGGGAGGTGAAGAGAAGACGACAAGGACAACTCCGAAACTTTGCCGGCCAGGCCGGTTAATGTCTTGCAGGTCCTTTCGAAGGATGGAATGTAAAGCCGATCACTCCAATGCGGACCCGTAAGCACCGCGGCTATAGGATTTTCTTTTGGAGAGAGAGACAGCTTATAGATATACTCACCTTTCTTGTTGGTCCGTTTAGGACCAGTGACAACTGGGGCCATGTCGCTTGCAAGAATAGCTGATTTCCTGTTAGCAAAGTGCTTTACTTCATGTTCAATGGCGTGAGTACACACCAATTCTCTCCTTCCGCTTCAATTCACCAAAAACCTTCTCCTCTTCAGTGTCCACATTTTCAAGAGCTACTTCTTCCTCACTAAGATGCTTGAATGCTGGGCACTTAATCGGCATCCCATCCGTAGGATCTCCTTCCGTCCCGTACTGTCCCGGTCCAAACGGGTTGCTTAGAGCAGCCTCCTTAGAGAAGTCACTTTCTAAATACCACCACATAAGCCAAAGAAATGCAGTGGCTCTGCTCCTGCTACTCAGAGTACTTCTCATTACCAGGTCGAAGAAATCCCTAGGGGGAAAGAAATGTATTTCCGAGATCTTAGGAGCATATTGTGCTAGGACAAAGATGAGGTTAACAGGATTGGTCCGAGGTACCGGTTGGGCTTTGATGTCTTCTATTGTGCTGGGCTGTTCCACATCCTCAGTTGCACCCTTGAGTATAGATTTGAGTCTCGGAGCATCTTGCAGTTGCTTATAGGCGTTTGGATCTTGGTGCGCTTGAAGGGATGGGATTGAGTGGTAAGTTCGAAGTTGGGCTCGCATTTCAGGGAAAACTAAGATAAAATTTTAGCTGCAGTTATTACTCCACACTGAATTAAGTCGTACAATTCAGCGTAGTGTTCATCCTTCCCACATTTACCAACAGACAAACCATGGCCATGTTAATAGCCGCAGCCCTCTCCGTCAGGAGCTTATCCTTCAGAATTTTACTGCATTTACTGCTCTTCGCCATTGCATCTAGGTATATGTCCGCGAAAGTATGCCCCGGGCTCCTGTCCGACACTTTGTGGAATACAAGCTTGTCATCCTCGAAGACGTAGCGGAGGAAGTCGTACTGGATATCCTTCCTCCACAGAGGTATCCCGTCATCTTTTTTCAGGTGGCGTATCTTATTGCCAGAGTAAACCGACGATACGCTCCCGTTGGCATTTCGTCGCGTGGTGGTGGTGGTCGCGGTGTACATAGGTAGCTCCACCGGCGCTTTCGATGATGTCGCAGACCTGGGGGCCCGCTCGTCTTGCGCCGGTTCACTATCCTCGGCGGGTAGTGCAGGCGTTGGCGTTGGCTTAACAGGCGTGGTTTGCTCCATAGATGTAGCGGGTTCAGTTGCTAAGATGTGCTGCAAGCTAGTCCTTGAATCAGGCCCCTCGGAGCGCAGAGACAGAGACGTAGGAGTAGTGTCCGGATCCATGTCGAGCTCTGTCGCATTCACGAACAGGGAAGGTGGAGAGGTATCGAACGAGTAAGGGTGTTGTCAGAAATTGAATGTCAGGAGTAAGGAATCATTGATGCGTTTAAAGTCGAGTCTAGAATGAATAAGCAGATTGTTCATTTACCTATCAGCTCGACGGCACAGAAAGCATCGGAGAAATAGTTATTCCGTATGCAAGACACCAAATCAGCATCACGAGTTCCTTTTTTATGGTGTTGTCACTGCGACCAAACTAATCAGCACTGGAGGCCTTAGGAAGGAGTTGGGACAAGTTTAGGCTTTAAATGTGAATTTTCAGACAAATCTATATGCATTGTAACACACTAATATAGCAGAACATTTGTTCGAACTCCCTTGGGCACAATTTCTAGTGGCTTATTTCTCCGATATATAATTGTTCTGACTAGGGTCCATAAAGAAATAGTCTATTTAACCAGCCACCCGATTAAAACAGAATGAGACTTTTTTGATTTGATGACCCATCGCCCAAAGTCATTAAGGCTTCTCAGAGCGTAAATGTGAACCAGAGCTTTCCCTCGAGCCAGGCCTCCATTCCCAATGCCCTGATAGAAAGCCGAAACCACGGAATTCCATCGCCGATCCTCAAGAAAGGGTGCCAGAGGGGCACCCCGATGAACGCCATGTATGTGCGATGAAACAGCTACTCTCCCGTCGTCCACAAAAAGGTTCACTCCGCCAGTAATTCTCCATTCAGAACCCGACGACGAAAAAGTCTATATGCCCGAGATGTAATGACAAGAGGGGACGGAATCGCTTTTGTGAAAATATAAGGAAAAATGAAATGAAATGAAATGAAATGAAATCATCGGCACTCGAAAGCCGGAGAAACGAGATCTATCTGATTGATAGCCCCCCAAGCAGCAAGTAGTAAAAGCGAAAGGCATAAGATGTTCGTGGCGCATTCCCTTCGAGGTAAAGGCCTCATGCCCGCTGCCTTCTATCGAATCGAGCTCGCCACGAGTCGACGTGTCTGCGCCGCATTCCTAGTATGCAATGGAGCTCAATAAAGGAGGCAGGTCCGCAAAGAAACTCAACGCTATCTATATGCTGATCGGGGTATGAGAGCAAGTTCCGGACTTCCGTGTCGATCTGCAATCCAGAAAAGGAAACGCAGTAAGAAGTCGTGAAAGTAGAAAATTGGAAATAAATCGAAAGTGGCTATAGCTACAACGGAAAGCTCCAGGGGTCGGAAATCATATTAGCTCCTGGGTGCTGTAGCCTGGAGGTGAGGCGATAGGCGTTTACCACCAAGACGACTGGCCTCCTGGGCCGGATGGGTTGCCATAGCTTCCTCCGCCATAGCCACCACCTCCATAACCACTGCCACCGCCATAACCACCCGCAGGTGGTCCACTGAAACCTCCACCGTAACCTCCGGCGGGTTGGTTGCCCCAGTTTCCACCGAAGCCTCCCGCACCGCCGGCACCACCGCCACCGCCGTTATAACGACGAACGTCACGAGTAGCAGTAGCTCCACGACCACGGCCGCCGCCTCGTCCACCACGGCCTCCGCCAAAACCGCTGCCCTCGCGAGCAATGCTTTCCAAGAAGCTTGGCACTTCCTGGTTGGCCTCCTTCAGAAGATCGATGAGATCTCTAACGACGCCACGGTTTCCGCGATTGAAGAAGGCAGTAGATATACCGGTGTTTCCGGCACGACCAGTACGACCAATGCGATGGACATAGTCGTCGATATCAGTAGGAAGGTCGTAGTTGACGACGTGGGTGACATTCGGAATGTCGAGACCACGAGCAGCAACTGCGGTGGCAACAAGGATTGGGCAACGTCCGGTTCGGAACATTTCCAATGCCTTTTCACGTTCGCGCTGAGTGCGGTCGCCGTGGATGGATGTCGCAGGGAAGCCCTGGTTAATAAGGAAATCGGAAAGAGAATCCGCCATGCGCTTTGTCTCGACGAAAATCAAAGTGAGACCTGCGCCGTGAGTATGCAAAATGTCGAGTAAAACAGACCGTTTGTCGATATCCTCAACATACTCAACCTTTTGAGTAATGTTCTCCGAGGTAGAACCAACACGGCCGACAGAAAGGAAAATGTACTCCTTCAAGAAGTCACGAGCAAGCATTTGGATATCGCGGGGAAACGTAGCGGAAAACATGAGAGTCTGACGGCCAGTCGTTGGTGGCATGTCCTCACCCTCAACAATACGACGAATTTGGGGCTCGAAACCCATGTCCAACATGCGATCAGCCTCATCAAGAACAAGGTATTTTATGTTCTGGAGAGATATACGTCCTCGCTCGATCAGATCGACTAGACGGCCAGGAGTGGCAACCAGAAGATCGCAGCCTCGCTCAATTTGACGCAACTGAGCTCCAATATCGGCACCACCGTATACTACACATGGCCGTACCCAGGAGCGATATGAAAATTTTCGGGCCTCATCATAGATTTGAGAGACCAATTCGCGAGTCGGAGCCAGAATCAAGGATGTAGGATAGGCTTTTCGTTGGCGGCCGTATCCGTAGCCTCCAGATGCTTGAGCAGGAGGAGCGCTTGGGCCTGTCTGATAAGCTTGAGAAAGAATGGGGAACAGAAAGCCACCAGTCTTTCCGGAGCCAGTTTGCGCGCAGGCCATCAAGTCTCGCCCACCCATAACAATTGGAATGGAATATTTCTGTACAGGCGTTGGGACTTTGTAGCCTGCAAGATCGATGTTGGTTAATAGGTGGTCGTCGAGCGGAGGATTCGTGAATTTGGTAACGGGCTCAGGAACGCCTTGGCCTGAGGCTTCGACGGGGATATCGTCGTACTTCTCGAAGTTGATACCCGTATGTTGTTTGGAGGGATCATTGGGGACGCCGAAAAGCTCACGCTCAAGACGAGGATTGGCGGGACCTGGGATATGCTTGCCATCTCTCCATTGTCCGTCGCCAGATCCCCGTGCAGCGCCGCCTGAACCGCCTGCACCTGGTTTTCCATAAGCATTAGGGTCGAAGGTTGCCGGAGCTTTGTAATTCCAGCTTCCGTTAGGTTGGGGTGCGGGCGTGGGTGCGTCACTACCTCTTGGTGTGAAGTTGGGAGCGTTAGCCCAGTTGCCGCCGCCGCCGTTGTTCATGCGTGGTGGTGGTCCGCCATATCCTCTGCTGATTATTAGTCAGGAGCGTGCCTGTTAACTCCCATCAGTGAGAACTTACCCAGGGCCTGCCCAAGCACTACCATTCAAATTACCGTTCATGCCGCCACCGTTCATCATGGGCGGAGGACCGTCTATAGGAAGACCAGATGGTGTCTGAGACCTGCCGCGGAGATGGGGAGGAATGTACGCGGCACGATCAGGAAAGCCATTCGAAGGAGCGTGCTGCGAGTCATTGAGCGAGAGACGACCCATATCAAGCTGTTCAGCCATATTGAAGGATAGTCTGCAAATAGTATCTGGTGAGATTTTTGTTGAGGGTCTAATTCAGAGGTGCCTGAGAGCGAAACAGATTCTAAGGCAATGAATAAGCAGAGTGATATGATCCCACTAACTCGCAAATGAGCCGTAGAACTAAGTGTCCTGGTCTAAATCGAAGATGGGAGAGTCGTAAATGGCAGGCGGAAACGCGCCTGAAACGGTTCGTGACAGGAAAAAGTGAGGAATAACCTCTTCTTCCCTAAACGACTGATGAAAAGAGAGTGAAGCCAAAAAGAAGAAAAGACTTCACAAAAGCGCTGTATGAATAGTGGTGTTGCACACAGAGAGGATGGTTGTTGGTGTGAAGAGGAAGAGGTGTAGAGAGGGTGCAGGATAACGATGGATTTTGTGCAGATTTGCCTCCCAGTCTTTTTCGGTCGCCCGTTGCCCAATTAGTCATGGCCCCGGTGATTTCCGGCCGCGCATTTTGAATCATCGTTCTACAGAGAAACGCAGAGTCATCGAGAAGCGTCATCTCTGACGGACACGCGCTTCACACTGGATAGCATCACATTATGTCTAGGCTGGGGGGTTTGGGCAGGCCGTGGCGTGCCACTGGTTTGGGGTTGCACGTCCATCGCCTTCCTTGAGTGCGCATGGGTATCTATGAGGCTGTGAAATCTGCAGAACCACAGCTTCGGGTGAAATCTTAAATCCTTTCATATACGTCTAACTCCCACTCAAACCAAGCTTTTCTCTTTTACAATGTCAGACTGCGGCTTGCGCGTGCGCACGAACAGCACAAAAACCCCGATAATCGCGCCTAGGAAAAACAGCTTGCGCGAAAGAGACAAGCCCTGCGGAGGCCCAGCCGAGACAGCTTCCTTTGCGCCCGCTTCTACTACTGTCTCCGGCGACGGCACCTTCGGCATGGTGACATCTAGATCATCTCCTTCGATAGCAGCATCTGCTGTACCGTGTGAATCTTCAAGGAAAAGGCGAAGTATCAGCGTTTTCAGAGCAGAAAGACATTGGCGTAGCTGGTTTAGAGTTCCGCGTGGATACCTTCTTCTGGCACCTCGAGCTCGCCGCTCTTAGCGATCTTGACTGTCTCCACTGGCTTGTCTCCAGTGCCCTTTTCGCAGTTCTCTATCTTCTCAACTACGTCATAGCCCTCGAGAACCTCTCCGAAAACGACGTGGCGGCCGTCCAACCAATTTGTGACGACTGTGGTGATGAAAAATTGGCTGCCGTTAGTATCTTTGCCAGAGTTGGCCATGCCTAATTATCTCGTTAGATCAAGACGTTTGGATTGTCTCAAATAACCATGGATCCGCTTACTCAAAAGGCCTTTCTTGCTATGCTTCAATTTGAAGTTCTCATCTGGGAACTTGTTTCCGTAGATCGACTTCCCGCCGGTGCCTTACGCATCACTTAGCATATGAAAGATTGTAAATACCTGGTCATATCGTACCATCGCCGTTGGTGAAGTCACCACCCTGAATCATAAATGACTTGATCACTCGATGGAAGGTAGACCCCTCATAACCGAAGCCCTTCTCTCCTGTAGCCAATGCGCTGTTCTGAGATCAGCCAGCATCTAATTACAAACCACAAAGATTCGCTAGTTACCGGAAGTTCTCCGCAGTCTGTTACGTATAATAGATTAGATTATGTCTTGATGCTGTGTATTGTAAACAAACCATACCTTTGGAACAGTCTTGCCATACAAGCCTATAACGATCCTCCCAAGTGGCTTGTCATCATGCTCAATGTCAAAGTAGACCTGTTGTCGCACCAATTGTTAGCCTTGAATGCAGTCATCAGCATCTGAGAACTACCTTATGGGTAATCTTAGGTCCCTTGGCTGCTTCAGACGCCTGCGCGAAGAAGGCAAAAGTGACCGTAAGAATCAAGAGCACAGAAATGACGAGTCTTTGGAGGGTAGCCATTGTGTTAATGAGCAATGGGTGCGGGTGGGGTTCTTATATTCGATACCTCCCGTCATCATGAAACGAACCAAGTGTCCCTTGGCGCTTCAAGGTGGCCAATTCGGGCCTACTTTTTCCCTCACACGTGATCGAGAATCTCTCCCGAGAGCCTGAGTATTAGGTTGAGCCAGTGGCCCAATTCGCGCTCATCCCTGTGTCAAAATGGTAAGTCTCGATATTTGTGCTTCTCCTTTAGAGTACTAACAAGCTGCAGGTCTTCATCTTTGGCGTCAATTTCCCTGAGGCAAACCTAGTCAAAGTATGTGCCCAATTCAAGCACCAGCTCCAAAATAACTTTTTAATCCGCTCTTTCCTATTAGCGGTCGCTCGAAACCTTCTATGGAATTGGCCCCAAAGTATCGCAGCGGATAATGGCCCGGTTCCACATCCATCCCACCGCAAAAGTCAGCAGTCTCGTCAACAACCAAATTTTCAATATCAACGCCGAATTATCCAACATGAAGATTGAAACCGACCTAAGGCGGCAGCTGCAGGACAACATCAAGCGATTAAGAGATATGGGAACGTATCGAGGAAGGAGGCATGCTATGAGTTTGCCGGTGAGGGGGCAGAGGACAAGGACACAGGTGGGCGGACGTTGCATCACCACCCAGAAATAGTATTACTGACATATTCACAGATACAAACGGCGCGGAAGATGAATCGTGTAGAGCGGAAAGGATGAATTATATTAGTATGATAGTGTATCATAATCTGTAAAAGGAGCATGAGGTTTGGCGTAGAAAGGATTTTGTCTTCACTACAAGAACAAATAGATTCCGTATGATAACTTGAAGTAATACTAAGCGCTGTGCAAGCCTACAGGATTTAATCAACATAGCATAGTACCATGGAGTCTGGGAATTTCTGTACAAATCTATCTAGACGCCATTAAGGTGCACCAGGATTATACCCGACGATGTTGTAGGTCAGATCTCCTCTCAAATATTTTGCTCCTTTATCAGCTTTTCACAGCGTCTTCAGGTGGTACGAAAGAAGAGCGGGCTTGTAAATTTGGACTCCAATTCGATTCACCCGGGCTTCCTTTATTTTCCGTAGATTTATAAATCGGATCATGAACCATTAACAACATCTTTCACAAGCGCCTATACATATCTTATACTCATAGATATCATGAGTTGTTAAGATGCATGTCCTTTATCTTCGCACCATTCTCTGTTTTTTTTTTCGGAATGGAATCAGCCTTGCATCGTAAATTTATTTGAAACGAGATTAGCACTGCCGTGTAGACTACCAGCCATTCAAGCAAATCCTCTCAAGCGTACTCGCCATATGTTAGGAGTCTACTTCCTCGATGGAGGCTCATTTGAATGCTCCGTTTCACGCACCATTTCTGCTGAATTCGACTACGGCAACAACAGTATCAATAACAATATCATTTACGTGTTATCCCTAGCGCTGCTTTATCCTTATGCCGCTTTCCAGACTTCAAGAGGTGCAAAATATTGACAACAAGGTTCGATGATTTTCCTCATCAGAGTCTATAATGATGCACTTGATAAGTTTACCAAGATACTAATCAGCACCCCTCACTAGTAATGCATTGCTGGGTTTAAGTGAGCGAGTTCTTAATGGTCAGGTGGAACTTTGTGCATAGGTATGGATACGGAATCGTATTTCCCTGTCGCTCTTTTTCCTGACCTTCCATTAAACTCTAGCCTCACGCACCTCCCCTTCGCGTGTCCATGTTTCTCAGTCGCAGATCCCTCTCACCTCCTTCCACTCCAATTCCAAATTATAGTTCTTCTGGCTTCCAGGACAACCAGATGAAATTGCACCATGAAGCGTGCAATTAAAGACCGCATCTCCATCCATCCATGTTCCCCATATTGTTTCTTTCCACTTAGCGGCAAAGGCCTAGTACACCAGGAAGGCGTACAAGGGTGTAGGAGGCCATCCACGTCGGCATGTCGTTCTAATCTATAATTTATGCCTCCTGAGCCGCTGCTACGTAGCCGTTCGCTGATGCTGGGATAGTGTGCAGGGCCATAAATGCCAGAGCCATGCACTACTGCTGTTGCTGTCCGTATCAAAGTGCTCTTTGGTTCATGCCAAGCGGTGGCAAAATTGTACCCTTTTTGTAAGCACGTATTAAAACTTAGGTAGGATCGTTCGATTCTAGAAGTTTTAAAGAGTGCTGAGTGTCGAGTACATTATTGTGCTGCAAACTGGAACTATAAGTTACTACAGATGAGAATAGCTCATTTGACAGCGTTGCGGAGGGCGAGGTCTCGCGCCCATGTTATCACTCATGCCGCGCGAAGCTCGTGGCGGTTGACTAAATGGTGTATTTAATCGGTATCGCACGTAAATTCTTGAGCGGTGATTGAAACCAAGACCCTCTTGCATTCTGATTTGCAGTTCATTCAGAACAAGACATTGTTTTTCCTCATAGTGCCCCAAAGATGATTGCTTTTTGAGGGATGATTGCATTGGTGGTCAAAGCAGCTTCGATGCATGGCAATAACCCACATTCATGAAGTCACTATCATACTGGCTATTTTGAACGTCGTATCTGGGGTGATTTCTGTATCGAATAGAATCCGGCCTCCTTGGCCTAGGTAGAGCCTTCTTTGATACCTAGTAGTTAGTAATTTCCTTCGAGCAGGGAGTGGCACCCAATCGCCCTACAAGTCTTTGGAATTCTCACATCTGGGGTCACTGGCATTTGTTAACCCTTTGCAGCTCCGGAGTGAATCGCCTTCCTAGACAAAGCGCAAGTTTTGGTTTCGCTAGGATGGCGCAATCAATTATTGTAACTAAACGAGTTAAAATAGCTTGGATGGGATCCTAAGGCCATCCTAGATGGCTTCAGCATGATTCAATAACTTGGTGTGAGATTGAGAAGTGCGTTGAACGTGATTGAAGCATTTTGATATATAGCTTAAATAAGGATACGAGCTGGTAAGTTAGATCTGAGGTAGAGAAGCCTTTAAATTAACTACTGAAAAACATGTTAAGGATAATTTTGGCATGTTGTCAACGGCCAACGTCCTAGACTTAACGTTGGACAGGTCCCATAAGGATTCAATTCTCCTTTGCACGTTTGTAGACTGAGATCAAGGCATACCGAAATAGCGAGTGCGCCTATTATTGTTGGCATTTAAAGTTCACGGTACGCTATGATTCAACTACAGAATATCATCCTTAAACCACATTTTTGGTATTATGCTAGGAGGTTTAGAACGCAGTGCTGCAAGTTTGCTGCTTAAAACATGCTCAGGGCTGAGGGATTGCGACCTACAGCAAAGATGCATATAATTGTCAACTAAGCCGGATCAGGATATGGTAAACAGTAGAATGGTAACTGGGTGGATGTTATTATAACTTGGGCATGTTGAAGACATACTCCGCTGGCACGAATGTGGAAGTGTTGAATTTCAGGTCGGGGGTGCGATGGGCACTAGACTATGCTGAGCATATTGAGAAAAACTAGTAATTGCTATTTTGGTTGCTTTCTTCATTATCTTTGAGTCTGGCTGCCTTATGTCGAGTGACTTCATCAAACTCCTTGGCTCAGCTCATATGCGTGTTATCATTGCTTGCTTCTTGCGGTTAGACGTCTTTTGTCGTGGGAGCAGCATCAATTATTCTCGTATGAGATAGACGAGCCATGCGATCGATTGAGTGGTCATAGCTTCCCCATATTAAGAGGCGGGTTGATACGCGAAAAGCAGCGCGGGATCGATTTTTGTTACAGTAAAAAACTCTTTAGTACGATACGGTTTGGTCGGCCGAGCGCGTCGTAATACTAATGGTATTGTTATACTAAATAGTCACGTGGTGGGTTAATAATCAGAGAGAAAGAGGCCACCACCCTAAAAGGGCAGAGGACAGCTAGCCCATACAAAATCTTTTCTGGTTATGCCAATATTGGTGGTGGCGTCTTAACGATATCGTCAAAAGTCAGATTGTCGTAAGATTACACCAAAAAAGGGTCCGATTAAGGGGTGTAGATCGTAATATAGAGACTATCGTTATCCCTTGTCCTGGTGAAATTTGTCCTCGGTTATCGATAAAATCCAGCCAATAGAATCAATAGGATCAAGGCTCCATGATCGAATCTACGTGGTTATAAAAGTTGCTGATTTTAATATATAATTGCTATATATACTCAGTCTTTAGAGTTAAGTTACTTAATATAAATATTAAGTTAGTAGGATAAAATCTATATTATTAGAAGTATAATTGGAAGGCATGGTTGATTCGTGTATATTAATTAAATCTACGTAGGTAATACGCGTACTTGTGATTCTGGTATTTTGGCGTTCTGCGCACGGTCTAACTTTCGTAGGACATCACCAGGATAAGGGATAAGGAGTTTTTGACTCCAGCCAAAGCGGCAAAGTCACGCAATCTATCTCGATTTTGGCGAGATCGAAGGCAGAGGTTGGACTTCTTTGGGCCTCGTATGGCGCGGGATCGGCTCTCGGTTCGCCTTTTATCCAGACACGGCAGCAGCTAGTGCTCTAGCGGAGAATGAAGAGAGTGGCTAGACTGCCAAGTCTGGTAGCGTTTGGTGAATGTCTCCGGAAGTGATGTGGACCGAGATCTGCGGCGAAGTATACGAACTGGAGACCCGGTTGACCGTGATGATGTGTCTTTCTGAGATGCAATTGTGAGCTACAGGCAATGTCCCAGGGTTATATGACAGTATAGTAAGTTATTTCAATGCCAGCACACTTATTTATATGATAAGGCACCCACCTGTTCTCATACTATAACGAAATAAAGGGACTGCTAGAGACTGGGGTCTTTGTTCTGACTCAATTACCCACGATTGCGATGAAGGAGCTAGGATCGAGAGTTTGAGGAGAAAGACCATAGATTTTGTGTGACGTTAAGAATATTGATGTGGAGGAGGCGCAATATTGCTTCTCGCCGACTCGTTAGTACGATCTTGTTCGGAGAGTATTTGTATTGACTGATGATGGCCGGAAGGTTTCCGGCAAGATAGTATACTTCCGATTAGAAACAGTCTGAGCTCTACGAGATAAAGGAACATGGACCCTGTAGGGCTGAGGACACCCTGGGGTGGTAATGTTTCGGCAATCTAAATCCGGATCATTTACAAAGCACGGGAATAAATTTTCCGGCTCTGCTGGAGATGGATTGGATCAGGCAAGTGCTAGGGCAATTGCAAGTATAATGCGGTTATGGGAATGGATTGGATCAGGCAAGTGCTAGGGCAATTGCAAGTATAATGCGGTTATGGGAATGGATAAGAGAATGGTGGTGAGTGAATTCGGCTAAGGCAGAGGCGTGAGTTTCGGGCATTCCCCAGAAATGTCATTCCACGACAGGGAGGTTCCACGACAGGGAGGGCACTCTGGACCTGCAGTAGTCTGGAGTGCGCAATTAACGGAGTTCGGCTTCGTCTGGGGAATGTGACATGGGACCTTGGAAAGCCTCATCGGTCCAATAACCGCCACAGGAAAAAGAAACACTCCATACTGGAGGGGGTCGGGTGATTGTTAGCAGGGTCCACCATTATGCAGCTCATCTCATTGTTGAAATGAGGTGTGGCACGAATACTGATGTTTCCTGTTATGTCCTGTTATGTCATAATATACCCGTAATGCATCGGCCCTAAAAGGACAGCGGATGGTAATTTTGGGAGACTTCCAGCAGGTATGTCAGCGTGCGTAGTGTGCATGTAGAGGGACGTCTAGCTACGAACCGCCGGCTTCTAGCGGGAAGCCGAGGGCGGCTATCCGCAAGCCCATTGCTTTGGATCGTCGGCTTTGTTAATAATAGCCAGGCCAGCTGGCTTCAGAATACATCAAAGTCGTACCACTTCGCCGTCATGGCCCGACATGGAGGACATGAGCCTTTCCTGGCATTCCGTGCCAATTTGACAACCTGTAACGTCGTCTCTCCATCGTGTGGTAGCACGCGCTCCATTTAAAACACAAGACGTCGTAGCACAGTGGCTGGGAGGCGCGCCACTCTTGTAAAATATCCCAAAAAAACCAAAGACATTTTTGCCTGCGAATCTTTTTGGAATAAGCTGCCCATGTCTGCCCATATCTGTCCATGTCTGTCCATGTCTGTCCATGTCTGCCCATGTCTGCCCATGCCATTTCTCGCCTGCGTGCACCGAACCGGCCTGAACTGGTCAGTACGCTGCATGCACCCTCGTCCTGCACGGTTGCATGTTCCCCTCCAGCCTCGAGCCATGGAGATGACGATGGCCGGGACCCAATCAGCCAGCATGGCGAAAACGGCCAAGATGAGCTCGCTCGCAGCAGGCCAAAGGGTGGTCTCCTTTTCCTCACCGCTTGAAGCGCTGCAAGCCCAGCGGGAACATCACACCTAATCGATGCGCCGGCCAATCGCGGCTGGGTGAATGGCCGCTCGTGCCTGGCCGACGTGCAAGTCAGTCAGAAGCCGTCAAGCTCAAGTCAGAAGACTCGCAAGCCATAAGCCGGCGTGCGCCCAATAGCAAGCCCCAGACCAGCCGTACTGGTGCCCCTCCACGCCCTGGCCTCGCGCCGAGCACGGGCGACTCGGAGGCAGTAGAGAGCAACCTGCACGGCTGTTGGTGCAGCAGAAGCGTCGTGTTTCAGCTTTGTGCGCTGCATTCACAAAGTCCCACAAAGCCCACAAGAACACTAGACGCCATGATGCGGGCGCCGCCAAATCAGCTTTGGCGGACCTTGAGGTCAACACGACTAGGTAACAAAGACCTGTCATCGCGGCGGGAGCATTGATATCGGGGGCGAGGGCCTGGCCACCGGGCTCTGAGGGCGTGGGTTCCTGCATTTAGGCACTGGCCGAGTATCGCTTGAGTCGACCCTTGGGGTAAAGGCGTTGCGCTTTGCTCCCATGCACAGGCACATCTTCATCTATAACCCTGCAATAAAGCCGCCGGACTCGCCAGGACCGCCGAGGACCATCTACTTCTTGACGGGGAAGCGCATCCAGATCGCCCAGCACCTCGCCCAGCACCTTGCCCAGCATCTCGCGAGCCGATTTGCCCCTTCAATGGCGGCAGCTTCTCGTCAAAGTCGCACCCTCCAGCAACTGTGTTTGAAGTGCTGAGCTGTTCCCGGCGCTGGGAGCTGACGGGACCAGCCAGACGTGACTGTACCTAGCCGGCGTCTATTCTCCCACGCAACCCCATACGAAACACAACTCCTATCCCCACCTCTGTCTGAAGTTGCAGAGGGGTCCAATCTGGACAACCACTCAGCTGGTCTAAGCTGGTTTGAGCCAGCATTACATCGACAAGGTCATGCTGCAGGGTCGCTATGGATCCTCCGCGCATGGAGAAGACAGCGCAACAACCTCAACTTCAACCTCCACCTCTAGCAAACAGAGCTCTTCTTCCTCAACTCTCGCCGACAGCATTCGAGCCCTGCGCGACTCTACCAACTCCAGACCAAACATCCTCCCATCCCGACCAGATCCACGAGGAAGCCGGCGCAAGCCAATCCCTAGTCCTTTGCAGCAGTCAAGTCAGACGGCCTTTTCAGCTGTAGACGACGGTAAACCCCATTCGCCGCGCTCGCCTTACTACACCCCCTCGCCCTATCAAGATCAGCCACGCTCTCCTCGGGAGAGGTTGGACGCTCTCTTGGCTACGGAGGACCTGGGTCGCAGCTCGGAAGAGGTCATCGGAGCCTTACCGCTATCTTCCTATACCACTGATAGAAGCGGAAACATTCCTGCAAAAGTATCCTCGCATGCCCAGGTTCGAAACTTTTCCGCGCCCATCTCATCCTCCACTGGCTTCTCTCCTCCATCCTCTCCAACAGCCATGCTCCCTCCATCGCGACCAAATCGACCAGATCCTCGACCTGCAGTACCTCGGAACCCATCCATAGACTCAGCCGTCTCCTCGATATCCTCCAACGCCTCTCAGTCATACAGGTCGAATACATCGCACTCATACAAATCTTCACAGGATAACACCACATCTACTAACCCGCCCGACATGACAAGTCTCATAATTGCTGCAGGCTCTCCAGAAGCTGCCCTGCTCGCTTTGTGGAAGGAGAAGCAAAGCGCTTCGAATCACAACGCTCAATTGTGGCGGCTGGTGGAAAAGCAGCGGGCAATGATATTGGGACTGAATAAGGATTTAGAGAGGGCACTGAAAGAAAAAGAGCGCTATCGAAAGAAACTAAAAGATCATCTTTCGCAGGTGCCACCATTGCCTTATGCTGCCCAGAAGTCAGAAAATGCCGTGGAACGTGAGCAGAGCCAATCGCCAGCTCTTAGCGAGAGACAAGATGAGACCTCGAATCGCAGTAACAGTGCGCAAGAGGAAAAAGAACACAAATCATCTACACCAATTCAGGAGTCCAGTACGACACGCTCTTACGCTGATTCCGAACTTGCCAGTTCTCCGATCAAGCCTGCTGAGTCCGTTTCAAATCAAGGCTCTTCGAAGGGTACTTCTCCAACGGACTTCTCAGTGAAGCCAATCGACCCTATTGATAAGGGATTAGCATTAAGCCTTTTGCCTTCACAATCTCCTACCTCTCCATCTGTATCGCAGCCAAACGTTTCCGTCGAGGAATACATGTCTCCGAATATCCCGGCTCCCTCCATGTCTCCACTAAGGTCACACACGAAAACCCCATCGTTATCTCTCACGCAAGCAACACCTGTCATCGGAGGCGGAGGATTCCAGAATCAAAATGAAAAGCAATCACAACCGCTGAGGAAAGCACCTCCGGCACCGTTAGATCTCTCCGCGCCGAACAAGACAAGTACACATTTGCATCAGTCGGCGCCGGGAGAGCACTCGGATTCTGATTACGATGATATAATAGAGGTAGATGAAATACCAATATTTGATAGGGGTAGAAGGAAGACTCGAGAAGAAGATGATCGTATACGGGAGGCTCTTGTCCAAAAAGACCAGGAAGCACGGAGCAGGTCGAAGAAGAAGAAGAGCAAGAGCAAGAGCAAACCACCGGCGGAAGGTTCTCCGATCGAAGAGAAGAAGGCAATAAATGAACCTCCACCGACTCCTGGTTTCAGTCCTACCCAGAGAGTTGGCTTGCCTAGTTCTCCTCGCCTTCCCCCAGCTGCCGGTTCAATTAACGCCTTGCTAAGCCCGGTAAATTCAGAAGGCTTTATGGTGACCCAGAGAAGCCTTATTTCCCCCCCTCTTATGAGCCCTGGCCTGCCGATGAGCCCAAGGCCTGGAGATAGACCGCTCGGGTCACCATTGCCAAGAACGCCAAAGCAGTCTTTGGCTTCACCTCCAATGTCTCCACGGACCGGAATGCCACTTTCTCCACGAGCCCCTCGACAGCCAATCCCACTCCCGCCCAACACGCCCCTCTCGTTCACATCACCTCATCTGGCTCGAGCGGAAGTGCATGCACAACAAGTGAACCAACAAAGCTCTATGGGAGATCGTCTGAAACCACCGTCCACCCAACACAGCCCAGATACAGATTCCCCAGCTACTGGTCATGGAGAGCTTCCAGGCCCAGAGCAAATATATCGTGGCTTAGTGTCGGACCAATATCCTAAACTCCTTTTACCACCTAACGCGTTGCCTTCAATTGATGTGAAGGTATACTCTTCTCGGCTTAGGCCATCTCGCAACAGCATCTTGATGCCCAAACAGCAAGAAGAGGATCCAGTCTTTATTTTGGCAATCTACGCTCGTTCTGATGGGAAGCAACTCTGGCGTGTAGAAAAGACAATTGTGGCTCTTCCAAATTTGGATCAGCAGTTGAGGTCTCTTTGCGAGTTCCAAGGCAAGCTTCCTGACCGAAGCCTGTTCAGTGGACATGCGCCAGCTAAGATCGATGCCCGAAGGGCAGCATTGAACAGCTACTTTGATATTATGCTGGATACCTTTATGGACGAGAGAGCAGCTTTGGTGGTGTGCGACTTCTTCTCTACCGATGTTATCGGAGCTCCGGTCGATGATCCACACTCAAGTCCAGACTCTACCGTGGCACCAACCGCATCGTCTATTATCAAAGGGAAGGGAAGAAAAGAGGGCTATCTGACCAAGCGTGGGAAGAATTTTGGTGGCTGGAAAGCTCGATACTTTATTCTTGAAGGCCCGGAGTTCAGGTACTACGAGGGTGTTAGCGGGGCCCATCTTGGTACCATCAAACTTCAAAATGCACAGATTGGCAAACAGTCACAGCAGCAGTCTAGCCAGTCTCCATCACGACGCGATGATGATGCTGAGAATCAGTACCGACACGCCTTCCTCATTCTCGAGCCGAAACGGAAGGATTCCTCGAGCTTGGTGCGTCATGTGCTGTGTGCAGAAAGCGATGAAGAGAGAGACGAATGGGTTGAAGCATTACTGCAGCATGTTGATTACCACGAGGAGAATCAGACTACTCCTGTAGAGAAAGAACCAGGTTCCGGTCGGGGTCTGGCGTTTCCAAAGGGAATTCAAGACATTGGCCGATCAAAGAGAAAAGAGAGCCCTGAGCCAGAGAAACCAGAACACCTTCAAGGGGTCAATTATGATGATACTATCGCTGCTGAGGCGCCGGTTCGCGGCCCTCCATACCGAGAAGGTGCTTCTTATTCTCCCCAAAATTCTGCATTCTCGAGCGAGGGCCACACTAGCAATCATCCATCGATATCCGCTCCTACTAATGGCGTTGTAATCCAAAATGCTGAATTTTGGGGTAATAAGCCACTATCAATGGCTAACGTAAGAGACAAAAAGCGGAGCATTTTTGGTTTCAGAGGAAGATCCTCCTCTGATCTCGCCCAGGGTCAACCAATAAATCAACAGCCTGGGGGTACTCCCCAAACCCGAGTGGTCTTTGGCATTCCACTTATAGAAGCTGTTGAATGCTCGCAACCTGTTGGTGTGGATGTCATGCTTCCGGCTGTCGTCTATCGGTGCTTGGAATACCTCAAAGCCCGGAATGCTGCAAGAGAAGAAGGCATGTTTAGGTTGAGCGGCTCTAACATTGTTATCAAGGCTCTCAAAGACCGGTTCAACACTGAAGGTGATATCAAGCTTCTTGATGGGCAGTATTACGATGTTCATGCCGTGGCGTCTCTGCTTAAGCTTTATCTGCGCGAACTGCCAGTATCAATTCTCACGAGAGAGCTACATCTTGATTTCCTCAAAGTTCTCGGTAAGTTGTAACTCCCATAAATTTCGGGCGTATGAGCTGATTGGCATAGACCTTGATGGAAGAGAGAAGAAGATTGCAGCTTTCAATGTTCTTGTTCATAAGCTGCCTAGAGTGAACTGTGAATTGATACAGGCCATCTGTTCCTTCCTTATCGACATCATCAACAATGCGGATGTCAATAAAATGACGGTCAGGAATGTCGGCATAATCTTTGCTCCAACTCTGAACATTCCTGCCCCTCTGATCTCCATGTTCTTGACCGACTATACTGAAATCTTTGGGATAGCTATTGAAGAAGCAAACTCTCCCATCCACGAAATTACCGTCACGGCTCCTGCTCTAAGTTCTGAGGCCATCCGCTCTCCGCGCAGGCAAATGTTCTCTGATATCCCAACGCCTGCCTATAACCAGACATCGTTCCAGCAGGCCATTGCCTTCAGTCCCGGGCTTCAACAAAATTCAGGTTATGATACTGGCTTCATCCCTCTGCAACCTAGCTATGACGCCCCTGTCTATAATCAACAGCAGATGCAAGGGGAGGGCTTTGGCAGCCTTAATGGTGTGCTTCATCCCACAAACTCCCGAGAGGCGAAGCAGAAACGTCGAGAAAGTGGCATACTTCTTGTTAACATGGGTTTGGGCGGGCAACGGAAGGGTTCGATGCCGCGGCTTAGAGACGAAGCAGGCATGGTGCAAGAGGAAAGCGCCTTCGAATAAGACTGAAATTGGAAATATGCCTGTCACCTCTAGAAACCGCTCAACTGCTGGAAAAGAGGAGGGGTAGTGAATGCAAGGAGCAAAATAGAATACGCGATGGTGTTGCTTGGATTAAGAACGATTTTCAATGGTTCGACATACCTCGGGTTTTTTCTCGCGAATGGGAAATATATTACTATCACCCACTCCTTCTACGACCTTTCGCACCACATCCCTTCTCTGGGCTCTCCATATCTTCCTCTACTGCTTTAATAAGTTGTACGAGCTCGGGACCGGTTCCGCGGGTCACACATACACACATACATCTTCACTTACCCTTGTACAAAGTAATGTCTCGTCTGGCACTTTTTTTTTCTCTTTGTTCTATTTCTATCCGGCGTTCTAGGCCCGAGCGTTCTCGCTAGGCATGACGGGGGGAGGGTTTTGATTTCCTAGTCTGCATTTCTGCATCCACTACTCTCGCTTTGACTTGTTCGCGGCTCGGGTTCTCGCCTGAGGCCATTTCTTTCGGTTCTTGGTTGTCGTTTTGGAGCACTCGCTCCCATGCTGTTGGTCGTTGGTTGCTGGTTGTGGTTTGATTCACGTTTATCTTTGCTCCTGGACATGGAGCAACACGAAAGGGACTGGGCAAAATTTTTTTTGAGATGATGATTGAATTGAATCGAATTGAATCGAATTGATAGGACGTCATATGTATGTAGGCATGTCTTCGGGTGGGATAATCATAAATACTCTTCATCAAATGGTCAAAAGATGTTACGAGGTGGTGATTGTCACTTGGCAAGTGCCACAGCAACGCATAACGGTCTCGCAAATCGTATCCTGGAATTAGTCCAAGCAAGGGCTCCCCGATGCGACGCGTGGGACTTGCTTGGCTCGCCCACACCAGCTTAGTCGCTGGACACCAGCTTTAGTCGCCGGGAATCTGGGGGAATTTATTTCCGCAACGCTAATTGGACGGAAATGTGCAACTCCTGCATTTTGGGTGACTAGACGAGACTCCCTATTCTCCTGACTCCCTACCACGGCCACCTCTCTTTCAGCTTGTTGCCTGTTCGTATCAGCGCCAATAACCCTGCTAATAGGAAATTCTATTTACGGATCTGCTGCAGCTCAACACAATCCCAGGTCCTGTTGCTCTTCATATGCGCCTCGCTATTTTACAAGGAAGCCTCTTTTTTTACTAATTAGAAATCATCCCATCTCTGGCTTTGCTCACCTAGACCCATCTCATGGATGGTTTCCTGTTGAGTCATGGCTGTGGCTCAAGCTATCAAGCGGTGTTTTTCTGACCCGCGAAAGATGCTGGTCTTCATCTCCACCGTTTTGTGTGGCGTGGTTCCAAGACTGGTTATGGGTCCAATTAAGCGATACGGGAGCCAAAAATCAGACGGATTTTTGCTTAGTTCCACAACCCAGCCAGGGCAAGCAGGCCGTGCACAATGCTAGCGGCCAATTACCTAGACGATTATCTGCTCACGGGCCTCTGGCAAGCCGCTTTGATCTCACAGGAAATTCCCGTGGCTCTGCAACACGAAGATGCGGGCATCCACTGCTGTTTGATATGGGATGTCTGGGCTTGATATGACCCCCTGGGGCCGTTGTGGGTAGTCTTAGGAGGTTGGTGGGCGTGAAGGGGCTGGATATTTAAACAAAGGGCTTGGTCTCTTCTCTTGACCCTTCTTTCTTTCTCTGCAGCAGCTCTTCTGTCAAAACCTTCGACTTCTTTAAAGGATATTTTATCTCCTGTCACTCCTTACCACAAACTCTTCAAACCTATATACTTTTTTTAATACCAAACATCACTTTCACCACCTAATCACAATGTCTGACCAAAAGGCCGCCGGTGGTCCCATCGATAACCGTGATATCGATGACTGGAAGAACCGCTTCAACAAGACTATGGCCAACACTGAGAAGTTCTCTGCGCCATCCCCTCCTGATGCTCGCCCATGGAACACCGGCTTTTTCTCCTGCTTCGCGCCCGTCGATCTCTGTACGTGATTTCCAAGTGAGGCTGAAATTGTGATGTGCCGCTAACAATCTGATGCAGGCCTGATCACCTGCTGCGTCCCCTGCGTGACCTTCGGCAAGACCCACCATCGCACGCGCAAGAACGGCAACATGGAGGGTTACGAGCCAATCAACACCTCGGTAAGCACTTTAATTTTACTTTCTCCTGGCCAAGTCGGGTCATCGCCGATGTCTCTTGGCGATTCCTCAGCCCAGCTCACTCAGCCCTATCACACCACCTTGTGCGGCCTATCTCGTTTAGATTGGCCTTGTCTCGCTCTGCCCCTGAATCACACGCACTGACTCTTTTCCCCCCACGCGCTAGTGCCTCGCCTTCTGGGCCTCATCCTGTTTCGGCCTTCACTGGGTCTTGCAGTCGATGCAAATGCAGGATATCCGCGAGAAGTACAACCTAGAGGGCTCCTGCATTGTTGATATCGCCAAGGCGTGCTGCTGTGGTTGCTGCGCGCTGATCCAGGCTGAGAAGGAGAGTGAGCTCCGCGAGAAGGAGAAGGGCGTCGTGTCCAGCCAGTACGCCAACGGCGAGCAGATGGTTGCCCAGCCGCATTAGAGAGGATCAGTGGACTGCGTTAGCGAGTGAGACGAATTTTAGGGGGAAATCGGAGAATGTGATGTGGGGGAATACGGTGGTAGTGCTGGTGGAGATACGGACGGGGTGGACACACTAGTTTTCTTTTGTACTGGTCGCGTATGGTATATTTGTGTATGCTTGGAGCTCGATACCCTGCGTAATTTCCTTCGTAGTACGCACAGAATGTGGAAAAAGCTCTTTCAGGAGTATTTCGCCCTGCTTAAACTTATTCGATGCACACCGTGTTTGATCTATGGATCGTAATTACACGCCATATGACACCTAAAAGCCGTCATGATCGCGTTTCCCATAGCACGCGTCCGAAAACCCAGCGCACCGACCTTTCCCAAATATGCTTTAACAAATATGCCGCACGCTATGCGAGTAGATAAGATACATTTAAAAGACAACAGAAACTTCCAACCTGCAAACCCGCGTCTGAACCAATTTACATATACGTCAAGTCCTCCAAGACCCAATATCCGTGCGCATGCATTAAACCAATTGAGAGCGTTCTCACCATCGTCCCGTCCCGTCCCATATTTGTATAGAACATAAAACCTGGAGGTTAGCGTCGTTATGACATAAAGCGTGGTAGTTTCTCTGCACACCGAGGGACGATATCAGAATACAAATTTCTACAATGAAACCCGATGATGCACCAGTCAGGCGCGTCGGAAGAGAAGTCGAGACATACTGCTGAAAAGACTCCCTGGCTTTGCTTTCCCCTCGTCTTCATCCTCACTGCTGCTACTGGTGTCGTCGCTGCTGTCATCACTGTTGCTGTCCAGAGCGCCGTTCACGCCGTTCAGCCGCATGGTGCCCGGGTTTATGGGCTTCGGTGGTCCTTGTTTCGCTGGCGCGGCGCGCACTTGCTCGAGCTGCTGTTTGAGAGTGGGGAATTTGGAGAGCACAGCGCGGCTTTTAGTAGGGACGGCCGAAGAGGTAGCGCGGCCTGCTGTCGATGAAAGTGGGGCTTGGGATTGTACGGCAGGTGGCGAGGACAGCTTCGTAAGGCCTGAGGCTCGGGGGAGGCTTTGCGATGATTCCTGACTGGAGTTGCTGGAATCGCTGGAGTTGCTGGAGGTGCTTGGGGTAGGGCTCGGGTCTTTTTCTTCAACATGCAGCTCCGGAGGAGAAGAGGGAGGAGCTGGGCCATCATTCTCCATCTCTACGTCTTCGTTTGGCGGTTCTCGCACACTAGTTGTAGTTTGCTGAGCATTTTGTGCTTGCTCTGGAGATTGGCTCATTTCTGGAGATTCGTCATTACTAGATGTTAAGCCTTCGGACGGTGTGTGAGAGACGTAGCGAGCAGGGGCTCGAGTGGTTGGTGGAGAAGAGGGCGAGGGCTCTGGAGAGTCCTTCATCCTGCTAGAATCCGATTCCGACTCTGAATTAGATTGGTCTGCCTCTGGCGATGCCTTCTCAGGTTCCTTAGTCTCCTGCATAGCTTCTGTAAGCTCAACCAGTTTTGGAGTGTCGATCTCATCTAGATCATCTGAACCGGACTCATCTGGCCGTGACGAATCGGGCCTTTCTTCAGATAGCTGTCTTTGTTCAGTTTCATGTCTCATCTGAGCCGCTCGAACCTCCCCGGAGATCTGTCTTTCTCCGGATAACTGTGCGAGTTCTAAAATGTCATTTCGATTGGGGACACTAGTTTGATTGAATAATACCTCCTCACGTCCATCTTCTTTTTGTGCACTTATAACAGGAAGATCTTGTCTAACGGTTGGACAGGAACGATGATGTTGATCCACGTTCACAGGGGATGTGGGTTTTTCAATTGCAAGCAGGCGTTCCTTGGTATTTTGTGCTCCTAAAGTTTCAGCCGATGGTTTCCGCTTGACTTCTTGTACCTTTTCCTCTTTCGCCGTCATTGAAGGTCCTGGCTTTAGCTCGTTAGGTTGGGATTCGGATTCGTCTGAAGAATACATGAATTCATCACTGTCGGAGGATATAGCAATCGCCTCTTCACTGGGCGCAGGTTTAGGAGGGGATAGCCGGATCAACTTTTCTTTTCCCTTGTCTCGTGGAAATCCTAATAGTGTCTGCCGCATCGCTGGGGTGATATTTGGAGTGATCGTCTTTCTTAGTTGCGAACTTCCAAGTTGCGAAGTATTCTTCGGGTCGTGAGTGGGTGAAGAGAGTTTCCTCTTACTACGACGTAGTGGGTACTCAGAATACGCGTCGGGTAGCTGAGATTGTGGATCACTTTTTTCTTGAGGCGATGATTTAGCCCATGAGGCGTTCCCAGCAGCCTCCGGTGAAGATTTTTCGAAGTCTGGCAAAGGTACTTCTGCTCTTTGGATCACTGGGTGAAATCTTTCTGTAGATGCTATTCCCGGTGCGTCATTATGCGTTTTGTTGGCTTTCGTGCTGGATGCTTGCCCTCCTGTCTTTCTAGCTGGCCGCTTTAATATTCCAGTAGGACTTGTAGCTTTTTGGATATTGGATAATCGTGTTTGGCCTTTCTTTTCCAAAGACTCTAATTCAGTGCTGAAAGAGACCGACCGCCTGACAGAGCCCTGGACCGAAGATGTCTCATCAGAAAAAGCAAAGGAGGCCTCTTTGACTGGAGTCACTATATTCCTCTCGTTATTGAGCTGTTTGCTAGGCACCAATACGATGACGGAACTCTCTTTTGCATTTTTGCGCCGATTTAACTGGGCAGCCTTTTCATTCATGGTAGGCGGAGTTGTGGTTGCCCGGAATGTTTGCGTAGTTTCCTGAGCTTTGCCTTCAGCCTCTTGAGCTCTTCTTTGATCGACTTTTTTCCTGAGCTCCTCGATTTTAGCCAGTCTTGCCTGTTTTTCATCTGAGTCCATTAACGGCGATGTCGTCGCTGCATTCGACTCTGGCCTATAATTAGCTGATGGTGGCACCTTTACGCTCGTGGAAGCTTGTGTTTGACGCTGCTTCTCATTAGATTCTTCTCTAGCTTTCCTTGATGGTGTTTCCCGCGTCTTCGTTGCTGCTGTATCTGTCAATTTCCTAGAACGCGTTGCTCGAACCTTTTTCGTCGAATTTGTATCTAGCCCGACCGATGAACGTAATCTTGTTTTCTTTGATGCTGGCGTCTGCTTCATTACTGAAACCTGGACGTTGTCTTGTGATCCAAACGATGTCTCCTCTCTCAGCTTCCTCCGCTCTTCAGATTCCCTTAATCGTAAGTCTCTCTCAGAAGACTTCCGCTCAGCCTCATTCGCTTCCTTCTGCGAAAAATGCTCTGCTAGAATCGCCTCCGTTTTCCTGGATTTGTTAGCTTTAATTTGGCGAGTTATGCAAGCTTCTCGCCTTTTATTCGCCAATTCTTTTTCCTTTTCTTTTGCATTCCTTTTCTCATCATACTCCCTCTGTTTCCCGGCACTTGGCGATTTCGTTTTACGGCTTATTGTTAACTTAGCACTTTCGGAGTGCTGTGTGTTCGAGTTATCTTCAATAGGTGTTTGTTCTTCGGTATTTTGGGGGTTCAAAGGGCGTTTTGGGCTTGGCATTTTGTATGATCTCTTCAAAGGCCTCTTCAAGGTTGATGAACCCTCGACGCTTTTACTACTTGGGGAATTGCCGTTCGAGGTAACATTGTTTTCGACTGCCTCGCTAGATGTTGTCTTGGGGCTCTGACCTAAATCTGGGTTTTCTCCTCTACTCCGACGTCTCTCCCTCATGATATGCAGCAGCTTCGTTGCATGCATTGGAGATCCACTACGTGCATTTTCAACTGTCTTCGAGGTAGGCGTAACTACAGGATGCGCTTGATCTTGAGGAGACGGTCTAATTAGCCCCTCTTCAGCTCTTTCGCCATTAGTAAGCGAGGGAGCAATGGTATTGGACTTTTGGGCGCTAGTTGGAGGAGACTGTGGGGTGTAAGTCGGATGGGCCTTGGTCTGGCGCGTTCTTGGCGTCCGGGGATGGCGACCATAGGTCTTCAAACGTTTAGTCCTTCTATTCACGATACTAACTTCCTCGTCCGGCGACTCAATGTCCTCATACACGTCCACTCGTTGCGCGTTTAGAATCCCGAATGTGGGTGATGTGGCTGTTTCTAGATATTCTGGGGTGGAAGCATTGGACGAGTAAGGGTTTGAAGGCAATCGAGGCTCTCCAAACTTCGGTCCGGGCCGGTTTGCCACGTCTTGACCTGATTGGCCGATATCCACTGCGTCATCTACGTCTTCATCACCACCTACATCATGAGGGTCCTCACGCTCAGCATGCTCAATGACAGGTGCAGCTTGGGCACTATGTGGCGTACTCTTGTGAACTGCAGTTGATTGGTGAGCTCGCAATTTTGACGCCGGAAGAGAAGGCTTAATGAATGTAATTGGAGTGCTTGTCGGAATTGTGTCGCTGGCGCCGAGAAGTGGACTACTTTGATAATGCCCACTGGATTCGGGGATTTGTTGCACAGACTGCCCTTCCGGTTCTGGTGACTCGCTCTTAGGAGGCTCTTCGAGGCTCGGATTTCCACCACTTCCTGCACCTGGTTGAGAATCTTCTACGACGATAACTGAAGAACCAGACCCAGACCCAGACCCAGACCCTCGGTGACGATCGTGACTTCCAAGACTCCCTGCATTGCTGACTTCAAAATTCCTCGCCACAACATCTCGTTCACGAGAGTGAACCGGTCGGTCCGGATGAAGGTCCTCTATGGGAGCACCGTAACGTTGCTCCTCAATACACCGTCTCTTGTTCCCACCGGATTGTTGAATCTCAAGAAGTCTCTTATGCGCGTTTGCCGGCCGTAGATTGGAAGTGACTGGTACTGAAATATCGCGATCGATTGAGGCTTGGATCACTTGAATCATAATCTTCTCTTGGTCCTTTTCGCCCCCGAAAATGGAACCCACCGTGTCGCTCAAGTCCAAATCGCAGTCATATCCATCCTGTATTTTCTTGATCATAAAGCCCCTAAATAGCATTCGTAAGAACATGTCTAAAGGAGCGGAGAAGAAGCTCAGGCGTCAAGCCGCAACGCTGGGTGTGGACTCACGCTGCTTGTGCGGGAGTGAGGTAGTTCCTTTTGTATCTTTCCTCCACGAGTGTCCATATCTGTTCGAAGGTTTGCTCAGGTCTTACCGGTAGGGTGAACTTATTGGGCTTCCTTGGGGTGATAGGGATGCTACTATATGCGGCGAGTGAATTTGCGGGGCCTTTGGAGAGAGGCAGGACCTGCACAATTAATCGCATGGTTATTAACCGCGAGGCCGAGATTCAATGGTGTCGTTGTGACATATGGATCGCTTAGCAAAACGACGAGAATAGCGAGGAAATCGAGGTTTCATAATGAAGGGAGGGCGTTGTGGTGGGTAGAGCTCTTAGTGGAGAGCTCTTGGTGAATCTTCGAAGTGAAGGCGGAGATTTTCCGAAGTAGCCTCACGATTTTGGTTTCATACACCTTTGAAGCTGCATAGTCAAGACACTGCTCTGCTCGATGAATTTAAATATTTTCCTATTGTGTGGACATCTCAATATAAGTATTAACATGAAATATGTTATTTGACATTTTCAATCAGGTAGTGGAGGATTTCAGCATAGTAAAACACGACCACGTGTAGTCGTGATTCCGCGTCAAGCGAGCAGCCAATAGTTCCAACGACATCCCTGGCTGTGCACCATCGAAGTACTAGCAATGGCGCGTGGGGATGGGGCACCCTAGCAACTTGGGAAGGCTAAATCCAACGTTGGATATAGCAATTGATTCCTCAGTGTTTAGGAAAAGCTGATTTTCACTCAGGTCTTACTATAGGAAACTCCTAAGCCAACGCAAACGCAAGGTATGACTGAATTTGTCTAGATCGAAAATTGGTCTATATATACTAATACGCTTAGGAGCGCTCTACATCACCTAAAACCCCATCCAATATTGGAGCGAGACGTCAAAGCCAACGTAAATGCTCGAACTTCGAAAACTCAAATACTGCCTCTGTTACACATCGATAAGAAAGTTATTCAACGGCATACTCCTGCGGAGTTGAAGGCGAAAATCACCAAGCCACGTCACCTATCTCCTACCACGCTCTTCCGGTAGTTCGAGGAGATATGAAGGAAAGCACTCCCTACAACGAGATTAAGCAGGAGATATCTGCGAGATGGACTAGCTTGCCAGCAGATGAACAAAATGTCTGGAAGACAAGCTATCGTAATCTTCTCAATGGAGACCTAGGGATGTTGGCTCCTAGTCGGCCAGTAGATCACATATCGACGTCGCCACCTTCTGATTCATGGACGACCCATTCTCCAGACATAGGCGAATTTCTGGATGTACCTAATCGCGATACAAGTAGTATGGGATATCATGAGTCCTCCAGCGACCACCAAGATTCAGGCAAAGCTGCAGGGACCCCTGAAAGCTTTGAGGATAAGGTATCTTATGAAAGCATTGAAAACAACTAGGAAGGCGAGGGCAACCAAACATCTGTCTAGTAAAACAGGAGGCAAAAATTAGTCTGCTAGATCTCTGTGTCAAGGCTACTTCGATACTTCCAGATGCCGTACGGCCTGACTCTGGGAGCGATCTCCGCCATGTGGGTTCTTCGCTTTTGCTTTACGTACATAAAATCGGACTAACGGACCGCCAGCCTCAAAGACTATATTTTGGTGAAGGAGTGGGAGACATTATCAGAGTGGAGGCGGCTGCCTAACACTCGGCGATGAATATGACTTGAGAGACATGAAATTATCTGGAGACTGATAGAGCCTATAATCTGACTTACGAGAAGTTGTGCTACATTTGCTTATCAGCACTAACTTCTGATAGGAAAGTTTTCAGTATTCATTCTGCGCGTTATAGGTGCGGTGTAACGCCAGGCGACTGCACTGGATGAGGGCATAAATATATTTACCCCGCAGCGTTGTCTGTTAGCACCAGTCTCTGCAAAAAGCTACGGGAATTGAGGCGGCGGATGCTACTGCAGTGTGTCCAACAGTCAGCTTAGCTGCGATCTTGAGAAAAATAGCTGACTGACTGCGTCAATTGGATCGCTCGCTGTCCGCTGACTGTTGGATAACGTACGCTGACTGTCAAGCTGCCAGCTAGCT
>Ga0307507_10000563_pt1 | contig 79550 bp, 47 predicted proteins | sample 7_EM_MG_FD_207223 | JGI IMG/M metagenome (GOLD analysis project Ga0307507, IMG submission 207223) | Populus trichocarpa ectomycorrhiza microbial communities from riparian zone in the Pacific Northwest, United States - 7_EM | ecosystem: Host-associated > Plants > Roots > Unclassified | place...
TCGTGTAGAGCCTCCGTACGCAGAGCTTCGCGCAGAGCCTTGTGCAGAGCCTCTGTACGTAGAGCTTCGTATAGAGCTTCGTGTAGAGCTTCGTGTAGAGCTTCGTGTAGAGCTTCGTGTAGAGCTTTGTGTAGAGCTTCGTGTAGAGCCTCGCGCAGAGCCTTGTACAGAGCCTCCAAGTAATAAAACTATATAAGATTGTATAAGATTATATTAGATAATATATAATAGTTAAATATATAGCATATAACTTTACCTTAATTGCATGTCAAGAAATATATAGTTACCTTTTAAAGTTGCTAAGTAGGTTAATTGCGTGTTAAGAAATATATAGTTAGCTTTTAAAGTTGTCAAGTTAGTTAATTATATATCAAGTTAGTCGAATTATGTGTCAAGTTGGTCAATTGCATATCAAGTTAGTTGAATTGCGTGTCAAGTTGGTCAATTGCATGTCAAGTTGGTCGAATTGCGTGTCAAGTTGGTCAATTGCGTGTCAAGTTAGTCAAATTACGTGTCAAGTTAGTCAATTGCATGTCAAGTTGGTTAAATTGCGTGTCAAGTTAGTCAATTGCATATCAAGTTAGTTGAATTGCGTGTCAAGTTAGTTAATTGCGTGTCAAGTTGGTTAAATTGCGTGTCAAGTTAGTCAATTGCGTGTCAAGTTGGTTAATTGCGTGTCGAGTTAGTCAAATTGTATATCAATTACGCGAAACGCGAAAATCAAAGTCTACTTGAATCTCATCCTGCGAATATTTTCCCGATGTAATATCTATAACCCTAGGGTTAAAGGGGTAGTATAGACAGAGAATATTATATCTATAATAAGCTTACTAGAAACTAAACACGCGGAGTTTATTCTACTAGGAGATATAAACCTCTACCACCTATAGTAGGGGGGCATCCATGTTGCTACTAATTAATAGGTAGAGTGCCTACTAAGAGCTATAGACAATGGGGGCCTTAAGCTAGCTACCCCCCTAGGTGTAATTATATGGCAATAGGGCACCACCAAAAGTACAATTAACCTTACGATTATAGATAAAACCCTATACTAGAGACTTAAAAGGTGCTCCCCTAAAAAAGAATGGGTACTTACCTTAGACTATATCCCTATTTAGATACAACTAGATCTGGACATTAAGGCGCAACTAAATAGTAAAAAATACGTAATAAGGAAGCTTAACGTAGATAGCTTCCTTAATATAATTAAATAATAACTTTAAGACCTAGAAGAAATCTACCTAATACCAAATAAGCAAGGCTTATTAGCTACCCCTAAGGAAATTAATTAAAGACTAGAAAGGATCTAGGCAGTAATTAAAAGCAGGCTAAAAAAGCACTGCCTAGTTTCAAAACCGGGCCCCTACGCGTGACACGCATGGTCCGCACAGTACGCGGCCCTTATAGCCGGCCAACGATGAGCAAGGAGGAAATATACAAGCAGCCACAATTCTAAGGATAAGAGATAATATAAAGATATAAGAAACCAGCCAAAGAATACCCTAAGAAAAGAAGCAAGGAATAACTAGAGATGGTTTATAAATAAATATACTACTAACCTAAGTCTCCCCTATAATAAGGGCCTTTAGACTATAGTAAAATAGGTAAAGAAAAAGGCGGGACGCCTAGTAGAAGATCTATACCTACCACCCCTATAAAGAGCAGGCGAACTATAGGCTATAAGCAATAATAACAAGAAGGTAAAGATCCTTATAAAAAGATTTTTCCCTTAACTGGCTCCAGTAGACCTTAGTAATATCACTAGTAAAACACTAGTAACTCACCTAAGGGTTAACAGCGACATAACAACTAAAGAAATAGCTAGAACTATTAGCCGCCTCTTAAACAATATAGTATTAGGACTAGATAGGATCCTAAACAAAGCCCTAAAGACCTATAGACTACTTATAGCACCTTAGCTTACAGACGTAGCCAGAATATACTTTATAATAGGCTATTACCCACAACTTAGAAGATCTATAACAACGGTTATCTTATAAAAAGAAGGTAAAGTAGACTACTTAATCCCAGGAAGCTACCGCCCTATTGCCTTAGAAAACACCCTAAGCAAGATCTTAGAAAAGGTTATAGCGGACCACATAGTAGATATAGCAGAGGAACACGCCCTACTACCACAAAGCTAAATAGGGGCAAGAAAGAATCGCTTAACGCTATTAGTACTTACACTACTCGCTACTACCATTAAAACTGCATAGGCTATGCGAAAGGACTTTATAGTATTAATGCTTAGCCTAGATATTAGCGGCGCCTACAATAATATACCCTATAAGCGTCTCCTATATATCCTTAAAGCAAAGGGCTTCCCAGAATAGATTATTTAATTTATTTAAGGATTTATAGGCCAGAAAGAAATATTACTAGTCTTTAGTAAATACCAGAGCCCCCCTATTACAGTCGTAACAGGAATACTATAAGGATTACCTCTATCGCCTATACTCTTCCTCTTCTTTATAAGCAACCTGCTTAATACCTTTAAGGAAGGGGCGACCTAGGGGATAGGCTTTATTAATAACATAAACCTAATTATATATAGGCTAACAGCTGCAGAGAACTGTAGGACACTAAAAAAAGCCTATAACACCTATATAGAATAGGCAAGATAATATAGAGTCTAATTCTCACCAGAGAAATACCAGCTAATCTATTTTATAAGAAAACGTAACTAATCTGCAGATCTTTAGCATATAATCTATATCTAAGGCTTTGGGGGTTAACCGGTTTAAGGCCTAAGGGTATTAGGAGTATAGGTAGACAGCAAGCTCCAGTAGAGCGCATATACAGCGCAAGCGGCCCATAAGGGCCAAGTATAGTATATCACTATATCCAGGATTGTTAATTCTATATAGGGTCCATACTTCCAGAGGTCACGCCTACTATATATAGCAGTTGTCTAGCTAACCATAACGTATAGATCTAGTATTTAGGCCACTAGAGAAACTAAGAAAGGCCCCCCTAAATCACTCCTTAAACCACTCTAAAAGGTCTAAATAGCCTACCTTAGGAGTATAACAGGCGGGTATAAGCGAACGGCCACAGCACTGCTTAAGAAGGAAGCCAATATTCCCCCCCTATAACTATATATTAAAGCCGATGCAATGTAAAGGGTGTAAAAGGAACGCAACTCTAATATTATAAAGTATATTAAAACACGCCTAAATAAACTATAGAGGGACCCTAGGGTGCCTTATAGGAGAAGGAACCAACAACCCTAAAGTAGGGAAGATATATTAGGAAAATAGGTGGAGAAAGCAGAAGAAGAATAGTGCGGCACTAGGGCCTAGGCCTATATAGAGGAGGAAGGGAGACGCGTAAGAGGCCAGCAAAGACAATAGTAAGGGAGAGAAAGGAGCCAAAGTAGAGCATAAAAGAGTACTAGAAAACTATCTACCGCAACACAATACTAGTTGGACCGACGCTGGAGAGACAAATAGGAGTTAAAGGTACAGAGGTAGACTTAGGCAAGGGGAACCCAAGCTGTAGCATAAGTAATGCTATAGGGGGTAAATACCTAAGGGCTCTAAAAGGGCCTAATAAAGGCAGAAAATATAATAGCAACACTCTTAAGGACAGGAATAATAGGACTAAAAGATTGGCTTTACTGGGTAGGTGTCCTAGTAGGTAGCCTAAGGTATAAATGTGGCTGGCTAAGACAGACACTAAAACACGTAATACTATTATGCCCCTTATACACCGGCCAAGAAGCAATGCTCTTAGCAGCTGGCATAGAAAACTATAATACACTACTCTTAACATAGAAAGGCCTTAAGGTGGCTACCTAGTGGCTTATTAGCCAAAATATGCTAGACCAGTTCCGGGTTGCAAAGGAAATAGTAATAGAAGGCAAAGGGGCGAGTAATAGGCGCCCCCTAATAACTCTACAGAAGTAGAGTACAGTGTGTAATACTAGCACGTCTATAGGTTTATTATGGCAGCAGTAGTTCCCAAAGAGGTTAAAAAGTAAGGTAGTAGAGCACCACTAGTAACTTATAGGCGACTTATAAGCAAGCCCCAAAAGGCGGGGAGATGGATCACGGGGTTTTCTTAAATAGAGTTTTCTCCCCATATGTATATAAGGAGTAGTCCGCGTGGGCCCAACAGGGATCCGAATCGGACGTTAAGCAATGAATAATAATAATAGTTATAGTAGTATTTAGGTCTATAATAAGATCTTTATAGCCGCCTAGTTACCTAGGTTCTATTTACGCCTTATAAAAGCATCCGCACGGTTTATAGCGCCTAGTCTATATATAATTAAGAAGTTAAACTAAGATAGGATATCTGCCTAGCGTGCCTACTAGGCCGTAAGGGCCTTAGTTGTTATAAAGTATTCTAGGGCCCTATAATCTAAAACTACTTTAATGGGCTTAGGGGTCCCCTCTAGCTAGCATTTCTTTGTTATAGATGTGGTAGTTTAGCTTAGTATCTATTATAGTCTTCAAATAGTATGTAATAGGGTGCTATTCTCCGTTCAGTTGCTTTTAGGAGAAAATGCCGGCTATTATACTATCTAAGGCATCGGTTTTTAGCATCAAGGGCCGTTCCGGGTTAAAGTAGGCAAGTAGGGGAGCTAATACTAGCCGTTTTTTAAGCTTATTAAAGGCCTGCATATATATGGCGTTAAAGTGGAATGGCTGGTCTTTCCTAGTAAGGCGGTTAAAAGGCTAGGTAATCCTGATATAGTTTTTAATAAAGCGTTAGTAGAAGTTACAGAAACCTAAAAATAATTATACCCCTTTTACGGTCCGTGGGGGTGTCCACTGGTTAATTATAGCTGTTTTCTCTAGGTCGGCCTTAATTCCGTCTATACTAATAATAAAACCTAGGTATTTTATATGCTTAACACTAAATTCCAATTTCCTGATATCGGCCTAGAGACCAGCCTCATGGAGCCATTATAGGACTTTATGGACATGCTCCTTATATTCTAACTTATTCTTAAAGTAAATTATAATATTATTTAGGTAGGCTGTATAGAAGTTATTAAGGTAGTTAAAGAGTATATTATTTATATATTACTAGTACGTAGCCGGTCCGTTAGTTAATCTAAAAGGAAGTACTTTATATTTATATATTCCGTAACGGGTCTAAAATGTAGTAAGATCTTCCAATCTAGGGTCTATTCTAATCCGGTAAAAGGCCTAACGGATATTAAGCTTAGTAAAGATCTTAGCTCTACTTATTTAGGCTAAAGTCTTATTAAGTAAGAGCAGTAGGTAGCGGTCCTTGCAGGTTATATTATTTAGTTTATAGTAGTTAATACAGAAACGAAGTCCTCCATTTGGCTTTTTAGTAAAGAGAATAGGTAAGTTAAAAGGGGCTTAACTAGGTTTAATAAAGCCCTTATTTAGGTTATTAATAAGGTACTACTTTATAGCCTATAATTCAGCAGTAGACTACTAATAAAGGGGGCTATAGCTAAGTATGTCTTCCTTATCTAGCTCAATCTTAATCTTATAGTTATATAGTTAGTAAGGCAGGAGTATATCTAATACTGCCTTAGAGAATACGTCCTTAAATTTCTAGTGTTAATAGGGTAGTTTCTATTCTACCAGCTCCTTATCCGTAAGCTTGCCTTCCTGTTCGCTAAGCTTATTTTCCTTTTCCTTAATTATTCGATTAATTTCATATAAGCTAGTGGTAAAGGTAATAGTATTAGGTTAGACTAAGTTCTGGTAAAATCCTACGGCGCTAATATAGCAGATATCAACTAGTGGGAGGCCTATAGGTTTCTTTACAGACTATTATTAGGCCGTATTTTGCGGCCTAGGGTTTATAATCTTTTTTAGCTCCTATTCCATTTTCCGCAAGTTATCCCTCTAGTCTATACGTTTAGTATAGCGTCTAATACTCCTTGCTATTCTTTATGGCTGCATAGGGCCTAAGTTCCCTATGGGGAGCTCCGCTAGCTTTTTATTAACTTTTTTAATCTCTAGTGTGGGTGGTATAACATAGGTAGTCTAGGGGCGGCTTAGTATATGGATCCTGTTCGGATTACGGGGGGGGGTTTGGGTTCAATCAATTTCTTCTTCTCTCCTTCTACTTCTACAGGTGGAATTTGGTAGACCTCCTGAGCTCGCTTAGCTTACGTGGTTAACCCAATTGGTTATAAGCAACCGTGTCTACCGTATTATAGAACCTTATTCAGACACTGGCAACAACTAGGAAATAAGAGAAAAGGAATAAAAGATACCGGTAAATAAGTCCGTAGTCTCTATCCTTCTTCCTTCGCAAATTCGGTCCAAAACGCCTCCGCCTTAGGGTCGCCGTAATAACTAGGACAGGGTTCTATGTCGAGGTAGAAGTTAGAAGCTCTAAACCTTGCTATAAAGGTATCCCCTTGGTTATTGTCGTCGTCGTCAGTATCGCCGTTACTGCCCTCAAAATCGGAGATATATTAACGTATTTTTCGGTCCCTTTCGTCCTTTGTATGGTTCGTAGACCAACATCCAGATTTGCTGCATACAAAGCACTTTTTGCCCTTATTGCGGTATTGACGGTCGGGGGGGTAGTGTCGTTGGTTGGAGGAGTGGTATCGTCGGTCGGTATAGAATGATTCAATCTCTGGTTCTTGTTTACCGTACGTCGCGATTGAGGATTTGATGTCGCTAATAAGGCCAGTAAGGGTAGTAGCAGGTCAAAAGCAGGCTGGTTTGCAAGCTGGTACGTCTTGGCACGCAGTAAGGAGCTTATTGTAGAATGTTGTATTATTTTGGAGGTCCTTTGCTAACCCGCGTTGTAGCTGCCACATCTCGTCAATTAATACCTAAAATGCTTGGCCTGTATCAAGTCCTTTTTAAGCAGTAACTTGTTTAAGTGTAATTGTATTCCACTTTGATAGGATATCGCGTTTGTATTCATCGCCTTCAAAGTATAATTTTAGGCCTATGCATACGTTCTCGAGGTTGAGATCTTTAAGGTGGGTAAAGTAGTATTTGAGGGCAAGGCCGCGGAGCATAGTAGGAATAGCAATGATATACGCTTGCTTAGGGACGCCGGCTTGGAGGCAGTAGTTTTAGAAGATCTTAAACTTAAAATCAAAGTTGTCTTATTCGCCGGAGTATTTAACTTCGTCCGTGTAGAGCTTAGCTAAGTTGGTAATCTCTCTTCCGAAGCTTCCTTGTAGGGCGAGCTGGTCTATAGCTTGGGTTGTAGTTGGGGTTGGAGTTGCTTGAACGGGAGTAGTCGATAGTAATGGTAGGGGTGGGGTAGGGTCGTCGGTAGGGTCGTTAGTAGGGTCGTCGGTAGGGTCGTCGGTAGGGTCGTCGGTAGGGCCGTCAGCAGGGTCGTCGGTAGGCTATTTTGAGGGAGTTGGTTCGTGAATAGCTACTAAGAGGCCGTCTGTAATTGACTTCCTTGCCTCCTTCCGTACGTATACTCTATTCTTACGGAGGTAATCCCTGATCTTCTTCAATCGATCCTTGCCAAGGTTATTAAGTATGTCCTTCATAAACGACTTAAAATCGTTGATAAAGCTCTCCCATAAGTCGAATCCCTTCCATCCATTCTCCTTGTATATCGATAATCGCCAATTGACGAATGCTTCGACTTCCTTGATATCGGTTGCGGTCGCGTTGATTCCGGTCTTCCATTTTATAGTATCCATCGCGGAGGTAGCCATCTTTTGGTTCCGCAGTTAATTTGATTCGACAGTCGGACTAGAAGCGTGGAAACCTACAAACTAATCGTTCTGAAGGCGTGATGGACGTAGGTCAGAAGCGCGAGTAACCTTACAAACTGGCCTTTGGGCTTAGTAAGCAATACTTTGATTCTTAGCCTTTAACAAGAGGTCTAGAGAATCAGGCAGTGCCTCTCTTCGTTATACCTTGCTGATCTGTGCGGCACTGATCAGTGTTCGGATCACGGGGGGGGGTTTGGGTTCAATCAATTTCTTCTTCTCTCCTTCTACTTCTACAGGTGGAATTTGGTAGACCTCCTGAGCTCGCTTAGCTCACGTGGTTAACCCAATTGGTTATAAGCAACCGTGTCTACCGTATTATAGAACCTTATTCAGACAGATCCGTTACAGGTTAAGCTATATGTTCTTTTTAAAAGCCTAATCCCTACGCATAGCATTGGCCTAGTAAATGGTGTCTATTTATAGCCGTATAAGGTTTTCTATTGTAATGCTAATTTCCTTTATAAAAGAGGGTATTAGGGGTAGGGTTTTAGGCCAGACAAGCTATCTACTCCATATGTTAAGCTATAAGCCTAGATAGGTGTCACGAGACGAGGTCAAGGAGGCTCTGAGAAGTCGTAGTATTGACTAGGTACACGACAGGATGTTACACAAAGGTGCAAGAGGTGCGTAGGCACCGTGGCTCTATATACTGTGGGTGCCAAGGCTCACCTAGGGCGAGCCCTTGGCGGTGCTATGGCCGGAATCCGTGACAATAGGCTAGCCATTTTCTTTTTAAGATTATGTCGTGGCTTCCTAGGTCCGTAATAAGAAAGGGGACGTTATACTGCCTTTATCCGTCTACATAGAGGTAAATCCGCAAGATAGTTGTAATAGGTAGTTCTATCCGTCCGTTATACCCGTGAATAGGAATTGGTTTAGGCAGTTCTTTAAAGGGTGCATTTAAAAAGTCAGCCAGCTTTATAGCACACTAGGTGTCTATTAAGGCAAAGGCATTTACTCCAGAGTTAGCCAAAGCAGAGGTTAAAACTTAATATCTATTACGGAATAAGGTATAAGGGATAGTGCAGCTTCTTCTACTAACTAGCCAACCTAGATTAATATGTAATATATTAATTCCTTTTAACCCTAGAGAGGAGTCTTTCTCTAGGGTTCCTCTTTTTCTAACTCTATACTATTCTCCTAAATTAATAGAACCTCGCCTGTTTTTGCCTTTGTCTAGTAATCCTTTATAAAGTAGTCTTTCTAGCTGTATAAGAAGCAAGCTCCTTAATTGCTAAGGGCCTGTTTATAGGGGTTGTTATATATAGGCTAAGTATACGCCAAACCCGTAGTAGGACTAGCTGCAAGGCTAGCTGCTAAATTAACAGCGGGCTGTATAGCTGGTGCCGTATATTACGGACAGCTTAAGTACAATATTACGACTACTTGGGGAAGAGTCAGAGGAAGCTAGTTGGTTAATATAGGCACGGTCTAGGATAGATCCGGTGGAACTATATAATAAGGAATGGTAGCCGAGATCACGTAATGTGATCTGTGTGATCTATATAATCTATGTGATCTATACGGAGTATACAGAGCACACGTACCTTACGGAGCGAAGGGATTTCTTAGGCGTATAGTTGTATATTTAAAGGACCACAGTCCCTACCCAGATAGTTCTCTCTTCGTAGTAAATCTCAAAATATAATTAGAGTTAATCTGTTAGGCAACCACTCTACTAGTTATTATTACGTTATTAATTTGTTCTTACCTATATACCTAGCCTAATAATAGGACCTACCATAGTTCCTACTACAAGGTTCCGTTACATATTTACTACTAAGGTTATAGTATTAAATAAGATCGAATAATATGCCACCCAAAGCACCAGTTACGACAATGTTGACGGCAGCCACGACCTTAGGGCTAGGAGATACTAGTATAGCGGACACGGATTCTCAAGTGGTTACGCAAGGTCAGTTATAGGAAATGGTTAATTACTTATAAGATAATAGCAGGCTACTTAAAGAACGCATTAATGGAATTAGAGCAGTAAAGGTTAAGTTACCTTTAATTAAACGATTCTTAGGAGAGAAGTTAAAGCTTAAAGGGTTTCTTACGCAGATACATTTTAAAGTTATATAGGAAGGAGCGAAGTTAGCAACACCTACGGACTAGGTAGCGTACGCAGGACTATTCTTATCAGGAAAAGCTCTAGAATGGTTTAAGCCTTACCTTACAGAGATATAAGTAAATAGTGCAACGACTACTAACCTGGATATACGGTATGTGTTTGCAAGTTGGAATGGATTTACAGAACGGTTAACGCAAATATTTAGAAACCCTAAAGCAACCACGACAGCGGAACGGAAACTTCAGAACTTAGTATAACACACTTTAGCAATTAAGTATACAACGCAGTTTTAAACACTAGCCATATAGGTTGAGTGGAATAATAGGGCGCTTATGGTATAGTATAAGCAAGGACTTAAGGCTAAAGTCTAGGACGCAATCATCCTAATAGAAGATGTGGATACTCTAAGGGAGTTAATAAACTAGTTAATAAAGATTAATAATAAGATCTATTAAAGGGAATAAGCTAAAAAAGGGCAAGATAGAGTTCTATAGTTATACAAGGCGCAGAGTACGCAATAATAGATATAGAGTTAAAAACCATGGAATGGCGTAGAGCTAATAGACCTAAGTGGTACTAAAGAAACCTAAAGATAGGAAAAGAAACTATAGAAACCTAAAGGTTAAGGATTAAGTAATTAAAGGACCTAGGAGCAAAGGCCAAACCAGAGATCTTAGCAATAAAAGACGTTTAGGCGGACTCTATAATAAGAAAAGTAGTTTAAAGATAGAGCTTATATAAATTGCAGAAAACAAGGTTATTTCGCCAGAGACTATAGAGGTAGTTAGAGTAATTATATAGTAAAGGGAACTAGACCAGCAGCGGACACGTATATATAGAGGGACAATAGTGCACTGTAAGGAATAAAAGAATGTTTAATTAATAGTTTTGCGTTTTATTATAACAACGCATACTAAATTTATAAGGACGCTAAGTATGGCGCAAGCTATTGGCTATAGGAGCTATTGTTATCTAAGTTTAGAAGAACTAATAAACCAGCTCGTAGATCGGACATTAAAGACAATAAGTTTAATATAGGCAAAGCATTTACTAATAATGAGGCAATAAGGGCAGCTTACTAGGAGTATATAAACCTTAGAGAAGTTAAAACAGAAGTAGAGACTAAGACTATTATAGAACAAGGTTCAGTAACGGGTATTATAATACTATTAGATACGATTTCCATTGCTTTATAAGACAATAGAAGTAACGTTTAAAAGAAACTAAGTAAGTAGACAACTGCTAGTGCTAGCTTATCACTTAATAAAGGCAAAAGGCCATAGGCTTAAGATTCTCATAAAGAGATATAAGACGCTTAAGATTCTTAAGACGAGATAAGATATATCTAGGGACCTACAACGGACAAAAACTAATAGGAAAGAGTAGTGACTTAGTTTATAGATAAATAAATAAGTATAGGACGCAAGTTTAAGAACTATAAGTTTAGGGAATAAATAAGAACGTTAGCAATTCTAGGTAAATATAGTATTCAGCTTAAAGATTGAACAGTTAATACTAGGATTAAGAAGCAAGATAACTATAAAGATCTAGCTACAAGACGCAGAAAATAAAAAACTATGGATAAGTTTAGAACAAGAATTATTATATAGTAAGAGCAAAAGCTAGACAAGAGGTTAGCTATGCTAGGTCGTATAAGGGACAGAGCACCCGTATAAAGAGTTACTAATAGGCTAAGTGCAGGGACACTTAGGGCAAAATGGTTAGATAAACTAGAGTAAGAAGAGGATTTAGATATCCTAACCAGATTTAAAGAAAGACATACTAAAGGATGTTACGATGTAGTAATAATAAGGTACTTTCTAATAGATAGACCATACACACTAAACCAGTTATATGGAAAGTGGTATAGGCAACGACACAACAATAAATGGGAAGACTTTTATATATAGCTAGACAAAAAAGTTGTCTAAGACCAACCTATTACGGAAAAACACATAAGTCATATTAAAGGGGCATTAATTATAATATTAAGGAACCTAGAAGAAGGATTTAGGGACTAGAGAAGCAAATAATAAATCTTAATACCCGCAATAGAGATACTAGTAGTTAGGTTAACCAGGTATAGGTTTAAACTTAAGGATAAAGACAAACTAAGAGTTAACCTAAGTTACCTAGCGTATTATACACTATTATAGATAGCTTGTGTGGATAACACCTATAATATGTATAGAGCACCAAAAGATAAGAACCGGAAGTACCTAGCTAGAATATATTAAGCACTAGAGGAAAAGCGGTTTAGGGACGCTAAGTATATATATAGATAGCACCTAGTAGAAGTATAAGGTTAAGGAGACTTAATACTTTAACTAGGAAGATTCCTTATAGAAGAATACCTAGACGGATAATAGTGGTGGAAGTGCCTAGAGAACACTTATCTATAGTATATAGAGGAAAAGAAACGAACTAAGTATTGGCCTAAGTTAGACTAAGTATAAACAGGATCTAGCAGCCAACAGTTAGGAAAAGGGGAGGCGTATAGGACTAGAGGGAACTAGTATTAAAGCCTTAAACCCTTAAAGAAATTTAAGGACGATACCTAAATTTAAAAGTTAAATAGCAAGATCAGCTGTTTAAAGTATTAGTAGATAGTAGAGTAATAAAAAACCATATATTACCAGAGGTAGTGGAAAGAATAGGGTTACTACACAGATAAAAGGAACACCCATATCCACTTATAACAATTTTAGGAGATCAGTTAGCCTATAGAGGAGGCATTATTAATCTTAAAATAGGACCTATTTAGTTAACTATTAAAGGGAGACTAGTAAGAATGTCTTTTAATATCCTACCGTTAGGACAGGATAAGGCAATACTAAAAATACCTTAGTTACAGAAGTATAATCTAAAGATCGATTAGGTTATAGGTCAGGTTAATATTAGAGATACTTAACAACGTAAAATATAACAGCAAACTAAGTTAGTATAGTACTAAGTTAGAGCAATATATAAAGAGACTAAGTAAGGCTTAAGTTATATACCAAAGAGATACCACAAGTATAGTAAAAAGTTATAGTCACCAGAAAGTGAAAAGCTGTTAGAATATACAGTATGGGACTATAAGATAGAATTAGAAGAGGGAATAAGTCTAAAGTTCTTTCCAATTTATAAGCTTACTAAAATAGAGTTAGTAGCGCTTAAGGAGTTTGTCCAGAAGAACTTATATAAGGGATATATTAAACCGTTATAGTTATTAGCAGGATATCTAGTACTATTCATGCTAAAGAAAAACGGAAAACTTAGGATGTGTATAGACTATAGATAGCTAAACAGTATTACTAGGAAGGATAGGTATTCTTTACCCTTAATTAGCGAAATCCAAGACAGAATAGGCAACGCAAAGATCTTTACAAAGATAGATCTAAGATAGGCGTACCACCAGATTAGGATCAAGGAAGGCGACAAATAAAAGGCAGCCTTTAGGTTAAAGGAAGGACTATATAAACTATTAGTTATGCAATTCGGGCTTATAAACGCACTAGTAACGTTCCAGAAGCGAATTAATAGTATATTAGGAGAACACCTAGATAAGTTTATTATGGCATATTTTAATAATATTATCATCTACTTAGTGAGTAAGGAAGAACATAGAGAACACGTTAAATAGGTCTTAAAGAGACTATAAGAAAAACAGATGCTAGTAGCAATTAAGAAATACAAGTTCTTTATAATAAAGACCAATTTTATAGGATTTATTATTAAACTAGGAAAGATTAGCATGGACCTAAAGAAAGTTAAAGCTATAGTAAGTTAGCAAGAACCAGAGAACGTTATATAGTTAAGATTATTTCTAGGGTTTTATAACTACTATAGGAGGTTTATAGCACAATAGTTAAAAAGCATTAAGCCGTTTATAAGGCTAATAAAGAAAGAGGAACCGTGGGTTTAGGGTAGTAAATAAAAGAAGCTATTTTAGGAACTTAAAGAATTGTTTACCTAAGAGCTAGTCCTTAAGATCTATTAACCAAAGTTAGAAACGGTTATTAAGATAGACATATTAGACTTTATACTAGGAGTATACTTACTATAGAAGCACTAGGACGTATAGCATCTAGTAGCATACTATAGTTAGAAAATAATACCACTAGAGTTAAACTACAACATCTATAATAAGGAGTTGTTAGGTATAGTAGCAGCACTTAAGAAATAGAGAGCATTTTTATAAGGCATAGAGAAACCATTTATAGTTAAGATAGACTATAAGAACCTTATAGGATTTCTAACAACGAAGGAACTTAACTAAAGATAGGTTAGATAGGCAGAAATGCTTACAGAATACCATTTTAAAATTTAGTATACTAAGGGTATAGATAACGCACGAGTAGATGCTCTAAGCAGAAAAGCTAAACTATAAAATAATAAAAAGCTATTAGGAGCTTTATTGCGAAAAGATTAAGACGGATTAATTAGGTATAATTATCTAAAAATTACAGCAACTAAAGAAAGTTAGATCTATAAATTATTAGAAGGTAATTAGACACAGAAGATCTAAGAAGTATAGGCAGAGAATTTAGACTTAGAGTAATACAAAAACAGAGAAGCAATGTATATGCCTAGGTCTATTATAGAGGAGTTTATTAAGGAATTCCATAAGGGAATAACACAAGGACATAATAGAGCTATAGGCTTAATATTAAGACTTTAAGAAGAGTATATTATTTAAGGAATTTGGGGACTAGTAAGACAAATTATAAGGGAATGTTTAAATTGCTAAAGAAATAAACCGACGAGGTATAAGCCGTATGGAGGGCTATAACCTATTAAAGTACTAGGAAGACCATGGGAAGTTATATTATAGGACTTTATTATTAAGTTACTAAAGTTAAGAGATCCTATTATAGGACAAGATTACAATATAATCTTAGTAATAGTGGATAAGCTTACAAAGTAGGGATACTTTATAGCGTATATAGAAGAGATATTAGCAGAAGATATTGCTAGAATCTATATAAAAGAAGTGTTTATAAGACACGGAGCACTAGATAAGATTATATCAGATAAAGATCTAAAATTTATAGCAGTATTTTAGGAAGTGTTTCTAGCAGAATAGGGAGTTTGCGTAGCAACCTCTATAGTATATTATCTGTAGACGGACGGATAAATAGAAAGACTAAACTAGACACTAGAATAGTATCTAAGGCATTATATTAATTACATATAGAACAATTAGGTATTATTATTACCAGTTATATAATTTGTATATAATGCAACACCATAAGAAGGAATAGGGATATTACTATTTAAGGCAAATTATGGGTACGAGCCAAGAACGTCGTTATTGCCACAACAAGCAAAGAAAATGAGTAGCACAGCTAAATAAAGAATAGAGACGTTAATAAATCTTTATATAGACCTTACGGAAATAGCCAAACTAATATAGCAAAGGATGAAAAAGTACTATAACGCTAAAAGATCTAAGGGACCAGATCTAAAGGAGGGAGATAAAGTGTGGCTACTATATAAAAATTTTAAGAGTTGACAACTAAGCAAGAAGTTAGACTATATCAGACTAGGACCTTTTAAAATTACAGAAAGAATTTTATTGGTTATATATAAGTTGAACTTACCAGCTAAAATAAAGATCTACCCTATATAATATATTACAATGCTAGAACCAGTATATGGAAACGTTAAACTACTAGTGTATAAAGTAGACATATATAGAGGACAAGAGGAAGACAAATAGCAAGTTTTAAGGATTATTAGTTATAAAGATATAGATAATAAAACGTGGTATAAAGTAAAGTGGATAGGCTATAATAAGACTACTTAAAAACCACTAAGCAACCTAGAGAACGCCATAGGAAAGGTATAGAAGTATTAGAAGAAAGTAAGTTAGGCAGCATTAATAAGAAAGAATCGCCAAAAAATAAGTTACCTAAGGGGGACCCAAGAGGAGCAATTGCCAAGCTACTTAGAGTTGTTTCCCTTATAGGAGGAAAGCCAGTTCTTTATTACCTAGCTTGAACAGACCCTATTAAACAAGTTTCTACTTCTTAAAACAAACCTTCTTACGAACCTTCTTAAGACGAAGAAGACGCGCTAAGGCAGACAAGTACGCCTTATAAGCGGCATAAGTACGTTAAAGCTCCGCAAAGGAGGCTAAGAGCTTATTATTAAGTTTTACAGCAGTAGATTAAACACAAGACCCTATAATAAGTTACTTAGGGAACTTAAAGACTACTAAGAGTTATAAGACGCGCACACTTAGCGTTAGAGATAGAGTGGATATCACAGGATAATTAAATGTTTGCTTTAGTGCACTCTAAATAAGAGGACAGTTATTAAGATAAAGGACTTGCTAGCGCAATATAAACCAACCCCTTTTTCGCACAATAAGAATATAAAGACGGCATTATCTTACCTAGTAATAGTATGGAAGAAACCATACGCGCACAACAAAGGGTTAAAGAAGAAGAAGAAGCTTTAGGTATAATAAGTAAAAATATTAACCAAATTAATTAAACGGATATTATACCTCTAGTAGATAACTTGGAGATATTAAAAATCTTTAAGAACAAAGATAAAGAGAAGGGAGATAGTATTACAGATAGCTTAAGTACAATATTACAACTACTTAGGGAAGAGTTGGAGGAAGCTAGTTAGTTAATATAGGCACAGTCCAGAATAGATCTAGTAGAACTATATAACAAGGAATAGTAGCTAAGATTATATAATATAATCTATATAATCTATATAATCTATATAATCTATACGGAGTATACAGAGCACACGTACCTTACGGAGCAAAGAGATTTCCTAGGCGTATGGTTATATATTTAAAGGACTACAGTCCCTACCCAGATAGTTCTCTCTTTATAGTAAATCTTAGAATATAATTAGAGTTAATCTATTAGGCAACCACTCCACCAATTATTATTATGTTATTAATTTATTCTTACCTATATACCTAGCCTAATAATAGAACCCACCGTAGTTCCTACTATAAGGTTCCGTTACACTATAGGAGTTATAGATTGTGCTAAGGTGTTATAGGCTGTTTATAAAGTGCTTATAGTCTAGTTTAGAGAGTTTCTAGCTTTATATCGCTTAGATTATACCTTAATTTAACAAAGGCCTTAATTAATAGCTAGGTAGTGGTCCATAAGTACCTTTAGCGTCTATACAGTAGTAAAAACTGGCAGTATGGCGCGCTATAGGTTTAGGGTAAGCTTGTTAAAGAGGTTTAGCATTAGGTCTTTATAGGGAATTTAGGCTTAGCTAGCTAGGTACAAAAAGCAGGTCTAAAAGGCTAAAAAGGTCTCTATTGTTTTTATATTAAGGGCTTTATAATTAAGGCGGGTGTTTTGTATCTTAAAGGGGTCTTATAAATAGAAGACAGGTAGTTAATTATCTCTTCTCTAAAGTGTAACGGAACCTTATAGCAGGAACTACAGTGGGTTCTATTATTAGGCTAGGTATATAGGTACAACAAATTAACAACATAATAATAACTAGTGGGGTAGTTACCTAACAGATTAACTCCAATTATACTCTAAGATTTACTATAAGGAGAGAACTATCTACGGTAGGGACTAAGGTCCTTTAAATACACAACCGTACTCCTAAGAAATTCTCTTTTGTACATAAGGTATATGTTATCTATATTAAATATAACATCCTTCTCATTTAACACAGTCAACGCGTTTAATACTATATAACCTCAGTTACTATTCCTTATTATATAGTTCCACCAGATCTATTCTAGACCATATCTATATTAACTAACTAGCTTCCGCCGACTCTTCTCCAAGTAGTCGTAATATTGTACTTAAAGCGTTTGTAACACTATCTCCCTTCTCTTTATCTTTATCCTTAAAGATTCCTAACATCTCCAAGTCATCTACTAGAGGTATAATATCCGTTTAATTACTCTAGTTAATACCTATACTTATTATACCTAAAGCTTCTTCTTCTCTTTCCTAGGTTAAGCGTCGCCTTCATACAGTTTCCTCTATACTATTACTGGGCGAGGTAATGGCGATTCCTTACTCAAGGTATACAAAAGAGGGGTTAGTCTATATTACGCTAGCAAGTCCTTTGTCTTAACAACCCTCCTCTTACTCTAAGTATACTAAAGCAAATATTTAATTATCCTATAATATTCGCTCTATCTCTAATACTAAGTATACGCGTCCCATAACTTTTAACAGTCTTTAAGTTCCCTAAGTAACTTATTATAGGGTCTTATATTTAATCTACCACTATAAAGCTTAATAGTAAGCTAGCCTCCGCGCTACTTAAGGTTTAACGTGCCTTAAAAGAGTCCGCACGTGTCCTTAAAGCTTAACATTTGGCTTATACTCATCTTTAACGCCTTAAATATGTCCGTAAGAAGGTCCATTCCAAGGAGTGGAAACTAGTTCAACAGGGTTTATCTAAGCTAGGTAACAAAAGGATTGGCTCTCCTCCTATAAGGAAAATAACTCCAAGTAGCTCGGTAATTGCTCCTCTTAGGTCCCCCTTAGGTAACTCATTTTTCGGCAATCCTTCTTTATTAATATTACCTAACCTACTTTCTTCTAATACTCCTGTACCTTTCCTATAGCGTTTCTTAGGTTGTTTAGCGGTTCCTAGGTAGTCTTACTATAGCCTATCCACTTTACCTTATACTATATTTCGTCGTCTATATCCTTATATCTAATAATCTTTAAAACTTACTATTTGTCTTCCTCTTATCCTCTATATATATCTACCTTATAGCCTAGTGGCTTAACATTCCCGTATACTGGCTCTAGCATTGCAACGTGTTATATAGGGTAGATTTTTATTTTAGCTAGTAGGTTCAACTTATATATAACTAATAAAATTCTTTGCTTAACTTTAAAAGGTCCTAGTCTAACATAGTCCAATTTCTTACTTAGTTGTTAACTCTTAAAATTTTTGTATAGTAGCCATACTTTATCCCCCTCCTTAAGATCTGGTCCCTTAGATCTCCTAGCATTATAGTACCTTTTTATTCGTTCTTATACTAGTTTAGCTGTTTCTTTAAGGTTTACATAAAGATTTATTAACATCTTTATTCTTTATTTAGCTGTGCTACTCGTCTTTTTTGCTTAATATGGCGATAACAATATTCTTGGCTTATATCCGTAATTCGCCTTAAATGGTAATATCCCCATTCCTTCTTATAGTGTTATATTGTATACAAACTGTATAACTAGTAATAACAATACCCAATTGTTCTATACGTAATTAATATAATACCTTAGATACTATTCTAGTGTCTAGTTTAGTCTTTCCGTTTATCCATCCATCTGCGGATAATACGCTGTAGATATTACTGCGCAAACCCCTTATTCTGCCAGAAACACTTCCTAAAATACTACTATAAATCTTAGATCTTTATCCAATATAATCTTATCTAGTGCTCTATATCTTGTAAACACTTCCTTTATATAAATTCTAGCGATATCTTCTACTAATATCTCTTTAGTGTATACTATAAAGTATCCCCACTTTATTAGCTTATCCACTATTACTAAAATCGCGTTATAATCTTATCCTGTAATAGGATCTCTTAACTTTAGTAACTTAATAATAAAGTCCTATAATATAACTTCCTATAGTCTTCCTAGTATCTTAATAGGTTATAGCCCTCTATACAGCTTATACCTCGTCGGTTTATTTCTTTGGCAATCTAGACATTTCTTTATAACTTATCTTACTAGTCCCTAGATTCCTTAAACAATATACTCTTCTTATAGTCTTAACACTAAGCCTATAGCTCTGTTGTGTCCTTATATTATTCCCTTGTAGAATTCCTTAACAAATTCTTCTATAATAGACTTAGGTATATACGTTACTTCTCTATTTTTGTATTACTCTAAGTCTAGATCCTTTACCTATACTTCTTAGATCTTCTGTGTCCATTTACTCTCTAGTAAGTTATAGATCTGACTTTCCTTAATTACTGCAATCTTTAGATAATTATACCTAATTAATCCGTTTTAATCCCTTCGCAACAAAGCTCCCAATAGCTTTTTACTACTCTATAGTTTAGCTTTTCTACTTAAAGCATCTACTCGTGCATTATCTATACCCTTAGTATACTAAATTTCAAAATAGTATTCTATAAATATCTCCACCCATCTAACCTATCTTTGGTTGAGTTCCTTTATTATTAAGAATCCTATAAGGTTCTTATAGTCCGTCTTAACCATAAATGGTTTCTCTATACCTTATAAGAATACTCTCTATTTCTTAAGTGCTGTAACTATACCTAACAACTCCTTATTATAGATGTCATAGTTTAACTCTAGTGGTATTATCTTCCGACTATAGTATGCCACTAGGTGCCATCTATCTTAATATTTCTATAGGAAGCACGCTCCTAGTATAAAGTCTAATGCATCTATTTCTACAACCGTCTTTAGACCTGGTTAATAGATCTTAAGAACTAGCTCCTAGGTAAACAACTCTTTAATTCTCTTAAATAGTTCTTATTACTCCTTTCCCTATACCTACGGTTCTTCTTTCTTCGTTAACCGCGTAAATAGCTTAATATCCTATAACCATTGCGCTATAAACCTTCTGCAGTAATTACAAAACCCTAGGAACGATCTTAACTGTATAACATTCTTTGGTTCCTGCCAATTTACTATAGCCTCAATCTTCTTTAAATCTATGCTGAGTTGGCCTAGTTCAATAATAAATCTAATAAAATCGGTCTTCTTAGTGAAGAACTCGCATTTCTTAATTGCTACTAGCATTTGTTCTTCTTATAGTCTCTTTAAGACCTATTTAATGTATTCTCCATACTCTTCCTCACTCTTTAAGTAGATAATAATATCATTAAGGTATACTATAATAAATTCATCTAGGTGTTCTCCTAATACACTATTAATTCGCTTCTAGAACATTGCTAGTGCGTTTATAAGCCTAAATTACATTACTAATAGCTTATATAGTCCTTCCTTTAACCTAAAGGCTGCCTTCTATTTGTTGCCTTCCTTAATTCTAATCTAATGGTACGCCCATCTTAGATCTATTTTTATAAAGATCTTTGCGTTACCTATCCTATCTTGGATTTTGTTAATTAAGGGTAAAAAATACCTATCCTTCCTAGTAATACTGTTTAACTATCTATAGTCTATACACATCCTAAGTTTTCCATTTTTCTTTAGGATAAATAACACTGGATATTCTGCTAATAACTATAACGGTCTAATATATCCCTTTTATAAGTTCTCCTAGATAAACTCCTTAAGCGCTACTAACTCTGTTTCAGTAAGCTTATAGATTAAAAAGAACTTTAGACTTATTCCCTCTTCTAATTCTATCTTATGGTCCTAAGCTGCATGCTCTAATAGCTTTTCACTTTCTGGTAACCATAACTTTTTACCATACTTATGGTATCTCTTTAGTATATAACTTAAGCCTTACTTAGTCTCTTTATATATCGCTCCAACTTAGTACTATACCAACTTAGTTTACTATCGCACTTTGCGTTATTATATATCCTTAATATCGACTTAACCTATAACCTAATCAATCTTTAGATTGTACTTCTATAACCAAGGCATTCCTAGTATCGCCTCATCCTATCCTAATAATAGGATATTAAAAGACATTCTAACTGGTCTCCCTTTAATAGTTATCTAAATAGGTCCTATTTTAAGATTAATAATACCTCCTCTATAGGCTATCTAATCTTCTAAAATCGTTATAAGTAGATATAGGTATTCCTTCTATCTATATAGTAACCCTATTCTTTCCACTGCCTTTGGTAATATGTGGTTTCTAGTTACTCTACTATCTACCAATACTTTAAACTACTAATCTTACCACTTAATTTATAAATTTAGGTATTATCTTTAAATTCCTTTAAGGGTCTAAGGCTCTAATACTAGTTCCCTCTAGTCTTATACACCTCCCCTTTTCCTAACTATTGGCTGCTCGATCCTGCCTATACTTAATCTAACTTTAGCCAATACTTAGTTCGTTTCTTTTCCTCTACATACTATAGACAAGTGTTCTCTAGGCACTCCTACTACTATTATCCGTCTAGGTATTCTTCCGTAAGGAATCTTCCTAGTTAAAGTATTAAGTCTCCTTAACCTTGTACTTCTACTAGGTGCTAACTATGTATATACTTAGCATTCCTAAACCGCTTTTCCTCTAGTGCCTAATATATTCTTACTAGGTACTTCCGGTTCTTATCTTTAGGTGCTCTATATATATTACATATATCATCCACACAAGCTATCCACGATAGTGTATAATACGCTGCATGTTTTAGGTTAACTCTTAGTTTATCTTTATCCTTAAGTTTAAACCTGTACCTAGTTAACCTAACCACTAGTATTTTTGCTACGGGTACTAAGATTTATCGCTTACTTCTTTAGTCCCTAGATCCCTCTTCTAGGTTCCTTAATATTATAATTAATACTCCTTTAATATAACTTATGCGTTTCTCCATAATAGATTAGTCTTAGACAACTTTTTCGTCCAGCTATATATAAAAATCTTTCCATTTGTTATTATGTTATTACCTATACCACTTTCCATACAACTGGTTTAGTGTGTATAGTCTATTTATTAGAAAGTACCTTATCATTGCTATATTATAATATCCTTTAGTATGTCTTTCTTTAAACCTAGTTAGAATATCTAGATCCTCTTTTTATTCTAATTTATCTAACCATTTTACCCTAGGTGTCCCTGCACTTAGCCTATTAATAATTCTTTATATAGGTGCTCTATTCCTTATATAACCTAGTATAGCTAATCTCTTATCTAGCTTCTACTCTTGCTATATAATAATTCTTATCCTAAACTTATCCATAGTTTCTTATTTTCTACGTCTTATAGCTAAATCTTTGTAGTCGTCTTGCTTTTTAATCCTAGTATTAACTATTTAATCTTTAGGCTAAATACTGCGTTTACCTAGGATTGCTAACGTTCTTATTTATTCTCCAAACTTATAGTTCTTAAACTTGCGTCCTATACTTATTCATTTATTACTAAACTAAGTTACTACCCTTTCCTATTAGTTTTCGTCCGTTGTGGGTCCTTAAGTATGTCTCATCTTGTTTTAAGAATCTTAAGCTTCTCTTATCTTTTTATAAGAATCTTAAGCCTATAGCCTTTTGCCTTTATTAAGTGATAAGCTAGCACTAGCAGTTATCTACTTGCTTAGTTTCTTCTAAACATTACTCCTATTATCTTATAAAGCGATGGAAATTGTATCTAATGGTATCGTAATACCCGTTACTAAACCTTATTCTGTAATGGTCTTAGTCTCTACTTCTATTTCAACTTCTCTAAGGTCTACATGCTCCTAGTAAGCTGCCTTTATTACCTTATTATCGGTAAATGCTTCGCCTGTGTTGAATTTATCGTCTTTAATGTCCAATCTATAAGCTGGTTCGCTAGTTCCTTTAAACTTAAATAACAATAGCTCCTATAGCCAATAGCTTACGCCGTACTTAGCGTCCTTATAAACTTAGCATGCGTTGTTATAACAATACACAAAACTGTTAATTGAACACTCTTTTATTCCTTACAGTGCACCGTTATCCCTCTATACGTATGTGCTATCTGCTAGCCTAGTTCCCTTTACCGCGTAGTTACTTTAACTACCTCTATAGTCTCTGGCGAAATAACCCTATTTTCCGCAATTTATGCAAGCTCTATCTTTAAACCACCTTTCTTGCTATAGAGTCCGCCTAAACATCTTCTGCTGCTAAGATCCCTAGTTTAGCCTCTGCTCCTAGGTCCTTTAATCACTTAATCCTTAACCTCTAGGTTTCTATAGTTTCTTTTCCCATCTTTAGGTTTCTTTAGTACTACTTAGGTCTATTAGCTCTACGCCATTCTATAGTTTTTAACTCTATATCTGTCGTTACGTACTCTGCGCCTTATACAACTATAGAACTCTATCTTGCCCTTTCTTAGCTTATTCCCTTTAGTAGATTCTGTTATTAATCTTTATTAACTAATCTATTAACTCTCTTAGAGTATCCATATCTTTTATTAGGATAATTACGTCCTAGACTTTAGCCTTAAGTCCCTATTTATACTATACCATAAGCGCCTTATCGTTCCACTTAACCTGTGTAGCTAGTATTTAAAACTGTATTATATACTTAATTACTAAAGTGCGTTGTACTAAGTTCTAAAGCTTTTATTCCGCTATAATTGTGGCCTCCAGGTCTCTAAATATCTGCGTTAGTTACTCTGCAAACCTATTTTAACTAGCAAATATATACCGTATATCTTAGTTAGTAGTTGTTATGCTATTAGCCTATATTTCCGTAAGATACGGCTTAAACCACTTAAGTGCCCTCCCTATTAGGAACAATCCTGCATAGGCTACTTAATTTAACGATATTACTAACTTCGCTCCTTTCTGTACTACCTTAAAGTGCATTTGCGTAAGAAATCCCTTAAGCTTTAACTTCTCTCCTAAGAATTATTTAATTGAAGGTAACTTAATCTTTACTACTCTAATTTTATTAATACGTTCTTTAAGTATCCTATTATTATCTTGTAAGTGATTAACCATTTCTTATAACTAACTTTACGTAACCACTTAAGAATCCCCATCGTCCATACTGGTATCACCTAGCCCTGAGGTTGTGGCTCCCGTCGATGCCATTATAACTAGTGCTGCTCTTAGTGGCATATTATTCGAGTTTGTTCTAATACCGTAACCTTAGTAGTAAATATATAACAGAACCTTGTAGTAGGAACTACGGTGGGTTCTATTATTAGGCTAGGTATATAGGTACAACAAATTAACAACGTAATAATAACTGGTAGAGTGGTTGCCTAACAGATTAACTCTAATTATACTCTAAGATTCACTACAAGGAGAGAACTATCTACGGTAGGGACTGAGGTCCTTTAAATACACAACCATACTCCTAAGAAATCCTCTCTTATACGTAAGGTACGTATTATCTATATTAAACGTAACGTCCTTCTTGTTCAACGCAGTCAACGCGTTCAACACCACGTGACCTCGGTTACCATTCCTCGTTACATGGTTCCACCGGATCCATCCTAGACCGTGCCTATATCAACCAACTAGCTTCCGCCAACTCTTCTCCAAGTAGTCGTAACATCGTACTTAAAGCGTCCGTAACATAGAGAGGAAGGGGTCTGCTAAGTCCTAGGTGTATTGCGGATATAGATACGTCTATGCGTCCCTATTAGTACGGCCAAAAACGTAGGCCATTTTAGCTTAAGCAGTAGGGAAGTGGTCTATATTAACTTTAAGCTTGTCTTGCAGTTAAAGCTTCTAATTATTAAATATAGGGTTAGTTCCGTCCGTAAGCAATAGGGGGTCCGCAACCTTCGCGGACCACGACAATGCTAATACTGTATATTAGGCTAGGGCCTTAAGGACTATAGTAAGTCTATAGGTGTCTAATAACTCCTTACTAGGTATAGGGGTGTCTCTGGTTTTAAGCAGCTCTTAAAGCCGTTTAATTTTGGCATTAGCTGCTACAAGTTCTTCCTAGGGGGTCGAGACGGCGACTATTTTACCATTGGAGGTATTTACGGGTCCTACAGCAGCTTTACCAGCTGCTGTGCTTCTTGGCATAGTAGTAGGGGTATTAGGTATTTTCCGGTGTTTATTTATTTATATTTTTTTAGGGGTTCTGGTCCGTGCGTGTCCTATTCTTAGGTTTCGCGTTCTGTTCGTGTTCTTTTAGTTCTTAGGGTTCTGTCCTATCCTTATAGTCCTGGTAATGTCCTTAGGGTCCTGTTCTTTTGTTCTTGTCCTATTTATGGCCTTGTAGATATATTTAAGTTCCTTATTAGGAAGAAAGAGTAGTAAGAGCTTTGGATAATGTTAGCAACTCAGTTAATCAAGGCATAAGCACGGCAAGAGGGACGCGCAAGCCTGTACAATTGGTAGTCTATAAACAAGAATCCAAAGCTAGAGAAAGGAAGGAGAAGAATAGCAGCGCCGCTTAATATTTTATGCGGTCCTCAAGTCACGTGACTCGCGTCTACCATAATCCACATCTGCCAAGATCCACCGTTTTCCACCAGCGCCGTAACACTTAACGCAAGACTTAGCGTAAGACTTAGTTATAACGTCGTAACGGGCACATATATAAGGCCCAAAAATTAATCGATTATAGAGCTAGTTCTGCGGATTAATTTAACACTATTATTAAGATAAGAGCTATTATAGAGGTGTAGATCAATTTCGTTGAAAAAGATGACTGCTCTATATACAAATTTGGACGACTCGCAGACCATAGAATCAACTTTTTGACAAAAAAGGTTAGCGGTATCCGCTTGCGGATATACGTATGTCCGCTAATTAATTCTACGGTCTGAGGTTGCTGAGGTAAACAGCATGCACACGTGGTTGGCTTGCGGGCCGATTGAAAATCCGCATCCCGTCTGAGCTGGCTGGGGTAACATGGGTGCCAGCCTGCGGCTCACACGAAGCCTTCGAAATCCGCTAAAAGGTATTGGAATTTTAGAAAGAGAGGTTTTAGAATAAACTGTTGATAAGAGTATGGTCAGTGAAATCGACAAAGTTTTAGGTGGCCGGCAAGGCGCTAGTAGTAGGCGAGCCAATCGTAGAGTGGCAGAATATGGCAGAATTTGGCAGGTGACGCGCCCCAGCACCGTCACACGCACGGTGTTTATACACGTGATATAAAAAGGCGCTAAGGACCGGAACCAAGGAGAAAGATTAAGCCGAACCCACTGCGGATTCTAGTCTTCGAATCACCTTCTTATTTTTGACAAGCAAAAATTTCGAAGGCAAAATTCTCTAGCATTCCCAAGCTCTTTAACTTCTTTCAACTTGGCCCCTCGGCCTTTACTGGAAAGCCATGTTGGAACTTCACTCCATGAGACTTGTAATGGTATCGCTCAAATGAGGAGTGCTTCCTTCTTCATCACCAGTGTCCTTTTGAGTATTACATCATGAAGCCTAGAATAGCGTCGGCCGTTCCCAGCTTCGCCTTACCCTTCGATTGATTTACTACGTTAGAGAGGGAATCGGGCTAAGTAGAATGTCTACTTTTGAAACTGAGTAACTCCTGTTGTCCCTGCCGAGTGTCAGTACTCGTATTAATGGCCTAGAAACTGGTATGTCAACTTCTTCATTATACCCGCCTTCTTATGATGAAATCATGCAAAATTCACAGACCTGTTCTGAACAATCATGTGGATACAATGCTTGGAGACCTTCTGAATACCTTCTATACTTGTCACTCTCAACTTCTTTGCGGTAGAGGATAGTTGCTGACTGGATTCACGACTTAGCCTCATACTCAGATCCTTAACCATCAGTTCGATAACACTCTCATACCCTAACTCACTAAGCTGGCTAGTGTGCACCAACAACAAACTCCATTACCAGAGATTCATGGCCTTGTGATGGAAGACCGAGGACACCAAATCATAACGCTTTGTCTACAATATGAACGAGTGTTTTGTTTGGACCTTATGCCTATAATAACCATTGATAATAAATTGTATATTCACAAAGATATTACTTCTCTTTGTCTAAAATGCATACAACGTTATTATTAGATTTCGAGTATAAGGAAAGTATGTACTGTTTAGAGACAAAGACTGTTTATCTAAACCAATATATACCATGATAGCAGTTGGTTCATGATTCTTATTGATTATATCTCACTCCACTAACTCAAGTCTCTCAAGTCGGTGGCTTCAACAAAATCTCCATACTAAAACATTTCTCCCAAGTCGGTGCTGGACACCAACAACTTAACGAATCCGACAATTGAGACTCAACAAAACACTACAATCGGAAGTTACTCTTCGAACAAACGATGTCGCCATCTATGGCTATTACTGAGGGGATCTCCCGAAATAACAGCATCGCTACCAACCCCGAGTGGAGCTTCCTATACAATGACCCAGCAATAGATGGATTTGAAGGACTATGGAACAACCTCAACAACCCGGAGCTCAGGACATTTGACATCATAGATTCCACTGACCATTTCAACGATCTCAATTTGGGTCTTCAAGATTACGATAAGTATTTCGGGACGGAGGCTGACGGATCTGCCAGCAATGCCAATCAACTCAATGTAGTCGCCAGCCGCCGAGCATCTGTTCAGATGATCGCCAGGCCATTTGCTGCGGTTCCTCTTGACGCACAAAACGTGGTATCGGGTTTTAGCTACACTACACATGCTACCGTTAACCCACGATTACAAGACCATTCCTACCAGCACAACCCCACAGAACCTGAAACTGTTGTTGTAGAGCATGTCCAAGAGCCTTATCCAAATCATCCGGCAGCGTATCTGGATGATTCTGACCTGCAGCCAAGTGTACGAGTTGACGCTGCTCTAAAAGACGATCGCCGCCGCACATCGACAACCTCAACAGATCTGAGCGAAGCTTCATCCCTTAAAAAAACCCGCCGGACACGTACTAAATATGTCAACACTACGTTTGTCCCGGAGAAGCCCAAGACTGATAGAAGAGCCTGGTGGGTCCGGATAAATGGAATTACGGAAGGCAAGACTTCTCGAACTGGTAAAATAAATCAATATGATGCCGACGAAGTTTATAGTCTGCTGTTTCCTCATCCTTTGGGTAAGTGGATGGGTCGCAAAACTTGCTTTGGGTATAACAAGTACGGTGAGCTTTCAGAGAGGACATACACAGCCAAGCAAATTCGGGAGTTCCTTTACGAACACCCTGAAACTAAGGACTGCAAGCTCAAGCTTTGGATTCAAAAGTCTCCAGCAGATTCTGCCCGCCGGTACAGGACGCCTGACCTCTCCAAATGCCGCTTTAAGGACTGCCCAGTTCAAAGAGATATGAAAGGCAGCATTCTCCATGGCCAATACCGTGTCGCTTTCGACGAGAAATGGTACAAGTATCGGCTTAATGCTGATCCTTTTCTGACGGCCGGACATGTCCATCTCTACTGCATAGAACGTTTTTTGGACTTCCCTGACATCTGCAAAAAGCTGGATGTCGAGGTTGACGTTCGTCACATGGTTAACGAACCTAAGCAACGTTTTGCGGCAACACTAGCCGGATCAATCGAAGCCAATATTGCTTCAAGTTTTCTCGAAGCATGCAGAGAGGGTCGGCTGAATGAAAAGTATCCCGATTACCCATTCCATGGAGACTACTCACACGGCGACCCGAAGCCGCACGAGCACACTCTTACCTACGCAATGAACAAGGCGAAACTTGGGTCACGACCTCCTGCACAAATCAGGCAATTTGAGGCCCGTGGAGTTCTAGATTCGAACGTTGTTGTTCATCTTGGTGACTTAGAGAAGTTTGTTGCGGCAAAGCAAAAGAATAAGCGGTCTAAAAAGAGCAGGCTTAAGCGTAATAGGGAAGCGGACAGTGATTCTGAGGCGGAAGAGGAAAAGGAGATTGCCGTACACCCTCGCAAGCAGAGGAAATCCAAGGCTACGCGGGAAGCTTCTCGGGGCGATGCCGGACAATCCACGCCAGCAGCTGCTCCGACACCTCGACGCCGAAGCTTGAGAGCTCGACCCCTAGTCAACTATGCGGAGCCGGGTCCAAATCCAACAAGCCCTCATGATGCTCTCTTCATCCCAGACTATCCTCAATTTGCTCCCCCGGTCCCACAAACCCAATGGGACCTATTCGGAGATTTTGATGAGATTCAAACCGCAATGCTTCAACAGAGGGAACAGACCCAGTCTCAACCCACCCTGTCAAAACACCGTTCCCCTCCAATTGAGACGGGTTATAATATGCAATTACAGGCGGAAGGCGAAATCGAGCAGGACCTAAATTTCACAACTTATAGCGAGTACTTCAACAATGGCTACAACTATGGATATGAAGAGGCGTACCTCCCTAGGCGTGTATCGCCATTCAAGTCCGGACGCAGGCGCTCATCAGCATCTCGGAAAGTTATCACAGGTGAGAGAAAAGAGTCGGTAAGTTCCAGAAAGAGCTCCGCCCGTTCTCGACGCTACAGCGCTCGGATCAACAATCACGAAGGATTGATGGGATCGCTTTTCTTCACGACAAATGAGTTCGAGTAACCTTGGGGCAAAGGTAGGTTGGAGCAACGCACAGGTAGGTGGCGGAGGTGAGCAACTTCTTTGTCCACTTTTCGTTGTCCTTCTCCTCTTTGTCGCATACCCTCTATCTAATATTTCTTTTGAAATAATCATAATCTTCGAGCATATTTTGTCTTTCATGCACAAGCTTTGAGTTTTTTTTCGATACATGTTGACCTGGCATAATAGACTGGGTTGGTGTATTAATATAGCGTTCAGGCTGGGGCTAGAGGTGTGACCATTATGAATCAAGCCTTGCTGAATAGTATAGTTCCTTTGTATAATCTGTGCTTTTAGTACCTTTCATGCAAGTGAGGTGAGACCTCAAAGGAAAGCGTCTTTTTCATGGCTTTGTGTCAGTCACAGTAAACCAATTGTGCAGTCTTGAGAACAAGACTTTTGATGTTTGGAAGGCTTGAGAACAGAGCCCTGCTATTATCTTTCAAAGTAATATGAGTTCATCGAGCCTGTATGACTGGTGTCATAATCTGTAGCCTGTCTGACGACATTATGAATGACATCGAAGGAATTAAACCCCTTAACGTCATGTCTTGCGGTCCGGCCCTAGGACCCTCCAAAATCCTACCGTATACTATTCCAAATATTTCCACCAAAGCGTACATAGAAATAACAATTGAACGTTATCCACCTTAACACAATTACCCAAAATGATTCCCCTCCCTAATGATTCGAAAATATGTAGAAATATTTTGTTTGTCATTCAATCATAGGCAATTCCAAGCAGTATACACGGCAATGCAACAATTTTTTCAAGCCGGCGGCATCAAATCCATCGCACCCAACTCTAAACTGACCTCGACGCCCCACGCCCTCTTGAACCGAGTCCGCGCGTCCCCCTGCTTATCCATGACCAGCTCGTCCGGGTAGCTACGCGCCAGCGTGCGCACGTCCTGACGCAGCAGCCGCTGGATGCACACGACCTTGACCTCGGCGTCCCCGGTCTTGTCCTGCAGCGACAGACACAGGGTCTCGAGCCCCTGGTCGCGCTCCCAGAGGAAAAAGCGGTCGAGCAGGTCCGCCGGGCCCGCGACGTGCAGCGTCAGGTTCGGCGGCGCGGGCGGTGGTCCGCCTTGCGTGCCCACAGCTGCTGCAGCGCCGGGATGGAGCGGTGGCAGAGCCGCAAGCGGAAGTGGTGGTGGTGGCGGTGCGTTGGTGTTGTTGCCATGCTGCCCGCCGCCGCCGCCGCCGCCTTGCATGTGTCCTCCCGGACCTCCTCCTCCTGCTCCCACTCCCGGCCCTACTCCTCCTCCCCCTCCACCCATCCCCCCTTGCTGCGGATGGAATACGAGGGCGGGGTTGGTCCGGACGCCGCAGCGCAGAAAGACCCAGAGGCTCTTGAGCTTGGGCAGGTCGTGGCGCAGGCTGCGGACGGTGCTCGAGGAGCCCAGATAGGCGGTCCACAGCCGCAGGTCCTTCTCGCGGATGCGGAAGCACACGGATGTCATGTGCGCCGAGAATGGCGGCGTGATGACCCGGAACATGTTGCAGTCGCTCGGGTGTGTGAATAGGAACTTGTTGCTGCTGTAGAGTAGTGGCGCTGCCTCGTGGTACACGGCTCGCGATACGGCGAGCAGCGCCGGCGACAGGTGGTGCGATGTGCGCGGTGTCGGCCACCAGAAGGGCGATGGCGAGGTTAGGGCGAAGGTGTAGATACGGTCGCGGAGCTCGCGGGGGAGGGAGAGGAGGAGAGAGAAGGTATCCCGCTCGGGCTTGGTTGGGGCGGTGAGTGTGGCATCGTTCGTAGCTGGATTCAGGGCGTCTGATGAGGGAAATTGGGTGTCTGGGGAAGGCTGTGTTTGAGGTGGGTCCTCAGTCATTGGGGTATCAGAGGAGTGGGGTGCTGGTGGTGTTGAGCTTGGTTCTGTCATGTTTGCAGAGCTAGAGAGAGGATATGGTAATTTGTGGAGGTAGAAGAGGTAGAATGGTGGAGGTGGGAATAAGACTACAAGTATGGGAAACGGAGGTCGTGTGTTATATGCATTGGGTGTATCGATGAATTGCATGTGCTGATTCGACTATCTCGGCGCTTGGCGTTTGCCTAAGGCAGAGTACAGTCAGTCGTCAATCGCGTAAAATTCGGCCAAATCACCTCGCCGCATATCCCGTTTATGGCTCCTTGACGTTACGACGCTGTATTGTAGCTTACGAAAAGGGACAAAACTGTTGTAATTCGCTTTTTACTTTCGGCTTCGAGAGAGGAGCGGAGCTACTATGTATTAATTGCGCTGTAGGTAAGAGCTCGGAACCGAACATCAACAGCACCATCCACTTCTCTTCTGACCTCTGCTCTCCCGATCTCCCTCCCGTCTACAGCAAAATGGATGGCATCTATAGCATTGCACCCTCATTCTTCCACGCAAAACATCAAGTGTTAGGTCACATACATTACATGATATAATTGGACTCCCTTCGTGAATGGGAGTTATGCGTGGCGCCTCAATGCTGCAAACATACACTACTATTAACAGTTCTAAATAGACCCGCCAATGCCAAGAATTTTATACCTCAAACCAAATCGTGACAAAGTCTATAATTCTAAGTGTAGGTCTTTTTATCCTGTCAGCAAAGTCCCATAAAGAGCCGGTTTTTCCACTCACCATATTCAGGACCCATAATATGCTTAGTATTATAAAGACACGCACTCGAAGGTCTTTTGGCCACATAGCAAAGCGTAATTTCTTCTGTGCCGGCGCAACTCCAGCAGCGGAAGTAGTCTTTTGGCCGATAATGCCGTTGCTGTAGTCCGGCAAGCGTAGTTCACTGGCCTTTCTGCCATGCATCTCTGTTATCTCTAGGGTTCGTCGATCCGCAACTGACTCCTGGGTGATCCAAGCTGTGATTGTCCTCGTTGCCTTTCCAACGCGCCAGCTCATCCAGATGAAGATTGACGTGAGAAAAACGAAGTCGCGCCACCTATCGTTTTTGATCGTGCCGTCACCTTTAAAGATACCCGTGCTCAAAAGTCCATGGGTATCTCCTGCCAGCCATATATGATACTGTAGCGTGTATGTTTCAAGGGAATAACGGCCGAGCCAGGCAAATGCGGTCGCATGGTAGCTGCGCAGAAATCTTGTCGAGTTCCGGAGCACAACAAAGGCGGCAATTGGTAGCCAAGCGATGTATGGCTGCCACGAATTGTAGTTGAATATGTTGGGAAAGCAGCGCGTGGCAAACCAAAATACCGGAAGAGTGACCAGAGCTGCAAAGATGAAGAATGCGCGTACAGTGCCAAAGTAGCCAGAGTGTATCTCTGTAAGGATGTCCGGCCGTATTTGAGAAGACATAAATTTTGATATTCGAATGTAGAAAACAGCAACAAGCATTCCGACGTAGACAACATATTTGTCCAGACCAAGGCGATATTCCCACTCATTAACGTTCCAACTGATCCCACAAGTGAACCTAAGGGCCAAGAACACAACTGCTAGTACTCCTTTGACGTGGATGAAGGCAGTGACGACCACAGCAGATGTTATGATCTTTCCAATAAGGAATTGTAGGGATTCATTGCGATGATAGCCAATCCTCATAGTTAAGTAAACGACCAAGAACCAAAAACTGGCCAATGGTGCGAAGTAGTAAAACGTGTACGTCGTTCGCATCATATACGGAAGCAAGCAGGCGAGAAGATTCAAGCGAATCAGAACAGCCGCCACCCGACGAAATGAGTAGTCCTTCTTCTGATAGAAGTACATTGTATGGCCGTATCCAGTGAGGAAGAGGTACGAGGCGATCAGAACTTGATAGATCTCGCTAATCCATAATTGGTTAGAGGCTCCAGTGTAGTGAAAGGTAAGTACGACGCATTGCATCCACCCTTTCCATTCATCGGTCTGGCTGCGCGAGAGAAATGCCTGCCGAATCGAGGTTCCAGGATAACTTTCAGAACGCCTTCGGCCCATATGTGATGGAGGTCCTCGGGTTGATATGATGCCTAACGTTAGACTAATGCTCAAGAATGTGAAAAAATCAAAGTTAGTATACTGCTTATGAACTTTGTTGAAAACTTGCGTTCTATCCGCTAGATAGCAATAGCAAACGCAACAAGAGATAACCGCAAAAGCGGCCATTACACTCTCCAGAGAATTTCTCGAAATAGATTGTGACCGTTGACGAGCTATGCTCTTAGCAAAACGGACACGAGCAGGTGTAGTTGATGGCGTACCTCTTGCAGCTTGGAAAGCTATCATCAGAAGAACCACAACAGCAAAGACCAACAGAGTAATTTGAACCCAGTTCAGGGGATTGTAATCGTTGCAGCATGTACGGTTGTAGGGATATCCATTTCGACGGGCAGACTTGGCGTTACACCTCAGGTTCAGAAGAACGTCTGCCATACGGGCAGCCACATTTTCAATAACATGCAACCCACTCTCGCTATATGCTTCTGGTTGGCCGGATATCATGCTAGAGAAACTCCATAAAATTTTGAGACCTTGATGTGGTGAGAGCTGTTCAAGGGCTTCATTCATTTGATCAATTTTCTCTGGAGTGATTGTAACTGCCCTAGCCGGAGAAAGTTCTTCATACAGCGGTTCCTGGATAGGAGCAAAGAAGATTTGATCTCTAATACCGTCATTCCCATGAAGCGGCAGGGATTTCCCGTTCGTCGCCGTGTCTGGAGGATGTGCAGCGGAAGTGATATTATTGATTGCGTCCTTGAAATGCTTGAGTGAGTCGAGCTGTATGTGTCTTGCATGTGAAAGACCTCCACCAATCAACACAGCAATCGATTTCTGATTTCCAGTATTGGCGCCTGAGCCTGAGCCTGCGTGTGGCTTTTCCAGCGAAGATGGATTCGCATTCTCTCGATACGCATGAAGCTCGTCATAGAGTGTGGAACTGTTCAGAAAAGGGTCCCAGACAAACTTTAGAGTTGACCCTCCTCTTGAGAATAAAATATCTCCATGCTGGTCTACGGTAGCCCTTTCGATCTCGGCACGGTCTCGATCTATCTTCTTCGCCGTTGCCCAAAATGTTTGACGAATTGTGGAGTCTCCAACGAAAAGTACCTTCCCAGATCCAGCGCAGTTAGCAATCTCCGGCCCTTTGTATTCATGAAGCATGCATCCCGGAGGCTGCCAATTCTGGAAGGGTCTTCGGGGAGTTTCGAGCTTGGGAGAATCGAGCCATTGGCCATCACGAAGGAGAGCTCCGCATTTGTGAGGGTCTGCCGCATCTGAAAGGGCCAAGCGTTAGTCCTTTGGATTTAACAAGTGATAAGACACTACAAGGAGAATAGGCTTGGGCAAAGAGAAATTATGAACCTAACAAAGTGTGTCTATACGCTACAGCAGCGAAGAGGAGCAGAATCAAGACATAGGCACATCGATTGACGACGTGAGCTGACAGAGAAGCGGTAGGAAGGCGAAGACGAGGCATTGCCTGCTATCTTGAAGTGCAGCATCTGTCAGTTGGCCTTCTCTGGTGTTATAAGCAGAGAAGTAGAAGATGATTCCCTGATTCAGAAGCCAAGCTTGGCAGCGTTGAATGCTAACTCAAGGTTTGATATGCAGCCCGAACTCAGCAAACACCCCCTCTTCCAAAGCTCTCGGGGAGTGAGAAATAGCGTGAAGACTGGGACAGCAGCCATTGGGATTATAGGAGGGTCAATCATCCCCCACGCGCCGAGCATAGCTCCTGAGAGGCCAGCCTTAGAAAAGGTCGTTTGTCATCGCCGACACCCTTTGCCATCCCTGCAGAAAGAGACGGGAGGGCACGCGACACTCGAGAAGGCGGCCTTGGCGTCGCGACCGGGAAATTCTCCTGAAAACAGCTTCAACAAACCACCAATAACCTCTACCAGTCCAGTTGCTAACAAAAACAACTAACTCACCAATCAACCGCTACCTGGCTCAATAGTATTATTTATCAGTACCAATTCTCATCAATTTCTCATCCCCTTTTTTATTCTTCTCTTTTCCTTCTCAACGTCATGTTCCACTAGCCCTGTTAAGCGATGCGGACCCACCAATGCCGGGGCCCTTGTACAAACCCCTCCCCTGTACGGATTGCTAGCGTCTAGGCACATTTCGTTGGAAAGAGTGAATGTTCTCATATATTCTATGCCAAGCCGCTAGCAATCCGTGCCATGCAAGCAAATCCGGTATCCTGGGCGAGCAAGGTTAGGGACGGACGAAAAAGCTTCGCTAATATAAGTACATATATTGAAGAAGGGCCTCTGTAAAAGCTGAATCGTGACCAACAGAGCAGCAGAGCAGCAGAAGAGCAGCAGAGCATCCGCAAAACCGCTCGGATGCTTTAACCTCCAGACGCGGTCAGAGTTAGCACTTTTAGAAGCATTAATTTTAGAGCCTTGATCGCATACATTCCACTTTTCAACACATCTCCTTCGAATACTTTGGGCACTTCACGAGCTCGCTCATTAAGCCTCAGAAGCCTCAGCTTCGTTCTATTACTCCTGGCTATTATTTCGCGGGATTCTTCTAAACGAATTCATGCAGATTCAGCCTTCCTGCGTCTATTGTACAGGTCGTCCACAGCAAGCTACTAGTATATAAAAGTATGTATACATGTGAAAGCAGGGATTATACCTTAGTTGGATCAGAAGACTCATCTTACTACCATAGCACAAAGCAACGTGGCCTTGCTCATAGCCAAACCTCGTAACTTAATAATGAGATGCGGGTCATTTAATGCTCGCGAGGCTGGCCTACTTTTGGAAGGTTAATTTATTGATTTTCCCATATTGGCATGACTCACGTCCGACAACCCTCTGTAAATATCTTGGGGAGTTGGCTTGAGGTCAAGAAACGCGAAGCAGACATCAAAACTAGATCCTCTAAGGCCAGGGATCGTCGTATCAGTTACTACTTTGCCCGACAGAAAAAAGTGCCATGCAGGTGAAAGACTCAATTAGTCTAATATGATCAGCAAAGACCATGGCCTTCAGAATGCCTTTTCATTATGATCGCGCAGCAAAAGTAGAATTTGATAGTGCCGCCCGGGGGTCTATAGCTGCTGTCCGCAAAACTTCTTCAAGGGGATCATAGGCTATTCAAGTGACTTCGCTCATTAGGACGCTCCCAAAGGCGATTTTTCTTTAATAGGCGTAGCCGCGACTCAAAACCAAGTGCTGCCAAGAACTACTGCTTAAGGCAAGGAAGCTCAAGTGTTCGATGTTCAAAGAGTAACCGACTTGGAATTTCTCATGTCAAGCGAAACTGCGTGATACGTCCAGCCGGACTTCCAGATCATGACACAGCCGGAAATGACAAGGAGACAGTTGAGGATGAGGAGTGGAATGCGAACGTTCGGGAAATAAGCTGAGAGCCAGCCACAGACGAGAGTGTCGATGAGAGAGATTCTGCCCAAGGGGAACTGGAGGATGGGGTTGAGTGACGACCAGCCGAACGTACTGGCAATGAGCGGGCCAAAGCCAGAGACGGCACCGTTGGCTGTGTATGCGGACACCACCATGAGTGCGACGAGCCATACCTTGATGTCTAGGAGCGCCTCTCGTAGTTGAGCTGGCTTGATTTTTTGACACCATACCCCTATCTGGCCTTTCCGTAGTTACTCAACTGCCACAACACGCTCTTCTAGTGTGATAAACCAGGTAGAGACGGGAGAGTTCGGTACCGCGAAGCACCACAGGCCAAATAATACCGTTAAGGACCCAGCGAGGAGATAGATGTATTGCCATTGCTTCAGAGCTCCGCCTGTAATCTAGTCAAACCCGTAATTCAGCGCGCTTCCAATAATGGCAAATAGGCCGGTGGAGGATAACCCCCAGGATTGATGGAGAGCCTGCTCATTTGCGTGTAATAACCACTGATAATACACATGAAGCCTGTTGGGATGATTGATTCCACGAAGCCCAGGAAGAAGCGCCGGACATACAGTCCCCGCCGGCTAGTCACAGTTGCAGTGAACATACAGACCAAGGCCCAGACTATAACTACGGCGCCAAGGATTCTTCCTAAAATGAAGCGCTGCAGCGTGAAGGTTATTGGATAAAGGCTAGCAAGCATGCCGAAGTAGAACATGGATGTGGCCCAGCTCAGGCGCTCGGTATCGGTTGTGGGAGGGTGGGTCGAAGTATCGACCTCACTGAGCGAGAGGTCTTTGGTCATACCGAAGAGGACAGCACTTCCTAGAATAGCCTTATTATAATACACTAAACCATAGCCTACTTGAATCAGTGACAATCATTTATATAGGATTGCATTGAACATGATCGTACCAACAATTATAACAGAGATTAAGAATGAGTCTATTTTCCTTAGTACCCTTGCAGCTTTATTAATCTCTTGCGAATGCTCTCCAACGATGGCCAACGCAACATCCCTGTCCAAAGACACGGTACTGGACCTAACTCAGAGTTCAGAATGATAGTACCTGGCGGAACAGCCGTACTTGGCGGAATAATCGAACCTTGCGGCCCCGTCACCTGGACAGCGCTTGACGAAACCATAGATGAGTCGAAAAGGACGCAGTAAATGATGTGAGTGAAGAAATAATTCTCTTGTCGTTTTACCGCGGGTTACCTATCTGGTCCTAGCCACTTGACTAGCCAAGCAACCTTGCCATATCCTAGTCTCTCAACCTCCCTCTGCTGCGGAGTCGGGTTTAAAGCGCTGAATCCCTTCCCCGTGAACAATGATGTTTCCAGACTAAGGCATGACTAAGCACCTTCTTTCGCTTGGGCCCTGCCAGAGTTTTCGAACCTTCAACTCCATTTCGTCCTGGTCTACCTCCTTGAGGTCGAACAGTTAAATACTCTCAACTTTCGCATCAAATCTATCTGATTAAATCGAGTAAGGGTCATAATATATTTGTTGAATATATTTAATCCGTACAGAGGCCAAGGTTCCCGTAGGAATTCCTCAAATCGTGTCGTGATCACGACTACTTCTCTTATTTCCAGATTCCATTAAAATCTTGGAAATCCGTCTCATGCCTCGCTCGGTCTTTTGTTTCCATCAAAAGATCTTGAGCTGGATGCACAAAGCCATGCAAGAGACGAGAGCGAGCTCTTTCGACGATCATTGAGTACGAGATCACCGACACTCGTCCAGCGGGGGGTTTCGTAATTTATCAGTCGATACATACTTAATATCTCTACGAACCTTTAGTGACTATCTGGATGTGTAACCTGGGAGTTCTGGGATATCATAGTCCTTGACCCTGGTTACTGTGGATCGACGGTCCTAGGGAGCTAGCACGTCTAGATGTATTCATTATTGCGACGGCCCCGACACTGTTTCATGTTTATTTATAGGCAAGGGATCATTAACTTACTCCTTGATACGCCATATAGATTTTTGTGAGTGCTTGAAGCATTTTAGAACCCAATACACAAAGGATTCGTGCAATCTGCGTATACATCTGAAGTTGTTCACAAGGGCATGGCTAGAACAGCACAAATTAATTCAGTGCAAGGGCGAGCAAGTGTTGAACTCCAAACGGCCAGAGAGAAGTAGTCATGGATACCAAAAATGAGCAAGCACGCTAGACAGATGCCTATCCTTTACCAACAACTGTATCCGTAACCCGCAATAGACCACCATATTCGACCAATTCCTCCCAGAAGCCCTCCAAGAAGGGATGCAACGAGCCAAGACACAAGACTACACAATCCACGTATCGACAAAAGAGAGCTCAAATGATAATGATCGCTGACACCTGCTCCCAGAAGCATCCCATTTACCATTTCCGCTAATGTAAAACAGTCAAGCCCGGCCCATACCCCTGCGCCCGAGCCACCAGAAACCCGATAAAAAAAATTTGTGTGCCAATAAGATGAGTATCTTATCATGATCCCTATCCATAGAACAAAAGAAACGCAGGCTCTCTTCATCATCGCCTCGAGTCATGTGAGTTTTGGGTATCACTCCTCTCCCTCAGACCAGGCCCTTCTGCGACGGCCGCATCGTAGCTCGGAATAGGGGGCTCAAAGTCATGATGCCTATCCAGCAGTGGTGCCCGATCTTCCCAATCAATATCTTCGTCGCCCGAGCTCCTCTGTCTCTGTTGCGGTGAGCTTTCGGGACTTTCGTATTCCGGCGGCGCATCTGCATGCTCAAAGCCCAAGCCGTGGTGCTCCGCAGCTGCCGCGCTGCTTGTCCCCTCACCTATGTCGTCTTCGTGGGAATCTACGAGACTAAGCTGGGCAAGCGAGATGTCTGTTGGACTGCGCTGTGGGCCGGGACTAGTTGGTTGGTTTCTTCCTGATCGTATCTGTTGGCTGCTACTCCTGCTGTGACCAAAACCGGCCGCAATATACGCTCCCATCCCCTCCCTAACACCTTCCCTGCCACCCTCGAGTAGGATGCTACCCTGCTCGCTGCCGTATGGAGGTGGAGGTGCAAGACTGCCAGTCATTGGTGCTAACCCCCATTTCTTAACATTTGCTTCGATAAATACGAATCCCAATTGTCCAAAATTAACATGAACTTGGCAAGGTCCATTAGCCCCGACGGTAGGGAAGAAATTTTGTGACTTTAGCCCATGCGCAACATCGTCCAGCTTCTTGCCATTACGTGTGAAGAAAACGGTGCCCGTGCGAGGCCGGTATCCAACACCAATAACATCGCCTTGAACGTAAGCAGGTCCGTACGGAGTTGGAGTGAACGGTTGGTTGTAGCGGCGAAAGCCATGCGAAGTGTAAGCTACGGAGAATCTGTGATAACCTAAAATAATATTAGTATGAAGTCGTGATAATCACAGCTGGGGATGGAGTTGTACCTGGTAACCTGAACAGTGGATATGGTTTTGTGGTCATACCGATTGAGATAACTGACGACTCCGGCTTATCGTATATCTTCGCCTCCCAATAATAAACCTCGTTCTGCTTGGGTACAGGCAAATTGCTTTGTACACTGCACTCAGAGTCAAAGAACTCAATCTCGGTCCGGCCCTCAACGAAGCAGTTTGCGATTTCTAGTTCCGGCTCAAACTCCCATGCAGAAACGCCTTTCTCCTGTATTGCCAAGAATTGCGATAGGGAAATGTCGGTTTGTACGGATTCGGGGGGATTTGCTTGAATGAAAGCTGCTGGGGATTAGCAAACTAGTACATACCGCCTCTGATAGGCACCCGAAGTACACTGTGTGAATTAATATTGCTGTGCCTTACCTTTTGCTCGTAAATACTCTGTCCTTTGAATGTCATCCATCTCTTCTAACGCCTCCGCCTCTTCCTTCGCGAATGCCTGTTCATCATCATATTCTCCGGGCCTCCCTATTCGATCCAAGAAAATGCGTCCTCGCTGCGTATACCGAAAGAAATAGATGATTGCCGCGATAATCGAAACCAGACAAGCTGCCCCCAATACCGAGAAGATACCGATCATGATGCCCTTCGCAGTTGATCCAACATTGCTGGATATTCGTACAGGTTCGCTGTAAGCCCTTTGCAGGTCCTCGCTCGTTTTCAGGATGATAGTCGGTGGTATTGATGGTGTATTTTGAGATGGGAGGTATGATCGGGAGAGTGTTGTGGGTGGCGGTTCCGCCCGCCGTGCGTCGTGCGATAGCATCGTCCAGACCTGTCCAGGCTCTCCGTCCACAATAATAGCACGGAGGATGCTATATACGATTCACTAGTATGCTCCAGAGAGGGCGGAGTCGATGCTGTGTTGGTCTCTCACTGTGCCTCAGCCCTGATGCAGCGGGGGCGGCCAAGCCGCGAGTGACGTACACGGTCGGGAGAATATCGATAGCAGTGTCGGGAGTGTCGCGATGCAATGGTGATACTCTTAGAGGGGGTAGTTGGTCTGACGGATGTCGAGAGTTGTTGAGAAGAGGGAGTTGTTACGGAGTAGCTGATGTTGTGGTTTCGGATTGTCTCAAGTTGCATGACCGACTGCTGCTTTCGACAATGGGGACGAAGCCGGTGAAGCGAGGAGTTGGAAGCTCGACAGAGTTGCCACCTCCACTTCCCTCGAGGTTTTCTATGCTACTTGCAGACCGAGCCTAGCTGCGGCTTGAAAACCGGTTTAATATTTCCGGTCATATAAAAGTGCGAGAGCCACTTAAGCGCCATCAATTAGCCATCTCATACTTTGCGCTGGTTGTCGAAAGCCCTGTTGCAAAAGCCGAAAGCACGATCTAGACTGACATTTCACTGCGCATGTCATCTGAAATAACCCATTAAGGTCGGACCATGTCAGTCTATGAATTAATGCCACCCGTTTCTTTTTCTTTGCTTCTCGTTACTAAATTACAGTCTGTTAAGATTCGATGCGAGAAGTCTGGTGCGATTACGTCCGACCAAAGCCGGGAAGTAGTTATGATTGGAATACATACAATCGACTAGGAAGATAATACCTCCTGCAGCTTCTATTTGCAGGGCGAAACATTAACATACACAGTAGATTGCGTTGAGTAAAGAGAGCAACGAAAGCCACGAAAGCACGGTCATTAGCAGAAAGGTATGAAACAAACACAGCAAATCCTTTCTCCAATCGCAGCTGACTGAGGAAGGATCAAATATATGACCAGTGATCTGGCGGCAGTTCGCGCCTCGTGATTAGCTCGCCCTCACATGATATGCCTTACGCTGCCATGATCTGCTGAGCGAGGCTGAATATCGTCACGAAACAATCCTTTAAATCCTACGGTGCGCCTCAAGGCAGATTACAGTCGAAAACGTGAATATAGCAGGAACTCCAATATCCGTGAAAAAGGGCCATCATTCTCCCATTAAATTCGAATGATGTTTCTCCTATACTTTACTATTTGGTGCAACCGCGCAATAATTTATCTCATAAATCAGACGAAGGGTCTGAGAGCGTATGGGCGTGATTTTGGGGTAATCAACCACTAGATTCTCAAATCGCTGCCAAACATTACTGCCTTTCCATCGTCTAATTACGTCAAAAATAATACGAGGTATAAGCTCCATTGCCTCTTTCTACTCCACATCATAGCTAAATTATAGCTAAATTATATAAATAGTTGGACAAGGGCGATCGGTCGTAAAATTGCGAAGATGCGTTTCAAAACCTAACTCGTTTTCTGCGACAATGTATCTCATGCCTTAATACAATAGATATAGGGCTTTTATATAGGGAGGGAGATAATTACTTGAAGAATCTATTACATTGACAACTAATATTATAACTATCGTGGTTAAGCCGTGGTTTAAGAAAAGAAGTAAAATGCGATTTTCAAAACTTTCAGTTACAGGCAAAACTCTCTATTACGATAACGGGTATATAACGAGATATTTTGTATTACGATCTACACGCCCTGATTAAGACTTTTTCGGTGTAATTAATGATTATCTGACTTTCGACGATATCATTAAGCTCTACCACCAATATCGGTGTAACTAGTTGTATGTGAAGGGGGTATATCTGGCCCGTAAGGAGGAAAACCTATACCCTCTAGATTTTAAGATCCACTTTTATTAGGTTTTTACTGCTTATTCGCCCTACACATGGCTCTTGATACAACAATACCATTAGTATTACGATATATATTTGGCGCCAAAACCCATATCGTACTAAGGAGTTTTGCCTGTACCCTTGTGACACAGCATATGCCAGGCTTCGTACATCACGAGCCCCACAGTGATTTTTCGTAGGCGGAGAGTCAATGTCTCTTGGAGATGCTCGAGGATATTGTTCAGGAAGTAAGGGGGCGCCAGGCATTTCCGTTACTTATGAAGTGCATTTAGGTGTGTTCCGCGACTCGTGATGATACTCCATCCACAATGTCACCAAAGTGCGGTTTGAAGCCGTTCACAAGTGTGGTCGACACTAGTCCAGCCCTGCTGTCAATGGCGTCAAGCTACGTCGAATATTTGGAATCATTGGGGGTAATCGGTCATCCTGTGCCTAAGTCTTTCTGATTCTCAACCATTTAAAAAAGTTGCACCACAGCTTTCAAATGTAGTCCTGCACGTGAGATTGGAGAAAATAATAGGGCGCTGCTTAGCCTCTTCCAATACGGTTGTTTGCAGGCATTGGAAAAAGAACAATCTGACTTCCGAATCGAATATAATCCGCGATATCTTCATGCAGAGAGAGATTAGGAAGTTGAAGTCGTGAGGATAGACTAATTCACACCAGGAGAGGAATGAGAATATGAATATGGGTTAAGTGTGACGCATGTATTTAAGGGGGGTGTATGGGGAATAACTGGGAATTTGACTAGTGGAAATAAAAGCCGAATGAATGATTCGAATTGTCGTTACCGTGTGACTCGCCTCAGGGTTCTGAAGAGCTTCAGCCACCTCCCCCCAGGACAGTTAGGTAAGGCCCTAGGAGTATGTGAAAGGCTTTGGTCAACCCTTGGGTCTACGGGTAAGTACATGTCGAGTCTAAAATTCGAAAGGCCTTCAGTCGTTGCTCATGAACACGGACAAGGCAGGCGTGACTGCTTGAGGCAAGTCTTGCCCCTCGGGGGGAGTATCCGCAACCTGTCCTGGGAGCTTTGACAAAACAAACACTCAGACAATGGGAGAGACAGGCTCAAGAATAACAAGACCCTTCGTGGAACAGTCGCGGATTAGACGCGGAGTACATGTGAGGCTCACGCCGGTAGATGTGAAGGTGGAACCTGGCTTCTGAGTAACGGATCCGAAGGCCTCCACAAGCGCACAGCCCTACTTAGTGAATGTTGATACTACTTCCATTCCTCTGAGTCGAGGTAGCTGCTAGGCACCGTTTGAGGTGAGGCTCGTCTGGTAATTTGGCAGTGCCAGCAAGTGGTTGCAGCCATGCCTCACAGGACGCCTTCAAACGGTTTTCTGCAATTCAAAAACTGCTGCAGTAGAACCTCGAGGATGATTCGCCGGGTCTACATGGTCATATAAAACCGTCTTTCGCTCTGTTCAGGTGGATCTGAAGGGCACGTCCGGGGTGCTTGATGATGCCGCCTTAATTTAGTACTAGTGGTAGCAGGCAGAGAGAGGTAGAGAATGGGCGCTTGAGGAAACTCCCGCATGATAAACGCCGTGGCTAGTGGTGTTCAAGGTTGGTGGTTATGCAGGCTCTGCTGCTACGGCGGCGATGGGGTGAGTGATGATGTTGCACTTCCTTGCAACCAACTGCCGGGTGTTGGCTAGACCTACTTTGTACCTAACGCCGCCCGCCAAACTTTCACGGGAACGTCCCACTTCGATTTCCACACCAGCTGTGTCAACGGCCAAACTGCCCAACTTTCAGGCCTCCTTCGCCAACACAGACTTCGCCTACACTCCCCCAAAGTTACACGGCCGTTTCACTATCTTCTTTTGTGCTCCTTGATCAAAGGCTGGTCCTGGCTGCTGCACCCCTCCTGCGTCTAACCGCCGCTCGCGTCATTGCCAATCCCATTGTGTAGGCAAACCGTTTGGCTGCAGCTCGCTCAAAAAATTTGGAAGGCCAGGTTGGAAATTTCGGCTGGGGAAAAATGGTGGTATACTTGTAGCACGCCTGGATCGACAGGTACGCGAGTCGAAGGTAACATTTTCCGTCTCAATTCACTGCAATACTCCTGTCAAAGCTACTAGATATATGGCTAACATGTGGGTTTGACACAGAGGCAGTCCGGATCGTACACAAGGCCTTTCGTCATTCAAAATCTGTAGATCTACTGCGTGTCTTGCTCGCCGTCAACCACCTCGCTCATACAATTGTGGCGACCACCGTCTCTCTTCCCATCCCCTCACAGTACGCAACACTCATGATGGCCTGGCAACCGCAGGAGGAGCCCTTGAGGCAACTTGCGCAATGTCTGAAAGACTCGCTGAGCGGGCATGACAAAACTGCTCAGAAAAACGCAGAGCTTGTCAGTGATCATTTTCTTTCTTGCCGTGTTTGCTATACTATTATTCCGCAAGCCTCTATTGCTGACATGTACTTGACCAACCAGATGCTCAAACAAGCCAAAACGTCACCCGACATCGACAACTACCTAGCTTATCTTTTCTCGAACCACCAGGCCCCCGCAACGATCAATATGGGGGTGGAAAATTATCACGCTGCTAGGAGTGCTGCCGCTATAATGCTTAAAAACGACATCAAAACTTCGTACAAAACAATTCCAGAATCCACTAAATCATATATTCGATCGATCATTCTGGTTGGCCTCCAAGATCCCAATTCACAGATACGGAACTATGCAGGAAATGTTATCACTGAGGTAGTGCGACAAGGGGGAATCATGGGGTGGCCGCAGATTCTTTCCGAGCTCATTTCATTGGTTAGCAATAGCAGCGGAAACATCTCTCCTCAGACTCAAGAGGGGGCTATGAGCGCGTTGCTGAAAATCTGCGAGGACAACAAACGTCAACTCGACAGGGAATATCAAGGCCAGCGGCCCATCAACTTTATATTTCCGAAGCTTCTAGAGTTCACCACAAGCCCAATTGCAAAAGTAAGAGCAAGTGCACTTGCTAGCATCAACCTTTTCATCCCGGAAAAACCAACAGCCGTCCTGTCTCATTTGGATCCTTTATTACAACAACTATTCCAACTTGCCTTGGACCCTAGCGACGATGTTCGAAAACACGTCTGCCGTTCATTCATACACATTGCAGATATTGCTCCCGAAAAGATTGTGCCTCACATAGCGGGACTAGTGGATTACATGGTCACTCAGCAGCGGAGCGTTGACAACACTGAACTAGCTTTAGATGCAGCCGAATTCTGGCTCTGCGTTGGAGAGGATGAGAATCTCCGGAGTTGCCTCGGACCTTATCTACCCAAAATTGTTCCAGTGCTGCTTGAGAGTATGGTTTACAGCGAGGATGACATTCTGAGATTGGAAGGGGGAGATGAAGATGCAGACTTGGATGATAGGGAAGAAGACATAAAACCGATGTTTGCAACTTCGAGGGCGGCTCGCCTGGTTGCTACCACTAATGGAGAGACTGCCACTTCAACTGCCAACGGAGCCACAAAATCTACCGCTGGAGCGGGTTATGACGATGATGATCTGAGTGAAGGAGAACTTGAAGAGTACGATGATGACGATGACATCGGTGATCCAGAGGAATCGTGGAATCTTCGCAAGTGCTCAGCAGCTGCTTTGGACGTCCTTGCTTCTGTGTTCCACGAGCCAGTTTTTGCAGTCACCCTGCCATACTTGACGGACAATCTGAACCACGCGGAATGGCCTAACCGTGAAGCAGCAGTGCTTGCGCTTGGAGCAATTGCTGATGGATGTATGGAGGTCGTGGAACCACATCTACCTGTTCTTACCCAGTATCTCATCTCCTTACTTCAGGATCAGGAGCCGGTAGTACGCCAAATTACCTGTTGGTCACTGGGTCGATATTCGGGCTGGGCTTCGCGCCTTGATGAAGCTGGGAAGCGACAGCATTTTGAGCCCATGATGGATGGAATTTTGAAACGCATGCTTGACAACAATAAACGGGTCCAAGAAGCCGCCGCATCTGCGTTTGCTAATCTCGAGGAAAAGGCTAATGTCCAACTGCAGGATTACTGCGCTGTGATTGTCCGTCAATTCGTCGACTGTTTCGCTAAATACAAGGACCGCAACATGTTTATACTATACGACTGTGTCCAGACTCTCGCTGAACACGTAGGGCCTGCGCTTGCGAAGCCTGAGCTTGTTAATATCCTGATGCCAGCTCTCATCCAACGCTGGAACAGAGTTTCCGATCAATCAAGGGAGATGTTTCCTCTCCTGGAATGCCTCTCGTACGTCGCGACGGCGCTTGGAGACTCATTTGCTCCTTTTTCGAAACCAATATTCACGAGATGTATCAACATAATCCACCAGAACCTCGAAGACTACTGGATTGCAAGTACGAATCCAGGAATGGATCAGCCAGAGAAGGATTTCCTGGTTACAAGCCTGGACCTCCTGAGCGCGATCATCCAAGCTCTAGACGAGCAGAAGAGTGCTGAGTTGGTGGCAACGTCACAACCAAATCTATTTGACTTATTAGCCTACTGCATGAAGGATGCCAACAACGACGTGCGGCAATCAGCTTACGCCCTCCTTGGAGACTGTGCAATCTATGTCTTCCAGCAGCTTCAGCCGTACATTCCGGCGATCCTTGACATTCTTATTGCACAATTAGATTTGAGTCAGGTTATGATTAACGCCGAAGAGACTGGCTATTCGGTCATTAACAATGCTTGCTGGTCTGTTGGCGAAATTGCTATGCGGCAGCGGGAAGGCATGGCACCATGTGTAGAGCGGCTCTTACAGAAGCTGGCAACTATCCTGTTCAATGATAAGGTCCCCGAGTCACTTAACGAAAACGCCGCGATTGCCTTGGGAAGACTTGGAATAGGGTGCTCGCAAGCTCTTGCACCGCACCTGGCGACATTTGCACCCCCCTTCATACGCGCAATCAGAAACGTGAGCTGGACAGACGAGAAGGGACATGCAATCAAGGGATTCATGAAGATCATTTTAGACAATCCCGAATCCATGGAGCAGTGTCTACTGGATTTTTTCATGGAGATGGCTAGCGCCGACCGGAATTTTATTCAAGGACCAGCGGAAGACGAACTGCTTGAGACATTCCAACAGGTTAGTACACCACTATACTTAGCACGCAAGAATTAAATGCTAAACATGTGCACCAGGTTCTTATTCGGTACAAGAGTCTAATACCAGACTTTGCCACGTTCCTCCATCACTTACCGCCGGATAAAGAACAGGCATTGCGGGAAGTGTACAACTTGTGAATATCTCTTTTCTCGGTTTGGAGCACTCGGCGTAGCGTTTATCGATGAAGGGAGCATGATGCAATGAGGGTATGACCTGGACGTGGGGACACTGGAAAAGAGGAATAGGTTCCTGAAAGTGTGAGCGTCTGAGAGTCAGCGCAATAACGGGTGGGTCTTGGCATTTATAGACATTTCCAGCGTTTTCATATTTATTATGTCGATCTCGTCGACTCCTAGTTGGGGCATCTCACTTTTGCTCAGTATACCGCTGCGGCCGGGTCGTCTTCGACACATTTCTGGGCGTTGATGTTTTTTGCAACAATTACATAGCTGTAGGTAGCTGTCTTTCAATGGGGTCAGGAGTCTGTGGCCATTTTCAAATCGTTTCAGGCGTGCTTCATCCCGATTCAAGCTTAGTCAAATTTTCTGGGATGGGTAGTTGTAGGATCAGGTGCATTTCGGGGCCGGGGTCAAGCAAGAAGAGATTTGTCCGCAAGATTTAATTGAAGGTGATCGGCTTCCCGACATGCCCAATTCGGTGCTCACAGGGGTGGTCGCAATGCTCGCTTTCTTCGGCCACGTTCCAGACCACGAGGTTAACAGGGGCAGCGGGCTATAAATACCACAGGAACGTACCCATCGACCTGGTATGTGCCTCAGCTGGGCAAGGGTCGAGTCGGGAGGCAGCCGTCGGCGGGTGTGGCCCCACAGCGTTTCTGGAAAAGAGGTGCAGCAGATGCAGAGATCAGTGACGCCGTCGTGACGCCGGGCGGGCTTGCGTTGATGTTTTTGAAATCTGCCTTGCAATCTGCCTCGTTTCATAGAGCGACGGCCAAGATCAGAGCGAGGCTTGGACTGGATTTGATGTACCTTGGCCGCCTGAAGACATGGGGCGAGTAGCGAGAGCAGGGAGACTCATCAACAGTCCACGGACCCCTGGCAGCCGTTGCCGAGGACCTTCGCTTGAGTCTGTTCGGCCGTAGAGCCGTCCGGCAGCGCGGATCGAGGGGACGAGCGCATCTCGCAAGCAGTGGTGGGCTTGGAAGACAATGTGGACATGGTGGGCATGGTGGACATGGTGGACATGGTGGACATGGTGGACATGGTGGGCATGCTAGTGGGCATGCTAGTGGCGGTGGTGTGGAATGGGTGCAGAACAACGTTAAACTGCGAACTTAATGCTAAGGAGTCATCGGCCGCCTTGGCGGGCTAGTGCGAGTAAGCACACCTGGGTATCACAACCGGGCCAAACCCTAGGCGTGAGTGGCCCCCAGAGGCCCGCAAAAAGCCCCCGCTCCGGCTGCTCCATGCCCTTCCCTGCCCGCCCATCTACCGCCCATGCAAGAAGTTTATATCCAAAAATAGCCCAGCCATCCTAACCGCTTTAGCCGAGTTCACCTCCACGCTGGTGACACCTGGCCCTGCGTGGGCTCCCATAACTAGTTGAACTACTCGAACTACCAGTACAAGTACATATTTCTTTCGCTTGCACCTGCTTGCCCGCTCCGCTTGATGCCACCTCGTCTCCTGCTGTCCCGCTCGTCGAGCGCACCTTACCTCGGTCTCTGCTGCAGCAGCAATTGGCCCGGTGTTCGCTGCTTTTGATATTCCTCCTCGTACATCGTACTCATTCCTCAAAGCCGCGCCAGGCACGCGCGATGGACGTCATAATTCAGCCTTACAGCGTGCGCCGGTCCGGCCAGTGTCATAGTGCTGCCGAACGATGGCGGCCCTAGGGCTTCTAGTCGCGCCAGCATCACACTGCTCTGGCACATCTAGTGCCTACCGCTGCACGACGATGCAGTCAGTCCAACCAGTCCAACTGGTCTATTCAGTCCACTGCTCCGCCAGTTCCCCGCGTTGCCCAGGTGCCTCCTACCCGCCTAAATGTCTAGGGCTGCGTTCAATTTTACCTGCTACACCATTTGCGATGCACGCTTGCTGCTTTGCTTGCGAAGGGGTAGTGGGGGTTAGCTTTTACCCATGGAGCGCGGGCCACTGCCAACGGCCTTTGAAGCTCGCCGTCTACCCCCCTGCTCAGCTAGCGCTCGTCTTCGAGCCGTATTAGGTGTGGGTCGCGATCTGCGCAATCAAAGGACGGAGAGCCTGGAGGTCCAAGAGGAACGGACGGACCTGCTCTCGTCTGGTGACTACTGAGCGAAATCAAGCGCAGAGTAAGGCGCAGCATGGTAACTATTATTAGAAGCCGCAGATATTGAGCCCCGGTCTATGCCAGCCTTTAGCGATTATTTGTTGTGCCCTTCGCATCAGCATCTGCAACTGCAACCACACGATGATTTGCCCAGAACTAGACCCCAACGGCCCATCGCCGTTGCGACTGTTACGTCTTTGCAGCTTTGCGTCTCCGCGTCTCTTGCCCTTTTCGCCCTTTGGGCCCGTTTAGTCCCTCTGCTCGCTTTAGGCTGACGCCTGTCTCAACTGACGGACTGAATCGCTGGTGATCGCCTGCTTGCCTGCTTTGCTGCTCTGCTACTCTGCTGCTCTGATTGTGTGGTCCGTGGCCGCGGTTTAGTCGGCATCGGGTCACAAAACCGCCCGGGGCCATTGCTGGTCGAGCGCTGGGCAATGTTGACAAACGAATCGACGAATTAAGGGCGCTCTCTCGGAACGCAGCGAGAAGGTGGCGTCTATCCGTGCATGCCCAGCAGGCATAACGTCTCGACATTCCCAAGCGGGAGTAGCTAGGTTGGGTTGAGGGGAAGCGCCACGGCTGGGGAGAGACAGCAGACAGCGACCTCAATAAAGCGATGAGACACTTTGCCCACAGGGGCAGGAGGGTCCCCATTGCTGGAGCCTGCGCATCGCGGCCCTCGAAATGGACGGACCATGGGCCTGGAAAGAGCTTGATCTCCCACGGGGGGCTATGTCATACGAGCTATAATGAACACGCTCTGAATCACTCCTGATGTGCTCAAGCTCCCGCGAACCTTCTCCACGGCCATGCTAGGCGACATCTAGCCGTAGCTGCTCCAGGGTGCTATTTGTGGCATCCGTCGTTGCAGGCCTTCCCTGCCAGTCTCCCAGCTTTGTCCGCAGGCCTACTCGAGAAGTCTGTCTTTTCGCGGTCACGCCCGGCAGACCCTTCAAGCAACCTTTAAACTCACAGCCTCGTCCAAGCTGCATATTCCTGCAGGGGACGAAACCATACACTCGCTTTTGCTTCCCCCGTCGTCACACTCATTTTACCGTTATTCATGACTCCCGGAGGGTTCACAACATCTAATATCAAATCAGCCCTACAATCTCCCGCTGTACCAGCCCTGAACCAGCCCACAACCAGCCCACAACCAGCCCACGCTATAAATCAACAAAGCTTCACTCTTACTCTCAACCTCTGCCATTTTAGTCATCGTTTTCCCGCACCCAAATTGCCGCCTGTTATCTACCTCCCACGAGATCTGCAAGCCGCATACTCAGCCCCGCCGCAGACTATTTCTCTCCTTTCAGCCCTTGCTAGCAACTGGCGAAGTCAAGAAGCAGACATCGCCAACTGCGGTTGCAAACGTCAGACCATTCATTCTGTTGAAGGATCCATCATTTTGGCCTAATGGCGGGTCCTGGAGGAGGTCCTTCGCGCCGCAGCCACACCAAATCCCGAAAGGGGTGCAAGACTTGCAAGAAACGACACATTCGATGTGACGAGACGTTTCCGCAGTGGTAAGTAACATACTAAAGAAACCAAAATGACTCGAGTATTTGTCGGTTGTTGCAATTCATTGCTAACTCGAGAAAACAGTCGCAACTGCACAAAGCACCAGGTTCGCTGTGACTACATGGACAGCCCGACTGCGGCTGCGCCAGAGAGTCCCAAATCTCCTCAGCAACCTAATCTTCTCTGGACTCCAGAGATAGAGGCCACCATCGAGCTCTGGCGACAGACGGGAGACTTCCCTTTCCCCGAGTTGAGGGTTTATCCTCAGCCTCAATGGCGTGCCTATTCTAAAACAGACCTTCGTCTGATTCATCATCTCTCTTCCATATCTAACGAGATGTTCGGAAGTAGAACGTCCAAATTAACAGTTTGGACTGATCTCATGCCAAAGTAAGCCTTTCAAGTTCCGACCGTTGGCTTCGTATTCGGCTGTGGCGAGATTGACTGACACTTCCAGATTTTTGAATGTCGCCTCATCACATCCTTTTGTGATGCACTCCATTCTGGCATTCTCTGCATATCATCTGGCTTGGATATCGCAATCTACTGAGACGCGCAATCTAGCTTTCCACCATGGAGGCGTTGCGTTAAAGGGCCTCCACGAAGGCATCGCCAACTTCTCTAAAGCCAACTCTGACGCAGTCCTAGCATCATCCTTACTGCTTGCCTGGCAAGCTACGGATTGGTAAGTTGGATTTATCTTGTTTCCCTTAACTAATCTGCAAGCGAAGCTAACTAATGGATACAAAGGCGAGGTTGGGCCTCTCTTGTGACAGGAACAAAAACGGTTTGTTATTTCGCCGTGCCTCATCGATTCAGTCTACTAACCACACCGTAGGTCATTAATGCTATGCAGCCATGGAGACATGAGTCGCTGTTCTCTGATTATATCACAGAACAAGGAGCGGTTCCCTATCAAAGCTTCATGAACCCGACCGGGTCTCTCGTCACACAAGAGACTCGACGTGAGCATCTTGGCATTATTCAACTCATCCACAGTTCTTTGCAGCGATTGCAGCCGTACTTGGCTCGTCATGAGCAGGAGAGCAAATGGGTTGACCAGCTGAAAGGTTACATCGAACGGCTCAGAGCATCAAGTTCACCGCAGACAGCTGAAGAACAGTTCAGTCAGCTCTATGCGTTACGCAAATGGCTCTTCTGGGTTCCTATATCCCTCTTGGCAGCCAGGCGTGGCGATGTTACGGTGTTACTGGTACTTGCTCACTTTTACGCAACAGCCTTGGCATTGGAACCTATCTTCCCTGATGTTGGACCCGCATTCTGTGCGAACCTGGCTCTCTCACCGCTCGAAGAGATCATTCGAATCATCAGCACACTTCAGTCGACCCAAAGCTATAGCCAGCCTACCCAGGCAGCCGTTCTGATGATGGATTTCCCTCGAGACACGGCAACCTCGTACCAGAGCCGCAGAGAATGGGCTAGACAACAAGCTGAGGAGATTGAGTCTGTTCAACAACAGAGTCCTTACGGTCTGGACACACTTAACTTAGATCTCGAAAACCAAATAGCGCAGTACAGCTACGGGGCCAGTCTAAGTCCAGCGTTTGCTCCTTCCCCTCTGAATTTTGTGCCGAGCGGGATTGTCTCGGGACAAACGTCGCCTTACCTTGAAGTACCGCGGACAGCAGTGGATGGATTCAGTGGTGGGAGTAGCTACGCATCTCCGCTGGGTTCCCCTGCAGCACCGGCGCCACCGTATGTGCAGGAGGAGAATGTTTTCAATTTCGGAATGCCGATGGGCTATCCCAGCGGGTTCGTGGCCACTCCCGCCGTCTGGACATAATAGTAAAAGAGGCTGAACGATCGTGTCCAGGGAGCAGCCTCAACCTTCACCCATAGGTCCACACGACAAGGGCAAGGGTCGCCAGGCTAGCACATGAGAACGAGCACACAGACACACAGACACACACCACACGTAGTACCTACCACGAAATCGAAGTCGATTGGACCAATACGAGATTAATCTCATTGGCCTCTCGGTCCACACGCGATCACTATTTAGCCCTCATCGCCACCCTTACGATCTAACGACGATTTGCATTGGCGCTTATCTCCCCTTTCCCGTCATTCGCTCGCCTCATTGTTTAGTATAGTATACTGTTTTGAATTATTTGGTTGGGAGTTCTGCTGGTTGGTGATGCTCCGCCGGTATCTTTTCCTAAGGCATGACCGGGATGAATTGGAGTGCATGTGAGTTATTTTGGTGATTCGAGACAGGAATGCATGGAATCAGCATATGTCATGCATAGTTCGGCGCTGGTGGCTTTGTAGCGTTGCAACGTAGGGTTGTCGGCAGGTGGAGGGACTTGGAATGATACCATCGTACCATAGCTGAGTGCGGGGATGTGGGAATGTGGGAGTGTGGGAGTGTGGGAGTGTGGCAGTGGGAGATTGTAAAAGGATTAGTGTAGAACGACAGGCTGATGAGCTGAAGCTGGAAAAAAAATTAAACATGTGATCCTACTGGCAGCAACTGGTCTCAGTGGCATGACGCATCACGCAAGGTGTGCTTGGTGCTCCCACAATAATATGAACAGCTTGGCATAACATGATTACCTGACAGGTTAAATCTAGCCGCTTAGTCTTGGCTCAAGGTAGAAATTTTACTCAAATGGCGGTCGAGCAGGATGGATAACGGTATGGCCCAGTTAAAGTCAAACAATATCGGTGTGTTAGTCGGCATCCCCGGTTGCAACACGCTGAGGGCGCGCAGGTGAGCGTCGTTATGGCAATGGTTCCCCAATCTGATTCTGCTGCTGCCCACAACCCACGCCGAATCTGCCCTGCTGCAAGCCACTCGGCCCGTATTTCTCCGTCGGTGACCGACTGCCAACTTTCGACATGGGACCTTGAACTTCACTGGCCATCAGCGGGAGCGACTTCCTATTCCAACCTCACCACCGCTTATTCAGATCGCTCTCTAGCCTCCCCCAAAGCTAACTAAGCTCCCACCGCATCTCCCAAACATCCCGCAGCATGTCAGGAGGGTGGAACACGATAGAATCAGACGCGGTTTGTGCGCCACCTCAAATCCCCGCTGCAACTTCGCTTTCCTCCGCGACCTGCGGCTCTGACTTTGGACATCCACCTTCTAGGGCGTCTTCACCTACCTTTTGCAGAATCTCGGCGCAAAAGACGTGCAGTTTGAAGAGCTGGTCTCCCTTGACCCCGAGCTACTCCGCCAGCAGAGGTATCCCGCACATCAATCGCTTCATGTTACAGGCTTGTCGCTAACCACCGTCCTAGTCCCGTTTATGGTGTCATATTCCTGTTCAAATACCCCACTGGCGAGAAACGGACGGACAAGCCAAGAGACGGATCATTCGACCATGACGCCGCTGAAAATATCTTCTTCGCGGCGCAGACGATCCAAAATGCTTGTGGCACGCAGGCACTGCTCTCGGTTCTGCTGAACAAGGATGGCGAGGTGGACATTGGGCCATCGCTGAGGGAATTTAAGGAATTCACCACTCCTCTTCCTTCAGATGTGAGATATCCAGCTGCAGCCCTGGCATTGCCTTGGCACCCAAACGCTAACTCAACATCACCTGTGGGCAGTTCCGTGGTGAAGCTCTCTCAAACTCCGAACTCATTCGTGATGTGCATAACTCCTTCGCCAGGTCATCACCGTTCATAGACGAGACGCAGCGCGCAGCAACTGAGGACGACGATGTCTATCACTTCATTGCATACACCCCTACCAATAACGTTCTGTATGAGCTCGATGGCCTCCAACCCGCACCCATCTCACACGGCCCATGTACATTTGACGAGTTTCCCGACAAGGTGGTACCCGTACTGCAACGCCGGATTGAACGCTACCCCGCAAACGAGATTCGATTCAATCTCTTAGCAATGGTGCAGGATCTGCGAATTCGAGCTAGGGAGATTGGCGACATGGAGTGGCTGCATCGAGAGGAGGAGAAGAGGACAGCATGGCAATGGGAAAACGCCTTGAGGAGGCACAACTTTGTAGGATTCGTGGGAGAGCTATTAAAAGGTGTTGTCAAGACGAAGTTAGCAGAGGGTGACGGAGCATATGAGAAGTGGGTAGAAGAAGCCAAGGCGAAGACCAAGAGCAGGATTGAAGAGAGATCGAAAAAAGGTGCTGCGGTTGAGGAAATGGATGTTTGAGCAGGAGTTACCACCGACGGGTTCTTTGGCACCTGAATCAACTCTCAATCCCATGGAGAAACCACCCTTGGGAACTGTAAAATATATTAGAGTGGGATTGGCCTACGCCGACGGATTGGAATGAAAAATATATTAGGTTAGCTTCAGACTACGGAGGTACAGCGGTTAAGTAAAGTAATAGCGCTAGCAGGGGGTCCTCCCGCTTACCCTAATAGAGTAGCATACACAGAGCATCGGTTTTACGCGTCTTGTATCGCGTTCCTTACAATTTTCAGTAAGAATTAATGCCAATTAGCCTTTCACAATGCTAGCTGTACCTAGCACACTCAATTCTCCTTTACAAGAGCCTTTAGGGCCTTTACCTCACCCTCCTATTCGTCGGCCAAGAGCTCCCGACTTAACACGAGACCAAAGACGCGACTATTAGCTATTACAATTAATCGGGTGGTCTTATTCTCAAATCCACAGGCAACTTGGCTATACTGTTCATCAAATAGGAGGAGCATGTCGAGAAGGAACTCGAGCAACTCCTAAAAAACGATCCGGTTGACCTCCTGTCCTTACACAAGCACAAATTGAAGAGCTAGTCGGGTTTGTTTGTGCGTCAGCTACCAACCGGCGAATGTCCTTTGTAAAGCTAGCTGAAGTCTTAGACTATGGAGTCAAAAAGGACGCTATTCGTACGGCTCTCCTCCGTAAAGGCTTTCATCGTCGTTTAGCTATGCGTAAACCTCCGATCATAGAGAAGAATTAAAAACTCCGGTTAGCCTAGGCTGAAGAGCATATAAATTGGACAATAGAACAATGGTATGAGATCTTATGGACAGATGAGATGTGGATTACAGGTGGAAGGTATACACGAATATGGGTTACACGTAGAGCGGGAGAGGAATGGGACCCGACTTGTATTGTTAAACGTCACCAACGGAAGAAAGGATGGATGTTTTGGGGCTGTTTTTATGGGCATATAAAGGGGCTAGGTATATTCTGGGAAAAGGATTGGGGATCAATTAACTAAGAGTCTTATTATGCACATACAGTGCCAGTAATTCATGGTTATATTGAGCTCATGAGACGACAAGGCGTACACTTAAAGCTTATGCAAGATGGTGCGCCTGGCCATGCCGCGGGAGAGACAAAGGAGGACTTGCGAGAGCGTGGGATTATTATTATTTATTGGCCTCCTTTTTCTCCTGATTTAAAACCTATTAAAAAGGTATGGAATATTATGAAAAACTATCTTCAGGATAATTATCCTGAAAATATGTTATATGATAGGCTACGGGCAGCTGTAAACGATGCGTGGGAGAAAGTAGGAAGGTTTAAGTTGGAGGAGCTGATTAATGGTATGAAAGCACGCTGTTAAGCTGTGATTGATGCAAAAGGTCTCTTTACCAAGTATTAATTTATATAGAATCAAGAGAATCTGTTCATTTTGAACCCTAGAGCGCGATGCTACTCTATTAGGGTAAGCGGGAGGACCCCCTGCTAGCGCTATTACTTTACTTAACCGCTGTACCTCCGTATAAAATATCAAGATTAGGGCTATCGGAACAAGCACATGGAGAACGGGCCGGCGTTCCGCCAGAATGTGCGACGAACATGCAGGAAACCGCTAAAATCCTTTCGAACCGAAGCGTGGTTGTTTTAAACTAATTTGGCGCATCTGATACGATAAAATGGTATTTGGCACACACTCGCACCAAAAGACATTATTTTCATTGCAGAATAAATATTATCATAAAGGTATCTATTGCAGTCCGCTAAAACCAGCGCTAGAACGCTCGAAAGCAAAAACCGGTTCGAATGCAAACAAAGAACGCTATCATAAACTCGTTTCTACAGAGCCCTCATTGCATACTTTAGCCTTGCATCCACCCTTGAGTCATGCACTGCTCGCAACGTAAACCCTAGCCTAGTAACGAAAAATGGCCGGTCCATTTTCCAATGGGCTGGTTTCGGTATCTGAAACATCCCTGGCGCTATCTATTCCCGGTTCGGGTTTGTGCTTACCCATCGCTTCAGCCACAATCGGACCCGCATCAGCAGGAACACTAGTCTCGGCGACCGGTGAAGGCTCCGCAGCACTCGAGGCGCTCTGTGACGCATTTCCCCTCAATGTCTCAGATGCGAAAGGCATGACCTCCTTTTCTCCCTCTTTGGTGACCGCGGGCGGTTCAGGCGATTGAATTGTCGCTTCGGGCAGCTGCGCTTTGGCCATCGCTTCCACGACTGCGCTAGGCTCGGATTGGAATGAGGTTTGGATTTGAACCTGGGTTACTATCGTTGTCTCAGTTGCCGTCTCAGTTGCCGTCTCGGTCGCCGTCTCGGTTGCTGTCATGACTGCCGTCTTCGTCGCTGTCTCGGTTGCTACCATGATAGCCGTTTCCGTCGCCGTCTGAGTAAACATTGCTGTGGTTGTGAAGATGATTGATGTCGGAGCACATTGCGGTGCCTCTTCAGGGAGAACGCCTGGAGCAATGACACTTGAGGGCACTGGAGAGGAGGGATTAGGTGTGCTCATGTGTAAAGACAGGAAGAGAATGAGAGTGCTAAGGAAGAAAATTACGACATTGCGGCGGTCGAGTGCCAGGAGGTAGATATAATTCTTAAGGATAGTCGACAAAGGGATCTCATCGATGCTTTGATACTGCGGAAATGAATGTGAAGGCGTGCTGTAAGATTCGGGGCGCGCTTCAAAACCCACTGTTGAAATCGGAGGTGCCCTAGGAGTATACTGGGACTGCTCCATCCTCAGTTGTTCCTCCATGCGAAATCTCTCTGCAGCAGCAGCAGCAGCAGCTTCAACTTCTGCTCGAATTCGAGCTTCCATTCTTTCCCTTTCCTCAGCTTCTTCATCTCGTCTCCTTTGCTCGGCTTTCTCAGCTTTCTTTCTCTCCTCAGCCTCTTCCTCAAGCCTCTTGATCTCCTGAGCCTCTCCTTCGGCCCGCTTCCTCTCAGCTTCTTCAGCCGCCTTCTTCTCCTCGGCCTCTAAGGCTAATCTCCTTTCCCCGGCTTGTCGAACTAGCTTTTTTTCCTCAGCTTCCTGAGCCAGTCTCCTTTCCTCAGATTCTCGAGCTAATCTTCTCTCTTCAGCTTCTTGAGCAAATCTCCTCTCCTCAGCTTCCCGAGCTAGTCTCCTTTCTTCAACCTCCTGAGCCAATCTCATAGCTTCTTGAGCTGTTCTCCTCTGCTCAGCTTCTTGAGCTATTCTTCTCTCCTCGGCTTCTTGAGCTATTCTCATCTGCTCAATTTCCTGGTCTATTCTTCTCTCTTCAGCTTCTTCAGCCCTCTTTCTCTCCTCAGCTTCTGCGATCCTCTTCCTCTCCTCAACCTCTTCGATTCTCTTCCTCTCTTCAATTTCTGCGAGTCTTATTCTCTCTTCTACTTCTTCGACTCTCCTCTTTTCCTCAATCTCTGCAAGCCTCATTCTCTCTTCAATTTCGGCCAGCTTTCTTTTTTCCTCGATTTCTGCGAGTTTTGTCTTGTATTCAATTTCTTGAGTCAATTTCTTCTCTTCAGCTTCTTCAGCCGTCCTTTTCTCTTCAGCCTCTTCTTGGGCCTTCTTTCGCTCTATCTCTTCCTCGTGCTCCTCCTCTTCTCTTCGCCTCTCCAGCGCTTTTCTCACTTCCTCAGGGATCCATGGCGAAATCTCCACATCTACTCTCTCCATCTCGCTCCAGGCTGCCGCCCAGGCTCCTGCCCGCATCAAGCCGTTCGCCGCATAGATCTTGATATCCCACTTCTTCGTACCACTTCCGGCACCAAGGCCCGGTTTCTTGATCGGGCGGTGGCAATCTGTGCAAACACTGGCGTCATCTTCTGTAGTGGTCACAAGATCCCGACAAGCAGCTTCGTCCTCATCCGCAGTGATGGTCCCACCACTCATCCTGCTTCCCCTGTCCTCCTCATCATCTTCCCTACTCCCCTCTCCGTCTGAGTTATTGTCGCTTGCATCTGACCCGTCTCCAATGAAATGCCCACATTTCAGCACTCTCGGTGTCTTGAGCTCCAGACTCTCCAAAAGCCTCTCCTCGAGTAAGTCGTACTCATCCCTCGGGTGCCGAATCAGCAGCCCCCGTTGCATCAGCACCGCATCCTGCAACCGCTCCTCCAGCAGCCGGAAATTTTGCGCCAGCCACAACGGCAACACCGCTTCCATTGTAGACGGGGAGTACGCCAGCGTCAGCGGAAGCAAAGTGACGTGCAGCAGGACGAGCGGGAACTGCTGCTGCAGCTGCTTCGACGGCGTCGGCGTCGGGTGCGGACTCCGCTGCTGCAGGCTCTGCGAGCAGTGCGACGAGTGGTGCGACGGCGTCTCCGAGCGGCGCGAGGGCGTCGACATCTTGTAGTGGGGCTTGGAGTGGGCGGCGCGGGGCGAGGAGAAGGGCTCGAAAGGCGGTGGTGACGCCATCTGCAGCGCGCGCACGGACGACGGGTTCCGGAACGGCGGCCGCTCTTTCATCGGCGTGTAGCCTCTTGTGTGCGGCGAGCTTTTCGACGTTATCGAGAGCTCCGAGGGCAGGTCTGAGATTAGGGAGGCTGCGGTTAAGGCGGAGACGCGCCGTGAGCTCGGCGAGGGAGAGAAGGCGGGAGAGTGGATTTCGATGCTGTCGATGGGGTCGTCTGGGGCTGGTAGTGAGCCCGTTTCTGAGTTGAAAGAGCTATCCGCATCATATTCAGACGGTGTGATGGCCGATTGGTCTTCGTAGATCGAGAATGGAGCTCCTGGGCTCGTATGGATGGTTGTCATGGTGAGGTGTCCGCTTCTGCGGACGGAATTCGAGCTGTAAGTCTCAGAGTTGGGTTTATGTGGATTGGGGATGATTTTCGGTGAATTAGAAACCGTACAATGGATGAACAGCTGGAGGAATATATAGTATGGGTGCTAAATGCGCTGGCAATGGAGATGGTTGAGATCTTTTTGGAGATTTGTTGTTCTATTACCGGATCATTGAAGTTCCTGGTTGCATGGGGCAACAGTCCTGCCAACTCAACACCAGACCGCCACTGCACCTTGAACATCATCTGAGGATTAACCGCCCAATATTTTTTGGTTATTCAAAGCTTATTTAGAAATTAACTAAGTCGAGCCCCTCAGCCACGATGCGAGGTCTTCCTCACCCCGAGTATATTTTAAGCCCAGTAGCGGCTATCTTAGCGTGTTGAATCAGGGCAGGTATTCTCAGCTGCATCCTAGATCGTATCCGCACTCGAGGCTGCTAATGCCTACTTTTGGGAATTGACTAGAACAAAGGGTTTACCTTAGAAACCATCCTTTTTATCTCCTTTTATCCATCCAAGTCTCACAAATTATCTTTCTCAGCTTAGCCTTTCCAGTACCATAACAAATTTCGCACTCCTTACATCCTCATCCTATCGTTGGCTCAAAATTAAGACAATAAATCCTTTAATCAATGTGATCCTTTAAATAACATTGCTAAGTCACTATTAACCACGTACATGATGCAAAACGCAAATCCGCCACGGAGGTTGGTACCTTTGGCTCGCCAAAGGTAAATAAGGAAAGGTTATATCCGCTCCGACTCCACATGTCCGCACGTGGTATCTAGCTGGGTCTGTGACACTCAGGACTGGGTGGAAAGCAAATATCCATTACCATCACATATGTCAAAACAGGATGGATAACACCAGAACTGACATCGGCAACATCAAAAGCAGCAACCCCTGAGAAGCCAAAGCTCTAAGACCGCTGACTCCACCCCTCGACGTGGGACTCGCCGTCGCGACCGAAGTACCTCCTACACCACCCGTCTGCCCATTAGGCGGATACGTTCCCCCTGTGATTGGACACCCTCCGGAAGCCACAGTACTAGTCTTAGCACACAAGAACCTGCGCGGATCCACACATTGATTCAGATAGTAGGCCTCGTCTACGGGTTTAAGGCCGAGGACGGCCCCGTCTTTGAGGTAAACGTCGCATCTCGTGGTAGTTGCGGCCTGCCCGCCTAGGTTCGTGCTCAAGGTATATATGTACGTCGTGATGAAGAGAGCCTCGGAGGACTCTGTTGCCTGTTGCGAGAAGTCAATGCTCATGCTGATGCTATAGAGCCAAACGCTTTGGGCCGTCGTGTAGAGGAAGCTGGTCTTTGTGCAGGAGCTGGGGGCGCTGACGACGACTGGCACATAGTACGACGTATCAATGCTAGAGGTTGTGCTCGTGGTCTGGGGCAAGGCGCAGTTGTAGAAATAAGAGCAGGCGGATGCGTTGGGAGGTAAGAAGAGGCTGGTAAAAGTCACCAGATAGGTTGTTTCCTGGCCAAGCACGAGCGGTTGATCGATGACGAAAGTTGTGCTTATGCTTGTGGACGTGGCGGTAACATGGTCCGTTGGGTAGACTTGTGTGCTGTAACCGACACCGGCCGCGCCTCTGTAATAGTTTGTATACGTCCAGCCAGCTACAGTTTTAATACATGTGAAGAGAAAAGGTGCAAACAAAATGTTCAGCATTTTGCTTTGTTGAGCTATACCTGTAAGCGTTCAAAGGATAGTATGAGGTGGTAATAAAAGGAGAGCATCCGATCAAAAGAGAAGGACTAGGTCTGGGTAGGCATATCCGAAAGGGTGTCTCTGTCTATATTTATTGACGGGGTCTGTTACTGATAATTTGTTACGGAGTACCCCTACGGCTAAGCTTTATTGTTCCAAGATTCTGCTCGACTAGGGACGCCTCAGTTACCTTTAGAATGGTGGGTGAAGCTGGTTGGCCCATGTTATAGTCAAAAATGTCCCGGTGATTAGCTTGGCACAATAACTTCACACGACCCCTTTCTTGGCACTCGCAAGGGTTCCTCTAGTGATGGTCCTTAAATACAGGAGAAGAATGGTTAAAAACTGTGGGTTAGGCTGAATTATAATTGCCTTGCAGGGCGTTCCTGTCGGTGGGAAAAATTGCCACTAAAATTACGACGATAACGAGCGGAAATGTCAGATGTACTGAATTTTGTGTCAGTCACGCAGAGGGTTTTCATCCTAAACCATTTCCATGAGCAAGGAAGACGATATGTTTTACTCACGCAGTGCTATGCCAATAGCAGTGATGCCAGAAACTTGCCTGACAGTGATCTCCATCTTGCTTGTGCGTTAAGGAAGGAAAGTATCGTTTAGACGATGTGGAACTAAATTTAGTGACATTAGATTTGTGCGGTGTGGTTGCTGGTTCACAGGGCTGCGCAAATGGTCGAGACGAGAAGACTTTTGTCCCGGTCTTATGTTTCTCACGAGACTCACTCCGAAGCAAAAAGGTGCGAAGACCATATCCTTCACCAGGAGACTCGTGACGATAATATCGCCTACTGAGGGACTATTCAATCTACTCGAAGAAAATTCGTCGACACCACGCCCGCCATTAAATGCGAGCTGTGTCAGGCGCCCTGCGCTTGCGCCAAGGCATACTTGTATCGCATCCTCTGAACAAATCATACCGGGACCAGACTTTGCAGACCCTATTCTATGGCGCAGGGGAGGAACAAATTGGCTTCCAGGGTGGCAACAGATAGTAAACGAGACCTGCCGGATGTTAAAACACCAGGCGTTTCGGAGTAGTTAATATACTAGCGTCTATATGTTGCTTGGCAGTGTCCATCTCAGCAACGCACAATGCTGAGACCTCCTGCAATATTCGCGAATATCGAACGCAGTCACTATGTGGCTATTTCGCTTTCCAATATTATTTAAACTTATTAATATTCATCATTTATTCGTTCGAGAATTATTTTATAATGCTATTACCGCTTATGACCAACTAGGATATCTGTACGCGTGCACAATCCTAATAAATAAACCTATCCGGATGACCTACCTTAACTATACTATCGTCTATAACCGTTACACCCTCCTCTATTAGTCCTATAATGCCGTTTGAAGCCGATATACACGCCGCTGCCGCAGAAGAGCGTGAAATTGCTAGAGAGCAAAGGGAACAAGCCTAAAATAAAAGAGAGATTTAGAAGTATAAGGAAGAGCATAAAGCCCGCCTAGCGGAGGAGGCTCACCAATATAAATACCACTAGGCTCGAATGGCTTAATTACAGTTAGGCTTGGCCGCTTTAGCCTTACAAGCCACCGCAATAGCTGCTACAGCTAATGACCTTGGTAAGCCTCTCCCTTCTAGCATAAAGTTGCTCAAACTCCGCCTTTCTAGCGTTATAAAAAGGGATTACCTAGAAATTTTTAAGGGCACCTTTAATCCAGTAAACCTCGCCTACCTTTAAGTCCATACCTCTTGGATTAAGACTGTTGATAAGACACAAATTAAGAACGGTACTCTAGTTACAAGGAAGGCAAAGGCAGATAGGAAGCTATTTATAAATAAAGGCGTCTAGTTTAAAGGCTTTACTAACTACGTAGTTATTACTGGCACCCTTTATATATGCCTGCTAGACCTTGTTGCTAGTATGCTTCTCTAGATAAATATAATTTGCACCTTATTAACCTAGTATATCTGGGTAGGTTGCATACTTGATCTAGCACTTAACTATTATACCTTTATAATAACTAATGGCCAACTAGAGCCCGCTAATTAGCAAATACTAGCCTAGTATATAGCGCCATACCTTATAATATCTAGTACTATTGGCTTCGCCCCCTTAAAGAGACCTAGGTTAGATACCTTCTATACCTCTAATACCTACCGTAAGTTTAATAGCAGAGGCTGCGATAATATAGCTTGCAAATACCCGCATAAGTGCTTAAAGTGTAGTAAAAATCACGCCGTATTATCTAAAGCTTATGCCTAGGAATAGCAAGGCGAACCTTATAAAGTAGGGTCTAGCCTAACTATAATATTAACTTTAATTATACGCCTAGGACCTAGGCCTAATACGTCGCCATTATTCCCTACCTTTGTAGAGGTAGAGGCTCTCTACTACTCTCCATTACCCCTAAGGATTTTAGCGTGGCACTCCCTTCTATCTAACTACCTAGGCAATCTACTAGCTATTCTAGTAGGCATCCTAACCTATAGCTGTAAAATAGGGGCCGAATTGGTCTCTACCCTAAGATTTTATAGGAACCATAACTTCTCTTAAGATAACGCCAACCTTATCTCTAAGAATATAACATTAGACCTTGTAAAAGGATGTATTTAAATCGTAATAGGGCCTATTATAGTCTTACCTCTTAGCCTAGTGCTAAAATTGGATAGAGGATACTGCTAAATTTATAATCTCTCCTTCCCACTAGCATCTTTAGTTAATAACGCAATCCCAGAAGAATATAGAGCACTAGTATATACTACAGTTACCGCTATTTAGGCCTATATTATTTCTGTAGGCCGTGGATATCTGCTGCTTAAGAGAGATATTAAAAATGCATTCCGCATAGTCCCCCTATCCTATAGGGTAAGAATATTAATGGGCTTCTTCTAGGAAGGTATTACTTACCAGAAATACTGCCTATCCTTTAGTCTCTAAACTACGCCACTTATATTTAACCTCTTTGCAAAAGGCCTACACTGGATACTCTATTTATAACTACCCTATAAGGTAGAACACTACCTAGACGACTTTATCTTTATCCTTACCGACCCAAATGACTTAGCGGCTGTTACCCAGACTTATATCTCTGTCACTAACTCCCTAGGTATCCCTTAAAATGGCTCTAAAGATATAGCAGGAACTGTTATTAAAGTCCTAGGATATACCATTAACACTATACAAATACAAACTTAATTGTTACTATAGAAACAATTACACGCTATTAAGAAGGTCACTACCGCACTCTAATACGGCTTATTATCGTTCCTTTAAGCCTAGCAGCTTGCGGGATACCTTGCATAGTGCGCCTATATAATTAGGCTTAGTTAATCTTACTCTAAATCCCTCTGGATTTTTATTACTGCTTAGCTAGAGACTCTAGCCAACAAGTATAAACCTAGGCGGTTTAGTACTGAGTTGTAAAGTAACTTATATATCTAGCTCGACCTACTTACTATAAGTAATAGGGTATTGTTCTTTAACAACATTAAGCGTGCCCATATTTATCTCTTTACTAACACCTCTACCTGGTTCGGGTTTAGCGGCTTTTACTTCTTTAAGGAACTTAAATAGGAGGATAACTAGTAGTAGTACACTACTAACCTCCCTTAATCTTAGGCGTTTAGCATATTGCCTAAGCCTAGTTAATAAGTAGACCATATTAATCTGAAGGAGATGCATGCTATTGCTTATATATTTAATATATGGTCTACTAACTAGCAGTATAGCGCGCTATTTATTCATACTAATAGCATAGTGGTTTACTAGAGTATTAAGAAGACTATTATCCGTAGCATAGTAAACAAATTACTCCACAAGATTATGCTAGCTGCTATAGCTTATAATATTATAATATCCGCGAAGTGGATCCCAGGTGATTTAAATAGCTTAGCTAATATACTATCTTAATTCCAGGCCGCGACTATCTATTAGTTCTGCCTATGCTAGGCCCTTAATTTACTACTACTAAAGCTAATAAGTTTTTAACTAGGTGCCATAAACCTAATAGACTACTTACAACCACCTATAAACTTTAAGGATAACATTAATACGCTATTTAACCTCTATACACTCCTTCTCTGGCATAGCCTTGCGCTAGTAACCTATAAGAACTATTCCTCAGTAGTTAATAGCTAAAAGTTATACTATGCACTTAAAGGGGCCTTTTTCTACCTAGCTAAGCCGCGTAAACTAGGTAAATAAATTACCTACTACGCGTTTAGTACCTCCCAACTATAGATAGGTAGGCTTAAGGCCGAAACCTTATAAGCCTATATCTCCGCAATTTGCTCGCGTTATATGGATTACAGCATCTTAATTACGGCATTTGAGGATCCTATAGTATATAGATTACTTGCCAAAGCAGCCGCTATCTCTCCCTTAGTAAAGAAGGACAAGCAGCCTATTACTAGGGATATTCTAGCCTAGGTAGTAACACACGGCCCATTGCTACCAGATATTAACACTAATGCTATATTTACCCTTATATTTGCTGGATTTCTATAGATGGGCGAGATTATATATACTATAGCGGAGCTTAAGAACCGAACGACCTTTTTAGCAAGAAAGGCTACCTAACACAATATCACCTTTATGCCTAGTAGGATGACATTCCGCCTTAAATAGAGCAAAGCCGATAAGCAATACTAGGGCGTTAATATTGCCATCGTGGCAGTAGGCGGCCTATTATGCCCAGTCGCTGCTATAATAAAGCTATTTAATAGGGACCCTTAACCCCTTAACCCCCCTTTATTTAGTCTAGATGGTAAACCCTTCGCCTTTTTAGGGGTTTATAAGATCCTTTCCTTCTATCTAGTAGCCGCTGGAATTAACCTAAGTAGCTACTTAAACCACTCCTTCCACTAGGGCGCTGCCCAGTTCGCTAAAGATTTAGGGTATTTATATTAGCAAATTTAGTAACTAGGTTAGTAGTTATCAGAAGCCTTTTACCTATATATTAGGATTAAGACCACTAATCTCTATTGCCTTAACTCTTACTTCTAGCGTAGTGTACCGCTCTTAGCGTAAGGAACGCTAGGCAGTAGGTTAAGATATTAAGAGGCCTACTAAGGCACTAGTAGTAAGCAAGCTAATAGCAATTTTCTATATTGGGCATGGAAAATCCTAACTGGTTGGCTTATAAGTTAGGGTCTGCAGAATATAGCAGAATATGGCAGAATATAGTAATGTCTTCTTTTTTTTTGGCGTAGGAGCTTCGCTTAGGGACATCTAGTCGCTTTAGGGCAAATCCTTAGCAGATTTAAGTGCTAGGTACTAATAAAACTGCTAAAAACTAGCCCTAAAGTGACCTTATAGCCCTGCGCCTCCCAATTATACGGTTAAAATTAAAATATCCCCTTACGTAACTGCAATAGATAGATACTAGCGTCTATATATTGCTTAGCAGTGTCCATCTCAGTAACGCACAATGCTAAGACCTTCTGCAATATTTGCGAATATCAAACGCAGTTACTACGTGGCTATTTCGCTTTTCCCACCCGCTATCCCTTGCACTTAGTATGCATCATAGGTAGTTAGCACCTTAAGGCAATTCTTTAGCAGGTGCTAGGAACTAGCTAAACCGCTAAGAACCTACTTTAGTGCGACTACCATAGTTAGATAGTTTTGCAGCTATAGGCTTGCGGTTAGGGATATCTGGTTGCTTTAGGGCAAATCCTTAGCAGATTTAAGTGCTAGGTACTAGCAAAACCGCTAAAAACTAGCCCTAAAGTGACCTTATAGCCCTGCGCCTCCCAATTATACGGTTAAAATTAAAATATCCCCTCACGTGACTACGATAGATAGACGGGCGAATATAAAGGCCGACGGTTTTGAAAACCGGCCATCTGCTAAAACATAAAGAACGCCAAAATCTCTACCTTTTGGAATTCGTATGCAAATTCAACCCAACACCTAAAACTCTTAATTAAAGAATTATGCGATAGAGAAGAAGCAGATTAGTTATTCCATAGGATTTTACAGTAGTTAAATTTAAGGCGTAATTGCTATTTATTTGTTATTACCGGCCTAGAATGCGCAAAATACTCGCTTAAAAAATTGGCCGGTTTTTAAAACCGGCGGCCTTTGTACCTCTCCGAAGAGCCTCCAGGTAAGCCGCGACTCACCATCCCTGTCAAAAGCGCTGCGTGACCAGCAAGCCACTGATTGATACAAAGTTATCCTATTAAGACTATAACTCTAAGGTGTTTATATAAACCGTTAAAGGATAGGCACAGTAGGCAATGGTTGGCTCTAATGCCATATAATAGGTAGTTACCTTAGGCACTTAAGCTATAGGTCGAGGACTATTCCTAATACGGTTACTGCGGGTGAACTAAAGCAAGTCATATGTGGACCTCGGCCAAATGGCCTAAGTGCTTATCTTTGGAGAGAAAATCCACCTTACCTCCTATAAACTCCTGAGCCAATTAGCGGCTGGCGCCGCTATACCTCTATAACTCCTATAACTCCTACAAACTCCTAAGCTAATTAGCGACCGGCGCCAAACGCCGTAGGCATTAGTGCTTGCGCTAGCTTTAGTAGCCAATTATAGAGCGTCGAGGTGGATTCCTTCCTAAGAGTCTAAGGGATTATGGGCGCGTTTTATAAGAGTGTGCTACTCTTACTAGTAGACAACTACTATTTCGCTTTTAACGCCGTATATCGCCCCCTAATATAGCCCTACTTAGCTTACTAATACCTTTCTTTAAAGTTTATCTCTTACTTTATATATTATATTTAATATAGAACCCAACTATACCCTTAATAGGCCTCTATCTAAGTGAAATGCTTAAAGTTCTTTATATAGCCTTTCTAACCCTCTATCACGGAGTGATTATAAGTGGTAATAATATATAGCGAAGTAGATATTATTAAGCTATGTACATAAACTGTGTAATAAGGTTAAGACGTTACATAAGGAGAGAAGGTAAGGAAATAGGAAGAAAGGGTATATATTATTAGTTTGGTTGCTTAGTTAATATATATACAAAGCAGAATAGGATTTAAGTAGCGATCCTAGCAAAACTTAGTAGGATTTAGTAGACTTAGTAGAATATAGCAGAATGCAGCAAATTGCCGTAAATTGCCGGTAGATTACTATCAGATTGTTATCTTGTAATTAGTCTTTTCTTACTACGTTGGTAGAAACAGGTAGATATAGGTAGATGTGTGTAAGGTATTACGGAGGTGTCCCGTAATAGTACCCCCCCTTTAAACTCAAGCTTCTGCGAGATAGGGCTATAGTAGTTCTAGGTAGAGTTTATAAAAGTCTTCTACGGCTTATATAAGTCCTATAGAGTTAACAGGTTCCTATATAGGCTTAGTAAAGCCTCTCCATTTTATAAGGTATATATATTTGCGTTTCCGTTTATCATACTTAATATCATCAACTCTTTTAATAAAGTACTTATTCTTATTATTCATTTTAACTAGTAGGGGAGGGTCCTAGATCTATTTAGGCAGGGCATCTAATATAGGGGCGGTAGGGTGGAGGACTCACGTATGGAATATAGGGTTGGGTTTTAACTATATTAGGGAGCTTTAATTAGTAGGCATAGGGAGAGACAACCTTTTAGACCTTATAAGGGCCGGCGTTCTTCCAATTAAATTTCTTAATAGGTTTTTTATATCTAGCCAGATAAAGTTACTAATTTAGTAGGCCGGTGCTAGGGTTTAATTCTTATTTACTGCGGCTTTGTAAACAGATTAGGCCTATATTATTTCATTAGTAAGGAACTATTATAGTTCTTCTATCTTCTTTATAAATTTGTTTGCCTCTATAACTTATAAGGCGTAATAAGCTAAGCGAGGAACATTACTAAAGGGTTTAAACCCCATTTATAGGTGCTAGCTGTAGTTAGCCAGAAATAGGGAGACCTTTATAGTTTCTAAGACGGAGTTATTTATAGTAAACTTAGTAAATATAAGCCAGTCTATCCAGTCGTTCTATAAATATAACGTGTATATCTAAATATACTATTCCATTATAGCATTTACATATTTCGTTTAACCATCTGTTTCTAGGTAGTATACTATAAATAATAGTGCTTTAATACAGAGTTAAGTAGTTAGTTCTTTCTAGAATGTAGAGATAAACTAGCTGCCTTTATTGGAGATAATTGTTTTAGGGAGTCTATAGAGTTTCCACACATGGTCTAGGAACAGTTAGGTAACAGCAGACGCTAATATATTAGGGTAAGCAATTAAGTGTTTTATCTTAGATAGTTGGTCTATAACTACTATAATATTTATACAGCCTTTACTTATAGAGAGCTCAACAATAAAGTTAATTAAGATGTCCTTCTATCTTCGGTCTAGAACAGACAGTAGCTTTAGAAAGCCATTATACGTCTTATATAAAGCTTTGGCTTATTAGTAGGTATAGCAGCTAGAGACATATCTTTATATTATATTATATATATTTAGCCAGTAGTACTTCCGTTAAAGTAGTTTTAGGATTTTTCTATAGCCTAGGTAGCTAGCTACTGGTAGGTTATGTATATATTTAAGAAGCTTAAGCTTAAGTTTATTGTAGTTAGGTATAACTAGGCGGTTCTAGTAGTATAAGCGGTCTCCGCGAGCTTTATATTTACTTAAAGAGATCTTTTTAGAGCGTCTAACGCCATCTTAAATTAGCTTAAGTGTCTCTTAGATAAACTCATTATTTGGGTATTTATTAACTATTATCTATTTAATTAATTAATTAGTTATTTTAAGGATGTATATTATAATGTCTTTAACGGGAGGGTTAAATAGCTTAGGGCAAAATAGGGTTTAATTACGGTAGGTACGCGTTTCTTTTTATACTGGTATATCTTATAAACGTTAGGTTAGGGCATTAGGTTTTTAACCTTAAACGCCTAGGCGGTATATAATTAAGAATTAGAAATAAGATAGATATTCTAACTAGCGGGCCTAGCAATAACTTAGCTATTTTATAGTTATAAAGTACTATAGATTCTTATAGTTGCTAAAGGCCTTAATTGGAAATCTAGCGCCTTCTAGTTTGGGTCGCCATTGTTTAAAATATCTAATAATGGCTAATAATTCCTTATTATAGATCTCGTAGTTATATTTAGCTAGACTTAGTTGTTTTAAGAAGTATGCTATAGGGTATAGTACTCCTTCCTTATTATACTGGGACAGAATGCCTCTAGTAACGTAGTTAGATAAGTCAGCTTCTATAATACTCTTTTAGTTTAGGTTAAAGTATTAGAGTATAGGCGCGGTAGTAAACATAACTTTTAGGTAGGTAAATGCCTTCTTATATTTCTTATTAAAGATAAAGGCTTTATCCTTTTAGGTTAGAGCTATAAGGGGTAAAACTAGGGCAAAGAAGTTATTAATAAACCGTTAGTAGAAGTTAGCAAATCCTATAAAGGCTCTTATATCCTTAACATTCTTAGGTTCTTGCTAGTTTATAATTACTTCGATCTTCTTTAGGTCAATTTATATGCCATCTATAGAAATAATAAGTCCAAGGTATAGGACTTCCATTTTATAGAACTCGCATTTATCTATATCTAATTATAGGCTAGCTCTATATAGGGCTTTTAGGATAAGATTAACGTATTTCTTATATTTAGTTAGGTTATTACTATATACCAAAATGTCATTAATGTAAGTAGTATAGAAAACATCCAAGTAAGGTTATAGGGTGTTATTTATAAAGTCTTAGAACGAACTTGGGGCATTTATAAGACTAAATAGCGTTACTAAGTATTTAAATAGTCCGTATCTAGTACGGAATATAGTAAGCTATTTATCTCCCTTTGCGATATAGAGGCGGTTAAATACGTGGATAAAGTTAAGTTTCGTATACTAGCGAGCCTTACTTAATTAGTTTAGTATCTCTTAAATTAATAAGAGCGGGTACCGATTTTTAATAGTAATAGCGTTAAGAGCTTGGTAGTCTATACAGAAGTATAAACTGCCGCTAGGTTTCTTAACGAAGATTATAGGTACAGCTATAGGCAAAGAGCTTGCTCTAATAAATCCTTTACTTAGATGCTCGTCCAAGTACTTTTATAGTACTTTAAGTTCGTTTTGTAACATTCTATATAGGGGTCTAAATCCTAGCTGTTTTCCTTCTTTAAGTACGATCTTGTGGTTATATAGTTGGTATTCTGTTAACTTATCGGCTTCCTTTTATAAGAATACCTCTAGGTGCTTATAGTGGCATACTAGTACTTTTATAGCAGGGTTAGTGTGCTTTTTTAGTACTAGGGCCTTTTTAATATCAGCTATTATAACGGCGAAGATTATATATTTAGGTTTCCTAGCAAGTTATACTAGTAGGGTAGCTCTAATTATATAGATATCTAAGGTATTAAGCAAGCTTAGGTCATCCTTAGTTTTTTATATAGTTTTAGGTTTAGTGTTAGGTATAGAGTTAGTATTAAGTACGGAGTTAGTGTTAGATTTAGGTTCGGGTTCTTTAAGTATTCTTTTTATAGTAGAATACCAGTTCTTCTGGTACCTTTATATATTAAACTTAAGCTTCTGCTTAGTTTAGGGTGCAGCAGTTAGAGTTAGTTTATATAGTTTAGTATAATTTCCAGGTTCTTAGTAGACGTTAGTAGAATTCTTATATTAGTGGAATTTAGTGGAATTTTTGGGTTGGTGGAATTAGGTAGACTTTTTGGGTATAGAGTAGACGTCAGTAGAAATTTTAGACTAGTAGATCCTAGTGGATTTTTTAGATTTTAGTTTAGGGTTTAAGTAGCAAGTTATAAGGCACTTCTGCTTATAATAGAAGGCGGTAAATAGAAGCTTAAGGTTGTCCTAATTAATAGTTACCTTATATAGCTTTATTTAGGGTTGTCTAAGGATTACTAGGTAACCTAGGGTAGTTATAAAAAGCTTAATTAATTCTTTATAGTGGCCGTCGAAATCGGACTCTGCACCTGTATATAGTGACGGCTACGAACCTGGGTCTTCGAAGTTCAGATCCAGAGCCAACGCAGAGACGTCGCACAGCGTGCGGACAGGACCTAGTGGTGGTTGTAGGCGTTAAGGGCGGTGGTGAAAAAAATTTCGGATGGTGAGATCTTAAAAACCACTACTGTTGGCCCTCTATAGTACGACGACTACCACTGTTCTCCTATCTAGGGCACCTGTACGATTTAACGTGGATGACAGCATTTGATAGCATCCCGACCCCTAATAGAAAGCATTAATGACCTCACATTGACAAACGAACGAACGATCGTGAATGAGCAGACGAATGAGCAAATATACGGCCCCTCCTAACCCCCAGGGCGATCGCCCGCGGAGCATGCGGTCACTCGCCGTTAACTACTAAGTACTATCTAGCAGCCTGGATTGCGACCCACGGTTTTCCCTGTCTCCTTTTAACGGAGTGGTGACCCTTAGAAAGGGCCTAGCTGGGGCCTAGGTATAAAAGATACCCAAATACATAATATTCTGCTTGCTTGTTAGTATTACGGTAGATAGAACGGATGAATCCCCCTTACGCCTTTAATGGCTCTAGGGTGTTGGAATTACAAGGTCATAAGGTCACAGCGGAGGTCTCTTGAGGGTCTAATTGATAATAGAGATGACGCAGACGATAAATATTGATTGATTCGTGATACAGTAGATGCGGTTAATGTCTATGTAGATTGCATGCAGAGCTCGACCTTGCAATGTGTCCAGAGCTTAGTCAGCACCCCTAGCGCTAATTCTGACAAAGGGGGGGGGGAGGTATAGTGTATATAGCAATGGTTAGACAAGAGATAGCATATAGGGGATAGCTAAGATATGGGAGACAACAATAATAATATAATAATTAATTAGCAAGGCCTAGCCGGGACGTAGTAAACCCCAGCTTGGATAAGCTAGAGAAGGAAGCAGTGGTTCCTAGGGAGTTTGAACATCTAAGGAGGATAGGACGTAGCCGTAGGCCCGTAGGGCCGCTGCTACGGACGGATATAGCAAGCTGGGGTTTTTCATCCTACTAAGGTAGCTTATAGGGGTTTTCCTCCCTTAACCCAACTACAGGGTTTTCTTTATGTAAACTATAAGTTTTCCCCCTGTGACGGAGTAGTCTGCGTGGGCTAGTAGGATCTGTATTAGACGTTAATCAAAGAGTTATTATTAATTCTTTATAGTTTAGGTATTGGAGTCTTAGGGCTACTATATAAGTAATACAGCCTAAGACAGTACGTTTACTATTAAATCTAAATATATTAATATACTGGTTAAGGGGTATTAGGGTAAACCTATTATCTTATATAAAGATCTTATTAATAAATCCTATACCGCTAGCTCCTATATTAATTAGGACTTAAGCGTTAGCCTATTAACCTTTCTGCCAAAGATAGTAGTTAACGGTTATACTATAATCCTAAGAGTTAGGTTTTATAACATCTAATACATTTAACAAGATCCTGTAATATAGCTATCCTAAAAAGTAACTTAACTCTAGGATATACCTTTTAGTGGTAAGTGGGAAGGGGTTCCTATAGAACATTAGTTATAACTTTATCTTTATAAGTAGTGCTTACTAAATATAGAGTTGGAGCTAGATAAAGATTGGGGTTAGTAGCTAGAAAATTAGTGCGGTAAACGGCTACTAGCGTTAACTATTTATAGATCTTTTTAGAAGGGGGCGGAGTAGTGGTTAGAGAGGTAGGAGCTACTTCTATACTTAAAGCAGAGGCCTAACTTGGTACATTATTCCCATTTAGAGGACCCTAATAGGGCATATCCTAGGGTTCTAGTGTTAATATCTATAGTATTGGGGTGCTTAGGCTAGGATAATAACTTAGTAGACATTCGCGGGATTATTATATTGTATTAAGGAGCGGACTTTGGCATTAGGCGTAGTATATTATTATACCATTTATTAATAACGCTTATATAGGCGTTAAGGGCTCCTAGTAGGTCTATACTAATTAGAGAGGTTTTTAGTTTAGGGCTTAAAGATTTAATAAGGCTGTTAATTAGTACGGAGTTATTCTAGCCTGTTTCCTTTATGTAACAATTAAATTTAAAGAAGTATACTAGGAAACTTTTCTTTTCTTAAATTATATAGTTTATCTTCCTTAAAGCGGTAGCTTAGCAGTTTAGGTTACTATATATAGCTTTAAGAAGTACGACTAGGCTTTATACTAAGTTTAGCTAGAGAGATTTAATAAGGTTAGCTGCGTCTCCTCCTAGTTAACTTAGGGCGTAGTAGAGTTGGTTAGCTTTAGTTAGGTAACAGTTAGCATTACCAGTTAGCTTATTCTTAAGCCGGCTTAAGAATAACTAAAGCTCTTATTGTTTATTAGTAAATACTAAAGGGTCTAGTAGTTTTTTTAGATTATTATAATATAGTAGTCGGTTCTACCGGTAGGACGACTATTGCTAGTTTAAGGCTCGCGTTCCGCGTATTGGCTTCTAGTAATAGCAATTAGTCTTAAGGGCTTAGCGTAGGCATCTTAAGGGTGCGGATTTCTTCTTAAAGGGCCTTAATTATTTTCTAGTGCTGTGCTTCTTGTTTGGCTTACTATTAAGCTATAGCAGCTTAGTTTTATACAAGGGCGTCTATAAAGAACTTTTATATATCTACTAATTATTCCTAGAGTGCGGATATAATGTCAGCGGCCGTTATAGGGGCTTTAAGGTTGTTCTATATTTTAAATAGGGCGGGGCAGAGTATAGGTTTTTAAGGATTTAACGCAATGTAGTATCACGGAGTAAGTATAAGTGGTGATAATATATAGCAAAGTAGATATTATTAAGCTATGTATATAAACTGTGTAATAAGGTTAAGATGTTATATAAAAAGAGAAAGCAAGGAAATGGGAAGAAAGGGTATATATTATTAGTTTAGTTGCTTAGTTAATATATATATAGAGTAGAATAGGATTTAAGTAGTAGTCCTAGCAGAACGTAGCAGGATTTAGTAGACTTAGTAGAATATAGCAAAATGCGGCAAATTGCTGTAGATTGCCGGCAGATTGCCATTAGATTGTCGTCTCGCGGTTAGTCTCTTCTTGCTACATTGGTAGAAATAAGTAGACATAGGTAGACGTATGTAAAGTGTTACAGAGGTGTCCCATAACACCCTCTATTTAGCCTTTTTAGCCTACTGGTAAACTTTAGCAATATATTTAAGGATTCCTCTAATAGTAATAACTAAATAGATAATAACAGCCGACCTAATACTAATACTAATAAGCTTAAACCTTTCTTACCCTATTAATATAAGAGATAGTAAGGGCGTATATATAAGTTATAAACCGTAGTTAATATACTAAAATAAGCATAATAGAGCTTTGGGAAATTCTTATTTACTTAGGCTAGAGTAGATAATGGAAGAGATAGGGAGATTATAATTAGGCACTACTAGTACGTTTATATTTAATATTAACGGTAAGCATTATTAAAGGTAGTTAGGGATAATCTATAACTTAACTATATTTAAAGGGTAGTTATACTAGCAGATTCTTTTATTATAAAGTTAGATTACCTTATTTAGGGACCTTATTTTACTATATTTAATAAAACGTTAAATATAAAGGACCTAGACTTTAAAGTCGCCTTCTATACTATATAGGACATTACTATAATATAGTATACAACTTTACTATAGTTGCTTAGTAACTAGCGCGTATATAAAGTAAGTTATTTAGTAAAAGGTTGGAAGGCAGGGATTTAGGACGCTTTAGCTAAGTAGGTATATACTATTACTAGTATAATGTTACGGAACCCAATCGCAGGGTCCTCTATAGGAGAGCCCCATGCTCTCGCATACACCTTACGTACAGCTTATATTAGCTACGCGTAGGTATATTACCTCCTTACGCCCTTAACCATTATAATTGATCGCGTAACGTCTTGTAAACTCCTTAATTATATACATTCTATAGCCATTGCCCCCGTCTTATAATATTACGTTACGCCTTTTTTATTACCAACGCCCAGCCTATAACTAATTCTATGTCTCTATAATATTATAGGCGCTGCCAGAAGCAGTATATCTCCTACTTCATACTTTTAAAGAACCAATAATAGTAAGACAAAATTCCTTACTAGCTACTATGTTAAACTTAAAGAACAATCCAATACCTATATTGAACCTATAACGCCAATTAATCCTAAAAGGATTTGATTTACTAGCCCTAGCCTTAACCCCTTGTTACGGAACCCCACCGCAGGGGCCTCTATGAGAGAGCCCCATGCTCCCGCGTACACCTCGCGTACAGCTTACGTCAGCTACGCGTAGGTATATCACCTCCTTACGCCCTTGACCCTTACGATCGATCGCGCAACGTCTTGTAGACTCCTCGAATACATACGCTCTGTAGCCATTGCCCCCGTCCTGTAACACCCCTAAAGGGAAGCCTAGTGGCTTAAAAGACTTTAATGACCTTAATAAGGTAGACATCGACAATGTCTTATCTTTTATTAACTATATAACTATGGATAAATAAGCTAATGGACTACTATTTATTAAGATTAAGATATAAGACGCTGAGATTTTTGCGAAAATGGTACAGTTAAACCTCCTTAATACGATATGAGGTATATAACAATATCCTGTGCATTGCGATCTACACCCCTTAATTAAGCCTTTTTTGGTATAATATTACGATAATCTGACCTTTGACAATATCGTTAAGCACCTATTACTAATATCGGTATAACTAGTAGAGAATTTATATGGGAGAGGGCCCTATTTGGCCTATAAGGTAGATATACTAAGCCTTTTAGGTATTAAGCTTCTCTTTTCCCTACTTATTTACCTAACACGTGACTCTTGATATAACAATACCATTGGTATTACGATATGCTCGGCCGAATAAATGGTATCGTACTAAAGAGATTTAACTGTAGTATAAAAACCTAATAAGTACTACCGCCTTCTATAGAACTACTATCTAAAGCTTATATAAGCTAAGATACGTACTGCCTAAGATTATAATATTATCTAAGACCTATAAGCTTATAAGGCGCTTGCTAATAATATACGCCAAGAGATTAAAGACGACCTTTATGTATCTAAACGCAATATCTAATAATTAAAGAAGGCCGAGATTATACTTATTACTATAGTTACTAAAAGAGAAGGTATAATTAAATACCTACAATCTCAGCTTAATAAGCATATTTGTAACAATACTAGACACCCCTCTACTGCATATAACGCTACCTAAATCTCTATGCCCCTAGCAACCTTACCTACTTAACGCTTAATAGAGGGCTAGCGCTAAGCAGCTTTACCTAATAGAAACCCTTACTATAGTGGTAATAATAAAAGCTATAATAACTAAACTAAAACTGCTATAGTAGGGTCTAATATATGCTACCTTAATCCCCTAATCTTCTAGGGTGACTATAAGGAATATAGCCACTAAAAAATATATATCTGTGAGAAACTAACCTAGAGCGCCTGCCTTTTCCCTATAGAAGATTCTAAGATTGGCTATATTATTAGGTAAATAAAGGGCATCCTATTTAATAGGCTCTTTGCTTACTAGAAGACCAGCAGTCCCTAGAAGTAGTAGTCTTACTAGGAAGTCCTTAAGGACCTTAACTAAATATACCATAATTATAACCTAGTGGCTACTAGCTAAGCTAAACTACGTGCCCTAAAGATAAGTTCCACTAAATTATTTAATAAGTTCTATAACGTATTTCACGGGTGAGCTGGTCAAACGGGTGAGCTGATCACTTCAAAAACACACCAAAAAATGGAAAAATCACACTTTAATATCTTAACAACCACTTAATAATAAATTTTAATAATTTAAATTTGGACTTTTATATATACTCTCTAGCTCCTATTAAAGTTATATA
>Ga0307507_10000564_pt1 | contig 79476 bp, 13 predicted proteins | sample 7_EM_MG_FD_207223 | JGI IMG/M metagenome (GOLD analysis project Ga0307507, IMG submission 207223) | Populus trichocarpa ectomycorrhiza microbial communities from riparian zone in the Pacific Northwest, United States - 7_EM | ecosystem: Host-associated > Plants > Roots > Unclassified | place...
CTACTGAACCATTTACTATGCAACTTTAATAGAGGCTGTAGAGTATATATAAAAGTCTAAATTTAAATTATTAAAATTTATTATTAAGTGGTTGTTAAGATATTAAAGTGTGATTTTTCCATTTTTTAGTGTGTTTTTGAAGTGATTAGCTTACCCGTTTGACCAGCTCACCCGTGAAATACGTTATAGGTTATTTTTATTTTTATTAAATATTAAAGGATTAGGGAGCTTTTTAGATTTTATAGTAGGTATTAAATTCATTATAGATATGGGTTAAGCTACCATTATTAGCTTAGTATTTGCATTTAATAGGCCAGGTTTAGGTACTAATATTTTAATTTTATTTATGGGTGTTATTGTTAGGGTTTGTAATATAAGTGCCTTAATATTACAAAGTTCTTTATAGAGTGCTTCTATTAATTGCTAATACTAGGCTTCTAGTGTAGCCCACTACTAAGCTAAGGCATCTATAAAGGACTGTTGTATTATAGTTAACTGTTCCCTAACTAGGGATATAATACTTATAGTTATTAAAGGGGATTTAGGTTTGTTTGCTATTTTAATAGTAGTTATTTAACACAACGTAATATAAGGGCGTAAAGAGGCTTTAAGAAAGATTTAAAGGAATAATATAAATTCTATTTAAATCTAAGGGTATATAGCTCTTATAGAGTATAAGATATTATATAAGGAAGAGAAAGGAATAATAAGAAAATTATATAATTAAACAGTTAGGGGTTTTGGTGGTTAATACATGCGCATATACGCATGCGGTCTTTAACGGACTTTAGTGTTACGGCGCTAGTGGAAAATGGTAGATTATAGCGGATAATTATAGACAGTTATAGATAGTTCCAGACAGTTATCTGTCAAGTATTTCACCAAGACATTCCTACTATAACTGGGCTAGTCCTATTACAATAGGCTAGTAACGCTCTTTATCTTTTTATAATACTCCTATAAAGAAGGGGCCGTTTAGTTTATCTATAGTAGTTTTTTAATAAGGTTAAGTTCTAGGGAGTCAATAGGGTATATCTTAGCACCTATAGAGTCTATACTTAGTTCTGCTTATATTTAGGGGTTAAGGCGCTTTAACTATAGTAGCGTTTAGTTTTATAATATAATCTTTATAGCTATCTAGTTATTTAATTCCTATTTATGTCTTATAAGGGCGTTTATATAGTTAATAGCGCCTGGCCTGTATATAATTAGGAAGTTAACTTAGGATAGATTATTTACCTAGCAGGCCTACAGTGCTAAAAGGGCCTTAGTAGTTATAAAGTATTTTAGTGCCTTATAATCTGAAACTACCTAAATAGGCTTAGGGTCCCCTCTAGCTATACGCGTTAGTGCTAAAAGCTAGAGATAATAGCAGTATCTCTTTATTATAGATAGGGTAGTTTAACTAAGCGTCTACTATAGTCTTTAAATAGTAAGTAATAGGGTGCTATTTCCCGTCCGGCTGCTTCTAGGAGTAGACACTAGCTATTACACTATCTAAGGTATTGGTTTCTAGCATTAAGGGCCGTTTTAAGTAAAAGTGGGCGAGTAAAGGAGCAGAAACCAGCCATTTCTTAAGCTTATTAAAGGCCTGTCTATATACAGTATTAAAGTAAAAAGGTTAGTTCTTTTAGGCAAGGCGGTTAAGAGGTTAAGTAATTCTGCTATAATTCTTAATAAAGTAATAGTAGAAGTTATAGAACCCTAGGAATAACTATGCCCTATTTATAGTCTATAGGTATTACAGAGTAAGTATAAGTGGTAGTAATATATAGCGAAGTAGATATTAATAATCTATATATATAAACTGTGTAATAAAGTCAAGATATTGTATAAGGAGAGAAGGTAAGGAAACGGGAAGAAAGAGTATATATTGTTAGTTTGGTTGCTTGGTTAATATACAGTAGTAGTAGTTCTTTGATTAACGTCTGATACGGATCCTACTGGCCCACGCAGACTACTCCGTTGGTTAATATATATATAAAGTAGAATAGGATTTAAGGAGCGGTCCTAGCAGAACTTAGTAGAATTTAGTGGACTTTAGCAGAATATAGTAGAGTGCGGCAGATTGCTATTAGATTGCTGTAGATTGCCAGTAAATTGCCATTGGGTTACCGTCTCGCGGTTAGTCTCTTCTTACTACGTTAGTGGAAATAGGTGGATATATATAAGGTGTTATAGAGATGTCCTATAATAGTACCCCCCCTTTAAACTTGAGCTTCTGCGAGATAAGGCTATAGTAGTTCTAGATAGAGTTTATAAAAGTCTTCTGTGGCTTATATAAGTCCTATAGAGTTAATAGGTTCCTATATAGGCTTATAGAAGCCTCTCCATTTTATAAGGTATATATATTGGCGGTTTTATTTATTATACTTAATATTGTTAATTCTTTTAATAAGGTACTTATTTTTATTATCTACTTTAATCGGTAGGGGAGGGTCCTAAATCTGTTTAGGCGGGGCGTCTAATATAGGGGCAGTAGGGTGGAGGACTGATGTGTAGAATATAGGGTGGATTTTAACCGTATTAGGGAGCTTTAGTTGGTAGGTATAAGGAAAGATAACTCTCTTAACCTTATAAGGGCCAGTGTTCTTTTAATTAAGTTTCTTAGTAGGTTGTTTTAGATTTAGATTTCTTATATCTAGCTAGATAAAGTTACTAATTTAATAGGCTGGTATTAGGGTTTGGTTCTTATTTACTGCGGCTTTATAGATAGATTAGGCCTATATTATTTTATTAGTAAGAAACTCTTATAGTTCTTCCATCTTCTTTATAAATTTATTTACTTTTGCGACCTATAAGGTATAATAAGTAGGGTGAGGGATATTACTAAAGGGTTTGAAACCAATTTGTAGGTGCTAGCTATAGTTAGCTAGGAATGGGGAGACCTTTATAGTTTTTAAAATGGAGTTATTTGCGGTAAACTTGGCAAATATAAGCTAGTCTATCCAGTTGTCCTGTAAATACAATATATATATCCAAATATACTGTTCTACTATAGTATTTACATATTCTATTTAACCATTCGTTTCTGGGTAGTATGCTATAGATAACAGTGCTTTAATATAGAGTTGGGTAGTTAGTTCTTTTTAGAATATAGAGATAAACCGTCTACCTTTATTGGAAATAATTGTTTTAGGAAGTCTATAGAGTTTCTATATATAATTTAGGAACAATTAGGCAATAGTAGGTGCTAATATATTAGGGCAGGCGATTAAGTGTTTTATCTTAGATAGTTGGTCTATAACTACTATAATATTCATATACCCTTTACTTACGGGGAGCTTAATAATAAAGTTAATTAAGATGTCCTTCTATCTTTAGTTTAGAATAGGTAGTGGCTTTAGAAAGCCGTTATACGTCTTATATAAAGCTTTGGCTTATTAGTAGGTATAGCAGCTAAAGATATACCTTCTTATTATATTATATATATTTAGCTAATAGTACTCTTGTTAAAGGAGTTCTAGGGTTTTTCCTTGGCCTAGGTAGCTAGCTACTAGTAGATTATATACATATTTAAGGAGCTTAAGCTTAAGTTTATTATAGTTAGGTATAACTAGACGGTTCTAGTAGTATAAGCAGTCTCTATAAGCTTCGCATTTACTTAAAGAAATTCTTTTAGAGTGTCTAACGCCGTTTTAAATTAGCTTAAGCGTTTCTGTAAGGTGAGGATGTGGATAGGGAGCTCAATAATAGAACAATAGGGTATATTGTATAGACAGACAAATCCTTAAGGGAAAAAGGAGGAGTCTATATGCGAGGTAGGAAGGGTTTTTCTTAGGCACGTATAGAGCACGTGCCTGATAGGCAAGTCACCCCTAAGTCGCCCTAGGGTCGCCTATACCTTGCGGCTATATAACTATCTACTTAGGTTTCACCTAATAATGCCCCCCCTTTTTAAAAGGATTGTCCCCGATCCTTTATATACTTAAGCCTTAATAAAACCCCATAAAAAACCTTAATAAGGAAAAAAAATTTAAAGGAGAAAGAGCGTCTTAATTTTGCGCATAAAGGGACAGGTGGTACATATACACAGCGTAAAGATATTAAGGAACTTTAACCAGCGGTTAAAGTTGTCTAATTGGTTAGATTTGCCTTACTAAAACTCCCCCACATTTAACCGAGCTAGTAGTAATTTTATATGCCCGGTATAGAAAATCCTAATTGGTCCATTTAATAGGTAGAGCCTATAGAGCTTAATACTATTGCCTGAATTTAGTAGACCGGGAATATTCTAAAGCTTACTTATATAGGCAGGTCGCTAATACCTCGCGGCTAAGTCGCAGGTTATTCACATACAGCCAGATTTATAGATAGTAAGGCTATATGCCTATTAAATCCGCCACTGACCTTGCTTTAGCCTTACGCTATACCAGTATAGCGCCGTATATACTTTATAGGTAGGTTATAGGTTATTTATATACAGCTATATTTATAAACAGTAAGGCTATATACCCATTAAATCCGCCGCTAACCCCTGCTTTAGCCTTACGCGTTATCTATATAGCATATACATAGAATAGTGTATAAGTTATTAGTACAGGTTACTGCTAGCGGGTTACCAATAGGTCTTAGACCCTAATTAAGTAGACCTATTCTCTAATATAATAATCTACTAAGCTGGCATAGAGTAACGGATTAGGTCTATAAAGGGTGCTTTCTAAGTCAAGCTTCGTTATTGGCGTACGCTATAGCTTCGCCTACGAGTTGCTAGCATAGCCAGGTGTGAGGGCGCGAAGAGGCTTCGGGGAAGATTCGAAGGAACAATATAAATTCTATCTAAATCTAAGGGTATATAGCTCTTGCAGAGTACAAGACGTTGCGTAAAGAAGAGAAAGGAATATAGGAAGCTTGTAACTAAATATTCAGGAGTCTTGGTAGTAGACGCGTGGGCATATACATACACGGGTTTCAACAGGTTTTAACTAAATTCCATTACATCAGTAGAATTTGGTGGAATTTAATCAAGTTAGTAGAATTTAGCAGAATTTAATTAAAGCGTTGGAATTTATCTGTTAAGTGTTTCACTAAGACATTCCTACTATAACTAGGCTAGTCCCGTTATATTACCCCCCCCCCCCCCCCCTTTAGCTAAAGGTCTAAAATAATATAATTTAGTTAAGAACTTATAACTTATCGCGTTATAAGCGTCATAATATATTTTAAGTTCTTTTTAATTTCAAATTTCCTGCTATTATGTTTTGTGTATTTATATTAGGTAGCAATTATTTATCTTTATATTATATCCATCTAGCCAGAGCAGGCCATAAAGGATGGTCTTTATGGAATTCTTTTACCAAGGTAGGCGTGTTGGCCTTAATCTAGTCATAGGTTTCCCAGGCTTGTGTTTTATATCCTTCCCACTTAATAAGAAGTTTAAATTATTTAGATTATGGTTTCTATTATATATTATTAATTAAGTTAATAAAGTAAGAACTATTACTATTGTTAATAATTATAGGAGGTAGTGGCGGCACTTTGCGAGTTATAGGATTATCTTTTAAAGGTTGCAATAAGCTTACGTAAAATATTAGGTGTATTTTTATCTTAGTTAGCAGTTTAAGCTTATAGGTATATAGGCTTAGTTTCTTTTTAATTTAGTATAGGCCTACAAACTTCTAATTAAGTTTCTTTAAGGGCCGTTAAGTCTTTAGGTTTTGTATATTTAGGTAGGCTATATTACCTTCCTTAAAGTCCCATACGGGAGCTTATCCTTTATTTATATGCCATTCCTATAATATTTAAGCGTATATTAATTCACTTTTTAATAATTCCGTTAACTGCTTTATTTAATTAGTAAAGTTATGCACGTTAATTAACTAAATCCATTTAATCATAGGTCCTATTATATTAATTTTAGGTTATAGTTTAAATCTAAGTTAAGGGTCTTATCCGTAGGTCGCGTAGAACGGCGTTACGCCTATTAATATATTTATTATATTATTTGCAGTAAACTCAGCTAAAGGCAGCCATTTTTCCCAGTCATCTTGTAGGTAGAAGTAGTACATTTATAAGTATTATTCTATAATCACGTTCGCGATTTTAGTTTAGCTATCTATCTCTAGATAAAATGCAGTTAAGAGTTATATTTAAATACTTAATTATTTATATAAAGCTTGCCAGAAGTCTAAAACAAACTGGCTTCTACAGTCAGATATTATTATATTAGGAAGTCCGTGTAGCTTAAAGACGTACTTAACAAAATATTTAGCTACTAATATCGCATTAATTAAGTCCATAGAAATTATATATTGCATTTTTATAAAACGGTTAACAACTACTATAACATTTATAAACCTATTACTGTTAGGCAAGTTAACTATAAAGTCAATTAAGATATCTCGCCATCTTTATATTAGAATTGGCAACGGTTAAAGTACTCCTTGCTTCTTTATATAAAAGGTCTTTCTACGCACGTACGTTCTATATACTCAAACATATTTTTATACGTAGTTATGCATTATAGGCCAGTAGTATACTCATTAAATAATCTTATAAGTCTTTGCATGGCTAGGATGTTCTACTATAGAGGAATCATATATAAATTCAAGTATCTTAAATTATAAGGGTTTGGAATTCGGGACTACTATCTTCTATTAATAGTATAGTTAATTATTACAAATTTTGTATTCGGCAAGTATAATATCTTTATACTATCGTTTTCCTATTTAAATTACTTTTATTATATCTACTATCTATACATCATTCTTATATTTGTATTCCATTAGCTTATTAATTTCCATTTCCCATTTATTAATTTCTAATTCATTTCTATTAAGTTCTATGTCTAGAAATATAGGATATAGTTTCTTAAAACGTTTAGGGGGCAATAAAATCTATAATTAATTCATAATCCGTTTATCTAAGGCGTTTATAGGTAAGTCTTATAATTATTTTATTAATGCATTAGGCTTCTAATTAAGTTTGCCCAGTTAGTATATAATCTTAAAGTTAAATTATAAGAGGTATTCGGCCTAACGAATTTAGTGCCATATTAACTACTTTATAGTTATAAAGTACTACAGGTTTTTATAGTCCGTTAACACACATATTAGAAATAATAATCCTTTAAGTTCTAAACGCCATTATTTAAAGCATCTAATAATTACAAGCAGTTCCTTATTATATATTTTATAGTTTAATTTAGCAGGGGCGAGCTTTTAAGAGAGAAAGGCTACTAGACACAGCTCACCGTTCTTATTATATTGCAATAACATTTCCCCTAAGGCATAATTAGACAAGTCTATTTTAATAACATATTTAAGGTTAAGGTTAAAGTAGGTAAGAATTAGAGCGGTTATAAAGCGTTATTTTAAGTTATTAAAAGCTTGTTCACATTTAGTAGTCTATTTAAATTTCACATTCTTTCTTATTAGGTTTACCAATAGTTAGGCAATTTTTAAGAACCAATTAATAAATTAATAATAGAAATTTGCAAATCCTAGGAATCCTTAAATATCTTATATATTATTAGGGCTTCCCTAGTTTATAACCGCAGTAACCTTTTTAGGGTCTATTTTAATTCCGTCGCGGGATATAATCAGGCCTAGGTACGTAACTTCGGACACGTAGAACTTGCATTTCTTAATATCGCATTATAAACCTGCATCTCGCAGACGTTCAAGGACCATTTAGATGTGTTTTTAATGCTTAAAAAGCAAAGATGAGTAGATTAAGATATCATTAATATACGCGGTAATAAATATATTAAGGAATTTACGAAGTGTATCGTTAATGTATTGCTAAAACGTACTGGGACCATTCTTTATACTAAACGGTATTACTAGGTATTTAAAGAGTCCCCATTGTGTATAAAAGGCTATATACTTCTTATCTCCTTCTTAAACGCGAATTCAATTAAAGGCAGCGACTATATTAAGTTTTATAAAATATTGTGCCTTTGCTAGGCGGTCAAGCGTCTCTTAGATTAAGGGGATTAGATATTAGTTTTAAATCATAATTATATTTAGGGCTCGGTAATTAATATAGAATCTTAAGTCTCCTTCTAGCTTTTTAATAAATAGTACGGGGGAGGCGAATAGAGATTAACTAGGGCGAATAAATCCTTTTTCTAGATACTTGTTAAGGTATTATACTAGGTTTAAGTTCTATCTTAAAATCATATTTATCCTAATACAGGGGCAGCTAGTCTATAAATTATTTTTTAAACTTATTAATTAGATTATGGTACTCCTTGGGTATAAGAGGTCAAGGGTTAATATACTGCTTTGGTTCTAACGCTTTCTTAATATCTTTCATTATTATAGCAAAGATTTTATAATCTTGTTTTCTTGCTAATAAAACAAAAGGTGCGGCTTATATTATATAAATTTCAAGAGGTTTTAGTATAACGTCTTTGCATTCTTTACTATAATTAGCAGTTATAGCCTTATTGTTTTAGTTCAGGGTCCATAACAGGGGCAGTTTATATTATATTAAATTTAAATAATCTTATGCATATTTGTAGGGTAGGTAGTATTTTAAGCAATAACTTCAGTAGTAGGTTATGCAGAATTTTAGTGTTTTTTTAACCCAGTTAATTAAAGGGTCATGTCATTTTAGCTATCTATATTTAAGTATTATCTTATATTACTTTAGGGGTATTATAAATAGGGAAATATATTTAAGGTGTTCGCCTATCTACATTTTTATAAGAGCGTAGTGCGTTAATTTACTATGTATTAAGGGTTTGCCGTTAAAGCCTTATAGGCCTTAGGGCTTATTAAGTTTCTTTAAATTCAGGCATTAGGTTTTTACATGGTTCGTATTAATAAAGCCTATGCTAGTAGCTCCGCTATCTATAAGGATTTATACCTCCTTCTATTTTCTAAGTATTTAAATTTCGCTAAGTATATTAAGGGAGTTGTGTTATATATTAGCGCTAAAAGAGCCTAGATACTTATACTCTTCCACTTCTTATCCAAAGGCGCAACTTAGCCCTAGGATAATTCATTTTCTAAGTTAGCTAAGGGTGAGATGCTTTATAACAACTAGGTATGATTTATAGAATAAGTATAAGTTAAGGAGTGAGTACGGCTTAAAGAATAAGTGTAATTTAAGGAGCAGATGCAATTTAAAGACCGGGAGGAACTACGGCGGACTTTTTTAAAAGGGTAAGTTTGGCAATTCCTTTAGATATATCCTTTTCTACTACATCCAAAGCATTCTCTATTTATAGCTTGGGTTCTTTATTCGTTAGTTCCTAAGGGTGCGTAGGATTAAGTGGCGTTAAGGTCTATAGGGTCGTGCGTAAGTTTTGGAAAAGGGTCGCGCTTTAAGGTATATATTGGTTTTATAGGGTCTTAAATGCAAGGCGTGGTTGGCTTTAGAGAATAAGTTTATTTGTTATATTAAAGGTCCTTATTAATTCATTAACATATTATAGCAAATTTGGGTAGGTCCTTTGGCAGTTCCCTACCTACTAACTATGCTTTAATTTTATCTGAAATAGCTTATTAAAGAGCAGTAACTTTAGCGGCTTTATTCTAATCCAGTTCGCCAATAAGGCCTAGAAATTCCAAAAAGAAGCTAGTAAAGTCTTGGTTCCGTTATTATAGGTTTTTAAGTTTAGTAACGGCTATATGTTTACGGCTGGCGTTATTATATATTCGTTCTAATAGAGAGATAAAGATTTTAAAATTAATAAAGGTGCCGTTGCGGAAGAATAGGTCTATAGTTTATATAGCGTCTTTACTTAAATAAAACATTCCATAGCTAATCTTGCTAGCTTTAGTAGGGTATTAGTTATAGTTTATTAAAAGTTTAAAACGGAGCTTAGTTATAAAGGGACGTAGGTTATTTCGGTTTCTATTAAGTATTAGAGAGTTAGGAAGGTTTTCTAATTTTGTGGTAGGTACTAGGTTTATTATAGGTATAGGTTAAGCTACCATACTAGTTTAGGGTTCGCATTTAACGGGCCGGGTTTGTATACAGTTATTTCAATCTCATCTACAGGTATTATTGTTAGGGTCTTTAATATAAGTGCCTTAAGGTTACGGAGTTCTTCGCGGATTGCTCTAATTAATTGCTAGTATTAAGCTTCTAATATCGCTCGCTATTAGGCTAAGGCTTCTGTAAAGGACTATTGCATTATAGTTAACTATTCCCTAACTAGGAATATAATACTTATAGTTATTAAAGCAGATTCGGGTTCGTTTGCTATTTTAATAGTAGTTGTTTTAACGCAACATAATATAAGGGCGCGAAGAGGCTTTAGGGAAGATTTAAAGGAATAATATATATTCTATCTAAATCTAAGGGTATATAACTCTTGCAGAGTATAAGACGTTGTGTAAAGAAGAGAAAGGAATATAGGAAGCTTGTAACTAAATATTTAGAAGTCTTAGCAGTAGACACGTGGGTATATACACACGCGGGTTTTAACAGGTTTTAACCAAATTCTATTACGTTAGTGGAATTTGGTGGAATTCGATTAAGTTGGCGGAATTTGGCAGAATTTGATCAACTTGGCAGAATTTAGCAGAATTTAATTAAAGCGTCGGAATTTATCTGTTAAGTGTTTCATCAAGACATTCCTACTGTAACTGGGCTAGTTCCGTTACACCAGGTTATACTAGAGTATGGCTTATATAGGATATTAATAAATTACGCTTCACCCCATACATATGCCGCAGTTCTTACTATAAGCATTAACTTGTTCTTTAATCCCTTAGGACGTCCTCTGCTTCGCTTTTATATAAATTATATCTTAGCAGTAGCGCTTGCTTTTCGCCTGCACTTTAGCTATAAGACTAGGGTATTCCGCTTACAGTACTTATCTAGCAGTTGTTAACAATTCTTAAGTTCTGTCTCATATTTCCATTTATTATACTCGTTTGGCCATCCTAGCCATTTAATAAAGTACTGCGGTTATCTAGCACGATCCTAGTAGGCAATAATTGCTTCTACTTCCTAGCTGCCTTCCTTAAGCTCTTCTACTGCCGGGGGTTAAAACCCAGGGCGTGACTTATAAGGCTCTAGTAAGGAGACATAAAAGACTAGGTAGAGCTATGCTATAGCAGGTAGAAGCTCCTAGCTTATATACTTATTGCCCTACGCGCTCTAGAATCTAAAATAGTCCCATAAACTTACTATCAAGCTTCTTATAGGGACGTTTTATATGGATGTTCTTAAAAGAGAGTAGGACTCGTTTACTAACAGCGAAATACTTGGCCAGATGGTAATAATTGTAATATTTTGCCTAAAGTTGTTAGGCATGCATTATTAACGCTACCGCTGCCTTACGTATAAGGCGCAGGCATTATAGATACGTCTCTACAAGTTTAACATTTATTAACTTAGACCCCTCCCCACCTTGCTAGGCGTCTTAGACGCCGTCTAGGACTCTATCCAGGATGTTTAGCAGCTAGCTATAGGCGAGCTTGATGGGGGAACACTTCGTTATAGTATAGACCTTAGAGTTATAGGTAAAGGCTGCTTTGTTAAATAGGGAGGCCCAATTAAACTATTCCCAGTTTATAAATATATATAGGTATACCTTAAGCTCCTAGTTCTGGCGTTCTATTTAACTATCTATCTACGGGTAGAATACAGTGCTAAGCTTACATTAAACACATAGATGGTAGTATATAGTGCTCTAGTACTCACTTATAAACACGCTACCCCTATTAAAAATAATATTATCTGGAGGCCCTATTTGCGCAAAGACTCTAAATAAGAGTTCTATAAGTTGCGTAGCATTAAATGTCTTATGCACTAGATAGTATTGTACTAGCTTTATAAAATGGTCTATAAGAATAAGGACGGAGTTGTGTTCTACACTATTAGGAGTCTTAGACTTAGGGATATCTATAATAAAGTTAAGTAAATAATGTTGCTAGGCTCAGGTAGGGACCTAAAGAGGCTGTAGCTCACCATAGGGTTTATAGCGGCGCAATTTATAGCATTGGCAGGCATCGCAGTTATCTAGGTATTCGCGGAGATCTTTAGTAAAACCGTTCTAAGCGTACTTCCACGCAATTACCTTATAGGTATGGTTAAATCCATAGTAGCTACCTATAGGATTATTATAATTCCGCTTAAGGATCTCCTATTATAGTAGTGTGCAATTTGGCACCTAGACTTTATTATTTTACCTTAAAAGTCCTTAATTATTAAGGGTATAGTCCTTATTACTAGTAGGAACCCGTCCCTAAGTTAACTAATCACATATAGAGCGTATAAAGGCATCCCTTTCTTATACTCCATAAATAAAATTAACCAGTAACTTAGGGGGGTATTCCGTAAACGCCATTTCGGCTAAGGCAGCTACTACTACCTCTTACCATGGCACGAGACTCTGCGCAAAGTCGGTGCTAGCAAAGTAACGTGCAATACGTAGGTGACTTGCCGGGTTATTATAGGGGACCGTTGCCTAGGCCAAGGGATCTTCCCTAGGGTTAAACGCCATTAGGCCAGTTAAGGAGGTCTTAGAGAGAATAGCAGGACACCCTAGTCCGCCAGCGCCATATTCGCGAGGGTCGCTTGCATACTGCACGTATGCTACTCGCTAGTTTGGTATAGTAGCACTAGGGCCGCCCACAAGGCCCATAACCCGCAACTTTTGCTATAATATAGGCAGTATGGCATTAAGGACTATCCTCTTACTGCTATCTTTAAAGCCTTTGGCATAATCCAGGTACCAGAATAGTATATTAGCGGGGTTTACTTTACCTAGCTTATATTTAATCTTAAAATTAAACTTAGCCAGTTTCTTAGCGTACCAGGCCTAGCAAGTAGATAAGCTCTTAGTGGTTATAAAGTACCTAAGATTGTTATAATTGTAGAGTACGCGCGTTATACACGCAACGTGTTTAAGGTAGTGGCGCCACATCTTAAAGCATTGCACTATAGCGAGTAGTTCTTTATTATGCGTGTTATACTATACTTCTAGGCTAGTAAGCTTCTAACTATAATAAGTAATTGGGTGCTAGTGGAGTTAATCTTCTTACCTAAAAGGCTGCAGAAGTATACCGCTATAGGCATAATTAAAAGCGTCAGTAATTACCATTAGGGGTAGATTACGGTTAAAGTAGTAGAGTAGCAAAGCCTATGTAAACACAGCGTGTAGCTTACAAAACGCCTGCTAAGCGTTATTGGGCCAGGACCAGGGTTAATACCATTTAATAGGCCCTTTTTTACGCTTTTGCTTCTTCTTCTCCCCATCTAATATCGGGTCGCGATGTGCCCGTGCAAGATATATATATAGGGGGTATATAGTATCTAAGTAGTTCCAGATAAATCGCCTATAAAAGTTGGCGAAGCTAAGGAAGACCTAGATGTCCCTATAGGACTTAGGTTTAGGCCATTTCTTAATAGCTTTTACACGGGTAGGATCCATTATAATACCATTAGGTATAACGATAAAGCCTAGAAACTTAATGTTCTTAGCGTAAAAGATGCATTTTAACAGTTTGGCGTATAGGCCCCAGGCACGGAGCTGTCGTAGTACCTACTTAACATGCTTAACATGCTTATCTTTGTTATTTAAATAGATAAAAATGTTATCTAGGTAAACTACGTAGATGGTATCCACTAGGGTCCCTAGAGCTTTTTAAATATAGCTCTAAAAAGTTATAGGGGCGTTAGTAAGACCAAAGGGCATTACTAGGTACTTAAAGTGACCATAGTGTGTCTTAAATGCAGTCTTCTATCCGTCTCCCTTTTTAATGCAAATCCTATAATACGCATTACAAAGATCTAGCTTTGTAAATATCTTTACATAGCCAAGCCTATTAAAGAGTTCGCCAACCAGTGGTAGGGGGTACCGGTTTTTAATTGTGATCTTATTTAGGCATCTATAGTTAACGCATAGCCGCATCGTACCTTCTACTTTTGGTACGAAGAGGATGGGCACTCCAGTAGGCGACTTGCTGGGCTTAATCCAGCCCTTCTTAAGAGCACTCTTTAGGTACTCCCATAAGATCTGTAACTCTTTTTATAAGAGGCCGTAGATGGGCATCTACAGTGGCATCTTGCCTTCTTCTAAGTTAATTATATGGTCGTACTTAGAGTTCTAAGGTAGTATACTTGCTAGCTTATTAGAGAAGATATTAATCTCTTCTTTATATACATCTAGTAGGTTAGAGCCCATAAAGGTTAAAGCGACTATTGTATAGTAGTGTGCTTCCGGGAGCTAGTAAAGAGAAGGGTGCGGCCGACATGCGTTTCACAGGTATGCTTATACTAAGAGTCGAAATAGCAGATAAGCTAGCTAAAAAGGGCCTTTCTAGAAGAAAACTACAATCTTCTTATACCTCCCTAGCCTATATAGGGAGAGCAGCAAGAGAAAAGATACTAGAACAGTGGAAAAACAACTGGCAGCAGAATAAGAATAAAGGAAAACACTATACTAGGATCTGTAAAGGAAGCTATTCCTTTTCTCTTAAAGCCCCTAAGGATAAATATCCTAAAAGGCTACAATCAGCTTTCTTCCAACTAAAGCTAGGAAAAGGCTATTTTAAATCCTTCTCTAAAGTAATAGGGGGGAGGACGAAGATGGTAGATGCTTTAGGAAATGTAGAGCACTACAAACCCCTAGGCACCTACTACTAGACTGTAACCTATATAGAGAAGAGAGAAGGGAAATGCAAAAGAAACTAGGCTCTTCTCTCTCTCTAAAGAAGCTATTTTGTATACAAAAAGGAAGAGAGGCGCTTTTTCTATTTCTAAGTAGGACAGGAATAGCTACCAGAAAGTGGCTAATAATAGCAGGATCTATAGAAGGAGGTAACTCCTACTAGGCTCCTAGTAAAGAGATATTAGTAAGCAAAAGGACAGAAATAAATTACAAAAGGACAGGGATAGGCGTTAGGATTTCTTATTTCTTATAGTTTTCTACCGTTTTCTCATTCCCTAGTAGTTGCTTGTAACTTAGTATTTGACTAAGGAACTATAAACCCCTAGTTTAGGGGCTTATAAACTACTAGGACATAGTTACTAGTACATGTTAAGCTGCCCTAAGGGATTCATGTATACAGGACTATAGCGCCATAGCCTAGAGGCTGCATGCGTAGTATTGTACGTAGTATAATACAATGGATTAAAAATATATATATATACACTAAGAGTATATACAGCTCTGCTGCAGTATACTTAATAGTTTTAGGGTTTCAATTACCTCCCCCTTAAGTGTAGGTGATCTGCGCTGGCACTAGAGGGTCTTTATAGGTACTTGCTGCCAGTAATAATAGGTCCTCTATTATGTTTATAACCGGTATCTCTATATCTAAAGGGTCTGCACAGGTACTCACTGCCAGTAACAATAGGTCCTTTATTATGTTCACGACCGGCGTAAAAAAGAAATCTTCTGGCTATAGCGAATAGACTATTTCGCTAGTCTTAATATCTACTAGGAGCGCATTAAGAGTAACTATCTAGAGGCGTTTAGGGTCCGAAGTACCCTAGATAAATTGTCTAGAATAAAAGCTAATTAATAAATCTGCTTCTACAAGCCAATCCCATCTAAGAACTATATTATAGCCATTAAATAAGCCACCCTAAAAGGTCTAGGGGCTAATGGTGTGAGGGGTACCCTAGGAGTTGCTAGTGGTAACTGTTAGATTATAAGCATCCCAGATTGTTATCTGGTTGCTATTAAGAAAACGTGCAATAGGTTTACATAAACGTAGCGTATAGCATATAGGCAGGTTAAACCTATAGATAATATCCTAGTTAATAATGTTAATTTAGCACCTATTATTATATAAGCAATATAGGCGGACTTCACCCTAGGGCATATCCATTATAATATATACCACAATGCGTTTCTTCTCTCCCTCTGTGTTAGGCCCTAATTACAATTAAAAGAGATACGCTACTAGGGCTTTAGGTTTTCTAAAGGTTGGCCTAACTTGTCTTTACTAGCTTATTTCCAGTGTTTTTTACAGTAATTACCTACGGGTCTCTTTTAACTTGTATGCGTACCACTGGCGTCTAAAGGGTCCTTTAAGCCATCTGGCTTTTTAGTAGTCTCCCTAAGAGTTTACTTAGAAAAGCGTTGCCCTTTTTAGATTCTGTTCCCTAAACCTAACTCTATAGAGCCTATACTGCAACCGCGCTTTATATACAATAATTTACTGCTGCTACTTACGCGGTCTTCTGCAAGCTTTATAGTATCAAGCAATTACTCTACACAGCAGATTTCATTAAAGAGGTCCTCAGCGGTTCTTACCTATTGGGCGAAGTTCTGGCGGAAGAGCTCTGCTTATAAATAGGCTAGGAGACATAAGAACTAAAAGTCTACCTATTGCTTAGGATTAACAAAAGGGGTATATAAAAAGAGGTCTTCTAAGCTATATATATAGGCTAGGAAGACATCGAACCTCTAGTTCTCTTTTATAACCGCTATATAGTATATAGTAGCGTTGTCAAAGCGTCTTACTATAGGGTTCCTGATCTAGTCTTAGACCATAGTCTTAAACTTATCCCATAGTAAAGGACCTTTGTCTTTAGTGTCTAGCCGGCGATAAACCAGTTAGGCAATTGTCTTCTCTTTTGCAAGACCTTTAATGGCCTAGCGCGTACGTCACTTATAGTCGTAGTCAGCGTTATTAACCTCGAATCGGTTCTTAACTACGGCAATCCAGCGGTTAAAATGCTGTTAAGTAGTACCGCCAATATTAGGTAGTAACTTCTTGACCAGGGCGTTAAGATTTATTCAGCGTATACATTCGCTATATAACTTGTGCTCTTCACTAGAGAGGTAACGGGAGGGCTTTATCGAATCAATAATGCTCTATAAGTTGGCTATTTTCTTAGCCAGCTCGTCTAGCTCCTTCGTGTTAGCAGTATTTGGTAGGGCGCTAGTAATCTTACTAAGTTCCTGTTAAGCCTAGGTATATAAGTCAAACTAGTCTCCAGCGTTTGCAGGTGGCTGATCGTTTTAAGGTTTAGAAGGTGGCTTAGATTCTGCTAGTATATTTCTAGCGGTTTCGTCTACACTAGATCCTAAGGCGTTTGGCGGTTATATTGTCAGCGTATTACCGTCGGGTGCAGGCGTTGGTTTTCTTTTCGGAGGCATCGTGGAAAAATTGAACCGGCTATCCTCCTAAGGGGATTGGTAAGGATTTAAATGTAAGGTAAAGATGTGGATAGGAAGCTCAATAATGGAACAATAGGGTATATTGTATAGATAGGCGAATCCTTAAGGGAAAAAGGAGGAGTCTGTATGCGAGGTAGGAAGGGTTTTCCCTAGGTACGTACAGGGCACATACTTTACAGGCGAGTCACCCCTAAGTCGCCCTAGGGTCGCCCGTACCTTGCGGCTATATAACTATCTACTTAGGTTTCACCTAACAGTTTCTTAGATAAACTTGTCATTTAGGTATTTATTAACTATTAACTATTTAATTAATTAATTAGTTATTTTAAGGATATGTATTATAACGTCTTTAATAGGAGGGTTAAATAGCTTAGGGCGAAGTAGGGTTTAATTATAATAGGTATACGCTTCTTTCTATGCTGGTATGTCTTGTAAATATTAGGTTAAGGTATTAGGTTTTTAACCTTAAACGCCTAGGTGGTATATAATTAAGAATTGGAAATAAGACATATATTTTAACTAGCAGGCTTAATAATGACTTAGCTGTTTTATAGTTATAAAGTACTCTAGATTTTTATAGTTGCTAAGGACCTTAGTTAGAAATCCAGCGCCTTCTAGTTTAGGTCGCTATTATTTAAAACACCTAATAATAGCTAATAATTCCTTATTATAGATCTCGTAGTTATAATTAGCTAGGCTTAGTTATTTTAAGAAGTATGCTATAGGGTATAGTACTCCTTCCTTATTATACTAAGATAAAATACCTTTAGTGACGTAGTTGGATAAATTAGCTTTTATAACACTCTTTTAGTTTAGGTTAAAGTGTTAGAGTATAGGTGCGGTAGTGAATATAACTTTTAGATAAGTAAAGGCCTTCTTATATTCCTTATTAAAGATAAAGGCTTTATCCTTTTAGGTTAGAACTATAAGGGGTAAAACTAGAGTGGAGAAGTTGTTAATAAACCGTTAGTAGAAGTTAGTAAATTCTATAAAGGCTCTTACGTTCTTAACATTCTTAAGTTCTTACTAGTTTATAATTACTTTAATCTTTTTTAGGTCCATTTATATGCTATTTATAGAAATAATAAGTCTAAGGTATAGGACTTCTATTTTATGGAACTTGCATTTATCTATATCTAATTATAAGCTAGCTTTATATAGGGCTTCTAAGATAAGGTTAATATGTTTTTTATATTTGGTTAGGTTATTACTATATACTAAGATATTATTAATATAAGCAGTATAGAAAACGTCTAGATAAGGTTATAGGGTGTTATTTATAAAGTATTAGAATGAACTTAGGGCATTTATAAGGCTAAACAGTGTTACTAAGTATTTAAATAGTCTATATCTAGTATGGAATATAGTAAGCTATTTATCTCCTTTTATAATACGGAGGCGGTTAAACATGTAGATAAGGTTAAGTTTTGTATAGTAGCAAGCCTTACTTAATTGGTTTAGTGTTTTTTAAATTAATGGGAGCGGGTACTAATTTTTAATAGTAATAGCGTTAAGAGCTTAATAGTTTATATAGAAGTGCAGACCGCTGCTAGGTTTCTTAATAAAGATTATAGCTATAGCTATAGGCGAAGAGCTTACTCTAATAAACCCTTTACTTAGGTGCTTATCTAAGTACTTTTATAGTACTTTAAGTTTATTCTAGGACATTCTATATAGGGGTCTAAATCCTAGCTATTTTCCTTCTTTAAGTACAATCTTGTGGTTATATAGTTAGTGTTTTACTAACTTATCAGCTTCCTTTTATAAAAATACCTCTAGGTACTTATAGTAGCATACTGGTACTTTTATAGTAGGGTTAGTGTGCTTTTTTAGTGCTAGGGCCTTTTTAATATCAGCTATTATAACGGTGAAGATTATATGTTTAGGTTTCCTAGTAAGTTATATCAACGGGGTAGCTCCAATTATATAGATGTCTAAGGTGTTAAATAAGCTTAGATTATTCTTAGTTTTTTATATGGTTTCTTATTTGGGTTTAGGTTTAGTATTAAGTATAGAGTTAGTATTAAATTTAGGTTTGGGTTCTTTAAGTATCCTTTTTATAGTAGAATACCAGTTCTTCTAGTACCTTTATATATTAAGCTTAGACTTCTATTTGGTTTGGGGCGGTATAGCAGTTAGGGTTGGTTTATATAGTTTAGTATAACTTCTAGGTTCTTAGTAGAATTTAGTAGAATTCTTAGGTTGGTGGAATTTAGTAGAATTCTTAGGTTAATAGAATTAGGTGGACTTTTTAGATATAGGGTGGACGTTAGTAGAAATTTTAGACTAGTAGATCCTGGTGTATTTTCTAGATTTTAGTTTAGGGTTTAAGTAGTAAGTTATAAGGCACTTCTGCTTATAATAGGAGGCGGTAAATAGAAGCTTAAGGTTATCCTAATTAATAGTTACCTTATATAGCTTTATCTAGGGCTATTTAAGTATTACTAGGTAACCTAGGGTAGTTATAAAGAGCTTAATTAATTCTTTATGGTTTAGGTATTAGAGTTTTAGGGCCGCTATATAAGTAATACAGCCTAAAATAGTATGTTTACTATTAAATCTAAATACGTTAATATGCCGGTTAAGGGGTATTAGAGTAAACCTATTGTCTTACGCAAAGATCTTATTAATAAATCCTATGCCGCTAGCTCCTATATTAATTAGGACTTAAGTATTAGCCTATTAACCTTTCTGCTAAAGATAGCAGTTAATAGTTATATTATAATCCCAAGAGTTAGGGTTTGCTATATTTAATATATTTAATAAAATCCTATAATATGGTTATCCTAAAAAGCAACTTAACTCTAGGATATACCTTTTAGTGGTAAGTAGGAAGGGGTTCCTATAAAACGTTAGTTATAACTTTATCCTTATAAGTAGTGCTTACTAAATGTAGAGTTAGAGCCAAATAAAGATTAGGGTTAGTGGCTAAAAGATTAGTGCAGTAAATAGTTGCTAGCGTTAATTATTTATAGATCTTTTTAAAAGGGGGCGGAGTAGTAGTTAAAGAGGTAGGAGCTACTTCTATATTTAAAGTAAAGGCCTAGCTTGGTGCGTTATTCCCGTTAAAGGACCCTAGTAAGGCGTATCCTAGGGTCCTAGTGTTAATATCTATAGCGTTAGGGTGCTTAGGCTAAGATAATAACTTAGTAGACATTTATGGAGTTATTATATTATATTAAGGAGCAGACTTTGGTGTTAGACGTAGTATATTATTGTACTATATATTAATAACGTTTACGCAGGCATTAAGAGCTTCTAGTAGGCCTATACTAATTAGGGAGGTTTTTAATTTAGGGCTTAGAGACTTAATAAGGCTGTTAATTAGTATGGAGTTATTCCAGCCTATTTCCTTTGTGTAATAATTAAATTTAAAGAAGTATACTAGGAAACTTTTCTTTTCTTAAGTTATGTGGTTTATCTTCCTTTAAGTAGTGGCTTGGGTTACTATATATAGCTTTAAGAAGTATAACTAGGCTTTATACTGAGTTTAGCTAGAGAGGTTTAATAAGGTTAGCTATATCTCCTCCTAGTCAACTTAGGGCGTAGTAGAGTTAGTTAGCTTTAGTTAGGTAACAGTTAGTATTACTAGTTAGCTTATTCTTAAGCCGGCTTAAGAATAACTAAAGCTTTTATTATTTGCTAGTAAATACTAAAGGGTCTAGTAGTTTTTTAGATTGTTATAATATAGTAGTCGGTTCTACCGGTAGGATAACTATTATTAGTTTAGGGCTTGCGTTCTATATATTAGCTTCTAGTAATAGCAATTAGTTTTAAGGGCTTAGCGTAGGCGTCTTAAGGGTGCGGATTTCTTCTTAAAGGGCCTTAATTATTTTCTGGTGCTGTGCTTCTTATTCGGCTTATTATTAAGCTATAGCAGCTTAGTTTTATATAAGGGCATCTATAAAGGACTTTTATATATCTGCTAATTGTTCCTAGAGTGCAGATATAATATTAGCGGTTATTATAGGGGCTTTAAGGTTGTTTTATATTTTAAATGGGGCGGGGCAGAGTATAGGTTTTTAAGGTTTTAATATAACGTAGTGTTACGGAGCAAGTATAAGCGGTAGTAATATATAGCGAAGTAGATATTGATAAGCTATATATATAAACTGCGTAATAAAGTTAAGACGTTATATAAGGAGAGAAGGTAAGGAAATGGGAAGAAAGGGTATATATTATTAGTTTGGTTACTTAGTTAATATATATATAGAGTAGAATAGGATTTAAGGAGTAGTCCTAGTAGAACTTAGCAGAATTTAGTAGACTTTAGTAGAATATGGCAGAGTGCGGTAGATTGCCGTTAGATTGCCATAGATTACCAGCAAATTGCCATTAGGTTGCCGTCTCGCGGTTAGTCTCTTCTTGCTACGTTAGTAGAAATAGGTAGGCGTATATAAGGTGTTATAGAGGTGTCCCGTAATAATAGGGATTTCTACTAGTTAATTATAGTTGTCTTTTCTAGATCTACCTTAATTCTATCTATACTAATAATAAACCTTAAGTATTTTATACGCTTAACACTAAATTTTAATTTTTAATATTAATCTAAAAACTAGCCTTATAGAGCCGTTGTGGGACCTTATAGATATACTCTTTATATTCTAACTTATCCTTAGATTAGATTATAATATTATTTAAATAGGCTGTTTAGAAGTTATTAAGGTAGTTAAAGATTATATAATTTATATATCGCTAGTACGTAGCCAGTCTATTAGTTAGTCTAAAAGGAAGTACTTTATATTTATATAATCCGTAATAGGTCTAAAATATAGTTAGATCTATAAATCTAAGGTCTGTTCTAATTTAGTAAAAAGCCTAATGGATATTGAGCTTTATAAAAATCTTAGCCCTACTTATTTAGGCTAGTGTTTTATTAAGTAGGGGTAGTAAATAGCGGTCCTTATAGGTAATATTATTTAGCTTATAGTAGTTAATATAGAAACAGAGTCCTTTATTTGGCTTTTTAACCAAGAGAATAAGCGAGGTAAAAGGGACTTAACTAGGCTTAATAAAGCTCTTGCCTAAGTTTTAATAAGATACTGCTTTATAGTAAGTGGTTTAGCAATAGATTACTTATAAAGGAGGTAGTGGCTAAGTTTATTTTCTTTACTTAGTTTAATCTTAATCTTATAGTTATAAGGTTAGTAAGGCGGAAGTATATTAGACGCTGCCTTAAAGCATATATTTTTAAATTGCTAGTATTGGCGGGGTAGTTTCTAGTCTATTAGCTCCTTATCTATAAGCTTACTTTTTTCGCTAAGGTAACCACTCCACTAGTTATTATATTGTTAACTTCTTATTTACCTATATACCTAGCCTATTAATAAGTCTATCATAGTATTTCCTACAAGGCTTTAATTATATTTAACCCTTTGGTTTACTTACGCTAAAGGCCCTATATAGAGTTTACTATGTGGCTTATATAGTATATAGATAGAGGCCTAAACCTAGGCTTTAGCTAGGACTATAGCTCTAGCTATAATAGTAGTAGTATTAGTAGCGGCGAAGCTATATAGGAAGAAAAGCCTATAGCGCTTACCTAGGCGGATATATATTTACTAGATTCTATAATAGATAGAGCTAATTCTATAGGTAAATATAAGGAATTAATATACTAGCCCTAAGGCTATACTACTGCTACTAATACTGCCGCAGCTATAGCTAAAGGGGCATTTAGATAAAATATAAGGTCTTTAGATGTTAATAACTAAAGTTATAAAGACTAGGCCCGCTAAAACCTATCTAAAAGGCTTCCCTTCTTTTTCTATAGATAGGGCTTTAGCTTTTATATAAAAGCCTTATATGCCTTATATTAAAAAATAGGGTAACTCTATACTAGATAGCTTGGGAATATCTTATAAAAGGCTACTAAATTCTATAAAATAACCTTCTAGAGGTAAAAGAGAAGGTTCGTAACCCCTATAGCGGTAAGGTTATTAATCTAATCTAGCTATAGACTAAAACAACCCTTTTATTTATCTAGTTTAGGCTATATTATTAATCGCAGCGTATTAGGTGGCATAATACCTATATATCGGATTTTAAAGCAGTCTATTTATAAAGGGTATTTTATTATTAACCTTATAAACTCTTATAAAAGAGAGCTTATATAATAGCCTACTATCTACTTCTAATTCTACCTTCTAGTATATTAAATCTAGTCCTTATTATCCCACTTTAGCTCTATTATCTTATCGCTAGTGCTTTACTTAATATAGGTCTTCTTTTTTAAAAAGACGCTAATATATTAGAAGGCCTTTATAACCCAATCTTGCTATAAGTTATATAAGAGGGTCGCCTTACGGTCCCTAGTACTAATTTTAATTAGGCTATATTAAGCGCCTACTAAAGTCTAAAAACAGCTTAGTATTAAAATTCTAGTAGTATAGGAAATAGAAAGTTAGCTTACTAAGTATATAAATAAGTGGCCTCCTATTCTATAGGGACCAAATAGTCTTAAGGCGGCTATACTAGTTCTGCTTACTTACTATATAATAAATATTAAGGGTATATAGCGTGTAGGGCCTTTACTGTTAAACTTAAAGGTAAATTAATTTAAGATCTTAGCGGATAATCTATTACCGCTATAAATAAGTATATAGTGGCCTAGTAGAATATTAATAAGTATACAAAAGTAGAAGTTTAGGGATAAGATAGTGCCCCTAGCCTAGAGTTTATAGTAAATACCCTAAAATCTATCCTTAGTATAGCTGTTAAAGAGGGTATCTCTATTCTTATTAGCGAACTACTTTTCCCTATACTGTATATCTATAAGCTTTATAGTATAGGAGGATTAAATAAGCGACTTAATTCTAAATCTATAGAGATTAAGTAATATAAATATATAAAAGTAGACTCCTAACTCTAGAGTTTATAATTTATTTTAACCGTATATAGGATATATAAGGTAGTGCTAATACTACCTTCTAGGCAGCATCCTTGTGTCTTAATATAGTATTGGTAATTAGTTATAATATCTCTCTGCTATAGCATCTTTAGGTACTCCTTAATATTATTCTCCCGTAGAAATAGGTAGCCATTTATTTTTATAGCTTTTTATATCTAATAGAGTGTTAGCGACTTAGTTAATTATGGCATAAGCATAGTAAGCAGGACGCATGCAAGCCTATATAATTGGATTGTTTATAAACAAGGATCTAAAGCTAAAGAAAGAAAAGGAGAAGAAGAGCAGCGCCGGTCTGTTAGGGCAGAAAGCCAGTAAAATACAGCAGATTGTGGTCACGTGACTAGAGGATCTTATAAAACGTCAGGCGGCACTGCTACTCCTTCTTTCCTTTTCTTTAGCTTTAGATCCTCGTTAATAGACAATCCAATTATACAGGCTTGCGCGACCCTCTTGCTGTACTCGTACCTTAATTAACTAAGTCGCTAACTGTAACGGGACTAGCCCAGTTACAGTAGGAATGTCTCGGTGAAACACTCGACAGATAAATTCCGACGCTTTGACCAAATTCTGCCGAATTCTGCCAGCTTGATCGACTTCTGCCAAGTTCTGCCAGATTAATCGAATACTACCGAAGTCTGTCGAAGACCGCGTGCGCACGTGTGCACGCATCGACCACCAAGACCCCTGAGTATTTAATTATATGATTCTCTCATTATTCTTTTCTCTTCTTTACGCAACGTCTTGTACTCTACAAGAGCTATATACCCTTAGATTTAGATAGAATTTATATTGTTCCTTTAAATCTTCCCTAAAGCCTCTTCGCGCCCTTATATTATGTTGCGTTAAAATAACTACCATTAAAATGGCAAACGAACCCGAATCCCTTTTAATAACTATAAGTATTATAACCCTAGTTAGGGAACAGTTAACTATAATATAACAGTCCTTTATAGATGCCTTAGCTTAGTAGCGGGCTGCACTGGAACCCTAGCACCAGTAATTAATGGAAGTACTCCGCGAAGAACTCCGCAATATCAAGGTATTTACGTTATAGACCCTAATAGCAATACCTATAAACAAAATTAAAATAACGGTACCTAAACCTAATGCATTAAATGCGAACACTAAACTAGTAACAGTAGCTTAACCTATACCTATAGCAAACCTAGTACCTACTATAAAATCTAAAAGGCTCCCTAATCCTCCAATATTTAATAGAAACTAAAATAACCTATATCCCTTTATAACCAAGCTTCGTCTTAAACTCTTAATAAACTATAATTAATACCCCACTAAGGCTAGCAAGGTTAGCCATGGAATATCTTATTTAAGTAAGGACACTATATAAACCATAGATCCATTCTTCCGTAATAGCACTTTTGTTAATTTTAAAACCTTTATCTCTCTGCTAAAATGAATATATAATAACGCCAGTTGCGAATATATAGCTATTACCAAACTTAAAAACCTATGATAATGGAACCGAGACTTCACTAGCTTCTTTTCGGAATTTTTATACCTTATTGGCGAGCTAGATTAGAATAAAGCCGCTAGAGTTGCTGCCCTTTAATAAGCTATTTTGGATGAAATTAGAGCCTAGTTAGTAGGTAGAGAACTACTGAAAAATCTATCCAAATTTGCTATAATATATTAACAAATTAATAAAGACCTTTAATATAACAAACAGACTTGTTCTCTAAAGTTAACCACACCTTATATTTAAAACTCCTTAAAACCGGGATATGCTCTAAGGCGCAATCCTTCTCTAAGACCCAAAAGCCCTATATATAACCCTATGGACCTTAATGCCACCTAATCTTATGCACCCTTAGGAACTAATAAGTAAAGAACTTAAGCCATAAATAGAGAATGCTTTAGATGTGGTAAAAAAGGACATATTTAAAAGCATTGCCGAACTTACCCTTTTAAGAAAGTCCGCCATAGTTCCTCCTAATCCTTAAATCGTACCCGTTTCTTAAGTTGTACTTATTCCTTAAACCATACCCGCCCCATAAATTATACTTAGACGCTATAAAGCACCTCGCCCTTAGTTAACTTGGGAAACGAATTATTCTAAGGCTAAGTCGCGTCTTAGAATAAAAAGTGGAAGAGTATAAGTGTCTAGGCTCTTCTAGCGCTAATACATAATATAACTCCCTTAATATACTTGGCAAAATTTAAATACTTAAAAAATAGAAGAAGGTATAAATCCTAATAGACAGCGGAGCTACTAGTATGGGCTTTATTAATACAAACTATACAAAAACTTAACGCCTAAATTTAAAGAAACTTAATAAGCCTTAAGGCCTATAAGGCTTTAATGGCAAACCCTTAATATATAGCAAAATAATGTACTACGCCCTAGTAAAAATGCGGATGGGTGAATACCTTAAATATATCTCCCTATTTATAACACCTTTAAAGTAATATAAAGTTATACTTAGATATAGATAGCTAAAACAACACAACCCTTTAATTAGCTGGGTTAAAAAAATATTAAAGTTCTATACAACCTACTGCTAAAATTATTACTTAAAAAACCATTTACCCTATAAACATATATACGACTATTTAAATTTAACATAATATAAATTACCCTTGCCATAAACCTTGAGCTAACATAATAAATCTATAACTACTAATTGTAGAAAAGAATGTGAAGATGTTACGTTAAAACCTCTTAAAATTTATATAATATAGGCCGCGCCTTTTATCCTATTAGCAAAAAGACAAAATTATAAAATCTTTACTGTGACCATGGAAGATATTAAGAAAGCACTAAAACTAAAATAGTATCCTAATCCCTAACCTTTTATACCTAAAGAGTACTATAACCTAATTAATAAGTTTAAAAAATAATTTATAGACTAACTAGCCCCGCACTAAGAAAAGCACAATTTTAAGATAGAACTTAAGCCTGGCATAATACTAAAGTTCAGTCCACTATACGGTATATTATAAGAAGAACTGCTTATAATATAATAATACCTTAACAAGCATCTAGAAAAAAGATTTATTTGCCCTAGCCAATCTCTATTTACCTTACCTATACTATTTATTAAAAAGCTAGAAGGAGGCTTAAGATTCTATATTAATTATTAAGCTCTAAATGTAATTATAATTCAAAACTAATATCTAATTCCTTTAATTTAAGAGACGCTTAACTAATTAGTAAAGGCATAGTACTTTATAAAGCTTGATATAATCGCTGCCTTTAATAAAATTTATATATGTAAAGGAGATAAAAAGTATATAGCTTTTTATATATAATAGGGACTTTTTAAATACCTAGTAATGCTATTTAGTGTAAAGAATGGTCCTAGTACGTTTTAGTAATATATTAACAATACACTTTATAAATTCCTTAATATATTTGTTACTGCGTATATTAATAATATCTTAATCTACTCGTCCTTGCTTTCTAAATATTAAAAACATATTAAAATGGTCCTTAAACGCTTATAAGACGCGGGCTTATAATATAATATTAAGAAATATAAGTTCTACACGTCCAAGGTTATATACTTAGGCTTAATTATATTCTATAATAGAATTAAAATAGACCCTAAAAAAGTTGCTGCGATTATAAACTGGGAAAGCCCTAGTAACATATAAGATATTTAAGGATTTCTAGAATTCACAAATTTCTATTAACAATTTATTAACTACTTCTTAGAAATTACTTAGCCGTTAGTTAACCTAATAAAGAAGAATATAAAATTTAAATAAACCGCTAGATGCAAACGAGCTTTTAAAAACTTAAAATATTGCTTTATAACTACTCTAATCCTTACCTACTTTAACCCTAACTTTAAATATATTGTTAAAACGGACTTGTTAGATTATATACTAGGGGAAGTGTTATCACAATATAATAAGAACGGCGAGCTATGTCTAGTAGCCTTTCTCTCCTAGAAACTTGCCCCTACTAAATTAAATTATAAGATATACAATAAGGAACTGCTTATAATTGTTAGATGCTTTAAATAATAGCGTCCTAAGCTAGAAGGATTGTTATTTCTAATATACGTGTTAACGGACCACAAGAATCTGCAATACTTTATAACTATAAAACAATTAACGCAGCGCCAAATTCATTGGGCCAAATACCTCTTATAATTTAACTTTAAGATCACGTATTAACTGGGTAAACTTAATTAAAAGCCTAACGCATTAATATAACAATTACAGGACTTACCTGCAAACGCTTTAAATAAACGAATTATAAATTAATTATGGATCTTACTGCCCCCTAAACGTTTTAAAAAACTATATCCTATATTTTTAGATATAGAACTTAATAGAAATGAATCGGAAATTAATAAATAGGAAATAGAAATTAATAAGCTAATGGAATATAAATATAAGAATAACGTATGGATAGTAGATGTAATAAAGATAATCTAAACTAGAAAACAATAGCATAAGGATATTATACTCGCTAAATACAAAATCTAAAATAATTAATTATATTATTAATAGAAGATAGTAGTTCCAAATTCCAAACCTTTACAATTTAAGATACTTAAATTTATATACAACTCCCCTATAGTAGGGCACCCTGGCCATATAAAAACCTATAAGATTGTTTAACAAGCATATTACTAGCCTATAATACACAACTATATATAAAAATACGTTTAAGTATATAGGGTGTATACGTGGAAAGACCTCTTATGTAAAGAAGTAAGGAGTACTTTAACTGCTACCAATTCCAATATAAAAATGGCGCGATATCTTAATCGACTTTATAGTTAACTTGCCTAATAGTAATAGGTTTATAAATGTTATAGTAGTTGTTAACTACCTTATAAAAATGCGATATATGATTCCTATGGACTTAATTAATGCAATATTAGTAGCCAAATATTTTATTAAGCACGTTTTTAAGCTATATAGACTTCCTAACTTAATAATATCCAATTATAGAAGCCAGTTTGTTTTAGACTTCTGGCAAGCTCTATATAATTAATTAAGCATTTAAATATAACTCTTAGCTGCATTTTATCTGGAGATAGATGGTTAAACTGAAATTGCAAACGCAATTATAGAATAATATTTATAAATATACTGCTCCTACCTATAAGATAACTGGGGAAAATGGCTGCCTTTAGCTAAGTTTACCGCAAATAATATAATAAACATATTAATAGGCGTAACGCCCTTTTACGCAACCTACGGATAGGACCCTTAACTTGGATTTAAACTATAACCTAAAATTAATATAATAGGACCCACGATTAAACGGATTTAGTTAATTAACATATATAACTTTGCTAATTAAATAAAGCAGTTAACGGAACTATTATAAAGTAAATTAATATACGCTTAAATATTATAGGAATGGCATATAAATAAAGGACGAGCTCCCGCATAGGACTTTAAAGAAGGTAATATGGCTTACCTAAATACACAAAATATAAAGACTTAACAGCCTTTAAAGAAACTTAATTGGAAGTTCGCGGGCCTATACTAAATTAAGAAAAAACTGAGCCTATATGCCTATAAACTTAAACTGCTAACTAAAATAAAAATACACCTAACGTTTTACGTAAGCTTGCTATAACCTTTAAGAGACAATCCTATAACTTATAAAGTGCCACTACTACCTCCCGTAATTATTAACAATAGTAACAGTTCTTACTTTATTAACTTAATTAATAATATATAATAGAAAATATAATCTAAACAATTTAAACTTTTTATTAAGTGGGAAGGATATAAAATATAAACTTAGGAAACCTATAACTAGATTAAGGCCGACGCGCCTTCCTTGGTAAAAGAATTCCATAAAGACCATCCTTCGCGGCCTGCTCTAGCTGGATAGATATAATATAAAGGCAAACGACTGCTACCTGATACGCATATACGAAACACGATAGTAGGAAACTTGAAATTGAAAAGAACTTAAAATATATTATAACGTTTGTAAAACGATTATGTGACATGCAAGATGTTAAGGAACTTTAACCGCCAGTTAAAGTTATCTAATTAGTTAGATTTGCTTGCTAAAAACGCCACCTAACGCGAATATATAAAACGCGATAACACAAAAACATGATAAGTTATATAAGTCTTAACTAAATTAAATTGTTTTTAGACCTTCGGCTAAAAGGGGGGGTACTGTAACGGGACTAGCCCAGTTACAGTAGGAATGTCTTAGTGAAACACTTAATAGATAAATTCCGACGCTTTAATCAAATTCTGCCGAATTCTACCAGCTTGATTGGCTTCTGCCAAGTTCTGCCAGATCAATTAAATACTACCAAAGTCTGTCAAAGACCGTGTGCGCATATGCGCACGCATCGACCACTAAGACCCCTGAGTATTTAATTATATGATTCTCTTATTGTTCTTTTCTCTTCTTTATACAACGTCTTGTACTCTGTAAGAGCTATATACCCTTAGATTTAGATAGAATTTATATTGTTCCTTCGAATCTTCCCCGAAGCCTCTTCGCGCCCTTACACTAACATTATCTAAAGCTCGTCTACCCTTTCTTCCTAAGAAGGAATTTAAATATATTTATGGACTAAGGATAGGATAAGGGTATAGAAATGGACCTAAAAGACATTACTAGAATAAAACTAGACCCTAAGGACAGAACAGAACTAAAAGGACACATATAATATAACCTAAATAACATGTACGGACTAGAACCCCCTATAGAGACCTACCGGAAATTATCTAACTACTATACTAAGAAATACAGCAGCTAGTAAGGCCGTTGTAGAACCTGTAAATACCTCTAATAGTAAAACAGTCGTCGTCTTAACCCCCTAGGAAGAACTCACAGCAGCTAATACTAAAATTAAATAGCTTTAAAAGCTGCTTAAAATTAGAGATACCCCTATACCTAGTAAGGAGTTATTAAATACCTAGAGACTTACTACAGTCCTTAAAGCCCTAGCATAATATATAGTATTAGCATTATTGCGGTCCGCAAAGGTTATAGACCCCCCATTACTTACAGACAGAACTAACCCTATATTTAATAACTAGAAGCTTTAACTATAAGATAAGCTTAAAGTTAATCCGGACTACTTCCCTACTACTTAAACTAAGATAGCTTATATCTTTAGCCGTACCAGCGGGGACGTATAGACACACCTACGCCTGTAATATACCTAGGACTTAGCAGACCCCTTCCTCTCTAAAGAAGAGATAATTAACTACCTATATTCTATTTATAAGGACCCCTTTAAGATATAAAATATCCACCTTAATTATAAAGCCCTTAATATAAAAACGACGGAGACCTTTTTGGCCTTTTAGACCTATTTTCCGTACCTAGCCGGCTAAGCCTATATTTCTTACAAAGACCTAATGCTAGACCTCTTTAATAAGCTTACCCTAGACCTATAGCGCGCCGTACTGCTAGTTTTTACTATTATATAGACGCTAAAGGTACTTACGGACCACTACCTAGCTATTAATTAAGGCCTCTATTAAATTAAAGCATAAGCTAAGTATTATAAAGCTAAAAACTCTTCTAACTAGACTATAAGCACTATAAGAACAGCCCATAGTGCCCTAGCATAATTGGCAACTCCTATAGCACTAGCCGTATAGCCTGCCGTTAATTTAGCAGCTAGCCGTGTATCTAGTCTTACCACAGATTTGGCGTATACTTAGCCTATATATAGCGACTCTTATAAATAGGCCCTTAGTAACTAAAGAGCTTACTTCTTATATAGCTAAAAGTACTACTTTACTAAGGACTACCTAATAAAGGCAAAAATGGATACGGTTCTATTAATATAGGAGGATAGCATAGAGTTAGAAAAAGAGAAACCCTAGAGAAAGACTCCTCTCTAAAGTTAAAAAGGATTAATATGTTATACGTTATTCTAGGTTGGCTAATTAGTAGAAAAAGCTACACTATCCCTTATACCTTATTCTATAATAAATATTAAGTTTTAACCTCTACTTTAGCTAACTCTAGAGTAAATGCCTTTGCTCTAATAGATACCTAGTATACTATAAAGCTGGCTAACCTTTTAAATATACCCCTTAAAGAACTACCTAAACTAATTTCTATTTGCGGGTATAACGAATAGATAAGGCCACCTATTATAACTATCTTGCGGATTTACCTTCGCGTAGATAGACAAAGGTAGTATAATGTCCCCTTTCTTATTATGGACCTAGGGAGCCATAATATAATCTTAGAAATAAAATAGCTAGCCTACTTAGGCCTATAGCTTAACGTTTAAAATAGACGGCTTATTTAGCCTAAATCCTACCTCTAACCCTATCTTTTATAAAGAAAATTAGTATTATAATAGAAAACCTTATATGGCTATAGATAGACACTATTTATTAGGCTAATGCTATGCATAGGGATTAGGTATTTAAGAAAGATATATAGCTTAATCCGCAACGGATCCGTATACTATAACGCTCCTAGACTACTAATATCGCGCCACTAGCACTAGGGACCTAGAAAGCTAGTAATAAGTTAGTTAGATTAGGCCCTATATAGCCATAAAGAACAGCAAGGAATATTAGATACTATACTAAATATATAGACTGAAAAGAGAACTTACGGAAGATGGAATAGGAGCTAAGGAAGGTCGTAAACCCTTAACTATAAAATACGACTTATAAAACGTCCGTAAAGAAACCTATAAACCTTCCACTAGTTAATATCTGCTATATTAGCGCTATATGGTTCTACCAGAACTTAAAATGGCCTAATACTATAGCCTTTATAACTAGCTTATATAAAATTAACCGGATAATTAAAGATAAGAAGGCCCTAGCCTATAACTAGCTTAGTGGGGAAAGTAAGCTTATAGATAAGGAGCTAGTAGAACAGAAACTACTCCGCTAATACCGGGAATTTAAGGACATATTCTCTAAGGCAGTATTTAACATACTCCCGTCTTATTAACTATATAACTATAAGATTAAGATTAAGCCAGATAAAGAAAATACCCTTAGCTATAGCCCCCTCCTCTAGCAATCTACTAATAAGCTATAGGTCACTAAGTAGTACCTTATTAATAACCTTAATAAGAGCCTTATTAAGCCTAGCTAAGTCCCCTTTACTTTACCTATTTTCTTTATAAAAAAGCCTAATAGTGGACTCTGTTTTTATATTAACTACTATAAACTAAACTATATAACCTGCAAAGACTAATATCTACTGCCCTTACTTAAAGAAATACTAGCCCGTATAAGTAAGGCTACGATTTTTATAAAGCTTAATATCCATTAGGCCTTTTATTAAATTAGGATAGACCCTAAATCTAAGAATCTTATTATATTTTAGACCTGCTACAGATTATATAAATATAAAGTACTACCTTTTGGACTAACTAACGGACCAGCTATATACTAGCGGTATATAAATAACGTACTCTTTAACTACCTTAATGACTTTTATATAGCCTACCTAGATAATATTATAATTTACTTTAAGGATAAACTAGAATATAAGGAATATATTTATAAAGTCCTATAATAGCTCCGCAAAGCTAGTCTCTATACCAATATTAGGAAGTTAGAATTTAGTATTAAGCGCACTAAGTATTTAGGGTTTATTATTGGTATAGATAGAATTAAAGCAGACCTAGAAAAAATGGCTGTAATTAATTAATAGGAACCCCTAAGGACTATAAAGGGGGTATAGTTATTTTTAGGCTTTTATAACTTCTACTAACGCTTTATTAAGAACTATAGTAGAATTACTTAACCCCTTAGCCATCTTACCTATAAAAACCAGCCCTTCTACTTTAACACTATATATAGGTAGGCATTTAATAAGCTTAAAAAACGGCTAGTCTCTGCTCCCTTACTTACTTACTTTAACCTAAAACGGCCCTTAATACTAGAGACTAATGCTTTAGATAGTATTATTACTGGCATTTACTCCCATAAATAGATAGATAAAGAATAGCACCCTATTACTTACTACTTAAAGACTATAATAGATACTAAGCTAAACTACCTAATTTATAATAAGGAAATGCTAGCTATTATCTCTAGCTTTTAGCACTGGTAAGCACCTAGAAAGAACCCTTAAACCTATCTAGGTAGTTTTAGATTACTAGGCCTTAGAATACTTTATAATAATAAAGGCCCTTATAGCCTAGCAGGCGCAATAAGTAAATATCCTATTTTAGTTTAACTTCTTAATTATATATAGACTAGGCGCTATAAACTAGGCGGACGCCCTAATAAGGTAAGAATAGGACCTAGATAACTAAAGGGCTGTAAAGATCTTATTACAGACCTAGACGCTATTATAACTAAAGTACCTTAACCCCTAGATATGGGCAGAGCTAAATATGGACTCTTTAGATGCTAAGATATATCCTATTAACTTTATAAAACTTAACCTTATTAATAAACTACTGTAGGTAAACCGTACGGCCCCTTCTCTATAGAAGTACCGTAAAAAGATAAAAGACGCTATAAGCCTATAGTCCCTTAAAAACGGACTACTAAAGTATAAGGAACAGCTAGTAGTAGCTAAGGAATAGAACTTATAGACTTAGCTTATTATAGAAGCGTATACTTAGGTCTTTATAGCCCACCCTAAAAAAAATAAGACCTATAAAATTATTGGCAACTGTTACTACTAGCCTAAAATAGTTATAGATATTAATTACTATATATAAAATTGTAATAACTACTATAGGTCTATAATTCTATAAGATAAGACCCTAGGACTATTAAAACCACTCCTAATACTAGAGCGCCCCTAATAGTATATCTTTATAGGTTTTTATAAACTACCTATAGACTGTTACAAATATAATATGGCTATAGTTATAGTTAACCGCTTTAGTAAGCGCCCATTCTTAATCCCTTATTATAAGAATATTAATACTAAGGATATAGCCCAACTATATATCTATTATATCTACCAAATTTATAGACTACTAGATACTATTATGTCTAATTATAAACTATAGTTTATATTAGCTTTCTAGAACGAGTTTACCTAAATCCTAGGTATTAGGCTAAAGCTTTCTATGGTATACTACCCCTAAATAGACGGCTAGATAGAGATTATAAACTGGCATTTAAACCAGAGACTCTAACCCTTTATTAACTACTTTTAGGATAATTAGGCCGAACTTCTACCTCTAATAGACTACGCCCAGGTAACTCTACCCTATAATTTTATAGGATTTGCACCTATCTAGCTAAAAATAGAGTATATACCTTATATAAGCTTTAACTGGGGAAAAACGGAAGGGCTATATATTATATATAAAAAACTATCTTATAAGGAAGCCTAGTATTACGCTAAACGCTTAAAAGAAGCTTAGAAAGTAGTCTATATAAACCTAAAAAAGGCCTAGAAATTAATAGAATAGTAGGTAAATAAGTATAGACGTGAGCCTAACTTTACTATAGGCGATATAGTCTAGGTTATAATAAAGAACTAGAAGACAGAACGGCCTAGTTATAAGCTAGACTATTAAATAGTAGGACTATATAAGGTCTTTAAAAAGAGAGGCAACTCTTATAAAGTAAAGCTTCTAGATTTAATTAAGGTCCACCCTAAATTCTTACTAGATAAGCTATAAAAAGCTATAAATAACCTATTGCTTAGATAAAAGAATAAACCACCCCTACTAATTTAAGTTAATAGTAACAATAAATAGGAAATTAAAGAAATACTAGTCTATAAACTTGTAAGGGGAACGCTAAAGTATTATATTAGTTGGAAAGGATATAACCTAGACCCCACTTAGTGCCCTATATAGAACTTTATAGGTAGTCCCTATAAGCTTTAAAAGTTTTATAGCTGTTACTCTAATAAACCTAGACCGCTAAAGTACCTAGATAAGTAGATAGAGTGCTAGTATAATAAAGATAATAAGCTACCAAAAGAGCATAAAGATAAGAATGCCCTATAGGCGTAATATAGATATATAAAGCCTAAGGGCAGGCTTTTTTGGAGGGGGGGGTAATATTATGGCAGAAAGCTAGCAGAATATAGTAAAAAGCCAGCAGAATACGGCAGATTGCGGTTATATAACTAGAGGATCTTATAAAACGTTAAGCGGCACTGCTACTCCTCCTTTCCTTTTCTCTGGCTTTGGATTCTCGTTAATAGACAATCTAATTATACAGACTTGCGCGATCCTCTTACCGTGCTCGTGCCTTAATTAACTAAGTCGCTAACATAGTCAAAGTAGGGTTCTTTTATGCGGTCCTCTAGTTATATAACTGTAAGTTCTAATAAGTTCTGCTAGCTAAGTTTTGCTATTTTCTGCCAGAGCTATAATATTACCTTCTCCCCCCCTTAGTAAAGCCTGCCCTTAGGCTTTATATATCTATATTATACTTATAGGGCGTTCTTATCTTTATATTTCTCTAGTTGCTTACTGTCTTTACTATACTAGTACTCTATTTACTTATTTAGGTACTTTAGGGGTCCTAGTTTATTAGGGTAACAGCTATAGGATTTTTAAAGCTTATAGGGACTGCTAATAAAGTTTTATATAGGGTACTAGGTAGGATCTAGGTTATAGCCTTTCTAACTAACGCGGTACTTTAGCGTTCTCCTTACTAGCTTATAAGCTAGTATTTCTTTAATTTTCTATTTATTGTTGCCATTAACTTAAATTAGTAGTGGAGGTTTGTTCTTTTATTTAGGTAATAGGTTATTTATAGCTTTCTATAGCTTATTTAGTAAGAATTTAGGGTGGACCTTAATTAAATCTAGAAGCTTTACTTTATATAAGTTGCCTATCTTCTTAAGGACTTTATATAGTCCCACTATTTAATAGTCTAGCTTACGGCTAGGCCGTTCTATTATTTAGTTCTTTATTATAACCTAGACTATATCGCCTATAGTAAAGTTAGGCTCACGTCTATACTTATTTACCTACTATTCTATTAATTTTAAGGCCTTTTTTAGGTTTATATAGGCTACCTTCTAAGCTTCTTTTAAGTATTTAGCGTAATACTAGGATTCCTTATAAAATAGTTTTTTATATACAGTCTGTAGCCCTTCCATTTTTTTCCAGTTAAAGCTTATATAAAGTAAGTACCCCATTTCTAGCTAAATAGGTGTAAATTCTATAGAGTTATAGGGTAGGGTAGCCTAGGCGTAATTTATTAAAGGTAGTAATTTAGCCTAATTATTCTAAAAGTAGTTAATAAAGGGTTTAAGTCTCTAGTCTAAATACTAGTTTATAATCTCTATCTGGCTATCTATTTAGGGGTAGTATACTATAAAAAGCTTTAGCCTAATACCTAGGATTTAGGTAAACTTATTCTAAAAGGCCAATATAAATTACGGCCTATAATTAGATATAATAGTATTTAATAGTCTGTAAATATAGTAGATATAATAAATATATAGTTAGGCCGCTTCTTTAGCATTAATGTTTTTATAATATGAAATTAAGAATAGGCGCTTGCTAAAGCGGTTAACTATAACTATAGCTATACTATATCCATTACAGTCTATAGGTAGCTTATAGAAATCTATAAAGATATATATAAGGGATATTATTGCGGATACCTTGGGTTGCCCTTAGGACAACCTCTAGACGCCCCTTAGATAGTTGTCAATTACGTACCAGAGGCATGTGCCTGTAGTATATAGTCTCCACAATCCTAGAGGCCTTACCTCCTTAAGGATTTATCTCTCTTACCAATCTATCCTATTCCACAATTGTGTCCTTATGCCCCCTATCTACAAAGTCCCCTTACATTTAAATCCTTCCTACTCTATTTAGAAGGGCAGCTGGCTTTAAGGACTAGATTGTTTGTTTATATCTTTTATTTATATCCACCATCCTCCCTTAAAATCTTGTAATAACCTAAACGGAAACTCTACGGACACCTTATAGAAAGCCGTCGCATTAAGGCAGGAAGGTCCCTTTAATAGTAAGAGATTGCGATAATATAAACCTCTAGGCAAGATAGCTAAATAAGCCCTAATACCTAGATACGCCAGGAGCTTAAAGACTCTCGCACACCTACAGTCACTGGCAACGCTGAGGAAAACGCAGATACCCTTTATAACAGTCGCAACACTACCAGAAAGTAACTGGAACCCCTCTAGCCCCACCTAGGCCAATTAGAAGACTAAGCACTAGAGGCAACTCTAAGATCTTCCCCTAAGCTAGAAATGCTAGAGGAGTATACTAACGCGTCGAACTAGGGACTTAACCGGAACCCTCCCAGAAGACCACCGGCCTATAATTGGCATAGTGGCAGTGTATAGACTGCTTATAAGTTAAGCAGGCCTACTCCTTTAGGTAATTTAACCTAAACACTAACTTAAGACCCAAGGCTTATTGGGAAATCCGCACCAGCTACTAGTACTAATACTACCTCTATAGCTAGAGCTTCCCTAGGCCCAAGTTTAGAAAGTTAAGAGCCCTATACTAATATCCTCTAAGACGGATATTGGGAAGCTATTATAAGGCTCTTAGAAGCTATACAGAAGGAAGCTATTAATAAACATATTAAACCCCTTTAAGGGCAAATTTAGATCTAGCAGGGTTTAATCTAAGCTAAATAAGTTCTTTTACAACCTGGCTAGGGCTAAGGGCTACCTAGTACCTACCTAAGAAAGTATAGAGGACTTAGAGAGATACCTACATAATAAATAGAAGAAAGATATAGACTAATTGGCTAAGGCCTCCGGCAGTCTAGAACTCCATTATAGACCTAGCGCCTAACATTTAGACAATTGGGTTCGTAAGGTAGACAACTTCTTTAAGATGCTAATAATACAAGATAATACCAAAAAATATATATAGTGGATTATTAGCAAGATTAAAAACCAATTACTAAACCAGATTACGCTTAATCAATTTAATAAAGAGCAAATTACTATATAGCCACAGCTGTAGACCTTCCTAAAGGGTTGGACCTAAGATCCGTATATTATATAATATAATAACGCAGAATAATTCTGGAATGGTATATAGCTAAACCGTTAAGATTTCCGCTAGTTTATAAACTTTATGGAAACTTATGCTTAACAGATAGATTTAGAGCCCTTTAAAAATAAGGACGGCAGCATCTATAAGAAGAAGAAGATCGGATTTATCTAGGCTAGAATTAAGCCATTAATTTGTAATAAAATAAAGCGCATAGGAGCCCTACCGTGGATTACCGCATATGCGGATTTTAAACAAGCGGTTCTAAACACTAAGGATACAGTAAGGAACTAGACCTCTTCTAGTAAAAAGCTAGGGGGTAGCTAGAAGCGCGGGCACTTTAGTAGTAATATAGGACAGACCTAGTCTTTAAAGAAGCCGTTCTTAAAGAGAACTTTAGAATAGTTAAAGCTGAGAACCTTAAGCAGCGGGAAAGACTCCTAGGGTTAACCTAATACTTAGCCAACACCCTTATAGGAACACTCTAAGAAGCTAAAAGGATATTTTTATTAGAAAAATAAGTAGGGCAACAAACGTACTAATAAACTAAAAAAAGAGAAGCCCTAGTTGCGGGCGTCTCCTAGCTATAACTAGGACAAGATATAGAAGGGAAGACTCTCCATATTGCTGTTAAGCTAGAAATAATACTCCCTATAGGCGAGATGCGTTAGTTCTAAGCACTATATAATAGCAGTGCCAAAATTAATCTTATACGATATGACTTGGCAAAAGAGCATAAACTTATCCCATTGCTAGGGTAGCGGAAACCTATTATAGGCTTCTTAGATAAGCATTAGATTAAACTACACAGCGCCCACAAGCTTATAGTGTTAGTGGCTGATATGTATAACCATACCAAGGTGGTCGGCCCGCAACCCTTCTAGGCGGCTGACTTTATAGGTTACAACCTTATCCTTAGATATCCTTGGCTTGTGGAAGTAGATCTTAAGATACACTTTAAGATAGGAGCCTTTAAATGGTGGAACAATAAAGAATTAGAAGGGCGTATATCACTAATAAGCTTAAAAGACATCCTAGAGGATATAGCCCTAGGCGAAATAGTATACGCTCTACACCTAAAGGAGTATTAGATCTAACCCCTATTCTACAGTAAGATAGGTATAGAGCCTAGTATAGGTAATAACCCTTCTATAATAGAGACCCTATAGGGAACTACTGGACAGGTCGCAGAGACATTATAGGGAGGTAGTAATCTTAAAGATCTTACAAGATACTTCCACCGTTATAGATTACTCTAGCTTAAGCAATATGTGGAGAGTATGCTACGGCACCTCAAACGCTATATTAAAGAATTCCCTACCCTTTACTGGCTACCGCATAAAACTGTTTAATATATAGTGGCAACTATATATAAACAGCTACTATAGCGCGCGATGCTGCCCATAAGCGTCCTAAGAGAGCTCTAGGACCTACCTAATAATAATACGGAGGACGAACGCGACCCTAATTTGTTAAATATTCTGGTAGGCCTAAGGGACTTACTAAGGGTATTTTTAGGTAGGAGAGCTAAAGTCCTCTTACAGAACTTAGAATATAATTATATAATTAATCTAGAAGAAGGTAAGCAGCTACTAAACCTTCCTATTTATAACCTCTTCTGTAAAGAGCTTAAGATTCTATAGGAGTACCTTAATGGCTTACTAGAAAAAGGATAGATATAGCCTAGTAAGTCGCTAGTAGGCATGCCAATCCTTTTTGTACTAAAACCAGATAGAACTATAAGGCTATGCGTAGACTATTACGGTCTTAATAAGATCACAATTAAGAACCGCTACCCACTACTATTGGTTAGTAAAATACTGGACTAATTATCTAGGGCCAAGATCTTCACAAAGCTAGATCTATAAGACGCCTATTATAGGCTCTATATTAAAAAAGGGGATAAGTGGAAGACCGCTTTTAAAACCCAATACAGCTACTTTAAGTATCTAGTAATGCCCTTTAGGCTAGCTAATACGCCTATAACATTCTAATTATATATTTACAGAGCCTTAGGGGGACTAGTTGACCGTATATATATTATCTATCTAGATAACATTCTAATCTACTTAAAAGATAAGGATTAGCACAAGCAATATATCCGCGAAGTGCTGGAACGCTTAGATAATTAGGGCCTCTACACTAAGGCGTTAAAGTATGTCTTTAACACTAAGCAGGTTAAGTTCCTAGGTTATATTATAATGCCTATAGGCATAGTTATAGACCTAGTACGGGTGCAGACAATTTAAAAGTGGCTAGAGCTAGAGAGCTACTAGGATATTTAAGTATTCTTAGGCTTTGCCAATTTCTATAGGCGCTTTATCTATAACTATTTAGACGTTGCCTAATACCTATTTAACTACGTTGCTAAAGCTTTTTAAGACCCGACTTAGGGAGCAAAAAGCTTAAAGGTAGGAGGAAAGAAAACCAGAAAGGGACTAACCAAATGGTATAAACTATAGATATGGCCTAGAAAGGTATAGAAAGCCTTTTAGGAACTACACGTAAAGTTTATAAAAGCTCCACTACTACGGCATTTCAACCTAGATTAGCCACTAATAATAGTCACTAATATATTAAACTTTGCCCTTGCTAGTATCCTACTGCAACCTAATAGGCATCTAGACACTACCCAGCTCTACTAAAGACCAGTAGCATTATATAGCAGAAAATTCTAGGGACCTAAAGTTAGGTATCACACCCACAATAAGGAATTGCTGGCTATAATTAACTACTTTAAACAGTAGCGACACTACCTTAAGCACGCGAGCCATACTACTCGCGTACTCTCAGATTATTATAATCTACGCTACTTTATAACTATAAAGGAGCTTATACCTTAACAGGCCAGATAGGCAGAGGAGCTTATATAATTTAACTTTAAGATTAAATACAAGCCAGGGGAAAACAACCCTGCTAATAGACTGTTATAATGGCCAGACTATACTAAAGGCTTTAAAATGGGAGAAGGAAAGCAGATAATAGATATCTTACTCCCTACATTATAGAAAAAGCTCTGGGTATAGGATACTTAAGCACCCACAGCTCTAAGTACTAAGTCTTAGGCGGTATAAACCCTATTAGCTTCCATTGACATTCTAGCTAGTACCCGGTCCGTTGCCAATAAGGGTCCAAATATACCTAGATAGGACGTCCCTAATACACTCTTAGAACCTAGTAATATGTCATCTTTAATTGCTAAGCTATCCCCTTAAACTAAAAGCGGAGCTATAGAGTAATTAGAACTTAAAGCCTTATAAAGACCAAAGGACTTTAACCTTATAGCGGCCTTTCTAATATATGCGCACCGGAGAGTTATAAGATCTATAGTACTATCTAGTTATATACTTGGAGCAGTATAAGACAAAATAGCTTTTACCCAGGAACTATCTAAAAGGTTAATAGATCTTATCTATAAGGTGCAACAAAGGGACACCTCCTATGCTATCTTTAATACAGAAGTAGACTAGAAACGTAACGGAAAGGAAGCTAATAGGCGCTACTATTAGGAAATAAACCCAATAGGCCTACTGCGTAGATATAGTAAGGTTTAGGTGCTATAAAAAGCAAATCTACAACAGAAGATTCTTATAAAGAATTATAATAATCCTCTAGGCGGCCACTATAGTCAAGCTAAAACAGTAGAATTACTTTGACGCAAATACTACTGGCTAAAGCTTAATTAGGAAGTAAAGGAATATATTAGCTATTATAAAAAGTGTTAAGTATACAAAATCCAAAGGCGGTTTACTTAAATTAATTCCTCCCGCCAGCAAACTATGGCAATATTACGCTATAGATTTTATTATAGATCTTCCACTATTAAAAGATAAGCAAGGACGAATATACGATTCGGTCCTTATACTTATTAATAGGTTTTTAAAGTACATCTAATACCTTCCCGTTAACAAGACAATTAATATATAAGCGCTTACTAACCTAATTAAGGAGAAATGCTTTCTTAAAGTAGACTAGCTGCACTCTATTATTACTAATAGGGGCAGCGTCTTTACAAGCCAGTACTGGTTAAATCTATGCTTCTATTTAAAGATAGACCACTATTATAGTACAGTTTTCCATCTATAAATATATGGGCAAACAAAGCGCTAGAACCAGGAACTGGAGTCTTACCTATAAATATATTTAAATTACCAGTAAGACAATTAGTGCGAGCTACTTCCGTATGCGGAATACGCTTATAACTTAAAGCAACACTTATTGCATAAGTATGCACCTATCCAGATTGCCTATAGCGTTTAACTATCCGAATTTAATGGTATACTTAATAATCACTAGCTAAGGCCGTATAATTAATTATTATTATTATTATTCATTGCTTAACGTCCAATTTAGATCCCTGTTAGGCCCACGCGGACTACTCCTTATATATATATGGGGAGAAAACTCTATTTGAGAAAACCCCGTGATCTGTCTTCCCGCCTTTTAGGGCTCGCTTGCAAGTCGCCTACAAGTCACCAGTGGTGCTCTACTACCTTACTTTTTAACCTCCTTGGGAACTACTGCTGCTATAATAAACCTACAGACGCGCTAGTATTACACACTATACTCTACTCCTGTAGAGTTATTAGGGGGCGCCTATTACTCGCCCCTTTGCTTTCTATTGCTATTTCCTTTATAACCCAGAACTGGTCTAGCATATTTTAGCTAATAAGCCACCAGGTAGCCGCCTTGAGGCCTTTCTATATTAAGAGCAGTGTATTATAGTTTTCTATACCAGCTGCTAAGAGCATTGCTTCTTGGCCAGTGTGTAAGGGGTATAACAGTATTACGTGTTTTAGTGTCTGTCTTAGCCAGCTATATTTACACCTTAGGCTACCCACTAGGACACCCACCCAGTAAAGCTAATCTTTTAGTCCTATTATTCCTATCCTTAAGAGTGTTGCTATTGTATTTTCTGCCTTTATTAGGCCCTCTTAGAGCCCTTAGGTATTTACCCCCTATAGTATTACCTATACTACAGCTTAGGTTCCCCTTGCCTAAGTCTGCCTCTATACCTTTAACTCCTATTTATCTCTCTAGTGTTGGTCCAACCAGTATTATATTACAGTAGATGGTTTTTTAGTACTCTTTTATGCTTTACTTTAGCTCCTTTCTCTCCCTTACTATTGTCTTTACTAGCCTCTTACGCATCTCCCTTCCTCCTCTATATAGGCCTAGGCCCTAGCGCCGTACTATTCTTCTTCTACTTTCTCTACCTATTTTCCTAATATATCTTCCCTACTTTAGGGTTATTGGTTCCTTCTCCTATAGGGCACCCTAGGGTCCCTCCATAGTTTATTTAGGCATATTTTGATATACTTTATAATATTAGAGTTACGTTCCTTTTGCACCCTTTATATTACATCAGCTTTAATATATAGTTATAGGGGGGGAATATTGGCTTCCTTCTCAAGCAGTGCTATAGCCGTTCGCTTATACCCACCTGTTATACTCCTAAAGCAGGCTATTTAGACCTTTTAGAGTGGTTTAAGGAGTGATTTAAGGGGGCCTTTCTCAGTTTCTCTAGTGGCCCAAATGCTAGATCTATACATTATGGTTAGCCAGACAACTGCTATATATAGTAGGCGTAACCTCTAGAAGCATGGACCCCATATAAAATTAATGATCCTGGATATAGCAATATACTATGCTTAGCCCTTATAGGCCGCTTATGCCATATATACGCTCTACTAGAGCTTACTATCTACCTACACTCCTAATACCCTTAGGCCTTAAACTGGTTAACCCCCAAAGCCTTAAATATAGATTATATGCTAAAGATCTACAGATTAGTTATGTTTTCTTATAAAATAGATTAGCTGGTATTTCTCTAGTAAGAATTGGACTCTATATTATCTTACCCATTCTATATAGATATTATAGGCTTTCTCTAGTGTCCTGCAGTTCTCTATAGCTGTTGGCCCATATATAATTAGGTTTATGTTATTAATAAAGCCTATCCCCTAGGTCGCCCCTTCCTTAAAGGTGTTAAGCAGGTTGCTTATAAAGAAAAGGAAGAGTATAGGCAACAGAGGTAATCCTTATAGTATTCCTATTATAACTGCAATAGGGGGGCTCTGGTATCTGCTAAAGACTAGTAACATTTCTTTCTGGCCTGTAAATCCTTAAATAAACTAAATAATCTATTCTGGGAAGCCCTTTGCCCTAAGGATGTATAGGAGACGCTTATAGGGTATATTATTGTAGGCGCCGCTAATATCTAGGCTAAGTATTAATACTATAAAGTCCTTTCGCATAGCCCATGCAGTTTTAATGGTAGCAGCGAGTAGTGTAAGTGTTAATAGCATTAAGCGATTCTTTCTTGCCCCTATTTGGCTTTATAGTAGTAGGGCATGTTCCTCTACTATATCTGCTATATAGTCCACTATAACCTTTTCTAAGATCTTGCTTAGGGTGTTTTCTAAGGCAATAGGGCGGTAGCTTCCTGGGATTAAGTAGTCTGCTTTACCTTCTTTTTGTAAAACAACCATTATTATAGATCTTCCGAGTTATAGGTAGTAGCCTATTACAAAGTATACTCTGGCTACATCTACAAGCTAAGGTGCTATAAGTGGTCCACAGGTCTTTAGGGCTTTGTTTAGGATCCTATCTAGTCCTAGTGCTATATTATTTAAAAGGCGGCTAATAGTTCTGGCTATTTCTTTAGTTATTATGTCGCTGTTAACCCTTAGGTAAGTTACCAGTGTTTTACTGGTAATATCACTAAGGTCTGCTGGAGCTGGTTAAGGGAAAAATCTTTCTATAAGAATCTTTGCCTTCTTATTATTATTGCTTATAGCCTATAATTCGCCTGCTCTTTATAGGGGTAATAGGTATAGATCTTCTACTAGGCGTCCCGCCTTTTTCTTTACCTATTTTGCTATGGTCCAAAGGCCCTTATTATAGGGGAGACTTAGGTTAGTAGTATATTTGTTTATAAACCATCTCTAGTTATTCCTTACTTCTTTTTTTAGGGTATTCTTTAGCTAGTTTCTTATGTCTTTATATTATCTCTCATCCTCAGAATTGTAGCTGCTTATATATTTCCTCCTTGCTCATCATTGGCCGGCTACAAGGGCCGCGTACTATGTGGACTATGCGTGTCACATATAAGGGCCCGGTTTTAAAACCGGGCAGTGCTTTTCTAGCCCACTTTTAATTGCTGCCTAGATCCTTTCTAATCTTTAATTAATTTCCTTAGGGGTAGCCAATAAGCCTTGCTTATTTAGTATTAGGTGGATTTCTTCTAGGTCTTAGAGTTGTTATTTAATTATATTAAGGAAGCTATCTATATTAAGCTTCCTTATTACATATCTTTTACTATTTAGTTGCGCCTTAATGTCCAGATCTAGTTGTATCTAGATAGGGATATAGTCTAAGGTAAGTGCCTATTTTTCTTTAGGGGAGCACCTTTTGAGTCTCTAGTATAGGTTTTCGTCTATAATTATAAGGTTAATTATACTTTTAGCAGTACCCTGTTGCCATATAATTGCACCTAGGGGGGTAGCTAGCTTAAGGCCCCCGTTGTCTATAGCTTTTAGTAGGCACTCTGCCTATTAATTAGTAGCAACATAGATGCCCCCCCACCGTAGGTGGTGGAGGTTTATATCTCCTAGTAGGATAGACTCCGCGTGTTTAGTTTCTAGCAAGCTTATTACAGATATAATATTCTCTGTCTATACTACCCCTTTGATCCTAGGGTTATAGACATTAATAATTTATACTAGTCCCCTATATGTCTAGATGGTTATAACTGCAATATCTAGGTTAACTGCCTACTATAACCATAAGGCAAGGCTGATATTTTTGCTAATTATAAAGCATACGCGTGTGGCTGCTTTTGGTTTATATAGGAGCTAAAATCCTTAGGGGCAGTATGTTAATTATATGTAGGTATTATAATACGGCTCTTATATAGCAAGAATATGGTATTTCTCTGGGTCTAGACTATCTAGTAGGGGCCTTGCTAGACGGTGGTTCGTATTGCCGCAGTTGTACTATATAATGGTCAAGTGGCAGACCCCTGGCGGGGGTCCTTCGCCTCTCCTTCGCTCCTCGCTTCTTCCGTTTCCACTTTCTCTAAAATGTTCAGAACTTCCATCTCCTGTGTTTGCTCCCTGGCCACTACTTATTTTGTGTGGAGCTTTCTATTCCTATATCTTGTGTTCCTACTAGCCTTTCTAAATCTAAGTCTGTTATTGCCTCCAGCCGTATAATTAATTATAGGACCCTACTAGGAAGTTTAAGGATATCTACTAAAGAGTATAAGGGTACCTTAAGGAATAGGAGGAGTAATAAAAGCATATAAAGCAGAGCCTATAAGATGCGTAAGAGTAGTAAAGACTTTCGTATAACCACAAACACTAGGATAAGCATTTTAGTATAGGTAATAAGGTCCTATTATATTTAACAAATATTAAGACCTGTTAACTATTAAAAAAGCTTAATATAAGATACCTAGGTCTTTTCTAAATTAAGGAATAAATTGGCAAGCTAGCCTACCGTTTCTAGCTACCCCCATCTATAGCCTATATACATTTAGTATTTCACATAAATCTACTAGAGCTATAGTATAGACCACTACTAGAAAAGAACTTCCATCTAGGCCCAATTAAACACCCTAAAGTGGTAGGTAAGCGGTATAAGGTTAAAGCTATACTACGCCATAAGTCTGTTAAGAATAAGCTTTAATATAAAGTTAAATAGCTAGGCTGGCCCGCTAAGGACTTTATATAGGAACTAGAGGATTACCTTAATTATTACAAAGATATTTTAAAAGAATATTAGGACCAAGGTCCGCAATCTATAAGGTGTAGAAAGCGCTCTAATACTATAGTATTATCTTAGCCTATAAAGAAGACTTACGTAAAGAGCAAGAAATAGGTTAGATTAGATATAGAATAAATAGGCTCCGGAAACTATAAGGATTAATTAGGGCTACGGCCTAAGGCAGGACAGGTCCTTAGCCTTTTTATATACATAGCATAGAATTAATAGGGTAGTAGTAGTAGTATGATCTTTAATTAACGTCTAATACGGATCCTATCTAGGCCCACGCAGACACTTGCCGTCGTAGGGGGGAAAACTTGTAAATTAACAGGAAGAAAACCCTACTGTGTAGGGGATGGAAAAACCCTATAAGCCACCTCAGTAGGATGAAAAACCCCTAATTTGCCATGTTCGTCCATAGCAGCGGCCCTATAGGCCTACAGCTACGTCCTATCCTCCTTAAATGTTTAAACTCTATAGGAACCACTGCTTCCTTCTCTAGCTTATCCAAAGCTAGGGTTCACTACGTCCTAGCTAGGCCTCGCTATGTGTGCTGTGTGCTTTGTATTCCATATCTTAACTATCCCCTATATACTATCTCCTATAGACCATTACCATATACGCTATACCTCCCCCCCCCTAGAGCTATTGAAGGCGTAAGGGGGATTCATCCGTCTTAACTACCATAATACTAACAGCGGGATATATTGTGTTATATTTTGGGTATCTTTTATGCCTAGGCCCCAGCTAGGCCCTTTCTAAGGGTCACTATTCCTTAAAAGGAGACAAGGAGAACCGTGGGTCGCAATCCAGGCTGCTAGGTATTTAGTAGTTAACAGCAAGTGACCGCATGCTCCGCGGGCGATCGCCCTAGGGGTTAGGAGGGGCTGTATATTTGCTCGTTCGTTCGCAGTTGCTGTTTGTCGATATAAGGTCGTCAATGCTTTTAATTGGGGGTCAGGGGATGTTATCAAATACTGCGCATCTATGTTGGATCGTATAGGTGCCCTAATAGAGCAGTGTAGAAGTAGCTGTTATTATAAAGGGGTACTATTAGTGGTGGTTTTCGAGATCTTACTATCCTATGTAAAAACTTTTTACCACCGCCCACAACGCTCGCAACTACTACCACGAAGTCATATTACATGCTGTGCGACGTCTCTGCGTTGGCTCTGAGTCTGAACTTCGAAGACCCAGGTTCGTAGCCGTCACCACATACAGGTGCAGAGTCCGTTTTCGACGGCCGAATTAATAGGGTATTTTACTAGAATTGCATTCCTATTTATTAATCTATATCAGGAATAGTGTTTCTATGCCTTCCTAAATGCCTTATAAGGCCTTCCCAAGCACCAGTCAAGATCTTTAATTACTACTATATATAAGAATTAATCCTAAATGCCTAAATTAAAAGCCACTATGCCCTATCCTTAGGTATAGGATTAGTATCTATCGGCCTACTAAGTAATAGCTAACGGGAATGAGATTTAGAAGCCTTAGTAGAAGTATGGTTAAGTATAAAAATAGGGGCAGGCCGATAAGGTGTAGAAGGAGCAGAGACTCTTAAATGCTTAGCACTAATATTAGGTCTAAACCAATACCAATGAAGTTCCTAAGGCGTAAGCTTGTAGTTAATAAAGATACACTTAAGCCCAGAATAAATAAAGACGTTAGCTAGCTAGTATAGACCAGAACCACCAAGACCTTGCTATAGTAACTATTAGTTACCTATCCGCTAGGTACCTAAAGGGTAACCTACCTAATACTATATTATATTGTGCTCTTTTAAAACTTGACGTGCATATATAAACTCCTTCTTATAGTAGACAGCGACCTTCTTCTTATTACCCCCATCCTTTACTTTATCCTTAGTATACCAGCCTTACTCCCTTATTAGATGTTGCTGGCTGGCTTGCTAGAAATTGTAGGTGGTATAGATAGCTATAGCATAGTCTTAAATTTAACCTAGACGTTTAGTATTGGCGCTAGATTAAGATAGAGCCTAGGCAATATAGTAGTTAAGGACATTAAAGGATTGTTGCTACTTAGGCTCAGGCTATTAAAGCTTAAAGTTAGTAATGGAAACCTATTAAGGATAGAAAGACTTACCTTAATATAACTGCCGCTTTTAGTACGCATACATTAATTACAAGAACTGAAGGTGTTAGATCTTATATAGTAAGTCTTATTACAGGTATCCAGAATCTTCTTATTAGACTTCTGGTTCTTTAAAGATATATAAGCAAAATTATTTAGGTAGGACTAGCACTAGTTATAAGTTAGTGGAGGTTAACGTTCTATATACAGCGGCAGGGCTAGGATATACTAAGGAATCTGCTTAAAAGAGCAGTTAGCAGGAGAATGTGTCAGATAATCTATATTCTCTAAAGGCGTGGGTTACGTGCACGAGTCACGTGCACGAAGACACGTCACTGAAGACACGTCAGATCAAGGTTAAAAAGACACAATACAAGATCATCGACATCAATTAACGATCAAGTCAAGATCAATCAATCAATCAACCCATTGCATCAATGAACTCATCTATTTAAACTTCGTGACAGTTATGAGCCCGGTCCGCCGACTCAAGAAGCTATTCAGCTATTATTCAATCATTTAAAGAAATTCTACCTCATTGTCAGACTCTGACACCTCATCGTCAAGACGCAGACTCTGACAGAAATCCTACCTTAATCGTCACAGGACGAGATTCCACGAGATTCCATGAGTTTTTACGAAATTCTACCTCATCGTCAAAAGGACGATTCTGATAATAAGGACGATCCTAATAATAAGGACGATCCTAACGACAAAATACCATCTTAATTCCTCCTTTGCCTATTAGTCAAAATAACTCCACCGACGTTGAGTTCGTTAACAACGATCATCCTTAATAAGCCAGAAGACTGGGAATAATGGCTATGGCAACTACAAGCCCTTATAGACAAATGAATTTGGGCCCACGTTAACCCAAACAATGTAGCACCTTAATAAGCTCTACTATAAGAACTAGCCTATCCAGAAGTTACTAATTTTAATAAGAATGCAACCTTATATGCACAGCTCTTAACAAATCAACAGAAAGCGTATAAGAACAGTAGATAATACTATAACCAGGATATAAAGTACTTCCTAAAATAGGAAGAGCATCTGCAACAGATACGCACCTAGATTACGTCCACAGTATCAATTTAGAAGAAGCTACTACTCGACCCTTCCCTTATAGTTAAGGAATAGCTAATTCGGTTAAAAGAAGACACTAAGCCTTTAAAGAACTTTATAATAAGGAAGGTATAGCTGCAGTATATAGAGTCACTTAAGGGGCTTAAGTAGACAAAGGTTACCCAGTGGCTTAACCAATGGGAGTATGTAATAAAGATGGCAGAGAAGCACGATCTTCTATAGATAACTAATAGGATCTGGCTAATAGACCTTGTAAATATAATACGACTTATAAGCGAAACCTATTTTGTTCTATACATAAAGCAGGCAAATAATACCAAAAAGGCTCTCTTATTAGAATACCGTAAAGTAGTAATAGAGCTATAAGAAGCATTCCAAAACCTTTTTAAAGCCGTACCTATAACGGCAAGAGGGAGTATATTTAACGTAGTCTTCGTAGGAGAGCCTAAAGAGGGTATCTCTATTACTGCTAAAGTTTAAAAAGGAAAAGGGAACAGCTTATCTCGCAGCCAAAAAAGGGCAGGTATAAATTTAACTAAAGAGATGTCTTCTAAAAGGTTGAAGAACCTCAAATGCCTAGCATGCGATATAAGGGGATATACCCTTCCTAACTATTGATATCTATTTAAGAGCAAAAGGCCTAAGGGATTTAAAGCCATAGGTACACGTATAAAAAGGGTGCTTATAAAGGTAGAGTAAGACAAGGATCTAGCTGCCTAAGTAAAATAACTTAAGCTTAAGGAATTAAAGGTTAATAAAGCTTAATAATAATAGAAGACAGTTAAAATTAAGGGAGAAGCCAATGCAATATTCCTAGAATTGTATTACACCAATTAACTCCATCCATTAAAGCTATCGACCATTCTTAACTCAGAAACTACTCTCCATATCTTTAATAACCTCTCTTGTTTTTATAATTTTAGGAAAGCTCTAAGACACAAATATATCATCGCTGGCAGCTTAGAAGTGCCTATACTAGGTTATAGCAATGTCACTATCTAGGTTATAAAACCAGACAAGAGCAAGGGAATCCTACATCTTAAGGACATTACCTTTTATACGGACTTCAATACAAATCTAGTATTATTCCGTCTACTTTAAAAACAAGGGTTCTACTAGGACAACAAAAAAGATAATAATCTGCTAGTTTAGAAGGACGACACAATCCTATATTAAATGGAAGAATATCACGGATAATAGACTATTAAATACGTCTAACTAGGAAGTCTATTAGTATTCAATATAAGCTAACTGCTACGCCGCCAACGGAAGCGCAGAGCATCATCAAGAGACACTTATCCAGATTTAAAAGGTAATGCGCATCTATAGCATCTGCGTCTAAGTTATCTAGAACCTATAAGCCTTTATTATCTAGGTCTTAACGCCCTAGGAGTCAAGCTTTAAGGCCCTAAGACAACAGAATATTAATACTACAGTCTTGCCAAAATTAAGCGTTAGGTCTTAAGAAGGTTCTTAAAACAGAAAATTAATAAACCCTATCTTAACCTCTATATTAACTGGACTAACCTTAAGGAAGCATATACCAGATTTATACAAGTTATACTTATCCACAACACCTTCTTAGGAAGATTCTTCCCGTATTTTATAACAACGCATAGCAAGGAGAAGGAGACACTACAAGTACTTAAAGATTTTATCTAATGGATTCGTCTGAGGTATAATCTTAAAGTTAACACTATTAGATCAGATAACAAGCTAGGGAAAAGGAAAACCCTTAAATAGCTACAGACGCAAGGGATTATATTTAAGCCTTTAGCGCCATATACTTAAGCTCAGAACAGTACCACCAAACACTTAGGGGGTATAATTATTGAGAGAGCACGAGTAATAAGAATTACTGCCAATCTACCACACAACCTATAGAACAAGATAGTCAACTATATAGTCTACCTTCGAGATCGAACGCCACGGAAAAGCAATAATTGGAAATTGCTATATAAGAGGTTCTATACCTTCCTAGCTAATAGGTTAAGAAAGCCATAACTAGCGCACCTAAAAGCCTACGGCTGTAGGGCGTACGCAATAACATCAGATGCCCAGCTAAAGAAGAAAAGGCTAAGCAAGCTAGATCTGCGAGCCTATATCAACTACCTTATTAGCTATAACTCTACCAATATCTACAGGATCTGGATCCTATATAAAGGTATTATTATCTCTACTAGGGATATTATCTTCGATAAAAAGACGTTCTTTAATAGCAAGTAAACGGACATCTTAAAGAACCTACACACTAAATTAGATATATTAATTAAGAAGATTTAACTCCCTAATACCCTAACTAAGAATAAGGTCCTTCTAAAAGACAATAAAGAAATATTTAAACCGTTAATTCAAGAGGAAGATGACGATAACGTTAATAAGCCAATTTAAACCTTTAATAAGTTAGCAGATCTCAAGCTTGCAAGAGCTCTTAAAAATGCGTACTATACACCACCTCTAATAGAAAAAGATAAAGAATCTCCATATACCTTTTACATTAAGTATTCTATGAAGTTAGGTGTACAAGGTACTAATTAAAACGTCACTTATTAAGCAGAAAATGCGTTTAACACTTAGGGGGTGTCCAATAACTTAGTTAAAGACTTGTTTAAGAAAGCCAGCAATAATAGGTTTAAAGACTTTGTTACTAAAAGAATTATATTAGCCTATTACGGCGCCTTCTTAGCAGGAAGGAAGTTTAACCTTAATAGTTAACTTAACAACAGCAAGCTAAAATCAGGTAGAACACGCGATATTAGATTATATAGGAAGAACCTACCTCCGCCACCTTAGTTAATCCGGGACCTTAATATATATCCTCTTTAAGATTAGTTCCAAGAGGCTTAACGAGCCTATCTCCAATCTTATTATCAAATAAGGTCGTTTCAAGAAACAGAAAAGAAGTATATAAAGGGACAGCAAATCCTTAGCTTAATATAGGTGTTCATCTACAAGACAAACAAGTATGGATTTCTCCAGAAATGTAAGGCACGCTTAGTAGTATACGGAAATCAATAGGCCCTAGGAGACCTACCTACAAGAGCTACTATATTAGCTAGTATAACCTTCCAAACCCTTATGGCAATTACCGCAAAATTCGACCTAGAGATAACACAGTGCGGAAACCCGTCTCTTTATCCCTCTCCGGAATTCTTCCCGGAAAGTATTGTTTGTGAGTTAAGCTGAATTGTTCTTTAGAATCGGTTTAGAGCTACGTACAATTAGCCAAAGGGGAAGGGAAATGCCTAACAGAATTATCCAAGATTCCTTCCCCAGCAGGGGACACAGCTCAATATTGGGCAAGAGCATAGTAAAAAGGTCGCAACAAACCAAGCGCAACTCTGCAGAGAGCAGTGAGCTGTTTACAAAGCGAACCTGCAATGCATGCCAAGAGCTTGATATATCTGCTGTATTAGCGAGGACGGACCCAACCTTGGGCAGAGATCGCTATATAGCTGCGAATGGTGAAGATCTGCGAGTGCTCCTGCAGCGTATCCTGTTTGGAGGGTCTCTTCTGTTTGTCCAGGATTGCCCTACTTGCCATGAGCTTGAGAAAGCTTCGGATGAGTTCAGATTCAGTGCACTTTCACAGGGGGAGTGTAATAACCGTGGTGACGCAAACCTTGGACGCAATGGCAACTTTTTTGAATTCCGTCGGAGTGATAGACTAATAGCTCATCATTCCTATACCAAGGGACTGGCCAAGGTGCCCTCGTTCCCTGTATGGACAGTAATAGAGTATTTTGGCATTGCCACCTCAACTCCCTTCCCTCCCAGTCACCCAGCTCGGTCATATAGCGCTCGAGAAGTCTTTCCCTGCTCTGTCAACTATCCACTCCTGATAAGGTGGCTCGACGACTGCTCTGGACATCATGAAGCCTGCAAATCCCGGTTTTCTAGTAAACTTACCGATATTAGTCTTATCGACGTGGAATCACGCTGGCTGATTGCGTATCCACAAAGCTCACCTGTCGACTACCTTACTTTGAGCTACGTGTGGGGCGATGCTACAAACAAGGGTACCACTTCGGAAGGCTATTTTAAGCCTGGCCCTTTACGCAACGGTCTTCCCGCCACTATCGAAGATGCCATTCAAGTGACTCGGCAGCTGAAGAAGCGGTATCTATGGGTCGACTACGTATGTATTGACCAACAAGACGAGACGAAGAAAGCAGGACAGATTATGCTTATGGACGATATTTACAGCGGGGCATTTGCAACCATAATCTCTCTGAACGGCCAATCTATGCATGAAGGCTTACCTAGAGTCGGGATGTCGGCCCAAGTTATCCCTCAGGATGTCGCTGATTTTGGTGGCGGCAATAAGCTGGTAGGAGTGATGCGATCTTTGAGTGACCAGCTTAGGGGAGCTAATTGGATGACGCGCGGGTGGACGTTTCAGGAGGGTCTTCTCTCCAATAGGAGACTTATATTCGCCCGTAACCAAGTATATTTCCTCTGTAACACCATGTCTTGTGCAGAATCTAGCATCAGTTACCCGTGGGATGGACCTCCCAACTCTGAGATAGACGACTTCCGAGAACGCTGGTGTATTCTGAGCAACGACCTTGTTTTGCTCCCCGCGGTTATCCCTTCTTGGGAAAAGCAAAGGGTTTTCGAAAGCATAGTCAGGCGCTACGTTTTGAGAAGGCTTTCAAATAAATCAGACGCCCTACATGCTGTGTCTGGTCTCCTGAAAAGACTACAGCAACAACACTTTCCGGAGGGGTTCTACTTCGGCCTCCAAAGGCGGAATTTTCGATACTCTCTTCTATGGAAGGAAGATCCCGCAAGTATTACAGATCTTCGGTATGAAGGCCAGCGTGAACGAAGAAACCCGAACTTTCCAAGCTGGTCTTGGGTTGGTTGGGAATGGGCAAAACCTGTGAAGTGGATTGCTCAGCCCTGGTGCATGATGTGCAATTGGTGCCGGATTCCCCAGCCGCCGTTGAGTTTGTGTTCTGAAACAGGAGCTGAGATAAAAGACGAACCTGACAGGGCACCACACTGTCCTGAAGCACGAAGATCACTGGTAAAAGTACCGAGAAGTGAGCTTTTAAGAACACCACAAGCTGTGGTTCTAGAAGTTCCGAGCTTTGTGCTTGATGACATTGATACAGTTTTCGAAGGATTGATGCCTTTGGAGCAGGTGACGTTCAATCCCGTTAACAAAATAAAGTACCCAGGCCTTCTTACTGTTCAGGGTATTGTACTTCACCTGAAAATTGCCCTGCATGTCTGCACGTGGCTTGAACCCACATTCGATGATACCGGTGGGTTCCTCTTAAGATCTGTGTCATTCGATAAAATCGAGCTATCGGCAGAGTTTTACGGTACTCTAGGACGGCCCAGCTTCGAGATCCACGTCGACAAAGTTTACAGAGAATTTCTTGTAGAAAATGAAGCCAAGAGTATCGATTTTCTCCTCGTAGCCTTCAGTTATAATACCTTCTCGGGATCCATTCATAAAATCGCTCAGGACGATGAGATTTGGCCGATTGAAAGGGAGGAAGAGAACTACAAAATGCGGACTTGCTTCTTCATCTTCTTTCGCTTGAATGGAAAGGAGAAGTCGCGTTTCGAGCCGGTATAGCCAGCTTGCGGATTTCGAACTCAAAAATTCTCAATCTTAAAGGCACTAATCCGAAACTGATGCAATTCAAATTTGGTTGAGGTATTTCCGGCGATTATCATACCTAGCCTGCACTACGATCTGAGCTAGATTATGGACCACATGAGAGCTGAGATGATTATTGACTTTAGTCCTAGTGAAAAGAGTAAGGAGTTTTTATTCCAATGGGTATATTACACCTTGGGTAATACGGGGTATGTGGGGATGATAATGGTGCAACTATTTCGTTCAAATAATGCGACACGATATCATTATCTTCATCTTCCTAATTTGACAAGTCATTCAGCATGCAGCTCAATCACGCTTAAGAAAGGATTTAGACCTTGCAGCCGTTTCTTTCAGCCCTCCCATCCTTCAGTGGTGATGCTGCTTGATGCAGCTACGCATCTGCGGGATGTTCCTAAAGATTCCGTGAGTAGCGTGTTTAGGAGGCAGTCTCTATAGTTCTTTTCACGTAATTTCCCAATTGCATATAGTGCATTCTTGGCATAACAACCTTTTATAGCAGCCGACCCCCTAGATAGATTAATCAACTAGTGCCTAGTACTACATCTAGTAGCTAAAAAGGCTTCTTAGGGTCTTTAAACCCTATTAGAAGCAATTGGCTTAAGGAGCCTTACTAATTTATAGTAAAAATAAAGAGAATAAGAAAAGAGTTAAAACGCTAATAATTTCCTAATATATCTTAAAGCACTAGCGATAATAGAATAAGAAATAATAGTAAATTAAAAATATAGAATATAAAAAGATAAGGCCTATAAGAATTATAACTTAATAATTAAAGTAATTAATACTTTTTTTATTAACTATACCTAACGTGGTTCATCACCGAGTCGCGCATACCACCAAGTCGCGCACTTTTCCGACGCGACACCACCCTCCACCTTTAATACGCGTTTTTTCCATAACTAGTACTAATAGTCTAAATCCAAGAAGCATGAATTATTCTTGCTATTAACGCGATCTGTAACGGAACCTTGTAGTAGGAACTACGGTGGGTCCTATTATTGGGCTAGGTATATAGGTAAGAACAAATCAACAACATAATAACAACTAATAGAGTGGTTGCCTAATAGATTAACTCTAATTGTATTCTAAGATTCACTATAAAGAGAGAACTATCTAGGTAGGGACTATGGTCCTTTAAATATATAACCGTACTCCTAAGAAATCCCTTTGCTCCGTAAGGTACGTGCGCTCTATATACTCTGTACAGATTATATAGATTACATAGATTATATAGATTATATTATATAACCTTAGCTACCATTCCTTGTTATATAGTTCTACTGGATCTATCCTAGACCGTGCCTATATTAACTAACTAGCTTCCGCCGACTCTTCTCTAAGTAGTTGTAATATTATACTTAAGCTGTCCGTAACACTATCTCCCTCCTCTTTATTTTTGTTCTTGAAGATTCCTAATATCTCTAAGTTGTCTACTAGAGGTGTAATGTCCGTTTAATTAATTTGGTTAATATCCTTACTTATTATACCTAAAGCCTCTTCTTCTTCTTTAACCCTTTGTTGTATACGTATGGTTTCCTCCATACTGTTATTAGGTGAGATAATGCCGTCTCTATACTCTTATTATGCGAAAGAGGGGTTAGTATATGTTATACTAGCGAGTCCTTCTGCCTAATAACCGTCCTTTTATTTGGAGTGCACTAAAGCAAACGTTTAATTATCCTGCGATGTTTGTTCTATTTCTAACGCTAAGTATACGCGTCCTATAACTCTTAACAGTCTTTAAGTTCCCTAAGTGACTTATTATAGGGTCTTGTGTTTAATCCGCCGCTGCAAAACTTGATAATAAGCTCTTAGCCTCCCTTGCTAAGCTTTAGCGTACTTGTGCTGCTTATGAGGCGTACTTGTCTGCCTTAGCACGTCTTCTTCGTCTTAAGAAGGTTCGTGAGAAGGTCCGTTCTAAGGAGTAGAAACTTGTTTGTTAAGGTCTGCAGGAACTTAATAATAAAAGATTAGTCTCTCTTCTAACAGAGAGGGAAACAACTCCAAATAGCTTAGTAGGTGCTCCTCTTGGGTCCCCCTTAGGTGACTCGTTCTTTGGCGATCCTTTTTTAACGCTTCCTAACCTGCTTTCTTCTAATACTCCTTTACCTTTCCTATAGCGTTCTTTAGGTTGCTTAGTGGTTCTTAGGTAGTCTTATTATAGCCTATCTACTTTACTTTATACTATGTTTCGTTATCTATGTCCTTGTGACTAATGATCTTTAAAACTTGCTATTTATCTTCCTCTTATCCTTTATATATGTCTGCCTTATAGACTAGTGGCTTAATATCTCTATGTGCTAGTTTTAGCATCACAATATGTTATATAGGGTAGATCTTTATTTTGGCTGGTAGGTTTAACTTATACGTAACTAATAAAATTCTTTATATAATTTTAAAAGGTCCTAGTCTAATATAGTCTAACTTTTTACTTAGTCGTTAACTCTTAAAATTTTTGTATAGTAGCTATACTTTATCTCCCTCCTTAAGATCTGGTCCCTTAGATCTTTTAGCATTATAGTACCTTTTTATTCGCTCTTATACTAATTTGGCTGTTTCTTTAAGGTTTATATAAAGATTTATTAGCATCTCTATTCTTTACTTAGCTGTGCTACTCGTCTTCTTTGCTTATTGTGGTGATAACAATGTTCTTAATTTATACCTATAATTTGCCTTAAATAGTGATATCCCCATTTCTTCTTATAGTGTTGTATTGTATGCAAACTATATAACTGGTAATAACGATACCCAATTATTCTATGCGTAATTAATATAATGCCTTAAATACTATTCTAGTGTCTAGTTTAGTCTTTCTGTTTATCCATCTATCTGCGGATAATACGCTGTAGAGGTTACTACGCAAACTCCTTATTCTGCTAGAAATACTTCCTAAAATACTACTATAAATCTTGGATCTCTATCCGATATAATCTTGTCTAGTACTCTATGTCTTATAAACACTTCCTTTATATAGATTTTAGCGATATCCTCTACTAATATCTCTTTAGTATATACTATAAAGTATCCCTACTTTATTAGCTTATCCACTATTACTAAAATTACGTTATAATCTTGTCCTATAATAGGATCTCTTGACTTTAGTAACTTAACAATAAAGTCCTATAATATAACTTCCCATGGTCTTCCTGGTACCTTAATAGGTTATAGCCCTCCATATAGCTTATACCTTATTGGTTTGTTCCTTTAGCAATCTAAATATTCTTTTATAACTTGTCTTACTAGTCCCTAGATTCCTTAAACAATATACTCCTCTTAAAGTCTTAACACTAGTTCTATAGACCCGTTGTGTCCTTGTATCATTCCCTTATAGAATTCCTTAATAAACTTTTCTGTAATAGACTTAGGTATATACGTTGCTTCTCTATTTTTATATTGCTCTAAGTCTAGATCCTCTACCTATGCTTTTTAGATCTTCTATATCTAGTTACTCTCTAGTAATTTATAGATCTAACTTTCCTTAGTTGCTATAATCTTTAGATAATTATATCTAATTAATCCATCTTAATCCTTTTGTAATAAAGCTCCTAATAGCTTTTTATTACTTTATAGTTTAGCCTTTCTACTTAGAGTGTCTGCTTGTGCGTTATTTGTACCCTTAGTATACTAAATTTTAAAATAGTATTCTATAAGCATTTCCGCCTATCTAACCTATCTTTGGTTGAGTTTCTTTATTATTAGGAATCCTGTAAGGTTCTTATAGTCCGTCTTAACCATAAATGGTTTCTCTATGCCTTATAAGAATGCTCTTTATTCTTTAAGTGCTGTAACTATACCTAATAACTCCTTGTTATAGATATTATAGTTTAACTCTAGTGGTGTTATTTTCCAACTATAGTATGCTACTGGATGCTATGCGTCCTAGTGCTTCTATAGTAAATATGCTCCTAGTACGAAGTCTAATACGTCTGTCTTAACAACCGTTTCCAACTTTAGTTAATAGATTTTGAGGACTAGCTCTTAGGTAAACAACTCCTTAAGTTTCTAGAATAGCTTCTTCTACTTACTACCTCAAACCTACGGTTCCTCTTTCTTTGTTAGTTTTGTAAATAGCTTAATGCTTTTTAACTACTGTGCTATAAACCTCCTATAGTAGTTATAAAACCCTAGAAATAACCTTAACTGTGTAATATTTTCTAGTTCTTACCAACTTACTATAGCTTTAACTTTCTTTGGGTCTATGCTGATTTTCCCTAGTTTAATAATAAATCCTATAAAATTGGTTTTTCTTATAAAGAACTCGCATTTCCTAATTACTACTAGTATCTATTCTTTCTTTAGTCTCTTTAAGACCCATTTAACATGTTCCCTATGTTCTTCTTTACTTTCTAAGTAGATAATAATGTTGTTAAGGTATGCTATAATAAACTTATCTAGGTGTTTTCCTAACACACTATTAATTTGCTTTTAGAACGTTGCTAGTGCGTTTATAAGCCTAAACTGTATAACTAACGGTTTATATAGTCCTTCCTTTAACCTAAAGGCTGCCTTCTATTTGTTGCCTTCCTTGATTCTAATCTAATGGTACACCCATCTTAGATCTATCTTTATAAAGATCTTTATATTACCTATCCAGTCTTAGATTTTGCTAATTAAGGGTAAAGGATACCTATTCTTCCTAGTAATGCTGTTTAACTGTCTATAGTCTATATATATCCTAAGTTTTCCGTTTTTCTTTAGGATGAATAGTACTAGATATCCTACTAATAACTATAACGGTCTAATATATCCCTTGCGTAAGTTCTCCTAGATAAACTCTTTAAGCGCTACTAACTCCGTTTTAGTAAGCTTATAGATTGGAAAGAACTTTGGACTTATTCCCTCTTTTAATTCTATCTTATAGTCCTATGCTGCATGCTTTAATAGCTTTTTACTTTCTAGTGACTATAACTTTTTTCCATACTTGTGGTATCTCTTTGGTATATAACTTAAGCCTCGCTTAGTCTCTTTATATGTCGCTCTAACTTGGTACCATACTAACTTAGTTTACTGTCACACTTTATACCGTTAAGTATTTTTAATATCGACCTAACCTATAACCTAATTAACTTTTAGATTATACTCCTATAACTAAGGCATTTCTAATATCGCCTTGTCTTGTCCTAATAGTAGGATATCGAAAGATATTCTAACTAGTCTTTCTTTAATAGTTAACTAAATAGGTCCTATTTTAAGATTAATAATACCTCCTCTATAGGCTATCTAATCTCCTAAAATTGTTATAAGTGGATATAGGTGTTCCTTCTATTTATATGGTAACCCTATCCTTTTTACTGCCTTTGGTGATATATGGTTCCTAGTTGCTTTACTATCTATTAACGCTTTAAACTATTAATCTTACCATTTAACTTATAAATTTAGTTATTGTCCTTAAATTCCTTTAAGGGTTTAAGGCTCTAATACTAGTTCCCTCTAGTTCTATATACCTCCCCTTTTCCTAACTGTTGGCTGCTAGATCCTGCTTATACTTAATCTAACTTTAGCTAATACTTAGTTTATTTCTTTTTCTCTATGTGCCATAGATAAGTGTTCTCTAGGCACTTCTACCACTGTTATCCATCTAGGCATTCTTCTATAAGGAATCTTCTTAGTTAAAGTATTAAGTCTCCTTAACCTTGTACTTCTACTGGGTACCATCTATATATATACTTAATATTTCTAAACCGCTTTTTCTCTGGTGCCTAATATATCTTTACTAGGTACTTCTGGTTCTTATCTTTTAGTGCTCTATATATATTGCACGTGTTATCCATACAAGCTATCCATAATAGTATATAATACGCTGCATGTTTTGGGTTAACTCTTGGTTTGTTTTTGTCCTTAAGTTTAAACCTATACCTAGTTAACCTAACTACTGGTATCTCTACTATGGGTACTAAGATTTATTGTTCGCTTCTCTAGTCCCTAGATCCCTCTTTTAGGTTCCTTAATATTATAATTAATGCTCCTTTGATGTAACTTATGCGTTTCTCTATAATGGGTTAGTCTTGGATAACTTTTTTATTTAGCCATATATAGAAATCTGCCTATTTATTATTGTGTTGTTGTCGACCCAAATTAGGTCCTTACTGCCCCGACTTAGCTACCTACCCGTTGACTCAGTCATTGAGTCAGTCGTTAAGTTAGTCATTGACTCGGTTACCTACTCCTTGTTTTCATTGCCACCCCCTACCCTCCTTTTCTTTCCTTTCCTACACCTTTCCTTGTGTATATATAGAGGTCTTAGAACCACATTTCAATAGATAGAGTTCTTATTTAATTCCTATGACCGGTGCACGGATATCCGGTTGACAGTTATAAGCCTAGGTTGCTTGCCGTATTGCCCCTGTTCAACTAATTGATTTAATTAATCTATTTAATTGATTATACCCCTTATTAAATTGCTACTTATTTATCAAATTCTTTATCCTTTTTATAAGTACCTTTTAATATAACTTCTTAACCGCCTACCCAGACCATTGCCATGACGGTGATATTATTAAGTTAAGCTAATTGGGACGAATGGATCGACCTTATTAGACTTCGAGCTTGAACAGGAGATATATGGGAATACGTCAACCCCTCAACCAAACAGGATTAGTTGCCCTAACTGATTAAACCAGCCTTTCCTAAACCTTTAGATATAAAGACAGGAACAACCTCCTATGCAACTCTCTCTGAGGACGAGAAGGACGAGCTTCGAATTCTCCGTAAGAGACACAAGACGGCAGAGAAGGAATATAAGAGAAAGAAGATAGCTTTAACCTCTCTGCGAAGCTATATTACCGGTGTAGTAACCAGGAACCTTAACACCTATATACTGGGTATCGACTTAGTGTATAACACCCTAGTGGCTCTTAAGGAGAGAGTTGCCCCTACTAATATAGCACGTTAGCTCTACCTATCTACTTAATACGCCAAGGTTAAAAAGGGCCCGAAGAACTAGAACTTCAAGGCCTGGCTACAGCAGTGGGAGAAGACGTATAACGACTATAAAAAGATTAAGCTGCCGGATATATAAGGCGACTAAGCAATTAGAGACTTTCTAATGGCGGTAGAGCCAGTATTACCAAATTGGGCCTTAACGTGGAGGGTCAAATTTAACAAACACGACTGGGCTAAAGACCACGTGTTATCTATACATTAAATAGTCAACATATATTAGGACTATTAAAGATTAGAGACTGCCTAGCAGAAGAATAGAGATCAGTTTAGTGCTAATGCAGTAAGCTTTTAGGGCAAGTTAATCAATAAGGCTCCTAAGGACAAGGCTCCTAAGGACAAGGCTCCTACCCCTTCTAAGTTAGCACAGAAGAAGGATACCCTAACGTGCTACTGTGGAGCTGTTCACTGGTTCTAAGATTGTCCTTATATTAACGAGTCGGTTTGATTAAAGGACTGGAAATCAGACAAAGCTACAGCTAAGAAGGTTAAGGAAAAGATTGCTAACGCCCTAGAATAGCACAAGCGAACACTAGAGAAGGTTAGGAAGTAGTCTTTAGAAAAGGAAGCTACACCAAACTAAGACGGAAGTTGAAAGGAAGACAATAGTACCTTTATAGTACATTAAATAGGCGCCTATAAAGCAGGCACTAACTACAAGCTATGCGACAGCGTAATTCTTGACAGCGGAACCACAATATACGTTATTAACGATCGATTGAGGTTCGTCAACGAGCTTTGACTGAGTAATGACTTTGTATATGCCGGAACGGGCATGGATCCGATTAAGGGTGTAGGGACGGCAGTTATTACTATCCAGACGCCATTAGGTCCCAGAAAGATCTTCTTAGCTAGCACAGTATATATACCAGCCTTTTATACAAATTTAGCCTGCCTGAAGAAGTTTAATAAGAAGAATATATAGTGGGACAATGAAAGGAACCTACTGTATTATAAGAACAATTATAAAATATTTGCCTTTTGTGAGAGCTATTGTAACCAATTAACGCTTAAGTACAACGAACCACGACTAAGGACCCCAAGCAAGGCCTTATTTACAATCCAATCGCGAGACCCCCTTCCTGATTAGGAAGTATCAGGCAAACTCTGGCATAAGAGACTGGGCCATGCAGGACCCGACGCAATTAAGCATTTACCCCAGGAAGCAGGTAGTGCGAAACTTTAAGGTCCAGCGACGATCAACTATAAGACCTGTGCTGTCAGCAAGGCTTATAAAATTGTATTAAGAAGAACGCCTACTAGTAAGGCTACTAGGCCCTTCTACTAAGTGCATATTAACTTATTTCTAGAGATTGTGGCGTACAACAGTTATATCTGGACGATATACTTCTATGACGAATATCTGCGTATGAACGAGGTAGAGACCTTCGCCCATAAGTCGTCAACGACGTAAGCAATCATATAATATTCGAATAGGGTGGAGCGTCAGTATGACCTAAAAATCGCAATAATTTAAATCGATGGCGAAACGTCCCTAGGTGGCGAGTTCAACGCTTAGAGAACTTAAAAAGGAATACTATTAGAGAAATCGGCCCTATATACAAAGTCTTAGAACGGTTCTACTAAACGTTCTAGGGGGGTGATTATTATTAAGTCTTGGTATATGCGAATTAAAGCTTAACTACCAGAAGAACTATGGCCAGAGGTTACTAGAGCTGCAGTATATTTAACTAATTGGACACCAAACGCCTAGCTCGGCTAGATGACACCTTTTAAAAAGCTTTAGTTAGTACTAGGGTTCTCGCTATTAAAGCCGAATATAGCTCACCTATAAATATACGGCTGCAGAGCTTACCCGCTTAAATACAACATCCCGCGCACACGAAAGCTTAAGCCAAGGGCTTATATTAGATACCTGGTTGGGTACCAGTTAACAAACATCTATAGGGTCTATATACCCAGCAAAAAAAAGGTGATTCGAACGAGAGACATAACGTTTAATAAGTAGTTGCTCTATAATAACAGTTAGCCAGATCTCGCGAATCTGCTCCAAAAACGAGCTAATTAAATTTTGGAGGTAATCAATGTGTTAAGTAGCAATAGGACGCTTTAAGAAGAGCTTAATAAGATATTAGATAAGGAGGACGAGACGTCAGATAAAGAGGATAAGGTAGATAGTGGTAGAAGTCAACAGGTGGATATTAATAAAAATATAGATTAAGATGATGACGTAATTAGCCTATAATCCTTAAAGGACAACTCTACACCTAGCCTCTCTACCCTAGCTAAGACGCCAGAACCTTAATTAAATACTACAAATATAGAGCTATTAAGTTCCTTAATTAATCGAAGACCCTAATTCGAACTTGTTCCTAAAGAAGAAGCCCATCCAAGATAGGAGATTATAGGCGATATAGGCGATGTTAATATTATAGAAGGCAAAAGAACTAAAAAGCTCTTAACGCGTTAAGCAGCTTACCTAACAGATATTAAGTAATTAGATACCCTTCCTGCCTTCTATAGAGCCTTTGCTACCGGAATTAGATATAACTAGAAGCGATTACACTGTGATAAGCTTCTACCACCACTATGTAGCTAGAAGGAGCTTTAAGCTTACCTGTATAAAGATGGCTTTACGGAAGCCGCTAATAAGGAATATAATGATCTTAAGCAGTAAGGGACATTCGAGTCCATCAAATGGACAGCGTTGCTTGACGTCATACCCGTCACCTAGGAGTTTACTTATAAGTTTAACACTAATAGATATCTTGTTAAATTTAAAGCCCGTCTTTATATACGAGGTGACTTATAACGACTCAGTAAAAAGGACACGTATGCAGCAACCCTTATAGCAAAAATATTTAAAGCCATAATGGCGATCGTCGCTGCATTTAATTTGGAGACTTGGCAGTGCGATACAGTCAACGCCTTCGCCAACAGCCTTATTAATAAGATAGTCTATATCGAGTTTCCAGATAGCTTTTAATAGAAGGGCAGGTATCTGCTCCTTTAAAGAGCTCTATACGGCCTCTGATAATCACTACTGCTTTGGCTTAATGAGTTCTTAACTACCCTAACGTCTTTAGGTCTGATGGCAGTTAATGGAGAATTATGTCTATTTTATAATGACTGGCTGATCGTGTTCTATATTAACAACATTGTGGCAGCCTGCCGCATAGAAGACTTACTAAAGCTTTAACTCTTTAAGGAATAGCTAACGATAAAGTATAAGATTAAGAACCTAGGAGAACTAACCTAGTTTTTAGGAATTAGAGTCCTTTATAATTAACCTTAACAGAAGCTCTGGCTCTACTAGGATTCCTATATTAATAAAATCACCAGCACCTTCTATCTAAAAGACTTTTAACCAGTATATACACTAATAAGTATGGAAGATCTCTCGCCTAATCCAGAACAGGCCTCTAAGCAGCAGGTCTACACGTATTAAAGAAAGGTCGGATTGCTACTCTACGCCACCTATATTACACGACCCGACGCCGCTTGAGCCTCGAGCAAGCTTTTAAAATTCCTTCGCAATCCATCGCCTCTACACAAAGCCGCAGCCAATTAAGCGATTGTATACCTGTATTAAAAGAAAACTCTTGCGATTAAATACTTGAGTAGGAATATTAGAAGTCAGATTATCGTCCAAGCAAGTGACGCTGCATTTGGCGATAATCCTGTTAGTTAGAAGAGCACCAAAGGCTTTATATTTTTACTATTTAGGAGAGTAATTAACTGGCGCTCCACTAAGCAGAAGACTGTTATAATATTAAGCACTAAAGCTGAGCTTAAAGCTCTATCAAACGCAGCTACCGAATTAATTTGGTGGCAGCGCTTCTTTTAAGATATGCAACTCCACACGAGTGAGGAGTATATAATTGGCTACAATAATCAACAGACGATTCAACTGCTTACTAAAAACGGACCTTAGTTAAATATAAAGCTTTGTTATATAGATATCCACCAACACTAGCTTCGCTAAGAGGTTTAGAAAGGCTTAATTATAATTAAGTAGGTTCCTACTACTAATATAACAGCTGACGGTCTCACAAAGGCCCTATTAAGGCAGAAGCACAAAAGCTTTATTTAATAACTGAATTTGGTTAATATCAAGACTCTATTATAGTTAGATTTAATCGTACTGTTTAACCAATTTGCACGATTTCCTTATTAAGTTTTTCTTTTAGATGGTTTCTATTTGGTTTAATACTATGGATATTTCCTATTTAGGTATATCCAGCTGATTGTCACCCAGTCGGTCAGCTAGGGGGGTGTGTTAACCCGAATTAGGTCCTTACTGCCCCGACTTAGCTACCTACCCATTAACTCAGTCATTAAGTTAGTCGTTGAGTTAGTTGTTAACTCGGTCACCTACTCCTTGTTTCTATTGCCACCTTCTACCCTTCTTCTCTTTCCTTTCCTACACCTTTCCTTGTGTATATATAGAGGTCTTAGAACCACATTTCAATAGACAAAGTCCTTATTTAATTCCTATAACCGGTGCACGGATATCCGGTTGACAGTTATTGCCTATACCACTTTCCGTATAACTGGTTTAGTGTGTATAGTCTATCTATTAGAAAGTACCTTGTTATTACTGCATTGTAATATCCTTTGGTATCTTTCTTTAAACCTAGTTAGAATATCTAGATCCTCTTTTTGTTCCAGTTTATCTAACCACTTTGCCCTAGGTATCCCTACACTTGGCCTATTAGTAACTCTTTATACGGGTACTCTGTCCCTTATATAACCTAGTATAGCTAACCTCTTATCTAGCTTTTGCTCTTGCTATATAATAATTCTTATTCTGAACTTATCTATAGTTTCTTATTTTCTGCGTCTTGTAGCTGGATCTTTATAGTTATCTTACTTTTTAATCCTAGTATTAACTGTTTAATGTTACGGACGCTTTAAGTACGATGTTACGACTACTTAGAGAAGAGTCGGCGGAAGCTAGTTAGTTAATATAGGCATGGTTTAGGATGGAACCAGTGGAACTATATAATAAGAAATAGTAACTGAGGTCACGTGGCGTTAAACGTATTGACTGTATTAAACGGAAGGGATATTACGTTTAATATAGACAACACGTACCTTATGTACAAGAGAGGATTTCTTAGGTATATAGTTGTGTATTTAAAGGACCTCAGTCCCTACCATAGATAGTTCTCTCCTTGTAGTAAATCTTAGAATATAATTAGAGTTAATCTGTTAGGTAATTACTCCACTAGTTATTATTACGTTGTTAATTTATTCTTACCTATATACCCAGCCTAATAATAGGACCTACCGTAGTTCCTGCTACAAGGTTCCGTTACACATTTACTACTAAGGTTATGGTATTAAACAAGATCGAATAACATGCCACCCAAAGCACCAGTTATAACAGCGTTGGTAATAGCCACAACCTCAGAACTAGGAGACACTAGTATAGCAGATACAGATTCTTAAGTAGTTACGCAAGGTTAGTTATAAGAAATGGTTAATCACTTATAAGACAATAGTAGGATACTTAAAAAACGCATTAATGGAATTAGAGTAGTAAAAATCAAGCTACCTTTAATCGAACAATTCTTAGGAGAGAAGTTGAAGCTTAAAGGATTTCTTACATAGATACACTTTAAGGTAATGTAAAAAGGGGTAAAGTTAGCAACATTATTGGATTAAGTAGCCTATATAGGATTATTCCTAACCGGAAGGGCACTTAAGTGGTTTAAACCATATCTTACAGAAATATAGGCTAATGGCATAACAACTACTAACCAAGACATAAGGTATATATTTGCTAGTTAAAACGGGTTCGCGGAATAACTAACACAGATATTTAGAGACCTAGAGGCTATAACCATAGCGGAACAAAAGCTTCAGAACTTAATACAACGTACTTTAGTAATTAAGTATACAACACAGTTTTAAACACTAGCCATATAGGTTAAGTGGAATAATAAGGCGCTTATAGCATAGTATAAATAGGGACTTAAGGCTAAAGTCCAGAACGTAATTATCCTAATAGAAGATACGGATACTCTAAGAGAGTTAATAGATTAGTTAATAAAGATTAATAATAGGATCTACTAAAGGGAACAAGCTAAGAGAGGGCAAGATAGAGTTCTATAGTTATATAAGGCGCAGAGTACGCAATAATAGATATAGAGTTAAAAACTATAGAATAGCACAGAGCTAATAGACCTAAGCGGTACTAAAAAAACCCAAAGGTGGGAAAAGAAACTATAGAAACCTAGAGGTTAAGGATTAAGTAATTAAAGAACCTAGGAGTAAAGGCTAAACCAGAAATCTTAGTAGTAGAAGATATTTAGGCGGACTCCACAGCAAGAAAAATAGTTTAAAGATAGGGCTTATATAAATTGCGGAAAATAAGATCATTTCGTTAAAGACTATAGAGGTGGTTAGAGTAACCACGTGGTAAAGGGAACTAGACCAGTAGGAGACACATATATATAAAGGGACGACGGTGCACTATAAGGAACAAAAGAATGTTTAATTAATAGTTTTACATATTGTTACAATAACGTATACTAAATTTATAAGGACGCTAAGTACGGCGTAAGCTATTAGCTATAGGAGCCATTATTATCTAAGTTTAGAGAAACCAATAAACCAGCTTATAGATTAGATATTAAAGACAATAAATTTAATATAGGTAAAGCATTTACCAATAATAAGGCAATAAAGGCAGCTTACTAGAAGTATATAGACCTTAAAGAAGTTAAAATAGAAGTAGAAACTAAGACTATTATAGAATAAGGTTTAGTAACGGATATTATAACACTATTGGATACAATTTCTATCGCTTTATAAAATAATAGAAGTAACGTTTAGAAGAAACTAAGTAAGTAGATAACTGCTAGTACTAGCTTATTACTTAATAAAGGTAAAAGGCCACAGGCTTAAGATTCTCAAGAGGAGATAAAAAAAGCTTAAGATTCTTAAGACAAGATAAGACATACCTAAGGACCCACAACAGACAAAAACCGATGGGAAAGGGCAGCTACTTAGTTTAGCGACAAACAAATAAGTATAGGACGCAAGTTTAAGAACTATAAGTTTAGAGAACGAATAAGAATATTAGCAATCCTAAGTAAATATAGTGTTTAGCCTAAAGATTAAACAGTTAATACTAGGATTAAAAAGTAAGATAAATATAAAGATCTAGCTGCAAGACGCAGAAAATAAGAAACTATAAATAAGTTTAGAATAAGAATTATTATATAGCAAGAGTAAAAGCTAGACAAGAGGTTAGCTATGCTAGGTTATATAAGGGATAGAGCACCTATATAAAGAGTTATTAATAGGCCAAGTGCAGGAACACCTAGGGTAAAATAGTTGGATAAACTAGAATAAGAAGAGGATCTAGATATCCTAACTAGGTTTAAAAAAAGATATACTAAAGGATATTACAATGCAGTAATAATAAGGTACTTTCTAATAAATAGACCATACACACTAAACCAGCTGTACGGAAAGTGGTATAGGCAACGACATAACAATAAATAGGAAGACTTTTATATATAGCTAGATAAAAAAGTTGTCTAAGACCAACCTATTACAGAAAAACGCATAAGTTATATTAAAGGAGTGTTAATTATAACATTAAGGAACCTAGAAGAAGGATTTAGGGACTAGAGAAGTAAATAACAAATCTTAGTACCTATAGTAGAGATACCAGTAGTCAGGTTAACTAGGTATAGATTTAAACTTAAGGATAAAGATAAACTAAGAGTTAACCTAAAATATATAGCGCATTATACACTATCGTGGATAGCTTATGTGGATAATATATATAACATATATAGAGTACCAAAAGACAAGAACCGGAAGTACCCAGTAAGGATATACTAGGCACTAGAGGAAAAGCAGTTTAGAAATGCTAAGTATATATATAGATGGCACCCAGTAGAAGTATAAGGTTAAGGGGACTTAATACTTTAACCAGGAAGATTCCTTATAGAAAAATGCCTAGATAGATAACAGTGGTAGAAGTGCCTAAAGAACACTTATCTATAGCATATAAAGGAAAAGAAATGAACTAAGTATTGGCCTAAGTTAGACTAAGTACAGGCAGGATCTAGCAGCCAATAGTTAGGAAAAGGGGAGGTGTATAAAACTAGAGGGAACTAGTGTTAGAGCCTTAAACCCTTAAAGGAATTTAAGGTTAATACCTAAACTTATAAGCTAAGTAGTAAGATCAGCAATTTGAAGTATTGGTAGATAGTGGAGCAACTAGAAACCACATATTACTAAAGGTAGTAGAAAGAATAGGGTTACTATATAGACAAAAGAAACACCTATATCCACTTATAATGATTTTAGGAGATTAGATAGCCTATAGAGGAGGTATTATTAATCTTAAAATAGGACCTATTTAGTTAACTATTAAAGGAAGACTAGTTAGAATGTTTTTTAATATCCTACTATTAGGACAAGACGAGGCGATACTAGGGATACCTTAGTTATAGAAGTACAATCCAAAAATCGATTGGGTTATAGGATAGGTTAATATTAAGGATACTTAATAGTATAAAGTGCGATAGTAAACCAAGTTGGTATAGTACTAAGTTAGAGTGATATATGAAGAGACTAAGTAAGGCTTAAGTTATATACCAAAGAGATATCATAAGTATAGTAAAAAGTTATAGTTACTAGAAAGTGAAAAGCTGTTAGAGTATATAGTATAGAACCACAAGATAGAATTAGAAGAAGAAATAAGTCTAAAGTTCTTTCCAATCTATAAGCTTACTAAAACGGAGTTAGTAGCGCTTAAGGAGTTTATCTAGGAGAACTTATGTAAGGGATATATTAGACCGTTATAGTTATTGGCAGAATATCTAGTACTGTTTATCCTAAAGAAAAACGGAAAACTTAGGATGTATATAGACTATAGACAGTTAAACAGCATTACTAGGAAGGATAGGTATTCTTTACCCTTAATTAGCGAAATCCAAGACAGGATAGGTAATGTAAATATCTTTATAAAGATAGATCTAAGATAGGCGTACTATTAGATTAGAATTAAGGAAGGCAATAAATAGAAGGCAGCCTTTAGGTTAAAGGAAGAACTATATAAGCCATTAGTTATACAATTTAGGCTTATAAATATACTAGCAATGTTCTAGAAGCGAATTAATAGTGTATTAAAAGAACACTTAGATGAGTTTGTTATAGTATACCTTAATAATATTATTATCTACTTAGAGAATAAGGAAGAATATAGAGAACACATTAAATGGGTCTTAAAGAGACTATAGGAAGAATAGATACTAGTAGCAATTAAGAAATGCGAGTTCTTTACAAGAAAAACCAATTTTGTAGGATTTATTATTAAACTAGGAAAAATTAGCATGGACCTAAAGAAGGTCAAAGCTATAGTAAATTAGCATAAACCAGAAAATATTACGTAGTTAAGGTTGTTTTTAGGGTTTTATAACTACTATAGGAGGTTTATAGCATAGTGGTTAAAAAGCATTAAGCCGTTTACAAGGCTAATAAAGAAAGAGAAACCGTGGGTTTAGGGTAGTAAATAGAAGGAGCTGTTCTAGGAACTTAAAGAGTTGTTTACCTAAAAACTAATCCTTAAGATCTATCAACCAAAGTTAGAAACGGTTGTTAAGACAAATATATTAGACTTCGCACTAGGAGTATATTTACTATAAAAGCACTAGGACGCATAGCATCTAGTAGCGTACTATAGTCAAAAAATGACACTACTGGAGTTAAACTATAACATCTATAACAAGGAGTTGTTAGGTATAGTTATAGTATTTAAAAAATAGAGAGCATTCTTACAAAGCATAGAGAAACTATTTGTGGTTAAGACGGACTATAAGAACCTTATAGGATTTTTAACAATAAAGGAACTCAACTAAAGACAGGTTAGATAGGCGGAAATGCTTACAGAATACTATTTCGAAATTCAGTATACTAAGGGTATAGATAATGCACAAGCAGACGCTCTAAGTAGAAAAGCTAAACTATAAAGTAATAAAAAGCTATTAGGAGCTTTATTGCGGAAGGATTAAGATAGATTAATTAGGTATAATTATCTGAAGATTATAGTAACTAAGGAAAGTCAGATCTATAAGTTACTAGAGAGTAATTAGATACAGAAAATCTAAAAAGTATAGGTAGAGGATCTAGACTTAAAGCAATATAAAAATAGAGAAGCAACGTATATACCTAAGTCTATTATAGAAGAATTTGTTAAGGAATTCTACAAAGAAATAATATAAGGACACAACAGAGCTATAGGCTTAGTATTAAGACTTTAGAAGGAGTATATTATTTAAGAAATCTAGGGACTAGCAAAATAAGTTATAAAGGAATATCTAGATTGCTAAAGGAACAAACTAATAAGGTATAAGCTATATAGAGAGCTACAACCTATTAAAGTACTAGGAAAACTATAGGAAGTTATATTATAGGACTTTATTATTAAGTTACTAAAGTTAAAAGATCCTATTATAGGACAAGATTATAACGTAATCTTAGTAATAGTAAATAAGCTAATAAAGTAGGGATACTTTATAGCATGCACTAAAGAGATATTAGTAGAAGATGTCGCTAGAATCTATATAAAGGAAGTATTTGCAAGGCATGGAGCACTAGATAAGATTATATTGGATAGAGATCTAAGATTTATAATAGTATTTTAGGAAGTATTTCTAGTAGAATAAGGGGTTTGTGCAGTAACATCTATAGCATATTATCCGTAGACGGACGGATAAACGGAAAGACTAAACTAGACACTAGAATAGTATCTAAGGCATTATATTAATTACGCACAAAATAATTAGGTATTGTTATTACCAGTAGCACAGTTTATATACAATGTAACACTATAAAAAGGAATGGGGATATTACTATTTAAGGCAAACTACGGGTATGAACTAAGAACGTTGTTATTGCTATATTAAGTAAAGAAAACAAGTAGCATAGCTAAATAAAGAATAGAGATATTAATGAATCTTTATGCAGACCTTATAGAAACAGCCAAACTAGTATAAAAATAAATGAAAAGGTACTATAATGCTAAGAGATCTAAGGGACTAGATCTTAAGGAGGGAGATAAAGTATGGCTACTATATAAAAATTTTAAGAGTTAACAACCAAGTAAGAAGTTAGACTATGTTAGACTAGGACCTTTTAAAGTCAAGTAAAGAATTTTATTAGTTATATATAAGTTAAACCTACTAGCTAAAATAAAGATCTACCCTATATAATATATCGCAATGCTAGAGCCAGTATATGGAGATATAGAGCTACTAGTTTATAAGGCAGACACGTATAGAGGACAAGAAGAAGACAAATGGCAAATTTCAAAGATCATTAGTTACAAGGACGTAGATAACAAAACGTGGTATAAAGTAAAGTAGGTAGGCTATAGTAAGACTACCTAGGAACCACTAAGCAACCTAAAAAACGCTATGGGAAAGGTATAGGAGTATTAAAAGAAAGTAGGTTAGGCAATATTAACAAGAAAGAATCGCCAAAGAATAAGTCACCTAAGGGGGACCTAAGAGGAGCAATTGCCAAGCTACTTAGAGCTGTTTCCCTTATAGGAGGAGAGCCAGTCCTTTTATTACTAAGTTCCTATAGACCTTATTAGACTAGTTTCTACTCCTTAGAATAAACCTTCTTACGAACACGTTTAAGACGTTAAAGATGAGCATAAGCCAGACGTTAGGCTTTAAGGACGCGTGCGGACTCTTCTAAGGCATATTAGACCGCAAGCAACGCTAAGGCCAGCTTACTATTAAGCTTTACAGCAGTAGATTAAACACAAGACCCTATAACAAGTTACTTAGGGAACTTAAAGACTATTAAGAGTTATAGGACGCGCATATTTAGTGTCGGAAACAGAGCGAACGTCATAGGACGATCAAACGTTTGCTTTAGTGCACTTAGAACAGGAAGAGGGTTGCCAAGATAAAGGGCTTACCAGCGTAACGTAAACTAACCTCGCTTTCGCGCACCTAGAGTAGGGAATCACCATTACCTCGCCCAGTAACAGTATGGAGGAGACTGTACAAAGGCAACGCTTAACCCAAGAAAGAGAAGAAGATGCTTTAGGTATAATAAGTAAGGATATTAACTAAATTAATTAAACGGACATCATACCTCTAGTAGACAACTTAGAGATGTTAGGAATCTTCAAGGACGAAAATAAAGAGAAGGGAGATAGTATTACGGACGCTTTAAGTACAATGTTACGACTACTTAGAGAAGAGTCGGTGGAAGCTAGTTGGTTAATATAGGTACAGTCCAGGATAGAACTAGTGGAACTATATAACGAGGAATAGTAACTAAGGTTATATAGCGTTAAACGTATTAACTATATTAAACGGAAGGGATGTTACGTTTAATATAGACAATACGTACCTTACGTACAAGAGAGGATTTCTTAGGCGTATAGTTATATATTTAAAGGACCTCAGTCCCTACTATAGATAGTTCTCTTCTTGTAGTAAATCTTAGAATATAATTAGAGTTAATCTATTAGGCAACTACTCCACTAGTTATTATTACGTTATTAATTTGTTCTTACCTATATACCTAGCCTAATAATAGGACCCACCGTAGTTCCTGCTATAAGGTTCCGTTACATTTAATCTTTAGGCTAAACACTACGTTTACCTAGGATTGCTGACGTTTTTATTTGTTCCCTAAACTTATAGTTCTTAAACTTGCGTCCTATACTTATTTGTTTGTTACTAAACTAAGTCGCTACTCTTTCCTATTAGTTTTCGTCCGTTGTGGGTTCTTAGGTGTGTTTTATCTTATTTTAAGAATCTTAAGCTTTTTATATCTCTTCTTAAGAATCTTAAGCCTGTAGCCTTTTGCCTTTATTAAGTAATAAGCTAGCACTAGCAGTTATCTGCTTGCTTAGTTTCTTTTAAATATTACTCCTATTATTTTATAAAGCGATGGAAATCGTATCTAATGGTGTTATAATATCCATTACTAAACCCTATTCTATAATGGTCTTAGTTTCTGCTTCTATTTTAACTTCTTTAAGGTCTATATGCTCCTAGTAAGCTGCCTTTGTTACCTTATTATTAGTAAATGCTTTGCCTATATTAAACTTATTATCTTTAATATCCAATTTATAAGCTAGTTTATTGGTTCCTCTAAACTTAAATAATAATGGCTCCTATAGCTAATAGCTTGCGCCATATTTAGCGTCCTTATAAATTTAGCATACGTTGTTATAACAATACGCAAAACTGTTAATTAAATATTCTTTTATTCCTTATAGTGCACTATTATCCCTCTGTATATACGTGTCTCCTACTAGTCGGGTTCTCTTTACCGTATAGTTACTCTAACTACCTCTATAGTCTCTGGCGAAATAACCTTGTTTTCCGCAATTTATATAAGCCCTATCTTTAAACTATCTTTTTTACTATAGAGTCCGCCTAAACGTCTTCTACTGCTAAGATCCCTGGTTTAGCCTTTACTCCTAGGTCCTTTAATTACTAAATCCTTAACCTCTGGGTTTCTATAGTTTCTTTTCCCATCTTTAGGTTTCTTTAGTACCGCTTAGGTCTATTAGCTTTACGCCATTCTATAGTTTTTAACTCTATGTCTGTTATTGCGTACTCTGCGCCTTATATAACTATAGAACTCTGCCTTGCCCTTTCTTAGCTTATTCCCTTTGGTAGATCCTATTATTAATCTTTATTAACTGGTTTATTAACTCCCTTAGAGTATCCACATCTTCTATTAGGATAATTATATCCTAGACTTTAGCCTTAAGTCCCTATTTATATTATACTATAAGCGCCCTATTATTCCACTCAACCTATATAGCTAGTATTTAAAACTATGTTGTATACTTAATTACTAAAGTGTGTTATACTAAGTTTTAAAGCTTTCGTTCCGCTATGGTTGTGGCCTCTAGGTCTTTAAATATCTGTATTAGTTGTTCTATAAACCCATTCTAACTGGTAAATATATACCATACATCCTAGTTAGTAGTTGTTATGCTATTAGCCTATATTTCTATAAGATACGGTTTAAACCACTTAAGTACCCTCCCCATTAGGAATAATCCTATATAGGCTACTTAATCTAACAATATTACTAACTTTACTCCTTCCTATATTACCTTAAAGTGCATCTGCATAAGAAATCCCTTAAGCTTTAACTTTTCTCCTAAAAACTGTTTAATTAAAGGTAGCTTAATTTTTGCTACTCTAATTCCATTAATGCGTTCTTTAAGTATCCTACTATTATCTTATAAGTAATTAACTATTTCCTATAACTAACCTTACGTAACCACTTAAGAATCTGTGTCTGCTATACTGGTGTCTCCTACCCCTAAGGCTGTAGCTGCCGTCAACGTTATTATAACTGGTGCTTTGGGTGGCATATTATTCAATCTTATTTAATACTATAACCTTAGTAGTAAATATGTAACGGAACCTTGTAGCAGGAACTACAGTAGGTTCTATTATTAGGCTGGGTATATAGGTAAGAACAAATTAACAACATAATAATAACTAGTAGAGTAGTTACCTAACAGATTAACTCCAATTATATTCTAAGATTTACTACAAAGAGAGAACTATCTGGGTAGGGACTATGGTCCTTTAAATATATAACCATACTCCTAAGAAATCCCTTTGCTCCGTAAGGTATGTGCACTCTGTATACTCTGTATAGATTATATAGATTACACAGATCACACAGATCATATTACGTGACCTCGGCTACTATTCCTCGTCACATAGTTCCACTGGATCCATCCTGGACCGTGCCTGTATCAACCAACTAGCTTCCGCCGACTCTTCTCCAAGTAGTCGTAACATTATACTTAAGCTGTCCGTAACACGATCTAATCCTTTAAAAAACTAAGCCGCCGCGCTACTGTAAAGCTCTATAACGTTCCTAAAGTAACGCTCTATAATAGAATAAAGGGCTAGCTCCCTAGGGTTAAGACCCAGCCTAATAGTTAAATTTTAACTAAGACTGAGGAAGAGGTAATAGTTTAATATATTTTATACCTAGATTTACAAGGGTTTCCGCCCTTAATTAGAGATATGGCGGTAACAGTAAATTATATTCTTATATCGCGTCACGTGGGGCCTATTAGGAAGTAATGGCCCTACCGTTTTATCTAGCAACGGGAAGAGCTTAAGACGCGCTTTTCTTAAGCCTATAACTTTCAGAGGGCCCTCTATAAAGATCCCAACGTGTTAAACATATGGTTCCGCCTAGTATTTAATATACGTAATAAGTATAGCGTCCTTAACTGCAATTTCTACAACTTTAATAAGACCGGCTTTATAATAGGCGCAATTTGCCTATTTATAGTTATTACGCGTTCTAATCAACATGGTAAAAGTAAGACTATTTAACCTGGCAACTAGGAATAGGCGACCGCAATTACCTATATTAGTGGCGATGGTTTTAATGTACCCCCTTTTTTGCTTGTTTAAGGCCTCTATTACCTTACTTATTAGTATATTAAGGGCGGTATTCCTAATAACTGGGCCATTAAGACAACTTCTAATAGGTGGACTAATAATAAGATAGGCCTAGACTAGATTAAACACTTTAATAAGTATACTAAGGCGCGGACAAAGGGTAGTTATTAGATATTAGTGCTAGACGGGCATAAGAGCCACCAGTTAGTTAATTTTATAAACTACTACAGGGACTATAACATCATTCCCCTTTATCTTCCTCCCTATTCCTTTTATATTATCTAGCCCTTTAATATTAAGGTCTTTAATGCCTTAAAGCAGGCGTATAGGCACTAAATTAATACGTTTATCTAGGCCTATATTAATAATATTACCAAGACTAAGTTCTTTTTAGCGTTTTGTAAGGCCTATAGGGCTTCTATAACTAAAGCAAATATCACTAAGGGTTTTTAAGGGGCTAGTTTTATCCTATTTAATCTATAAGCAGTTATTTCTAAGCTAGATATTAAGTTACGGATGCTAATACCTATAGGCCCCTCTAAAGCTAATGCTGTAAGGGCGGGAAGAGGCTTTAGGGAAGATTTAAAGGAATAATATAAATTCTATCTAAATCTAAGGGTATATAGTTCTTGCAGAGTACAAGACGTTGCGTGGGGAAGAGAAAGGAATATAGGAAACTTGTAACTAAATATTCGTAGTCTTGGCAGTAGACGCGTGGG